>Ga0315289_10009436_pt1 | contig 14040 bp, 31 predicted proteins | sample YL17G11_40_MG_FD_203452 | JGI IMG/M metagenome (GOLD analysis project Ga0315289, IMG submission 203452) | Sediment microbial communities from Yellowstone Lake, YNP, Wyoming, USA - YL17G11_40 | ecosystem: Environmental > Aquatic > Freshwater > Lake > Sediment | place: USA: Wyoming | collected...
GGCAGAGTAAATGAAGAAATAAAATTGGAAAAACTTCTGTTCATTGCCGAACACACTGATATTCCATTTGAAACCCTCTGTGGATACAACTATATGCAACTATATAAAATATATTTATATTTGCAAGTATTACATGATAAGGAACTGTATGATTTCAAAGCAGCAAATCGCACTAAATTCGACCACGGCTATCACTTAGTATTAAAACTCAACACCGAAGAAAAAATCGAGGAATTCGTAAAACTCTGGAGAAATCACTTCATTGATATCATGCACCCGCAATTTATGCCTAATGGATGGTCAGTAGATTTCCGAATTAAAACAAAAATTTCATAAATCCTTGCATATCTCATATATTTTTATTAATATTGCATAGTAAATAATATTAATTAAATAATTTAAACTATGGGACTTATTTTTCAGATTATTTTAACTGTTATTGCTTGGAATCGTGGATGGAAATGGTTATCCTTAATTCCATTAGGCGTAATGGTTTTTTTGGGATTCATAATTGGCTTTATTGGTGGCAGTCAAGGTTTGACTGCTGAGGATATGTCGTGGACAGTTGTTTTAGACATTATCGGCTTTATCGTATTAATAATAATGGCAAGCGTTAAACCCAAATCAGCAAGATTGGAAGAAACACCTAAACCTGCACCAGTCGTAACAGAAACAGTGGTAGAAGCACCTGTTGAAACTCCATCAGCTTCTGAAGAAATAAATAAAATATAAATATGAAACTTTACAAAGCATTAAAGGAAAGAAAAAAATTGGTTGGCGAAATAGCCAAATTAAAACAGCAAATAAAGGATAAAAACTCTTATTTGACTGGCTCATCGAGTGCAGGAAAATTCGATATGAAGAAAACATATGCCGAACTCCAAGCAAAAATTGATAAACTCGTTGGTTTAAAATTCGTTGTGAATGAAGCCAATCGTCCGATTCAGGAACAAATATACAGACTTTCCGAACTCAAAGCATTGCTGGCGTTCTGGAATGAAGTAAGTGTTGTAGAAGGTCTGCAAAGCGTTGGATATAGTGATAAGGTAAATGACTATAATGTTCATATAGATGAACAGGAACGCAATGATATGGTTGCAGAATTTCAGAAAAAAATCGATGTTGTACAGGAAGAAATTGACAACTATAATTATACCACCGATATTCCTTGGGGTCTTTTAGCCGATGACCTTCCGACATTTGAAGAGGAGAAGTAAAGAAACTGAAGTGTGCTATTGAGTAGCAAAGAGCATAATGGATTAAAACTACTCTGGTAATGATAATGATTGGAATGTTCAAATCTCCGATACTCAAGTAGTTAAATTTTAAGTCTTAATGTTTAAATCTCATTAAATTTCATTTTGCTTTTTACCAAAGATACACACTTCTTTTATTTCAATATATGGCAACAATAAAATTTGATTTTGACGATATGCTAATCGTCACTAAAGTAAATACTGACATTACAAGTCGATATAGAGATATTGTTTTACCAGACATGTCACCCATATTTACAGCACCAATGGATACGGTGGTGAATCTCAGTAACATGGATATTTTTCTGGATAATAATATTAGCGTTACATTACCAAGAACCATAAAATACGAAGAATTTCTTCATTATATTAAGGATAAAAATTATTATGAATATCAAAATGTTTTTATTAGTTTAGGTTTTGATGAAATAGAAAAACATTATAAAAACAATTTCAAGTCATTTTACAAGGGTGCACATATACTTATTGATGTTGCCAATGGTCACATGCAAAAAATTGTAGATTTTGCGAGAGAAATAAAAAGACTGAGACCCGATATTATATTAATGGTTGGTAATATTGCTAATCCGGAAGCATATTCGTGGTATGTTAAAAATAAATGTGTTGATTATATACGTGTTGGCATAGGTAATGGCGGTGGGTGTTTAACTACAAAACAAAGCGGTATTGGATATCCTATGGCATCATTGATTACTGAAATGTATCAGGAAAAACAACGGTGTCATAAGGAATTTCCGTCTGACAAACTTCCCGCAATTGTTGCGGACGGTGGTATGAAAGATTATTCCGATATAATAAAAGCATTTGCTCTCGGAGCAGACAACGTGATGATTGGTTCTATATTTAATAAGGCACTTGAAAGTTGTGCAGACAACTATTTCTTTCATATTAAAATTAGTGAAAAGACTGCCAATATTTTCTTCGATATGAAATTACCTGTAATGAAACACTTTAGAGGTATGAGCACGAAAGGAGCACAAAAAATGATGGGAAAGACTCGTTTTAGGACATCTGAGGGTGTTGTAAGATATCGGAGAGTAGAATATCGCTTAAAGGGTTGGATTGAAAATTTTGAGCATTACCTACGAAATGCAATGAGTTATGCTGACGCAAAAACATTAGACGATTTTATTGGTAAAGCAGATGTTTGCCAGATTACGAAAAACGCATATGATAGATTTAACAAATAGAACAATCGAAGAAGTTAATGGACTTATACAAAAATATGCATCGGTATTAGAATTAGTTAAACCACCACAACAACAACCATATCTTGCCGTTATTATTGATGTAGGTATAAAGCACGTTAAAGAAAATCATCAAGATTTACCGCTTGATTGGAAAATTTGGTCAATAATATTTACTAAAAACAAATATCTTAATAACAAACTCGGCAAAGAATCCGAGATACCGGAAATAATTGATGACTTTATCAAACATTATAAGGATAATTATAAAGAATATATTGACAGTCTTGGAATGTATGCAAGTGATTTTGATAGAGACTATGGATTTATTTTTAAATATATGTCATAAAAAAATCGGTAGAAATCTTCCGATTATCTACCGATTTAAATCATCATCGAATCTACCGATTTACCCAGCGAGTATTTCCTCCAACTGAGTTTCATATTTTAATTTTAATATTCTTAAGTTTTCCGTTTTCTTATCAGAAATATTATGATTTTCAAATTCCATAATTCTTCTATCAAGGTCTGCGATTTTGTACTCTAATATTTGTACATCTCTGTCTTTACTCATAGCGTTTAGTTTAAGTTTAAATAATTTTAATATAAATACTAAAGATGTTGCATTTTAACTTGAAATGTATTATATTTGTCCAATAAAATAATTAATTATGGAAAACTATTTTAGGTATAAAAGATTTGCTGAAACCCACACAGAGACGACAATACAGGATTTTTTCGATAAACTATGTCTTGAAGGCTGGGAAATAATTTATTATAGCGAAATCCGGCAATCTTCCGGAATGCTAACTAATTCACCGCAAGAAGTTAATATACATATTACTGTTGTTGCTGGTAAAAGACAAGACAAATCTTTACCGAAAGTCTTATGAGTAAAGATTCCGGATATCTGGTTAAAACCAAAAGCGGTAAAGAGGGCAGAACCTATCATCGGGATAATTTAGTTGATGGGAAGCTGATAGTATATATCGAGGTTGATGGCAAAGAAATGAAAATGCTCTGCAACCCGGAAACCGTAAAAATAATAGGATATGTAAATTAAAAAATTATGACAGACGATATTAATCATCTACCTGCACAGACCATAGAAAATATACAAAGGGGTCACACATATCTTATCAAATACGGCATTAGCAGACATAGTGCAGTGCATTCAATAACTGTACTGACCATCACAGATAAGGCATATCAATTAAGATGGAATAACAATAATATTACATGGGATTTAAAAGAACGTATATATGATGATTATGATTTAGTCGAGGATATTACGGATTATCCCGTGTATCAAGAGCCAATCAAACTCAGATTCACCACTAAATATGTTACATGCACCGCTTGTAGTGGAATGGGAAGTGTTCGAGACTTTAATTCAACTGCTGGTACAAAACTCTGCCCTTTGTGTCAAGGAAGTAAAACTATTCCCGAAGTAACAGAAGTCCAGTCTTAATTCGTTTCGAAACGTATTTATCGAAAAGGACTTTTGATGAAACTCTCAAAACTATTACGGATTATTAAAGAGGAACTTGAATATTTCTATGATGATGAACAGGGAATGGCTGACAGATATTTTGAGAAAAACTATGGCACTCAAACAATGAAACCCGAAGTAAAAATCGATGCAGAAATAGTCGGATACGTTGATAAAGTATGGGGGGGTGCAAGTGCTCGTATTCCAGTATATAAAAATCCACCAAACCTCGTAGGATTTGCGGCAAGTGCCAGAGGTATATTAATGAACAACGGTGATTTGTATTTAGCATCCACAGATAATGCACTGCACACTAATATCTTAAATATGTTAGGTCAAAAAGGCATCGTACCAATTAGTAAAACTGTTGGATACGATGGATTATTTCCTGATGAATTTGTTGCAGTAATAAGAGTTGGAAATACCGGGGTATTTGCGCAATCAAGTGCATATCATAGTTTTCCGGAACATTATAAAGAAATATTTGCAATCGGAACACAAAAACAACCATTTCGCTTTTTAGCATATCCAATGGGTGATAATAATATTGATGAGTTAGAAAGTCCATTAGACCCAATGAATCAATATTCAAACATACCGCCAGGATATGATGCGAATATTCTTTATGAAGAATCTGATAATATAAAAGAACAAATTACATTCAACATGGATACAGGTAAAACGAACAAATTAGTTAAAAGTGTTTTAAAAGAATTTTTAGTTGAGAACACCGATATTCCGATAATCGAAATAACTCCTGTTGAGCAGGATGAACGTTCAGGAAAAAAACAAGTAAATGCATATCATGTCAACTATCAGAAAAATGTTGATGGAAATCTGATTGAAATTGAAGGTACTTTAAACCCATTTCATACTGGCAGAGCAGTCGAATATGGCTTCGAACCAAGTTATTTTGACGATGCAAATGTTGAAGCATATTGGGATGCAAATTGGGAAATTATTGAAGACGAAATTCGTGATAAATTCTACACGTTAAAGTACTAATTTTTCTTATTTTTTCTAATTTTCGCCTGCTAATCAATGAAGTACATCATGAATAGAAGATTGTCTCGGTAGTAGTTTTTGTAGTGTTTCAAAGAATTTCTGATACTCTTCGATTTTCTTTTTTCTCTTCTCAGATTCATGCTCTAACATCCAGATGTGTTTCCAAAGCATTTCATCTTCTTTGTTTTTTGATTTTCTGAGATTCTCCTTGAGTTTCTCATATTCTTCTTTGCTTTTGTTGTCATAAGCAGCTTGTTCCCAATCGAAATTTGCCATAATTATTTCTTTTTATCTTGGATTATCTTCCAACCATTCGTGAAGTTCTTGTTCGTCCTCAGTTCTTCCTTGTTTATTTCTTTTAAGTGGTTGTGGGGCAGGATAGACTTTTGGTTTTTCTGTGTTTGTTCGTGGCTTTACAATTATACCACCACGCTTACCACCAGCACCAGTAACTCTGCCAACAACAATTAGCACTAATATTAATAGTATAAGTAATATTCCTCCCATATTAAAAATTATCAAATTCCGGTATCCAACGTTTAGGAAGTCTTTTAAAATTAAAGGTTTTGGCTTTGAGTATTTCTTTATTGGGTTCAGAATCCATATATGGTCTAACTTCGGTTTTCTTGCCTTTTCTTCTCTCCTTAATAGATACGTCAAAAATGGCAATTTCTTTTTTCCAAAAATGCCAAATGTCTCGACTTTGACCTCTATGCCACAAACTATAGTTGCAGAAATAATGTGTGTAATTCTTTTTGAGGTATTCTTCGACTTCACGCATATATCCTTTGAGAACAAAGTTGCCATTGTATTTGGAATACACAAAGCACAGACAATATGCTCCACCGGACATTCCCCGTTTTCCATCTGAAAGAATATCAATTGCAGGATATTTTTTATTTAAAAGTGCTCGTTGTTTTTTCTCGTAGATTTTTTCGGCTTGTACACGATAATATGCGTAACTCTCAACATTGGTGACTTGTTTTTTCTCTTCGGGAGTAAGTTCTCTCGTAAAATGCAAACCAGTATTGTTCAAGAATACTTGCCAAGCAATTTTTTCGACTTCCAAATTTTTATCTTCCATAATTTTTATTTTAAAAGTTTAGGGAAGTGCGGGAAGAGTCGGTCAGTTAAGCGTTTATATTAAGACCAGATTCCCGTACTTCCGGGTCAATTAAGCGTTCTATATAAGACCACCTATCTGCTTGAAGGGCAAAGATACCCTTGGAGCAGAACCTAAACAGTTGTGGGGATGGAGGGAGTCGAACCCCCAGAGTCAGTCTATCTTCATGATAAGCAATTACGTACTCGCAGACCACTATCATCAACCTTCCGACAATATAAGTGTACACCTACCGTCTGACCTTCCCGAAAAGGAAGCAACTTTACCAGTTTGTTTACACCCCCGTATTTTAAAAAATCTTTCTGTCCAATTTGCAAGTGGAATATTAAGGCAGCAAAACTAAATGCTCATGAGAGGACCTGAAGGGAAGTACCCTATCACGATTCTCGTTCACCCCTATCTCTACACAGAACAACGACTTCTGCATCAGTCTATATTTACCACCATGAGGTCTCTCACATTGGCTGTGTGTTTCAACATTCATACTGTTTGCTTCAAGCAGAAAGATTTAATTTTCAAAGAACATTAAAGTTTTGATGGCACTGCTTTAACCCTTTACTGAATTTTACAACTGAAGGTTTACCTTTATTGCGGTTATTTCAGTAACCTACAATATTCCGACCCACCCATGTCACCAAAACTATGTAAATATACGTAGAAATATTTAATATGTTACAAAAAAATCAAACTTTTTTTATTTTAATTTGAAAATGCCTTTCATCATTTTCAGCATATGTGCTGGTTTCCTGACATTTAACATCAAAATCCGTACTTATACCAAAAAATAATAATCCGATTTTCTCCGGCAAACCATCAGGATATTGAGTAACAATACTGAAATCCAATCCACCGCCAATACCAGTTCCGGCAATTTTAAAACTATCGTCTTCCATTAATTCTAAAGCCAGACTGAGTTCTTCAAATAATTCTATCTCTTCCCGGCTTCCAAGTTTGTTCTTAATTGCTGATTCCACAACAAACATCCTATCATCATCAAAATCGTACATATATATTTAAATTTACATAACAAATGTACATATTATAATTGGTATTTCATAATATTTTATGATAAATTATAAATCAAAAGTATTTATATCTGAATAACAGGTAATTGTAAAAATTTTGCCTATGACAAAAATGAAACGTGAAGATATTAGGGATGCATTCATCCTGTTCTTTGCACAAATGTTATCATTTGCAATCATCACCATAAATTATAGGGCAGTAGCACAAGCAGATTATTTGTGGTCGGCTTTAACAGACATAATTGTTGCGGGTCTTTCATATTTTGTGGTAAGAAGAATTGCAAAATCAAAAGATAGCATATGCCAATGGTCAGGTTTTACTATCGGCAGTGCAGTTGGAACACTCATTGGTATTTTTATTTCTAAAATTATTCTTGGTGGTTAATGCATCATATGAATATTTGTACCGTCTTTAGTATAAATAAGACAGCCATGAGAATATTAAGAAAGACGAAAAAAAGAGTAATCGCTGGAGTTTGTGGTGGCATAGCCAAATTCATCGACCCAGAAATCAGTCCACTTGGAATCCGTTTATTGTGGGTATTTGCAGGATTATTTCACCCATTCTGTGTAATAGTTGCATATCTAATTTTAGCAACAACACTAAGAACTGAAATATCAATTTTCCCAGAAGAAAAATTGACATAAAATTTTTGGGTGTAGAATAAACGACTAAGACTGAGTAAGTTCAGTCTTTTTCTTTTATGTGGCGTATTTATATAGAATAGACTTAATATGAAAAAACTAATTATTGTTTTATTGTTATTATTAAGTACACTTACAATATCTGCACAATATAATAACTTGGCATATAATGCTGTAACACCAGCCGATTTTGGTTATCTTACTTACGTACCTACGAAATATGCTAATACATTATATGCAACTGTACAACCAGTCGATTTAGGTTATGGCATTAGTTATAATTATATGCTCGCACATAGAAGCGGATTATATTCAACATTAACAACAAATGGTAATTATAAATTTGTTGGTGGTTATATACATGACCATACAAAGGTTGCTTTTGGATACGTTCGTGCTTCACGAGAAAATATATCATTTTTAACTGCAGGATTATCATATAACTGGTATGGCGATTACTCGACACCCGAACCTTTCCCACCAGCAGTATTAAGACCAATATCATTTGAAATCGGTGGGGGTGCAAAAATCGAAAGATACTCCGTAAAATTTATGGTAGATGTTATTAAATGGGAAAGTAATTTATGCTTTGGCGTTAATTTTAATTATAGGAAAAGAACATTAAGATAATTTATGCCGAAATACTTGCATATCTGATTATATTATTATATATTTGCTAATCTTATGGAAGTGGTCCGTTTCCATTTGATTTATAAAATATTATAATAGTGAACGAAAAAAAATTACAATTAGAAATTCTCGACCCTACTGGTATTCCTGTGGTAACTCATCATTTTTATTATAATGCTGGTGAAGACAATAGACTCAGACTAACTATAACCGATAACAAATACATACTGGATAGTCAGGGAAAACTAATAATTTTGACGCAAAAAGAAATTGATAATGAAAATAATAAAACTTGATGAAAATAATCCATACACATACCAAATGTACGACTTTTTGGATTGGTTTTTTGATAATGGCAGAGCATATTTACCTTGGATATTCTTGCGCAAAGGTTATCTGAATGGATATGTGGTGAGAATACCAAGATGGATTACTAAAAAAGAAATGGATGAAATTGATGAGAAAGTAAAAGATTGGATTAATAACATTAACTGGGAATAATTATGAAAATTTTTAAACAAATTGGTTGTGTAATACTAATACTGTTGGAAATACCCTGTATTCCGATTTACTGTATTTTTATATACCCATTTACAAGAACAAATTTATATCACTACGAATTTATGCTACAACCATTCGCATGGTTGGGACAAATAAATCGCCAGAGAAAAAATTATTTTTATAAATTAAGAGTTGTGTGAAAAATATTAAAAACGACCTGTTAAAAATGTTCTGGGAACAGAGCACGGACTACGCTAATAAAAATACTCCTGCAGATAAAAATGAAGAAGATGATAACAGTGAGTTATGGTTACAACTTAGCAAAGCATATCAACAAGCCTCAAAGGATGTTATTGATTATGTTATAGATAATTACGAATTACATGCAATATATCCAATTGTTCCAAGTGATGCACTTTTTAAATATTGTAAGTGTGAGATTCCCGATAGAGAAACTGGCTACTCATATTGTGTGAAATGTCATAAGAGCATCAGCGATGCTCGCATGAGACTCTTAGTAGGTAAAGACGAAATCTCAAAAGAACCAGCAAAAGAACCAGACCAAGAAGAAATAAAACGTAAATTATTGCGCAATGATTTCGAATATAATGGTATGTGTGCAAGAGCAACAATATATCCGGGAAAAAGTATTGAGGAAGTTAAACACATACAATTGGAAAAACGAATCGAAGACACATATAAATTTGTTAACGATTTACTCCAGAATACCAAACCGATGAATACTCCGGAAACCCGCAGGTATGTGGTTGAATTAATTCAAAAAAGAATTGACCATCAGGTTATTGTAAGATGTAACGAAGAAAATAATTCACCTGATATTATCGACCAGAACTTGCTTATTGCAGAACTACTGTGGAATCTTCCATATGACATCAAAGGACCACAAATGCTAAAATCAATATTGGTTTTCGGAGATAAAGTTGCTGTGGAGAATTATGCTTTTCAGAATTTTCTTGATAACGAAACCTTTAAATTTATACAGAAAGGTATATGACAAAATATGTTTACGTAACCTACGACCCATTGGTTGAAACAGTGCTTTGTGTTCATGAGAAACCAAATAGTCTATGCAAAGTCTGTGATAAGAAAAAATATCAAAAAAGAGTCGCATATCAATTATGTCAGAAAAAACTTAAACTAAAACCATGAAAATTTACAGAGCAAAACCCCAAACTTGGTTCAAGGAAGGCACGGTAGCCGAACTAATTGAAAGCGTATATACTAATAAAGACAGGGAATTTGGAATGTTCCGGGGAACTTATATTGTCGGTGATACTGACTATGATAAGTTCTGGCATAAAAAAGGGCACTTAAAGGGTGATGAAGTCGTAATGAACGAACTTTGTTGCTTCGATGAATTCGAAAAAGAAATAATATAAATAATAAATATTTAACACATGAAAACATACAGATTATATCAAGTCGGAATCGTAAATAATATACCAATATGTACTTTGATGGGAGAAGTCCAAGCAACTGACGAATCAACAGCAGAAGAATTATTATTAGCAGGCATGCCAAATGATGGTATCGAATACTTAATAACCGTAGTAAAATAATATGAAAGTATTGAAATTCTTAGGAATATGGATATTAATATTCCTCTGCGTAATACCTATAATAATTACGTGGTGTCTGTGGATACCTTATATGTTAACATACTTTCCTTTTACGGGAATATTTATGCACGAACACGAGTTACCAATGTATCCCTACTATTGGATAATGACATTACAAGAAAAATTATAAAGCATTAATATGGAAGTATTTAAAACAATAAAATTTAGAATCAGAGAAAACCGAGATTCGGAAAATAAAGCAATTTTTATAGCGGAAAAACTCGAAACATCTATTGCAGATGCGGCAGGCAAAAATCCTCGTTGGATGAACATAACCCCACTTGCTTACTGTTATTTTATGAATTACGATGGTGCATTGAACGCAATTAAAGAATTTATTAAAGGCAAAACTCCTGTCGTAGATATTATTCATGATTTACCAGAATTAACAATGAGCATACCAATTGAAATGAGAAAAGGTCAATTATGATAGAAGCAAAAGGATTAACCAGTAGAATTAAAAACAATTGACATATAATGGAAAACAAGTTTCCCATATCAGATGAAGAACTCCAAAGACTTGATGAATGGCTGAAATCAGACGAAGGCAGGGATAAAATTAGAGAAGCACTAAAGAAAGCCGATGAAACCAATAAAATTATAGATTCTATGAATGACATCGACCCAAAAATACTAAATACACCATATAATATATAAATTTATGAACGCACACTTAATAGCATATCAACCAGATGGTCGTGGCGAAACCTCAGAAGCATCCGTACAATTTAATTCTACGTATGTGATTGAGTTAAAAATAAACAACAAGAAATACCAGTTTGATTATCAGGGTAATATCTTAAATCAAACCGAAGTTCAAGGTTGTGCAATAATAGTTGACAACCGTGGCTGTTGTGCAACTTTAAATAATAGCGGTTATTGTTTACCAACAGAATTTAAAACCGAAGACTAATGGAAAGATTTATAAACGATATCATCTACACACCAATAGTTCCAACTAAGGTAAAATTTGAGGTTGTTGACCCAGTTGGCATTATAACAGAAACTCATGAGTTTGAATATAAGGCAGCTTATTATGCAGGCAGAGCAATTTTAACTGTGGGTGACCACCATTGGATGATAACAGGTAATGGCAGACGTATAGTGAGAATCGGACCTGACCCAGAAGAAGAATCACAAGAAAAAAAACCTACCTTTATTGATAAAGCAAGAAAATGGCTTGAATTAAGACAATCAGCACTACGTGAAAAACATGAACACGTTTTTGATTCGGATGGTGGCAGTTGCTTAATTTGTAGAAAAACCGTTGCTGACCTATTCGAAGAACCGGAGAAACCCGGATACCCATCAAGAAAAAATGCAAAATTATGAAAAAACATCCCCTTGAAAATGAAGAGACTTTTCAAAAGTTCGTAGACGGACTTTGCTGTAATGGTTGCCGATTCTTCGTTGATGAGAAATGTACGGAGAAAGACCATGAAGCACATGATGCAGATAAGTCATGGACAATACAAGGTGCACTAAACGAATATCTTAAAACTAAAAACGAAAGTGAAAAAGAATTCGTAGAGAATATAAATAATTACTTTCTCTGTGAAAAATTTGATAGCAGAAAACAATAAAAGACTGAACAAAGCATGTAAGTTCTATCCGTGTCACGATAAACTCGAAGACTGTACGTTTTGTTATTGTCCTTTCTATTGTTGTGGTAATACTAAAAGAGGCAAACTAATTACCAATGCAGAAGGACGGGAAATCTGGGACTGCAGCAAGTGTGAGTGGATACACAAAAAATCCGTTGTAGATAAAATCTTTAATGAGGTTAGAAAACTAACTGATGACAAATTTAATTCTTAAAGTATTAATTATCTTTACATTATTTCTTTCACCTCAAGAAAAACTTCAATACGCAAATGGCAAACCAAGAAGTAGTGGTATAGATAACTACATCAAAACAAATGAAAATCAGTTCATTAAAGAATTCAAATTACTGGTAAAAGACAGTATATATAATGATATATTTTTCGCAACAAAGAATTTTAAAAAGACCACCGACCCCCAATTATATGACCCGTATGTTCTCGCCTATAATGAAAGTAGTGGTAATTATAGCAGTGAGATAGTTGTTAACAACGAAGAGAAGTTTTCGGGATTTGAATATAAAAATAATCGGCATAAAAACAATTATAATCAAAACGACTATTTTGTAAAACCTACTGTCTTTCATGAAATCTGTCATTATTATTTCAATCAGTGCATTTTAGAATTGCAGATGATTGATACTATTAATGCAGTAAATTCATTTTACGCAAATTCAATATTCATATTTCCAAATGCCGAAATGCAGTTCGGTGCGAAGTTTATTGAGGAAGGCGTTTGTGAGTACTTAATTCAAAGTACTGGCGAAGTACCGGAAATAAAACAATACTATATACCAAAATATGAAAATGATTTAAAAGATAAAATCAATCGATATGACATACTCTATGGTTATTCAAGCCAATACTTAAAAGACTTTATGGACTATAATATATTAAAATTCGGTAAAATTAAATACCCCATCTTTATATTGCTCACCAACCGTCCACCAAGTTATAAAGAAATTCTCGAACCCCAATTATATTTCAATAGATTATAGACTGATTGTGAGTATTTATAGTTAAATGCTACTATAATGCTAAATCTTAATGCAGTACAAATATTTTTAATGTTATTGTGTTTCAGTGCAATATCGGCAATAATTTATTCGTTGGTGTCGATATTTACGGAGAGAAAATTATATAGATATTTAATTACAATTATTTTGACAGCACTTAGTGCTTTAACTTACATGATACTAAAATAAGCATAATGATTATGAAGCCAATTGATATTATAATCAAAGAAGAAATCAGTGAGTTTAATAAGACTACGTTTTCCGATGTGCCGGATGATATATATGTGCATTTACGACAGAGACAATTCAGTGATGTTGCAAATAAAAGTCATATGAAAGTCTTCAGGACAAAAGACTCAAGGGACTTCCTTGTAAAGAAAACTATTAATCAAGACATATTTAAAGTCTATGACTTCTCAAACCTGCAAGAACCCATTGCAATTGCAGTTTTCGATGTACATAATGACTACTTCACTGGCTATGAACATAGACAAAGCATTAATGTGAATTCAAAATATAGAAGAATAGGCATTGCAAGCGCAATAACCGACTTCGCTGAAAATATATATAACCTGCCATATAAACCAACTAATTTACAATCAACTGAAATGCAAGGATTTACAAAAAGTCGATTTACTAATAAAGATACTGATGACACGGAATTACAAGAAGAAATTGGTGCATACAAAAAAGAAATGAATAAATTTGAAAAGGGCGGTAGAGATACTGACGTAATTCAATCAGAATTTAACGAGAACTTCTGGAAGTGGTTCGAAGGTTCAAAAGTTACTAATAACGATGGCAGTCCTAAATTAATGTATCATGGAACAACTTCGGACTTCGGGGAATTCGGAAAGGGTGACTTCGGATATCATTTTGGTACATATGAACAAGCAAA
>Ga0315289_10009437_pt1 | contig 14040 bp, 9 predicted proteins | sample YL17G11_40_MG_FD_203452 | JGI IMG/M metagenome (GOLD analysis project Ga0315289, IMG submission 203452) | Sediment microbial communities from Yellowstone Lake, YNP, Wyoming, USA - YL17G11_40 | ecosystem: Environmental > Aquatic > Freshwater > Lake > Sediment | place: USA: Wyoming | collected...
GCGTGTCGGCGATGAACTCATCGAAGGCCTTCTTCACTCCGGTCAGCATGGAGTAATCGTGCGAGAGCATGATGCCGCCGGGAATCATCTTCGGATAGAAGTATTCGAGGCAGGCGCGGGTGCTCTCATACAAGTCGACGTCGAAGTGCACGAAGCCATACGGCAGCTCTTCCATTGCGGCGGCCGACTCAGGAAAGAGCCCCTTGTGGAAGTAGACGTTGGGGAAGTCCTGCAGATAGGCCTGCACCGATTCGAGACTGCTGGCGAATTGCTTGAGCCGATGGACCTGGCGGTCGGGCGCCGTAGCTTTCGGCAGCCCCTCGAAGGTGTCGAACAGGTGCAGGACCTTCTCGCCCTTGGCCTCGCAGATCAATCGCGCCGAACCCCCCTCGAAGACCCCGACCTCGGCCATGGCGCCGGGACGCTTGCTTTGGGCTCGTGCCAGCGAAACCACGATGAACGACTCGAACGCCGTCAGCAGCGATTTGCGCTCATGGCGGATGCGCTTGATGAGCTGCAGCGTTGGCTTGTCTTTGTGCGACCCCATCGCCAGCAGTTGCACTGCTGAGACGAAGGCGATGCCGGTGCGCTCCAGACGTCCGCCGCCGAATTGCTGAATCCGCTGATTCTTGAGCCACATGATCAGGTGCTCCTGCTAGTTGTCAGTGGTCAATTGTCAGTGGTCAGTTGTCAGTGGGTAGTGGTCAGTGGGTAGTGGTCAGTTGTCAGTGTTTCCGTTGGGCAAATTCCTTTATTGGCATGACCGCGTTGCGGGATATTTGGGCTTCGTCGCATTCTACCTCGGCCAGATGAGTCTTAGCATACGCGCTCGCACTTCGTACACGACGCATCGGGGCAACTGACAACTGACAACTGACAACCTGCAAGCGAACACGCGCGGACTGCGCGATGGTTATTGAATAAACTGCTCTTCCTGTTCTTCGGCGTGGGTGCTGATTTCGCCAGCGTCTTCCAGGCGACGCACAATGTCGACGATCTGCTGCTGGGTCTGCTCGACGCTGGAAAGGCGGACCGGGCCGAGGTAGTCCATTTCCTCGCGCAGCAGGTCGCCAGCCCGCTTCGACATGTTGTGCAGCACCTTGTCCTTGAGCTCTTCGCTGGCGCCTTTCAGGGCCATCGCCCACTGCGAACTTTCCACGTTTTTCAGCAACGTCTGGATGTCGCGGTCGCTGAGTTTGTTGATGTCCTCGAAGACGAACATCAGGCGGCGGATTTCTTCGACCAGGTCGGGATCTTCCTGGGCGAGGTTTTCCAACAGGCTGCGTTCCGTCGCCCGATCGATCACGTTGAGCATCTCGGCCACGCTGCCCACGCCGCCGGCGTTCTCGAATTGCTGGCTCATCACGCTGGCCATGCGCCGTTCCAGCCCCTTTTCCACCTCCTTGATGATCTCGGGGCTGGTTTGCCCCATGGTGGCCACCCGGCGGATGACCGACAACTGCCGCTCGGCCGGCAGGCCGCTGAGGATGTCGGCGGCCTGCGCCGGCGGTACGTGGCAGAGGATCAGGGCGATGGTTTGCGGGTGTTCGTCGATGATGAACGTCAGCAGGTTCTGGCTGTCGACTTTCTGCAGGAATCCAAACGGCAACGCCTCGATCGATTGGCGCACGTTCTCCAAGGTGGCGCTGGCGCCCTTGCCGAGGGCCTGTTCGACCAGGTTGCGGGCGACCTCCAAGCCGCCCGAGCGGCCGCTCAAGGTGTTTGGGTTGGCGGTGGCAAACTCCTGAATGATCGCTTCCTGCTCTTCGCCGGTGATCCCGCTGATCTTGGCAATCTCGATCGATACGGCCTCTACCTGCTTGGGCTCGAGCTTGCTGAGCAGTTGCGCCGCGTGTCCCTCCGGCAGGCTCATCAGCAAGATGGCGGCTTTACGGACCTCGGTCATTGCCATATCAGCCCCTCCATCCTTTTCCCAAATCTACTATTCTTCGCAGCTTGCCAGCCGGTCGGGTCGAGATTCACAATCGATAGTTGCGGGCCTTTATCGGCAGATAACCTGGCTCAACTTGAGATTGCCATTGCCGGCGGGCGGGTTCGCAGCAGATCTGCCGGTTTTGCGGGCTTCGCCGGCCGGCGCGTTCTATGACTGCCCCGATTTCCACACTGCCCATTGGCCGAAACACTCCTCGACCTCGATGCGCACCAGTTCGGGCCGCGATGGGCCATGGGCGTCCGAAGCCAATCGATCGAGCAAGCGCCGCCCGATGTATTGTGCCAGCAACTCGGCCGTGGTGTTGGCCATCGGCAGCAGCCGGCAGTCGTCGCGTGGGAAGATCCAGCGGCGGTCGGCAAAGGTCACCTCGACTTCCCGCGGGCCGTCGCAGACGTGGATCAAGGGATGTCCGGTCGGCAGCAGCACACGGTGATCCAACTCGGCCAAAAGCGTTCGCAACGCCTCCCGGACCGCTAGGAAATCGAGTACGTAACGGCTTGCGCCCAGCGGCCCGTGGATCTCGGCCACCACGCGATAATTGTGCCCGTGAAGCGGCTCACACGCGCCCGACTCCAGCGTAATGAAATGGGCGGCGCTGAAGATCAACTCATCGCTGCCGACGCGGACGTGGAAGTGTTCCATGATCGGATGAATGCGGAATGATGAATGCGGAGGGCTGAATTCAGCCCTCAAGGGGATGCCTGTGGCAAAACTCCTCCAACAGCGGAACGATCTCCTCGTGCGCGTCTTCCACGAGGTAATGTCCCGCGTCGGCCAGGCGGTGGACTTCGGCCTGCGGAAAAAACTCCAACAACCGCTCCAGAAAATGGGTGTTGAAGCACCAGTCGCGCATGCCCCAGATCAAGCATACCGGGTGGCGGCGGAACTGTGCCAGCCCCGTCTCGATGTCGGCCAGGGTTTGGTAGGTCGGATGACGCGGCGAAAAGGGAATATCGAGCACAAACTGCTGGACGGCCAATCGATGTCGCCAGCAATCGTAGGGCGCTAGCAGGCCGGCACGCACCGCGGGGGTCACCCGCTCGCGCCGGTAGACGGCCATGCGCGGCGCCACCCCGGCGAAGAGATTCAACCCTTGCGTGACCAGCCGGCCTAGAAGCGGCGTGCGGCAAAGGCGAATCCGCAGCGGACAACGTCGGGAGCGAAACGTCGCCGTGTTCATCAGCACAAATCGGGCGAAGCGCTGCGGCGCGGCCAGTGCAGCACCCATGCCGATCGGCCCGCCCCAATCGTGAGCGACCAACGTGATCTGACGCAAATCCAGCGTTTCGATCAGCTCACCCAGATCGCTGATCCGCTGCGATAATCGGAAGGAGTACTCCCCAAGTTGGGGCTTCTCCGACAGCCCACAGCCGATGTGATCGGGCACGACGAGCCGGTAGCGGGCCCGCAATCCTCGAATTATCTCACGCCAGTAAAACGACCAAGTCGGATTGCCGTGGACCAGCAACAGCACCGGTCCGGCGCCTTCGTCGAGAAAGTGGTAGCGGTGTCCGCCGACCAGCATCTCGTGCGACTTGAAGGGATACAGCGTTCGCCAGTCGTGTCTAGCCATAAAAATCCATGGTCCTGTTGCACAAGGCGAGCCCCGGTCACCGTCTCAAGAGTCCGGGTCGTCGGATCGTGGTGGCTGGCAGTGAAGGTTCTCTGACTCTGAGCAACCTGTGTAATCTGTGAACTTCGGGTGTACGCTGTATTCTACGTGCGACCCCGCATTATAGAAAGGTCCGCTCAGGACAGGCAATATAGATAACGACAAAACCATACATAAGCGGCGCTAGATGACGAAGCATTGCTGGTTATAGCAAATATGATTAACGCCAGAAATGCACAAGCTCCGATGAAACTGCTGCCCTACGCGTAGATCTTGACCGATGTATCTCGTCGAACGGGGCCAACATACGTCGCCGTACAGGTCAGCCGAACGGCTGAAACCTTCGACGCTCGGATGATGTCTTGCGCTGGCTCCGCAGTGAAAGGTTTGGGATCAAGACTTTCGCTCTTGCCACGGTTTTCGCGGAATGCGATGCTTGCAGCCCCGCCAAGTGATACAATACATTCATGCGGAGTAGTTCGGCACCGTTGCCACACCCCGCAGCGGCGGCCGAATAGCGAGCGGATCGAGGCTTCGAACTTGGGAAAAAACCGTCAGAGGATGAGCGGCTTCGATCGGGCTTTCATCGCCGTGCTGTTGCTGATGCTAGCGTTGCCATGCGGGGCGTGCAGGCAGACCTGGACCTTCGCCCGGCCTGATGAGCCGACCACGACAAACCCGTCAGCCGCTACAGGGCCCGCAGTTGGTTCCGGCCAATCCGCATCGACCTTGGTGTATCGCGTTCCGCTGCAACCGGCCGATCCCGCTGCGGGCAGCCTTCCCGTCCGCGACGGGAGTGTTGCTCTCTCCGGCAACGCGGCACAGCAACAGGGCAGCACTCAACCGGCTGCGGGAGCGAACTGCCAAGGGCAGGCTGCCCCGCCGCCGCAGCGCTCTCCGCTTCTCGGCACGTCGTTCGAAACGGCCGCGGCCGAGTGGCCTGGGATGCCGGGCGAGCAGACGCCTTCGGGCGCCGTATGGCAGCCGCCGGGCGGTCCGGTTTTCGATCCACCGTTGCAGGCCATACCCGAGGCGCCGGCCGTGCCGCCCGAGCCCGATGACCGGCTGTGCACGATGTGGCAAGAAGCAAAGCACAACGTCTGGAGCGACTACCGACACTACTATTCGTGGACCACGTTTCGCGACCTGGGGCTCGCCCTGGCGATTGCCGCGCCCATTGCCAATACCCAGGTGGACCAGCATTTCCGCGACTGGTACCAGCGCGACGTCCGCAGTTCCGAGAGCAACCACCTGGCCGATTTCTGGAAGCCTTTCGGCAACGGATACATCATGCTCCCAGGTTTTGCCGGGTTGGCACTGGCCGGGCGGTACTTTGAGGATGTTCCCGTGGTTGGCCCGGTAGGTGGCTTCAGCAATCAAGTCACGCGGGCCTACCTGGTCGGCGCCCCGCCGATGCTGCTGTTGCAGTACGGGCTGGGCGCTTCGCGGCCCGGGATCAGCGATATCGGCTCGTACTGGCGGCCATTCCACGCCGACCATGGCGTCAGCGGTCACGCCTTCGTGGCCGCGGTCCCCTTCATTACGGCGGCGAACCTGGTTGAGAACCCCTGGGCGAAAGGCACGCTCTACGCGCTATCTACCTTTACGGCCTGGTCGCGCATCAACGACGACGGACACTACCTTACCCAGGCTTGCCTAGGCTGGTGGATGGGCTACCTGGCTTGTCGCGCCGTGGACGCCGCGCAGCGCGAAGATAAAGCATGGATCGTCACGCCCATCGCCACGCCCGAAATGGTCGGCATGGGGATGATTTACCAGCGGTAGCGTATCTTTACCGCCGATTTCCCGTTAGGCGCCACGGGTGGAGACGACGGACAGGGTACTGGTCGCCGAACTCGATGATGTCAAGTGACAACCTCGTGCCGCCCCGGCGCAACTGGCGGATTTTGTCGCGTGCCGCCTCGGGGATCGTTGCGGTGAGATGAAGTTCTATCGAGAGAACGAACAGGACAGGATCCTGCGATGAAACCGCGATCACTTCCCTTTTTGCTTGGCCTGACGCTGTTGCTGACGCCGCCTTCAACCTCTTGGGCGGCCACTCTCTATGTCTCCGCGGAGGGGCGGGCCGGATGGTTCGGAAGCATCGAGAAACCGAACGCACAGCAGACCGACGGCCCGCTGCCCTCGCTGGCGGCAGCCCGCGATCGCATCCGCGCCTTGCGCGCCGGCGGCGAGAAAAGCGCCATGACGGTGCTCGTGCGGGGAGGCACGTATCGCCTTTCGGAGCCTTTTGTGCTTGAGCCCGAAGACTCGGGCATGCCGGATGCGCCGGTGGCCTACGCCGCGTATCCGGGCGAACTGCCCATTCTCAGCGGAGGCCGGATCATCGACGGCTGGAAGTTGGCAGCCGCGGTATCGCCCAACCCACGGGCCAAGGGCCAAATCTGGACGGCGCCTGCCTCGTGGGAGTTCCGTCAGCTCTTTGTGGACGGCCGGCGGGCGCAACGGGCACGCATCCCGCACCTGGGCTTCTATCGCATCGAAGGTACCAGTTCCGGCGCCCAGGACCGCCCCTTCCGCCTTAAGTACCGCGGCAACGACATCCTCAGCTCATGGGCCGAGCGCGGCGACGTGGAAGCAGTCGTGCTGCCCCACTGGAAAGAACTCCGCATGCAGATCGACAAGGTGGACGAGGCGAACCGGGTCGCGCTGCTGACGGGCGTCGCCTCCTCTTCCGGCCAGGAAAGAATCGCGCGGTACTACATCGAAAACGCGCCGGAAGGACTGTGGGGGCCCGGTGACTGGTATCTGGACCGCAAGGCGCAAACAGTGTCTTACTGGGCCGAGCGCGGTCAAGACGTCTCGCAGGCCGAAGTCATCGCGCCGGCACTCAATCAACTTGTGCTTCTCAGGGGGAAGCCGGAAACGGGCGAGCTGGTGCGGCACGTGATCTTCCGCGGACTGGATTTCCGCCACACCGATTGGAGCCTCGGCCCACACGGCTACACGAGCCAGCAAGCAGCCGTGACTGTGCCGGCGGCGTTCGAGGCCGTAGGCGCCGAGGAAATCACCATCGAGCATTGCCGCTTCACGCAGATGGCCGGCTACGGCATCGAGTTAGGACAGGGCACCAAGCACAACCGCATCGTCGCGAACGAGATCTTCGACATGGGCGCCGGCGGCGTGAAGATCGGACTGCCGATCCACGTGAGCCCCAAGGCGGCTGAAGGTGAACCTGCTGTCAAGATACGAAAAATGCTTGAAGACGAAGCGCGGGCGTCGTGCTCCAATACCGTCAGCGACAACGTCATTCACGACCTGGGCCTGGTGTTTCCCGGGGCGGTCGGCATCTGGATCGGCCAAAGCGACGGCAACACGGTGGCCCACAATCACGTGCACGACCTGTATTACTCGGGCATCTCCGTGGGTTGGACCTGGGGATTTGGGCCAAGCCGGGCGAAGAACAACATCGTCGAGTACAACCACGTGCACCACGTCGGCAAAAACCAGATGCTCAGCGACATGGGCGGCATCTACACGCTCGGCACGCAGCCCGGCACCGTGGTCCGCAACAACCTGATTCACGACGTGGAGCGGTTCCAATACGGCGGCTGGGGCATCTACACCGACGGCGGCTCCAGCCAGATGCTCTACGAGAATAATATCGTCTACCGCTGCAAGAGTGCCTCCTTCAACCAGAACTACGGCCGCGACCAGACGGTCCGCAACAACATTTTCGCCTGCGGCAACGAGTACCAGATTACGCGGACGGAAAGGGTCGATCCGGAGCTGCCCTTCACCTTCGAGAGAAACATTGTCTATTTCGCCGAGGGTGATGTGATGGATGGCGAGTGGCGAGGCGCGGGGCTCCGCATGGACCGAAACCTCTTCTGGGACGTGCGGGGAGGCGACATGCGGAGCTTGAAGCGAGCCTGGCAGGAGTGGCGGAAACTCGGACAGAACAGCCATTCGATCATCGCGGACCCGATGTTTGTGGCTCCCCAGAGCTACAATTTTACGCTCAAGCCCGATTCGCCCGCCTTCAAACTCGGGTTCCAGGCGATCGATATCTCGACCGTCGGCCCCCGGGAGCAGGCCGGCCCCATCGTGTCGACCACGGCTCCCAAGTGAAACACCCATCGGAGTTCCTGACATGCAGAAACGGTTCCATCTCCTGGCACGATCATTCCTGTGGATCACGGCGCTCAGCGGCATGGCCTTGGGGGAGGAGCAGGTGCCCGTGACCGGCATGGTCGGGGCGAGGTTCCACGTCAGCGATCTGGCAAAGGCCCGGCAGTTCTATGCCAAGGTGTTCGGGTTTCAAGAGAAAAGTGGCACCGGCCCGGGGCTGGTGGCCTTCCAGATCAACAGCCAGCAGTATGTGGAGTTTTCGGCGAGCGAGTCGGGCGGTTCCGCGGACCCGCTTGAGATCATCGTATTCGGCACCAGCAAGAAACCGAGTGCGCCCCTGAAAGATCAGGACGGGCGCCGCGTGGAGTTCGTCGAGAGCGTCGCGGGGGCGCGGGGTTTCAAAGCCGGTGAAAGGAGCATCTCGGACCATCTGCTGCACGTGGGGCTGGGGACGACGGACCTCAAACGGGCGATCGAATTCTACGCGGGGCACTTCGGCTGCAAAGAAATATGGCGCGGACCGACGCCTGCGGACTTCCGCATTGTGATCCTGCGAGTGCCCGGGCCGCGCGAGGATTTCGTGGAGTTTCTGCTGCGCGATCAGCCGGGTTCACCCGATCATATCTGCTTGGATGTGCCCGATATCCAGCGCGCCTATCAGACGCTCGTGGACCGCGGCGCAACCACGCGCGGCAAGCCCCGCATCGCCAGCAACGGCCACTGGGTGCTCAACCTGGTGGATCCCAACGGCATCCGCGTGGAGTTAATGGAGCCCCAACCCGCGGCCAATAGTAAACGGCAATGGCCGACACAGTAGCCAAGGCCAGCCCCATAAAAACATGCGGCGCGCTGGTCTGCACGTTTCGGCAGATATCCAAGATTTCGACACCTCCGCTGCTTCAGGATCACAGCAGGGGGGATTCTCGGCCCGCTTCCCCCACGGACGAACAGGGCCCTATAGTCCGAAATAGGGAGCGGCTCGCCAGCAAGGCCGCCGCGCCGCAGCCCCCGGCGCCCAGTAGCGTCAGTAAACGTCGTCGGTTCATCTTCGATCTCCTCCGTTGTGCCGGTTCAGTCGTTGTGCCGGTTCCATTGGAAAAAAGGCGGGGATTCTGGGGGGGCGCCTCCGGCCATCGACGTCGCGGTCGGCGGCGCCGTGGGACGCGTCGGTGGCAGCGTGTGCCCGGCCAGACTATAATGGACAAGTTTTGATACCGTAAACAACCGCCTTTGTGGACAGCAAGACCGGCCGAATTCTCTGCGGCATCGCTGCAAGTACAGCACGATGGGCCGGTCCGCCCGTCTGCGATGGGGGGCAGAGTTGCGCCGCGACTGGAAGACGGAGAGCCTTGCACGTCATGGTGGGCCCGCCTTCTGTTTGCTGAGAGACGACATGGCACGCGGATTGGCAGACGATTGCGATCTCGAGCAGTTGCGCCGCCGGGGAAAAGAGGCGGTCCCGGAACTGTTTCGCCAGTACCGGGCGAAGCTGCTGAGAATGATCGCCTTCCGACTCGACAGCCGGATCATGGGCAAGGTCGATTGCGAAGACGTGCTGCAGGACGTGTTCGTCGAGACCGTGCGGCGGTTTCGGCGCTATCTCGACCAGCCCACCGTGCCCGTTCTCGTGTGGCTTCGCCAGATCACCAGCCAGGTGTTGATCGACATTCACCGCAGGTACCTGGGCGCGAGGATGCGCGATGTCAGCAAGGAGATCGGCTTGTACTGGGGCGGATTTGCCGACGCCAGTTCGGCCTCGCTGGCCGCGCAACTGGCGGACAGCCTCACGACGCCAAGCCAGTACGTGGTTCGCGACGAAGCGGTCGCCGCGGTGAAAGCCCTGGTGGAGAAGCTCGATCCCATCGACCGAGAAGTGCTGGTGCTGCGGCACTTGGAGGAGCTGAGCAACAACGAGGTGGCAGCGGTGCTCGGCATCGACAAGTTCGCAGCGAGCAAGCGTTACCTTCGGGCGTTGGCGCGGCTCAGAAGCATGATGCCCGTCGAAACCTAGTGTTCCGTCTAAGGAAAAAGGGGACAGGCACCGTGGCGATAACGTTTCTCGTGATGGTGCACCGACTTGCGCCACGGAGCCAGTCCCCTTTTTCCCGCCAGGGCAACTTGAATCCGCGGATGTCCCTACGATCGGCAGGATATCTGGGAAGCGAATCATGAGCGAGTTCTCCACGGACCTTGACCCCCTGGAACCGTTGCTGGACGAGTTCACGTCGCGCTTCAGGCGCGGCGAGTCTCCGTCCGTTTCGGAGTACGCCGCAAGGCACCCCCAGCACGCCGCTCAGATCGAGGAACTGTTCCCGGCCATCGCCGTGATGGAGCAACTCCGGGCCGACGAGCGCTCCAAACGCGAAGCGGCGGCGCGCCGCAGCGCACTGGCCAATCCGCCGCAACACCTGGGCGACTTCCAGATTATTCGAGAGATCGGGCGCGGCGGCATGGGCATCGTCTACGAGGCCGAGCAACGGTCGCTGGCCCGCCGCGTCGCGGTGAAGGTGCTGCCCAAGCACTCGCTGCTTCTCGACAAGCATCTGCAACGGTTCCAGCGCGAGGCACAAATCACCGCCCGGCTGCACCACACGAACATCGTGCCGATCTTCGGCGTCGGGGAACAAGACGGTCTGCACTACTACGTGATGCCGTTGGTGCGAGGCGTGGGCCTCGACGAGATCATCCGCGAGTTGCAGGCGGCCAAAGACGCGTCGCAAGCGGATGCAAAAGCAGGCGGCAGCACGGGTTTCTCCGCCCAGGAAGTCCATGGCCTGGTGCGAAAACTGACGGCCAGAAAATTCGCTGCCGCGCCGATGCCCGAGCAAGTCGGTGAGGAGGAAGACGGACGGCCAGAGGCGGCGCGAGCCTCCCGCCACGGCGGCCGCGATTATTGGCAGCTCGTCGCGCAGATCGGCGTCCAAGCCGCCGAAGGCTTGGACTATGCCCACGGACAGGGCACCCTGCACCGCGATATCAAACCCGCCAATCTGCTGCTGGGCGAAAATGGAGTGGTTTGCGTGGCCGACTTCGGTCTGGCTCGGGCGATGGATGACTCCGACGTCAGCCGCAGCGGCGACTTCGTCGGCACCGCCAGCTACGTGGCTCCCGAACAGTTGCACGGCACGGCAGACGTTCGCAGCGACATCTATGCGCTTGGCCTGACACTGTACGAACTGCTCACTCTGCGGCCGGCATCCGATCCCAAAGACCGAGCGGTGTGCCTGCGCACGCGGCAGCCCTTTCCGGAACCGGTGCGGCCCCGCAAGATCCATCGCAGGATTCCGCGAGATCTGGAAACCATCGTGCTGAAGTGCCTGGCCTGGGAGCCCGCGAAACGTTACCAGACAGCGGCCGCCTTGAGCGCCGATCTGCGGCGGTTTGTCGAAGACAGACCGATCCGCGCTCGCCGGGCTTCCGCAGCCGAGCGCGTCGGTCGCTGGTGCCGCCGCAATCCGGCCTTGGCCGCCGTCTCGGCATTGGCGCTGCTGTTGCTCGTCGCTTGTTCGGCGACGGCGCTGGCGGGCTATCTGCAAACGCGAACGGCTTATGCCGAGACCCGCAAAGCGCTCAAGCAAGCCGAGGCAACCTCCCAGTTGTCGCTGCGGGTGCTCAACGGCATTTACCTGAAGCTCTCGCCGCAGCGCATTTGGATCGCGTCGGATTCCGACCCCGCAGGTCAGACCTGTGCTTGCATCGGGCTGGGCACCGGCGACGGCTCGGCGACGTCGGTGGAGAGGACTGCGCTACAACTGTGGGCGCTGCCGGAGACCGCCGTGCTGCTGGAAAACCTGCTGGCCTTCTACGACCTCTTGGCGGAGCAGGGTGGCGACGACCGCCGACTGGTGCTCCAATCGGCCGGCGCCAGCCGCCGCGTGGGCGACATCCGCCTGTGCCTCGGCGAAATCTATCGCGCGGAAGAAGCATACTTGCGGGCATTGGAAAAGCTGACGCCGTTGCGGGCGCAAATGCCGGCAGACATCGAGATTAACACCGAATTGGCGCATTGCCACAACGAGATCGGCAACGTTCGTTCCGCGCGGCGAGAAGCCCGCCGGGCCTATCAGTCGCACCAAGCGGCGCTGCGTCTGCTCCAGTCCTGCGCGCCGACCGAGCGACCGACCGCGGAGTACCAGTACGAATTGGCACGCACCTTCTACTTCCTGGCCCGCAAGAGCAGTATCGCGCCCGACGATGCGCGCAGCCGTGCGGGCGATGTGCGAACTCTCCGGTTCGCCTCGCCCCCGTCCCACAGCCACGAATACCGGCAGTCCGCGATCCGCACTCTCGAAGAACTCATTTCCGCAAACCCGCACGCTCCCGACTACCGCTTGTTGCTCGCGCTTTGCTGCCGCGAGATGGGGGCCGCCCCGGGCTCGGGCGGCAGTTCGCGGAGTTCTCCGGGCAGGCAGCGGGCCATTCGGCTTCTCGAAGACCTCACGGCAGAATACCCCGGCGTCGCCGATTACCGCTATGAGTTGATCGCAACCTATGCATGGATTCCTGTCAGCCTCTTTCCCTGGCAGGGACGTTTCACGGTTTCACGGGAGGGCGAACAAAGTCTGCGCCAAGCCCTGGACGAGTCGCAGTGGCTGGTCAGTCACAATCCCACCGTTCCTCACTACGCCCGCTGCCAAGCACTCCTGCTTGCCAAGCTGGCGACCGCGTGTTGGCTCAGCCAGCGGCTGAGCGAAGCGGAAGGCTTCTTCCAGCAGGCGGTGCAGACGCAAAATGTCCTCGTTGCCAAGTTTCCCGAGTTGCCGCCTCACGATCAAGTTCTGCTGGAGTTTTTCCGCTTGCGACTCGCCCAGGTTGGTCTGCAGCGCAATGCCGGCGTCGATGATCCCGGTGCGCTCGCCACGTCGCAGGAATTACTGAAGGAGTGTATTAGGAGCCTCACCCAATTGACAGGAAAGCCCGAACTGGCGGGCGATCAGCTTGCCCGCAGTTCGCTGCCCATTGCGTACGATGCCTTGAGCGAGGTCCTTGCCCGCAGCGGCCAACAGCAAGAGGCCGCAGAGGCTAAAAAGAAGGGAGAATTGCTCCGCAGCGAGCTGCGCGCCAAGAGTAAAAGCCAGCCTTCCAGCGACCTTGTCCGCAGGAATTGACCGCACGCAAGGCGAGATTGCCGGTGCGCTACATTCAGGTATGCACAAGGTCAGCATGCGTGGCGACGAGGGGTGACCATGGCAGAAAAACCACTGAGATTGCTCGTGCTGGGAGCGCATCCGGACGATGCCGAGTACCATGCCGGCGGATTGGCCGCGATTTACCGCCAGTTGGGGCACACCGTGAAGCTGGTCTCGCTGACCAACGGCGCTGCCGGACACCACGAGCGTCCGGCTGCGACGCTGGGCGCGATCCGCCGGGAGGAGGCCGCGGCGGCAGGCCGCGTGATCGGGGCCACCTGCGAAACCTGGGACATCTCCGACGGCGAATTGATGCCGACCCTCGAAGCGCGGCAGCGGGTGATCCGCGAGATCCGCACCTTCGCTCCCGACCTCCTGCTGACACATCGCACGAGCGACTATCATCCCGATCACCGGGCCGTGGGGCAACTGGTGCAGGACGCTTCGTACCTGGTCACGGTGCCCAACGTCATGCGCGACGTGCCCGCGCTCAGGAAAGACCCAGTCGTCGCCTACATGGCCGACCTGTTCACGAAGCCCTGCCCCATGGCGCCCGAGGTGCTGCTCGACGTGAGCGATCACGTCACCTCGATCGTCGCCATGCTGGCCTGCCACCGCACGCAGGTCTTCGAGTGGCTGCCGTACGAAGCGGGCGTCTTGCACGAAGTCCCGGCCGATGATGCCGAAAAGCTCACCTGGCTTCGGGGCTGGTATCTCGAGCACGTGCGCCCTCGCGCCCAGCGGTTTCGTCGCGAGTTGATTGCAGCCTACGGCCCAGAGCGCGGCAGCGACATCGAGGCGGCCGAAGTGTACGAGATCAGCGAATACGCCCGCCGGCCCGACGGAGCCCTGCGGCAGCGGCTGTTCCCCACGGCGCGCTTTATCGACCGGGCGGCCATGGTTTGATCGAGATGCTTCGGAACATGACCGGATCACTGTGGCCCGCGAAACCGAAACTGCCCGAGGTGCGATCCTTGCCCGGATGCGGCCGGTTGCCCTGCGTCTCGGTGACCTTGCTCAGGTCGCAGTCGAGAATCACGGTGCCGTTGAGCTCCACTTTGATCGTCGAGCCGTTGACCGTGACTTCCTGGTAGTTCCACTCGCCGATCGGCCGCTGATAGCCGCGCGCGGCGGCCACCATGCCATAGGCCGAGCCGTGGGCCTGGCGCGGGTCGATCTTGCCGCGGACCTTTTCGTAGTTGTCGTCGAGCACCTGCAACTCGCACATGGCATCATAGGCAGCCCTGCCCTTG
>Ga0315289_10009439_pt1 | contig 14039 bp, 10 predicted proteins | sample YL17G11_40_MG_FD_203452 | JGI IMG/M metagenome (GOLD analysis project Ga0315289, IMG submission 203452) | Sediment microbial communities from Yellowstone Lake, YNP, Wyoming, USA - YL17G11_40 | ecosystem: Environmental > Aquatic > Freshwater > Lake > Sediment | place: USA: Wyoming | collected...
CCGTATCGAGATCGTTCAAGACGACCATGTCGGCGCGGTAGCCGACGGCCACCGCGCCCCGCCTGCCAAGCCGGAAGCGCCGCGCGGTGTTTATGGTGGCCATCTGTACCGCGGTCACCGGGGAGACACCGGCACCGATCGCCGTCCCTACCATCGAATCGACACTGCCACGCTCGAGCAGATCAGCGGGATGGCGATCGTCGGTGCAAAGGCACAAACGGGGGCTGTTCTCCGCGCTCGCAACCGGCAGCAGGTGAAGCAGGTTGCGCGCTCCCGTCCCCTCCCTCATGAACACATACATCCCCTTTTGCAGCTTCTCATGAGCCTCACCCGCGGTGGTGCACTCGTGGTCCGAGTCCGGCCCCGCCGCGATATAGGCAGAGAGGTCGTTTCCCGAGAGGCCCGGGGCGTGTCCATCAACGGGACCGTCGGGAAAAAGCCCGAGCTTGGCAACGATACCCGGGTCCCCGGCAATGGTACCCGGAAAGTTCATCAGTTCACCGAGCCCGATCACCCCCGGTTCGCCGATCATCTGCTCGAGGTCCGCCGCTTCAAGCACTGCACCGGAGGTCTCGAGCGGAGTGGCGGGGACACAGGGCGGGAGCATCACATATACATCTATCGGAGAATCGGAGGCCGACTCGATCATGAAGCGGATGCCCTCGAGCCCCATCACGTTCGCGATCTCGTGGCAGTCGGTAAATACGGTCGTCACGCCGCGCGGTACGACCGCCTCCGCGAAACCCGGCACGTTCACCATCGAGCTCTCAAGGTGGACGTGGGCGTCGGCGAAGCTTGGAGCTACGTACCTTCCACCGATGTCCACGGTCTGCCGCGCGCTGTACTCGCCGTCGATCCCGACGATGGTGTCGCCGGCTACGGCTATGGAGGCCGGGTGCACCGTTCCGGAAAGGACATTGACGAGCCTGCAGTTGGTGAGCAAGAGGTCAACCTCTCCGCCACCGCGGGCGAGCCTTATTCTATCTTCAAGCCCCAACAAGACGCCCTCCCCTCAAAAAGCGCGAATCACGACACGTATAGAATGCCCGAAAACAGAAGATAAGGAAACTTTTTGATAGACGACAGGTGACGCGGGCCTCCGGAAAAGGGTCGCCCTCAAGCGACTTTCAGGGTCCGTTCCGGACAGGCCGACCCGTTTTCCTTCCAACCTCTTGAGGGCGAGTCTGAATCTATTAAACTCCTGCTCGGACGTCAATAGCCCGGGCAATGTATTTTTATATTAACCCGGATTTTCCGTATCAAAAAGGAAGGAATCATCGCTTGTGCCGGAAAGGCCGGACTTGTGATAACATGTCGGCGTTTGAGGAGGCATAATGGACGTATTAGGATTGAACGAGCCGCATCCGGCAATTCTGATTCACTTAGGGAATGGAGGGCAGCTATGGACGAAATGAAAAAGGCCTCACTAGATGTCGTCGATCCGGGCGAGGTCGAAATGGACCGGGAGCGCCTTGAGCGGGTGACGGGCTCGGTCGGTGAGGATATTCGTGACGGGAGATGCGACGGCGCGGTGCTCATCGTCGCCAGGCACGGAAAGGTCGTGCTGCGCGAGGCGTTGGGTAAGACCGACCTGAAGACGGACCGGCCTGCAAGCCTCGAGGATGTCTTCTGTATGATGTCCATCACCAAGCAGTTCACGGCCGCGAGGGTGCTCATGGACATCGAGCGCGGAAAGTTTTCTCTCACCACACCTATCTGCGAAGTGATACCGGAGTTCGGCGTCAAGGGCAAGCAGAATGTCAACGTGAAGCACGTCATGACCCACACAAACGGTCTCAATACCATGATGCCTTTCGGTATCCCCATCGACCAGCTGGGCGATATAGAGGCGGTCACGCTTTTTATGTGCAACGAGCCAATCCTTTTCCAGCCCGGGACCGTGTGCTTGTACAACGGGATTACCTCCATGTCGCTGCTTGCCGTCATGGTGCAGCGGCTGGACGAGGCCAAGCGGCCTTTTAGAAAGATACTAGAGGAAGACCTCTTCCAACCGCTGGGCATGCCCGACAGCGCCCTGGGACTTCCGGAAAGGCTTAAGGAGCGCATGGTTCCCGTGGCGGTTCGCGACAAGACTCCGGGCTTATTCGACGTACTGACAATGGAAGCCTTGAATTTCCTCGTCAACGAGGCAAGCGAGATGCCGTCCGTCACCGGCTTTTCCACAGCCGGGGACACGTTCCGTTTCGCGGAGATGTTGAGAAACGGAGGCGAGTTGGATGGAACGAGGGTTCTATCGCGCGAGACGGTCAAGCTCGCAACGACCAACCACACTGGAGACATGGTCAATCACGTGTATGATTACGCGCGCGAGATGTTCGGCTGGCCGTCCTATCCCGCCAACTTCGGCCTGACTTTCTTCCTGAGAGGGAAAGGCATTTTCCCTATGCCGCTGGGGCTGACCGCATCACCGGGGAGTTTCGCCGCTCTGGGGGCCGGCTCGTGCATGTTCATGGTCGATCCGGAGCGGGACCTGACCTTCGTCTTCCTGTCGGCCGGACTGATGGAGGAGGCCAAGAGCCTGCTGAGGCTTCAGCGACTCGCCGACCTGGTAATAGCCTCTGTCATGGAATAGGTCCTCGAGCGCGATGATTTAGCGGCCTGAGAAGGATAAGTTACCGCGGCCAAAAGAATACCCCAGCAGTTACGCTGGTATTCGCTCGTGCAAGATTTCTGGAACTTATGAACCTATACTTCCATGAAAACGCCATCACTTCTGCCAGAAAGGCTTTTTCGTGACGTCGAACCCGGGGTTGCCTGCAGCCTTTATGACGTAAACGGGTATGTTGGCCTCGACCATCTCGAAGAGCTGTTCGACGTCCTTCATGTACATCCTGACGCAACTGTGCGACACCGACTGCCCGATGGACCAGGGAGACGGGGTGCCGTGGATCAACACCCCGGACATGTTTGTGGCCAGAGCACGCGTACCGAGAGGATTGCCCGGTCCTGGCGGTATGTAAGGCGGCATGCTCTTTGCCCAGGCCGAACCGGGGTTCTTCCACGACGGGTTCCTCTGCTTCTCGGTGACCTTCCACTGCCCGACCGGGGTCGGATAGGCAGGCGAGCCGCAGGCGACCGGGAACTGCACGAGAAGTTTATCGCGTTCATAGAGTGAAAGGGTATGGGCGGCGAGGTTTATGATTATGAGTCTCCCGAACACCGAGTCGTTTATGGCCGCCGGCGTCTTGGCCGCCTTGACGTTTACGGTTCGCTCCGGTGTTCCCAGCGCCTCCCTGGTGTCCGCGAGGAGCTGCTCGGAGTCCGCCTGGCGGCCGTCCTTGGCGGGCACGATCACCGCGGTGCCGTTCGTGACATCCACGTAAGCGTCCTGGGGAGGCCTGTTGATGGACCCCAGCGCTCGCTGGACGAAATCACCGACCAGTTTTTCATCCGTCACGGCCATCAGTGACACGTTTATCTTTTTCGGCCTGTTGATAAAGCGGCGGGCCATGCGCTCGAAGAGGTTGACGCTCCAGGCCTCCCGGTAGGCCTCATCCACCATGGTCCCGTACTCGAGCTTCAGCCCTATCTCCTGCGGGCTCGCCTGGTAGTTATCCTCGTCGACCTTGAGGCTTAAGGGGCGGTTGGCGACCTCCGCCAGGTCCGTCTTGCACCTTTGAAGAGCCTCCGCCCTGGTGAGTCCGGAGACATCGACCCCCACGATGCTCACGCCTTTCGGAAACGTGCCGAAGGCGACCATGTCCTGTATCAACAGGAAAAGAAAAAGGCCGACAACAACAACAACGAGGATTACCCCTCCCAGGATGAGCAGTATCCTCGACAGCTTCTTCTCGCCGAGCCATCCCGCCGAGCGCGACGCGATCCCTACAGATTTCAAATATCGGCCTCCGTCAGTCAGTGCCTACCGGGTAATTATATTTATAACGAGGCATTTTCATAATGAGATGCATCAATCCTATTCAATCATTGGCCGGAAGAACCTCTAACCCTTCCCTGCCGGGTCGATAGATGCCCTCGCCGCGGCCGTGATCAACGAAAGACGCTCCTTATCAAGCCACCTTCCATCCCCGGTACCGGTCTCGGAAAGCCAGTCGAGAAGCGACCGGAGCGTCCGCTCCGCGTCGGCGCCGCCGATGCGCCCGAGCGCCCTGGCCGCGGCGTAGACCTTCCCCCAGTTACCGGTTCTCGTCAGGTCACCCGCCTCGATCCGCCCCGCCACGAAAGCGCTGAGCAGTGGGACGGCCGTCGACTCCTTCGCCCTGCCGTACACGGAGATAGCTGAATGGTCAAGGCATCGGAGCTGAACGAGGCGGCGAGGGTATCCCGCCGGGTCGACCGCCTGGAGCATCCTCCGGGCGGCCGCGACGACTTTCCTGTTATCCCCCGTAACGAACCCATCGAGGATCGAGGCGTAGCGGTCGGCGCCGTAGAGCCCCCCGAGAGCCTGCAGCGCCGCTATCCTTACCTCCGGCCGCTCGCCCCTTCGGTCGCGTGCAACGGACAGAAGTGAGACCTTCGCCCGCTCACCTCCCGCCTGTCCCAGCGCATCGACAGCGGCCGTACGCACCTCGAACGACGGGTCCTCCAGGGCCTTCAGCAGGGCGGCGACGTCACTCCGCGCTGCGGCGCGTTCGACTTCATACAGCGCCTGCACCGGCCCCGTCATTTCCTCGTCGTTCACCATCCCTCACCGTTCCCCGAAAAGCCGCCTCGCACATACGGCGAATCCAGGTTGCCTGTAAAAACATACCAGTCGAAATATCCCTTCATCAAGCCGATGTTTGAGCCCGGGGTCTCGCGAACGTCTGTCATGAAAGTCTTTTTTTGATATAGCACTTCAAATATCCGTCATTGAACAAACATCGCGGTTGCTTCTCCAGATGCGTTCGCCTATAATTTTACACCAACTCTTCGCGGGAAGAGAAAAAGGTAAAAAGCATTAACGAGCACCGCTCAAGAACAATCCCCAAAAAAAATAGACGGTTTCGGCCCGCGCTGAATGGGCTGTTGGTATCGCTTGCCGTTCTCGCGGTCCTCCTGCTGGCGGCTTCCGCCGTGCGGCTCGGCTGCCCGACCGGCCCGGCTCTTGCTGATCCTCCACCCAAAGGATCAGAGCCCGACAAGGATACCCTGGTGAAAGAGGTAGTAACGCTCGACGGGGAAATGGAGGACACCGGCTCGCGGATCTCTGAGCTCGAGGGCAAATCCGTCGAGCTCGAGAACAGCATCGGGTCAACCGAGGCCGAGATCGATTCCAATCAGAAGAGGCTTTCCTTGAAGCGAAAGGCCCTGGCTCAAAGGATCAGGAGCATGTACGTGAACGGGAAGTCTTCGAACCTCGACATGCTGCTCTCCTCCAGCGACCTGTCCGACTTCATGCTCCGCTCCGAGTTCTTGAAGAAGATAACAGACCAGGACGACCGGCTCATAGACAGCGTGGAGCTCGAGTCGCAGAGGCTCGAGCAATCCCTCGCGGAATTGAGGCGGCGAAAGAGCGAGATCGACGCCATGGCCCGGGAGCTTACAAGCAGGCGGCAAAGGCTTGAGCGGGACAGGTCGGCCCGCCAGGATCTTCTTTCCAGGGCCGGGGACAGCCGGCAGGCCGTCGAGGAAAAGTCCGAAAAAGTCAAATCAAGGATGGATGAGCTCAACCCGCCTGATGCCCGGCCGGGAACGCATACAGGAAGGTTTATGACAATGGAGGCCACCGGGTACTCCCCCGAGGAGCCCGGGCTCGACGACACCACCTCCACGGGGATGAAGGCGCAGCACGGAGTGGTTGCGGTGGACCCGCGGGTCATCCCCCTCGGCACCAGGCTCTACATAGAAGGTTACGGCTACGCTATAGCAGGTGACACCGGTTCCGCCATCAAGGGAAACCGCATAGACCTGTGCTTCGACACGCTCGAGGAAGTCGAGGCGTACGGATGGCGGACCATCACCGTGGAGATACTGGACTAGGAGCCTTCATGGAACTCGGAGACCGCCCGACCCGCCTCGCTCGCTGATATCCTTTTGACCCCGGCACGGGGCAGCGAAGCGAGGAGCGACCTCCCGTATCGCTTGTTCTCTATCCGGCTGTCCATTATCATGACCTGCCCGAAGTCCCGGCGCGTGCGGATCAGGCGCCCCACCCCCTGCTTCAGCCGAAGTGCGGCAAGCGGAAGGCTCAGCTCGTTGAAATCCGACCGGCCCTCCCGGCGCAAGAGCTCGCTCCTTGCCTCGAACACCGGGCGTCCCGGGCTCTCGAAAGGTATCCGGGTGACCACGACAAGGCGGAGCGTGTCTCCGCTGGCATCGACCCCCTCCCAGAAACTCGAGGTCCCGAACAGGCTGGCCCGCTTGTCACCCTCGAACTCGTCCGCGAGCCGCCTCCTCGAATAACCCGGGAGCTGGCACAGTAGCGGCAGGCCCTCACCGGTCAGGTCGTGTACGAGCGTCTCGTACACCCTTTCCATCAAGCGCCTGTTGGTGAAAAGGGCAAGCACTCCCCCGCCGGCCGCGCGGATCACCTTTCCGAGCACAAGGGGAAGCTGCTTCTCGTATTCCTCCGAATCAGGAACCGCCATGTCGTGCAGTATCAAGACCTCCATCTGCCGGCCGTAGTCAAAGGACGAGTCCAGGATGAGCTGCCTGGGCGTCTCGAGCTCGGGAAGGTAGAGACCTACCCTCGAGCGGAAGAACTCGAAAGAATCGTTCAACGATAAGGTCCCGCTGGTCATCACGAGCGATGACAGCGGCTCGTAGAGGGCTTCCAGGAGAAAGGGACCTACGTCTGCCGGCGATGCGCGAAGCGCCTGGGACTCCAACCTGACGGGTGGCGCAACCGTGGCCCACCGCACAAACCCGTCATCGCCGAAGGCCAGTATGAGGTCGATATCGTCTTTCAGCTCCAGGACCCGCGCGAGTTTCCCCTCCAGGTCGTAAAGGAGGGACTCGAGGTCGGGCCGGTCTTTGGCCGCCTCGTCGAACGCGGTCTTGATGCGGCCCAACTGGAACGCGAGCTTCTCGAGCCTGCCTTCGAGCATGCGGCTCTCCGAGCTGAGCCTCGCGTACTCGGGAGACTCGGTGATCACCTCTCGAAACCGTACGTCATAAAGCGGCCGTTCAGCGCCTTCGTGGAACTCGGAGAGGGCGTTGAAGGCCCCCTCGAGGTCCTCGAGACAGGCCCCGACCGTCAGGCGGGCCTCGTCTATGCGGTCCTGTATCGTCTTCGTCTCGCCCGAGTCAAGGCGCCCGGAAAGCTCCCTTGAAGCCTCATTAAGAAAACCGGACTCCCCTCTCGGAGGGCTCAGCGAATCGAGAAGCCTCCTCGCCTCCGAGTAACTTACCTCTCTCGTGAACTGCTCGGTAGCGGCGTCCTCGAGAGTGTGCGCCTCGTCGATGACAGCGCCGGCGAAGCGCAGGCCCACGCCCGCCAGCAAAAGCGAATGGTTGACGACGACCACGTGAGACCTCTTTGCCCTGTAAAGCGCCATGCGGTAGTAACAGTCACCGCTTCTGGCGAACATGCAGCGTTCCCCGGCACACTCGCGGTGATCGGCCAGAACGAGTTCGCCCAACCCCCGCAGGTGCTGGACGTTGAGCATCGAGATATCCCCGCTGTCGGCCTCACCGAGCCAGCTCAGGAGCATCCCGAATATCCCCAGTTGGTCCTCCGACAGGTTTTTCCTGCCGTTTATCAGTCCCTGCAGCTTGCGCAGGCATACATAGTTTTTGTACCCCTTCAGGACCGAATAAGAGAAGAAACCATCGCCCAGGGCGGATTGAAGAAGTGGCAGGTCCTTGGTCGATAGCTGGTCCTGCAGGTTGAGTGTCCTCGTGGACACCACCAGAGGCATATCAGTAGCCCTCGCCCACATTACACCCGGCACCAGGTAAGCAAGCGATTTCCCGGTGCCCGTCCCGGCCTCGACGAGCAGGATATCCCCATCCTGGAAGGCGCGCCTGCCGGCCTCGGCCATCTCGAGCTGCTCGTCTCTCTCCTCGTACTCGGAGAACTGAGCAGCGAGCGGCCCCTCCGCCCCGAACACCTCACGGACTTCCTCCGCGTGGACCGTCCCCGAAGGCGATTCCCCGGCAAGGGGCGGGATCTCCACCCATGACTTCTCCCTCTTGATGAACTCACCCAGTTTCAGGCCCGTGACCGGACGCCCGCCCGACCTTTCGGAAAGGACCTTCCCGAGCAGCCGCGACAGGCCACCGGGTTCCTCCGGCGCGCGGTCGCCGACCGCTTTTATCACAGGCAGGGGCAGGTTGTAGAGGCCGTTCTCGAGGATGTTAAATATGCTTATGAGCGTCTCCACGTCGTCCGCCGCCCTGTGCTCCCGCCCCGTGGGAAGCCCCCACATGGCGGCAAGGTCCGCCTGCCTGTGGCTGCGCAGGCAGGGAAGAAGGATCAGCGCAAGATCCATCGCATCGATAAAAAGGTTGCGGAACGGGATCCCGGCGAACTTCGGGCAGAGCACCCTGAGGAAGTTCTCCTCGAAGCGCGAGTAGGAGACGACGACGAGGCCGCCCATGAACTCTACGAGGGTGGGAAAGAACTCGTCTATGGTCGGGCTGTCGCTCACTGTCTCGTCGCTTATGCCCGTCAGGATCTCCACGTGCGCCGGGATGTTAACACCCGGGTTGATAAGGGACCGGCAGCGGTCCTTTATCTCCTCCCCGGCCACCCTCGCGGCCGCCACCTCGATGATGCGGTCCCTGGCAGGGTCAAAGCCGGTCGCCTCGAAGTCGAGGAAGCAGTACTCCTCCTCTCCCGCGAGCGCGGCCTGATGCGCTCCTGGAAGCGCGGGAAGCGACAGGTACTTTTCCTTCACCTCATAGCTTACGCGGAGAAAGAGGTCTTTTGGCAAAGCCGCCTCGATTCGATCGTCACACTTCTCCTCGTCTATCAGGAGCCCGCCCGGGGCCACCCTCTTCTTCACCCTGTCTTCTAGCAGATGCGGGGCAGCTGCTCGCCCGACGGCATCCGGATCAGGCGGCGCGTTCCAAGCGGTGTTAGAAGGCTCACCTCTCCCTTCCTTCCCTCCTTGGCCCGGCCGATGACGGCGGCTCCTTTTCCCAGGGGATCCTCGCGCATGGCCCCCAGCACCTTTTCCGCGTCCTCTTCCGGCACGGCGGCGAGAAGCCTTCCCTCGTTCGCCACGTAGAGCGGATCCATGCCGAGCATCTCGCAGACAGCCCTGACCTCTTCCCTCACCAGGACGTCCCCCTCGACGACCTCGAAGGCACATCCCGATGAATATGCCATCTCGTTCAGGGCCGCCGCGAGTCCCCCACGGGTCGGGTCCCTGAGCGAATGAACCCGGCCGACCGAGAGCATGCTCTGGACGAATCCGCCGAGTGGCGCGCAGTCGGACTTAAGCTCAGCCTCGAAGGAGAATCCCTCCCTCTCGCTGAGAACCGCTATCCCGTGTTCCCCGACATAACCGTTGACTATGAGCACGTCGTTCGGGGACGCCCCCTTGATGGATACCTCTCGGCCCTTCTCGATGATTCCTATCCCGGATGTGTTGATGTACATGCCATCGGCCATCCCCCGCTCGACAACCTTGGTGTCGCCCGCGACTACCTTCACCCCCGCATTTCGCGCCCAGGTCGAGACAGAGGTGACGACATCCTCAAGCACGCCGAATGGAAGGCCCTCCTCGAGGATCAGGCCAAGCGTTATGAAAAGAGGCACCGCGCCGCGCATGGCCAGGTCGTTGACGGTCCCGCAGACTGCGAGCTTGCCTATATCCCCGCCTGGGAAGAAAAGCGGTTTGACGACGAAAGAATCCGTGGTGAAGGCGAGTTTTTCGCCGGGCATCGCCAGCACCGCCGCGTCCTCGGCATCGAGCAGCAGTTCCTCCCCCAGAATCGGGAAAATGGTCTGGACGAGGAGTTCCCTCATCCTTGTGCCGCCGCCGCCGTGTGCGATGCTTATCGGTTTATCAGGCAATCTCATCCTCCGGGCGTTCGTACAGGTAATAAGAGGCGCAGGTCCCTTCGCTCGAGACCATGCACGGTCCCACCGGGTCTTCCGGCGTGCACTTTTTCGCAAACAGCGGGCATTCGGCCGGCTTTATCTTTCCGCACAGCACCTCGCCGCACCGGCAGCCCTTGTCGGCAACCGGCCCCGGCAGTTCCACCTCCCAGGCACCGGCGTCGTGACTTGAGTGCTCCTCCTTCAGCGAAAGTCCGCTATCCGGGATCTCGAAAAGGCCCCTCCAGGTCGCCGGGACGCGATCGAAGACCCGTTCCATGACCGAGAGCGCTTTCAGGTTACCCTCCGGCCTTACCGCTCTCGAGTACTCGACCCGGACCGAGGGTCCCTCCTGCCGCATCCTCAAGAGCAGGTAGATCGCCTGGAGGATATCCGCGGGCTCAAACCCTGTTATGACGCATGGGATGCCGAACTCCTCGGCAAGGAAAGCGTATGCATCACTGCCTATGATAGTACTCACGTGCCCCGGAAGGATGAAGCCGTCTATCTCGAAATCGGGGAGGAGAGAAAGAGCTCGAAGCGCCGGCGGAACGAGCTTGTGAAAGCTCAGCAGGTAGAAGTTGTCCAGGCCCTCGTCGGCCGCCTGCAGCAGGGTAGACGCAACTGCCGGGGCGGTTGTCTCGAAGCCGACCCCCAAAAAGACAACCCTCTTGTCACCGTCATTTTTCGCGATTTCGAGAGCCTCGAGCGGAGAATAAACGACCTCGACCCTGGCCCCTTCCGCGGAAGCGTCGGCGAGCGAACCCTCCGAGCCGGGTACCTTCATCATGTCGCCAAAGGTCGCTATGATTACATCGGGCATCCTCGCGACCGCTATCACCCTGTCGATGTCCGCGTCCGAGGTAACGCAGACCGGACAACCGGGCCCCGAGATAAGCTCTACCTGTGGCGCGAGCACCGACCGCAGGCCGAACTTGGAGATCGCCGTGGTGTGGGTGCCGCAGACCTCCATGATCCTGGCGCTGCAGTCGAGCTCTCTTATCCTGCGCAGGAGGCCCTTGACCACCGCGGGGGACCGGAATTCATCAAGGTACTTCATTTAATCGAGCCAGCTCCTCGAAAAGCTCCATGGTCTTCCTCGCTTCCTCCTCGTCGACTATCTCGATGGCAAAGCCCGCGTGGACAAGCACGTAATCGCCGACCTTGGCTCCATCCACGAGCGAAAGGCTGATCCTCTTCCTGGCGCCTCCCGCCTCGACGAGCGCGATGTCGCTTTCCAGGATCTCTACCACTTCAGCCGGAACCGCGAGACACATGATAAGACCTCTACTTTGAAATCCTGCGTGCGGCTATTATCGCCTGGCCAAGCGATATGCCCCCGTCGTTAGTGGGTACACGTCGGTGAATAAACGGCCTGAGGCCGATCGATTTAAGTCCCTCGAGCACTCTCAGGGTTAAAAGCTCGTTCTGAAAAACGCCACCGCTCAAGGCGACGCGCTCGATCCCCGTCCGTGTGCTCAACTCTTTGCAGGTACTCACTATGACCCTCGCCATCGACTCGTGGAACTTCCCCGCAATCATACCCGCATCGACTCCACTTTGAACATCAGCGAGCATCTGGCGGAAGAGCGGCCTTGTATCGATAACCCAGGGGTCGCCCGATTTATCGAGGATGAAATCGTAATATGCGCTGGTCCCTGCCGCCGCCGCCTCGAGCTCGCAAGCCGCCTGCCCGTCGTACTGCGCTTCAAGCCTCAGGCCTGCCAGTGCCGCGGCAACGTCGAACATCCTGCCGGCGCTCGAAGTCAGCGGAGCGTTTACCCGGTTTTTGAGCTGAAAGACCAGCGAAGCCCCTTCCTGCTCGTCGGTCTCGGCGATCTCCCCCAGGCGAAGAAGGGCCTCCTCATCATCGTAGAGCTCGCTCAGCACCCCAAAAGCCATTCGGTAGATCCTGTAGATGCATGCATCCGCGCCGGGCATAGGGTACCGGTAAAGGTGGGCAAGCCTTTCATAACCGGCCTCGTCCGAGAGCAGGAACTCGCCTCCCCAAACCGTGCCGTCCTCACCGTAGCCCGTACCGTCCCAGGCAACACCGATCACCCTCCCCTCCTCAAGGTTGTCGGCCATACAGCTTACGACGTGGGCGTGATGGTGCTGCACGCCAACACGGGGCATGGGCAGATCCATCGCCATGTGCGTTGTCATGTAGTCGGGATGAAGGTCATGGGCCACCACTTCCGGCTTCAGAGAAAAAAGCCTCTTGATCGCGTCGAGCGCTTCTTCGAAATGCTCGAGCTCCGCGGGCGACTCCATGTCGCCGATGTGCTGGCTTATGAATGCGTGCTCGCGCCGGAGAACGCAGAAGGTGTTCTTGAGCTCCGCACCGAGCGCCAGGACCTGGGGGCCGCCCGTTGCCTTCACCCTGATAGGATAAGGCGCATAGCCCCTCGCCCTGCGAACCGGATACTCGCCGCCGTCAAGGATCCGCGTAACGGAATCGTCGTAGCGAACCAGGATGTCCCTGTCGTGCAGGATGAAATAATCGGCTATCCCGCCCAGCCTTTCAAGCGCCTCATCGTTATCAACGGCTATGGGCTCGCTGCTAAGGTTACCGCTTGTCATCACGAGTGGAAAATCCACTTCTTTCATCAGAAGGTGATGCAGCGGGGTATACGGGAGAAAAATGCCCTGGTGCCTCAGGCCTGGCGCGACCTCTCCGGATACCGTTGAGCCCTGCTTCTCCGCAAAGAGCACGATGGGACCTCCAGGACAGGTAAGGAGTTTCTCCTCCTCTACGCCCACATGACAGTATTTACCCGCCTCGCTTAAGCTTCGGACCATGACGGCGAAGGGCTTGCCGTAACGGTTCTTCCTCAGACGGAGAAGTGCCACCGCCTCGTCTGACGTCGCATCGCAGGCGAGCTGAAACCCGCCGAGCCCTTTTATTGCCACTATCTTGCCTTCCCCGAGAAGACCCGCCGCAAGCCGTATAGCGTCACCCTCGACCTCTTTACCATCGCTGTCGGCAAGCCAGAGGTGTGGGCCGCACTCGGGGCAGGCGTTGGGCTGTGCGTGGAACCTCCTGTTCGAAGGGTCGTGGTACTCCCTCTCGCACTCCGGGCACATCTCGAACTTCGCCATCGATGTGCAGGGGCGGTCGTACGGCGTATCCCGGATTATGGTGAAGCGCGGGCCGCAGTTCGTGCAGTTGGTGAAAGGGTAACGGTAGCGCCTGTCGGCGGGGTCAAAAAGCTCCCGGGCGCAGTCCTCGCAGGTCGCCAGGTCCGGCGAGATTAGTACGGACTTGTCTCCCCCGCCGACGCTCGGGACTATCTCGAACGATGCAGCGGCAAACGGCTCAGCCGTTTCCACCCTCACTTCCTCTACCACCGCCTGCGGGGGCGCCTGATCCTTTAGCGCCCTTATGAAAAGGTGAAGCTGGTCCTCCCCCCCACAGGCATTGATGTAGACGCCGTCCGGGGTATTTGAGACGCTCCCCTTGATTCCGTGCTCATTCGCTATCCGGTAGACAAAGGGACGAAAACCCACGCCCTGTACTATCCCCCTTGCCTCAATCCTCAGGTATCTCATCGCTCCCGGTCACGCCTAACTCTTCGAGTAACAACCTGTGTATGCGCGGTATTGCCTCCCTCACCTCCTGTGAGAGCTCCTCCCCTATCTCAACGTTCTTCACCTGTACCGCGATGAGTGTTATCTCCTCGGGGCACTGGTCCAAGAGCTTCGCCGCCGTTATCAGTTCATAGATACCGAAATCGTGAAGCGAGAGCGGCTCTTTCCCCTTTTGCTTCCCCACCTCGTCCGGCGAGAAACGAAAGAGTGTTCCGGGCTCGGACCCCGCGTCTATCCCGTCGATAAAGACCACCTTCCGGCGGTTCTCGAGGAAGGGCAGCAGGTCGGCGCAGTAAACGCTTCCCTCCAGGAGTTCAACGTTTTCGGGCAGCCGGCCCTCCAGGTATCTGACGGCGTGAAGCCCCACTCCGTCATCTTTCATTATTGGGTTCCCGACACCAATGACCAAAAAATCAGGCATGACTTTGACTTAAGCGAGGCGGTCAAGTAAGCACTGACACATTGTAGCACCAGCACATAAATAGTGCGCCCCCGG
>Ga0315289_10009440_pt1 | contig 14037 bp, 14 predicted proteins | sample YL17G11_40_MG_FD_203452 | JGI IMG/M metagenome (GOLD analysis project Ga0315289, IMG submission 203452) | Sediment microbial communities from Yellowstone Lake, YNP, Wyoming, USA - YL17G11_40 | ecosystem: Environmental > Aquatic > Freshwater > Lake > Sediment | place: USA: Wyoming | collected...
AGTATATCTATGCAGCACTTCTCCTGCACAAGGCAGGCAAGAAGGTCGATGAGAATGGCGTCAAGGCAGTCCTGAGCGCCGCAGGTGTAACAGCAGACGAATCCCGCGTAAAGGCACTCATTGCAGCGCTCGATGGCGTAAACATCGACGATGCAATCAGCAAGGCCGCCGTCGCACCGGTTGCAGCAGCAGCACCCGCAGCAGCAGCTGGCAAGGCAGCACCCGCCGCAAAGGAAGAAGCACCAGAAGAGCACAAGAAGGAAGACGAAGAGAGCGGCATGGCAGGGCTCGGCGCCCTGTTCGGATAATTCTCTTTTTTCCTATCTTTGCCAGATTGTCAGTTTCCCTGTTTTATTTCCTTTAACCGTGCGTTGTTGTGGTGTACGAAAAAAGAAACAATTCAGCGCAAATTATAAAACCAAAGGTAGTGAACAGACATTCATTGGTGATACAACATTATTGACTGGCTCTTAACGCTTGGCATACTATTCATCCTCATTGCCGTTGTGTTTGTGATTCTTGGATTTATCGGCAGGATAGCATGGGCGATTGGAAAGTGGCTTATCATCATCTTTCTTATCTTTGCGATTATTTTCCTGATCTTAGGAAAACCCCTGCCATAACATATCTTGCATCGAAATAGCTGTGATGAACGGGTAACCAGAAGAAGTGATAAAAAAGGGAATTGCAGAAACGGAACTGTCGCTTCTACATCTTGCCGCTGACGGCCAATGCACTTTTGATCGCCGCTTCCCATTTCTCGGCGTTTGCAACATGGATATTTGTTGGTTCGACGCTCCCTTCAAACTGCATCTGGAGCTGTTTTCCCCCGGGAGCTGAAACCGCTTTGATGGTTCCTAATGCTTTATCCAGCTTGACCTCGGTGGTTTTTGAAAGGAATCCTCCGGTTTTTACATCGAGAAGGATTCTCTTATTGGTCATATATAGTGTTCCCTTGCCAAAGAAGTCTGACTTGGCATCATCCTGCATGATGATCTTTTCATCCGGTGGTAATTCCATTTTGGTTACACCAGCTATACTCATGTTCAAGTGGCTAATAAATATGTCGCGCTCTTCACTATGCTGTCAGGGAAATGAACATCACCAGCATGTCAAACGAGGTAAAAAGGATTTGATATCTGGAGGGTTCCTATACATATCAGGGATCATCGGTCATACCGGCACGCCGACGTAAATGTTGTGCTTGATCGCCACGATCTTCACCCGGACGTGTCCGGACTCTTTTGGACAGTTGAATACCGACACTACCCGGTCACGGGCAACGCCGAGCATTTCACCGTGTATCCACCCCGGTGCCCGGATCTCGACAGTCACTTTCTCCCCTTTGGAAAAGACGAGAGGGATAAAGGGACGCCTCACCATGCCAAAGTCCCTGACTGAGTCAAGCTTGAGTTTTGTCCCGCACTCTTTCTCCCAGGGTCTGATGCTCTGGTTGTAGAACTGCCACCAGCTCTGGGCTTTCACCCCTTTGGGTGATCTGCCGTACCGGTAGTGCTCGAACTTCTGGATACCCAGCGGTGGGAAACGTTTGCCGGCACCAATCTCCTGCGCAAACCGGATCAGTTTTGGAATCTCTGCGTCATTGATTCCGGGTATGAACACGGGCGCAATGAGCAGGTCAATCCTGCTCCTGACGACCGCTTTGGCTGCTTCGGTGAGTTTTTCGATATCATACCAGTCAACTCCTGCAAGTAGCTGTGCGATTTTTGGGTCGAGAGCATGGAGCGAAAGGTTGATCCGGTCAAGTCCCGCCCTTTCAAGTGCCGCAATCTTTGCCGCGGTAAGCAGGGTGCCGTTAGTCTGGAGCGAAATGACACTTACCTCCTCAATCTGCCTGAGCGCAGTGATGAGTTCGGGAAGATACGGGTACATAACCGGTTCACCCGGCGAATCAATATGGCATTCAACCCCCGTTCCCTTGAACCGTGCTATTTCCTCTACAGCTTCTGCCAGGTACTCCATCTCAACTTCATAGCTGGTGGCACGCGTTGTTGATTCAGGCCCGGCATCCACAGAGCAAAAGGGGCAGTTTAAGTTACAACCGCAACTCGGGCGTACCTGCAGGAGGCTGGTACCACGGTCTATGATGCCAAAGTAGAGCGAACCAACAAGGGGGATCTCGGATTTACGGGTAATTCTGAAGTGGGTCATGAAAAAGCGGGATAATTCCGAAATGGTGGTTCTTTCTCATAGGATTTTGAGCCGGTAGCCCATCCATTCACCTCGGGTAAACAGGGGAGGTGGATTTTTTATACGGGCAAATACAAATTCAAATGCGTCCTGCTCCACACCGTGTCGTGAGGTTGTTGTGCTATACCGGACGAAGGCATCATACATTTCAGCCCGGGGGATATGAGCCGAGGGATCAGCGATGAGTCGTTCCTTGTGGAAGCGCCAGATCCCCTCAAATTCCCTGTCTTCATCATTAAGCGGCTTTACAATTTCCTGTTCAATGCTTTCTGCGGCCTCCTGCTTTTCAGAGACGCGCTGGAGATCGTAATAATAATCCTGCACAGTTGCAAGGCCCTGGCGGAGGTCGTTCAGCTCCATCTCGAGTTTTTTGATCTTCTTTTCCTGGGTGATGATCTGGTCAGATAGCTCCATGGCTGGTGGTTTCCTTTTTATGTTTCATCCTGATAAATTGCTCGCCTCTCGCAGATCCCGTGTATTTTTTAGTCCTTTTGTTCCCGTAATTTCCCTGCATACACGCACTGACCGAACGAGACGCACCCATCCCCGAGCGGGTAGTCCGTGTTGGTGACGCATTCACAGGAATGTGCAGTAATCTCCTTACGGATGGTTTCCCGGATTGCATGGTTATAGGCAACACCACCGCTCAGGGCGATCTTTTTCAACCCTTCCCGGTCAGCCGCATGAATGGCAAGCTGTGCGATTCCCCGGGCGAAGTTGTACTGGAAGGAAGCGGCAATATCCCGGATTACCCTCCTATCCCCTTCCTGTGCTGCCCGCATCCGGGCACATGCTGTCTGCATGATTGAATGGCTCGAAAGTATTTCACACCCATTCAGCGTGGTAAATAGGAGATCCCACTGTTCAGCGTGTCCGCCAACTGCAGCGGATTCAAGTTTCATGGCAGGTTCACCGTCATAGGTACGCTCCCGGCAGATCCCCAGCAGGGCGGCAGCGGCATCGAGCACCCGCCCGGTGCTGGTCGTGCTCATGACATTGAAACCACGCATGACCTGTTTCTGGAGCACGCCCAGCTCAACATCAGACCAGCCGCGTGCACCAAGGAGTGAAAGGATGGTGTTATCCGGCAGAATGCCATAGAGCATTCGTTCGGGAAACCGGGTTGCGAGATCTCCTCCCGGCATGGCTGCTGGTTCAAGATGTGCAACGCGTTTGAGATCCGGCACCTGCCCGGAGAAGATTTCGCATCCCCAGACAGCCCCGTCATCGCCATAACCCACACCATCGATCGCGATGCCGATGCAGGGTTCGGTGGTTGTCGCTGCGATGTGCGCACGGTGGTGCTGTACCGGGATGAGTTCAAGTCCGTGATCCGATGCTATTTCGCGGGCGAACCGTGTGGAGAGGAATTGGGGGTGCAGGTCATGAGCAATCACATCGAACTTTGCCCCGAGAAGTCTCTGCAGGTTCCGTACCGTTTCTTTCAGGTATTCAAGTGTTGGCGGATTGCGTACATTTCCTACATGGGGGGAGGTGATCGTAAACCCGTTTTTGTACAGAGTCGTATTCGCGTTCAGCTCCGGGCCTACCCCGAGGATGCAGTGTTTCCCCAGATCTATCGCTGTCCGCTTCGGGGCAATCCCCCGGGAGAGCCGGATAATGTAGCCGTCCCGGATTACTGAATCGTCGCACCTGTTCACGATCTTCCGGTTGTGCGTGAGGAAAAAGTCCGCATCCCGGTTCAGTTTTGCCATCGCCTGATCACTATCCGTAATCATCGGGTAGCCGGGCATATTGGCACTGGTCATAATGAGCAGCGGGTGTTTCAGGTGGGAGAAGAGAATGTGGTGAAGTCCGGTATATGGCAGCATGCAGCCGATCGTATGGAGATTGCTGATTGCTGCATGGGCAGTCGGATCACGTTTTTTTACGACAACAATTGGGTGGACCGGGCTTTCCAGGATCCGTTTTTCCTGCCGGGAAATGGTCGCCAGCCGGTCAATATAATCCGGGCGCACCATGATGGCAAAGGGCTGTTCGATTCTGCCCAGACGGCGTTTTAGTTCATCGGCAGATTCTTCGATGCACGCCAGGTGAAATCCCCCCACACCCCGCATTGCAAGGATTTTTCCTGCATCGAGCAGTTCTGCTGCCTCCCGGATTGGATCCAGACCCTGAACCTTGTTTCCGAGAGTATCGGACAGTTCAATTTCCGGGCCACAGGTGCTGCAGGCGATTGTCTGTGCATGGTGGCGCCGGCAACCGGGATCCCCATACTCCCGTGCGCAGACCGGACATGAGGGGAATTCTGCCATGGATGTCCGTTCACGGTCGTACGGGATTTCATTAATGATACTATACCGGGGCCCGCAGTTTACACAGGAAGTTGCCCAGTAATTTTCGTATCTCCCGCCATTTTGGAAAATATCGGTGATACACGCACCACAGATCGCAATATCGGGGGGGATCATGCCGGTCAGCGAACCGGTACCACTCTGCAGTATGAAAAATCCTTCAGGGATTTCCTGCAGGATTGTGGTGACTTCAACAGAATCGATACGGGAGAGCGGGGGACCGCGGGAGACTGCAGCTACAAACGTTTCAAACCGCTCTCCGCGTGCAAAAATCTCCACTTCACTGCCGAGATTTTTGACCGTGCCGGCAATTCCCAGGGCACATGCCTGTGCATAGACAAAGGGGCGAAACCCGACACCCTGGACAATTCCGCGAATGGTGATTTTACCCGTTTTTTGCATGGTTGTGCCGCAAAAATTTATTGATTCATGGAACCATATATCTATAGGGTTTTTACCGTGCCGGGCCATATTCGAATTGTAAACGATCCCGTTGAGCTTGTTCCTCTCCTGATGACATTCAACGACCCATCTTTTAAAAAGGTCTACGAACTATTGAACAAATCATGGTTGACTGAAGACGAGATCCGTGTACACGTTAATAATGATAGTATTCCGCTCTGTCTCCAGATATTAAAGAAAGGAAACCTTGTGGAGGAACAGTGGCGGATGCCAAAGCCCGGTGCCAAACCACAAAAAGAGTTCCGTGCAACCTACAACAAGTTCCGTGCGAACTTCCAGTGCAACCTGTCGGATCTCTCCGATATCCTGTACATCTCGCTATCCAATGATGAGAACCTCCGTGAAGTCGTGGAACAGATTGAAGGAGAACTCGGCAAGGGTAACAGTTCCATCAACGACCTCTCCCGGAAATTCGGTGTCAGTCCCGTCTTTATCAAAGGACTTGCCAAACGGATCATTCACATGGATGTCAAGGGACAGGGACTGGTGCTGCTTGACACTGGGCGCTAAGGATCCACTCTATACTATTTTGCGCAGCAAACGCGAGGTGTCGCGACTGCAGATTCTCGTAGAGATTGCTGAGCACCAGCCGGCAGTCCGGCAGCAGGAGATTGCAGAAAAACTTGGTGTTACCCCTCAGGCAATATCAGAGTATATCCGCGAACTTGTGGATGAAGGGAAGGTTTCTGCGAGCGGCAGGGGCAATTACGAGGTGACCAAGACAGGTATCGAATGGGTGCTGGAAAATGCCGAGTCGCTCGAATCCTATGCCCGGCACATCAGGCGCGATATCATCCAGCAGGTCTCGGTCTGGACAGCAATTGCTGCAGAAGACGTAACAAAAGGAGATCAGGTCGGCGTGTACATGAGAGCCGGATTCCTCTACGCGGGAAAAAAGCCGCTTGCAGCAACCGGGACCGTTATTGCGGATGCAAAAAAGGATGAGGATGTGGGTGTTGCACGCTTAAATGGGATCATCGATCACAAGGAAGGAATGATTCATATCTGCAAGGTACCGCGGATCCTGCACGGGGGTTCTAAAAAGATCAGGCGGGACAAGCTGCTGGAGGTCATTGGCGAGGCCGGCATAGTCGCGGCGGTAGGTCTTGAAGCATATGTAGCGCTGACAAAAGCGGGGAAAAAACCCGATATGTTCTTTGGTGCGCGGGAAGGCGTTATTGAGGCAGCATTCCACGGGATTGATTGTGCGATTGTCATCGTTGACGAAGAGTTCACGGACTTTTTAAAGAGACTGGAGAGCGTGAAACTCGCGTACGTGATCCATGACCTGATCTCACCATGAAGATCCTTGTCCAGTCCCAGAAAGGGGGCATTTACAAACTTTTCTTTTATGATGGCAGGCATGTGCTGGGTGCCGGGTTTGTTGATCTGACAGAGACGCCGCGTGGACCGCGCCCGACAAAGTACCGCCTCAAGTGGGGCGGGAAGAAAGAGTACCGTCATACACCTTCAAAGGATCTGATTGCCCGGCTCCGTGAGGCAGATGTCCGTCTTGTCAAACCCGATCCGCAATTTGAAACATTTCTTGGAGATTTTCAGATTAAAACCGGTTCTGTTGATGCTTGTCGCATGTGCCTGCTGGACGAGCGGTTCACCCCGTTGAATGAGGAAAATTCTGTCACGTTTGGCAAAGGCGAGAAGATCTGTCTTGAGTGCGGGAAGCGCGAGCTGCGCCGTGAAGTTTCTCATATGGGCAGGCTGGGTCTGGAGGGGTATGCTCACCTTGAGAACCTGCTCCTCACGTTCCGTAATCTTGACCGGGTGTTAGCGACGCTGCAGCCCGATAAACTTACCATGAAAGCGGCGCTCTACGACCGGCTCGAACCGCACCCGCTCATGACTACTGCAGCAATCGGGGAACTGCCCCTGCCGCGGCAGTTTGTTGAAGCGAGCGGGGTTTCCCAGCTGATGCCGGCCCAGCAGCTTGCGGTGGAAGCAGGTCTCCTGCATGGCAAGGACATGTTGGTTGTTGCTGCGACAGCGAGCGGGAAGACCTTCATTGGCGAGATGGCGGGAATCAAGAACTATCTTGAAGGGCGGGGAAGGATGCTCTTCCTCGTTCCGCTCGTAGCGCTTGCAAACCAGAAATATGAACGGTTCACGGAGCGGTACGGGAAGTTTGCAAAGACCGGGCTCCTCACCGGAGTGAGCCGGCTTAACCTTCCCGAGACCCGGAAAATCGGGGACCGGAACCCCCAGTCCCCGATCATTGTTGGCACGTATGAAGGGGTGGACAACATGATCCGCTGCGGGCAGAAGTTGGCCAATATTGCGACCGTGGTGATTGATGAGGTACAGATGCTCGAGGATGCAGACCGCGGGCACCGGCTCGATGGCATGATTGCACGACTGAAGTATCTCGCCCCGCAGGCACAGTTCCTGTATCTTTCTGCTACCATCGGCTCCCCAAAGACGCTGGCAAAAAAATTAAACTGCAGTCTTGTCCAGTACGCTGAACGCCCGGTGGGGCTGGAGCGATATCTCCTCTTCCTCGAGCGTAAACAGAAGATCCCGACCATCAAGCAGATGACGACCGAAGAGTACAAGCGGACATCGTCAAAGGGATTCCGGGGGCAGACCATCATCTTTACCAACGCACGGGCTCGCTGTCACACGATTGCCGACGCACTGGGGATGAGGGCTGCGGCATACCATGCCGGTCTCACGTCCCAGGAGCGGCGGGACGTTGAGACAAAATTCATGGGGGGGAAACTGATGGCGGTGGTCACGACCGCAGCGCTCGGTGCGGGTGTGGACTTCCCGGCATCACAGGTGATCTTTGACGCGCTTGCCATGGGCAGGGACTGGCTCTCGGTGGGGGAATTCAACCAGATGGCGGGCAGGGCGGGAAGACCGGATTTCCATGATCTCGGGCGCGTGGTGCTTCTTGCCGAGCCGGGAGGCACCTATTCCCGGGAGAACCCGTTTACGGAAGAGGAGGTTGCAATCCGTCTGTTAAAAGGTGAAATGGAGGAGGTAGCTCCCGAGCATGATTTCGAGAAGAGCTCGGAGGAATACGTAGCGAATGCCGTTGCCTGTAATGGTGAGGAAGCTGATCTCAACCGGATCAATGGTATGATGGTCGGCACCGTGGAACCGGTGCTGCCCGAGCTGATTGCCCACCGGCTTGTCGAGAAGCGGGGAACCAGGCTTGTCATGTCGCCTCTTGCAAAGGTGATGGCGGAGCATTTTATCGGCATGGAGCGGCTCCTTGAGATCCTCCGCCTGACAAAATTCATGGATGATCCCATAGATGTGATCGCGGAGCTGGAGAGCGAGGACGTTCATAAGGAGAAGCGGCCGGAGAAGAAGAGGGGGCCGGGCGACCGGAAACCGGGGGAGCGGCTGCGGGAGCCGGAGAAGCCGAAGCACCAGCAGTCGCCGGCGGCGAAGATGCATGTGGGGCATGAGCTCCCGGCGAAGCATCAGAAGGTGAGGAGGAAGAGGTAGGAGGCCGGGTCGGGAGCCGGTCGTATTTTTTGGTGCCCTCAATTTGAAAAAATGAAATTTTTTTATCAAGTCTCAATTTTTTTTTAAATAACACACAATTGATTGTTAATAATTCAAAAAACAATTTATTTTGGGTCCGAATCCCCATAGTAGCATACTATTCTCATGGTTCGATTCCTGTTTTTAAAAGATGAAATCCTGTCCGCGCGACAGAATAGGTACCACGGTGCCGGAGAGTGCCGGCTCGGTATTCGTGCTTGTCAGAACTCCCGTGGGATCATAGGAGCACTAGGGCGATCGCAAGGGTCGCAACCTTGAGTAATCCACGACGACGGCAGTTGGAACAGCGAATTCAAAGCTCACCTTAAAAGATATGGTATCAAGCCCATATTGGCCAGAGTGAAGCATCCCCAGACGAACGGAAAGTTAGAACGGTTTTCCGGGAGTTTACGAGAATCATAGGTCAGCTTTTCGTTTATTCGTAGTTTTTATAGGCTGGTACAACGATACAGGGATATTTTAAGAAGGAAAAACGCTACATATAATCAGCCAAAGGCGTAGCGAGGTGATTATATGCCAACGAGTAAGAAACAGATGGTGAAGCTGAACCAAGTGAAGAAGGCCAAGGCAGAAGAGCTCTCGAAGCAGGCGGCTTCGGGTAGCCAAGAGGCCAAGAAGAAGCTCAAGAAGCTCGAGAAAAAGCTCAAGTGAGCTACAGGGGATCCGGAATGTATCGCGAAATTCACGTCGGTGTCCGACGAGCGAGTTATTCGTTACGGGCCTCAAAAAGGGGTTTCTTTTCTTCTTGACCGTGCTACCCCCCCAGCCCCCCTGAGTTTTGCCTCCCATTAGCATCTATTAGGGTACATTTTTCTGCCCGTAAAAGGCGAATTTCAGCCTGAAAACGGGGGATTGAACCCGGTTTAAAAATGTGTACCGGAATTCCGCGAATATTGCGCTAAATTAAGGCCGGGCTCCCCCCAGGGAAGATAGTCTCCGACGGAGATGCTGAGACAGAGCAGGTAAGGGTAATTGGGGCCCCCTCCGATCCTTTAAGGATCGCTCAAAATGGAGAAGATTAATCACAGCGTGAGTGAATGGATGTTCATTGCAATTTTCTAAAACCAGAAGAGGGGAACAGATGACGGACAAGGGCAGGTTGAATTATCTCATCGATTGCGGGCTGATCATTACGTTTCTTCTCTCGTTTGTTACCGGAATCATCAAGTTCCCTGAGTGGACACGGTATTTCAGTGATGTGTACCTGCTCATTCCGGCTTCCTCTGTATCAAAAATCCATGACATTTCCGGACTTGTCATGGGTCTCCTTGTCCTTGCACACCTTCTGTTACACTGGAGGTGGATTGTCGCCATGACAAAATCGATTTTCGTGAGAAAGGAACGATAGTCTGTATTCCTGCCCGCTCCGCGACCGGCTTGACTTTTTTCCCTGTCCTCCTCTCACTTATTCTGCAACCGGGACCAGCTTCCCTTTCAGCTTCGACTCAATGTCAAGCTTCATTATCTCAATAACGTTATTCACCATCCCTTTGACTTTGATTTTCACCATGGGGTCATTTCTGAAGTACTCTGCATCGGTAATGGTGTTGAACTGCGCACCGTGCGTCCGGTAGGAGATTCCGAAAGGAGCCAGTACATACCCCATCTGCTGGAAGTACAAGTAAATGTCCATGGCAGCCTTTGTCGCACCGTCTTCATGGCCAGAAACCGTGATTCCCACGATTTTGCCTTCCGTCAGCCCCGGCTTCTTCAACAGGTAAAGGTTCTGGATGCAGTTCAGGCGGTCGAGAAAATCCTTGAGCCGGGCAGACATATTGTTCCAGTTGATCGGGGAAGCCACGATCACGGCTTTTGATGCGATGACCATCTCATGGAATGCAGGCATGTCATCGAGCTGGTCCCTGCAGGGTAGTTTACAGGCATTGTCCCGCATACTGTAACAGCACCAGCAATGATTGATGTGGAATTCATTCAGGTTATAACGGCGGTAGCTCACGCCCCGTTCCTTCAGCACCTCTTCTGCCAGATCAACCATATACCCCGTGTTATTCGAGCGGTGGTTGCTTCCGTTGATCAGCAGGACATCGAACTTTTCCCCGTCATATCTGAGCTTCTTCTTCTCTGCGAGGTCCGAGAACTCCCGTTCAGTACTGGCGCATTGGGGGCATTCCTTCGGGGGATTGCCCCCTTTCCAGACAAATCCGCAGACATTACACTGCCAGGATTTACCGGGCTCAGTGCTGGTCGGTTTCGCTTCCCCGGGTGCAGTAATAGGCATGCTGGAACCCCTCTTCATCAAGAACCGGGCATCCCGGACAGAGACATCCCTTCTCCTCTTTTATGCAGGCACTCTTTCCGCTGGCCGCAAGACAAAATGCGATCTCTTCATGGCACTCCGCAAAGCTCGGGCACATTTTGCAGAGGCAGAGTCCGATTCCTCGTTTCTTATCCATCATCATCTTTTTCTCCAGACCTTTTTACTGGGCATTGATTTTCCGGATACTTAAAAGGGTACGAGCCACAGGAGACCAGTCTGTGATTATACAAGCGGGCTGAAAATGAAAGGTACCCCGGCATACAGGAGGACCATAACGTTTGCCGGAGGCAGTTCTCAATCGTATTCCCTTATTTTTCCAATTTAACGCATCATTCATGCTTTATTTAAAAAAATTGACGTAATAATCGAAAAAATAAAAATAGAAAATTTAATATACTATAGTTATGTAATAAATTTATCCTGGGGTTATTATGCACTACTGGCATGGTATTGTAACCGGCACACTTATCCTGGCACTCGTAATGACAAGTGGTTGTGCGGGTCTTTTGACGGGAGACCTGAGAGCTGAGGTAAGTGACAGCTCATCCATAACGGTACCGCTTCCCCTCTCCAGTGTCCTGTCATTCCTGGTAAGCCAGAACACTACAATACCGGCGTTTACCCGGTCTCCGACAGGAGAAAAAGGGAACCCGGCTTTGGGTACCACACTTCCTGGTACCTCTGCGTTTCACGTGAAATCCGGTACGGCAGACCCCACTGGGATCAATGCAGAGAGCATACCATCCGCAACCGTTCCATCACTTCAATCTGGTGAACCCGGCACTCCCCCAAGGGCTGCACCAGGAACTTCGGTCACACCGCTCGCGGAAACCGCATCCTGTAGCCCTGTTGCCGGCGCAAAGGTAGCGGTTACTCTCATCGGAACCCCTAATAAAACGCACATTGCCGATTGCACGACCCTTGAAAACGGAGATTTTTCATTTGACGTGCTGCAATCGACGGAAAAATCCTCAATTACACTCTATACCTTTAATTTCGAAATTACAGCACCCGGCTATAACCTGCCGGCCGGGTCTTCAAACGTGGTCACTGACCTAGCAAATGTATCAGATGGTCCGTGGTATACGTTTAATGTGTGCTTACAACAACCAAGCGAACCAAACGCCATGGCAATTACCCGTGGGGGCATTGCTGTCATCGGGAGATTCAGCTCATAATCAACACTTTTTTTGATTCACTACCCGTTGCTGGTTTTACGCTATTACCCTGACTGGGTAGTTAATAAAAACGTTCCTGCCGGCCCTTACGCCGGGTGAACACGGCAGACCCAGAGATCGTAGATAGGGTCAGCAGGGTTCTCGGTTATTTCCACACCCCGGTCCATCTCCTTTCCCCATTCCTGGATAAGAAGCGCCTCCTTCTCTGTCCCTACCGTGATCAGTGTTTCCCGGGTTATCGTGCACAGTTCCTCTATGATCTGCGCCCACATATCCTGGGAAAACGTGTTGATCTCCCCCATCATGATCCCGATTCCTTTTGGTACCGGGTCGATATACCGGGATGCGATGGTCGCATCGATCCACATCGTCTCTTCTGGTCGCAGTCGCTTTTCGGTAAGGCCCCGGGAGAGGAGGGACTCATCATTGTCATAGGAAAGGGGAGAAAATCCAAGGTCACGCAATACCGCTGATCCGACACCTGACCCACAGCAGCAGTCGATGCATGGTTCTCCCTGATTTTTTCCCCAGACGCTGGCAATAAGACTCTTAAGGATTCCATGCCGTTTGGGATTGAGATCATCTATTGACGGGGGAACCTGGGTAATAAGGGCATTGCTGAAGTTCTCGCGTACTGCCCCTGCCCAGACCGCCCGGTCCTCCTGGAATATCTCACCGTTTACGCTCTCGAAGAGTTCGATGAGTGCAACCGAAGGTTTCCTGCACAGGAACGAACCGGCAATCCAGCCATCCGATCCATGGAATGCCAGCGCTACCGGCTCGTCATGCTCATCTAAAAGAAGGCGCCCTTCATCCCCCTGTGTTTCTGCAAGGATCGCATTAAACCTGCTGTCCGTGAGTTTGGCAAATTCGGGTTCGATGAACCTGACCATATCGACCCCGAGGATCTCTGCGGCTCTCATGAACCCCGTTCTATACGCATACCATGCGGGGCTTCAATCGTCCCGTCAACCGTTGCCTCTTCATGGAGCACAATGGATTTTGCAATCACGTCACCGAGGATATGAGCTCCCTTCCGCACATAGACCGTACTGCCGCTCTCTACATTCCCGTGAACGGTAACACCGTCAACAACCGTGATGCGGTTTTTTGCCCGCAGACTCCCGAATATGACCGAGTTCTGCTGGACGTCAATGGAACCTGCCCGGATGTTGCCATGGAGCCGGCAGCCTTTCCCGATCTTCATGGTGGACGGGACAGCAAAGACTTTCAGGTTCAGCTTCGAGCGGGCGGGTATCATAAGCGGGATCTCCCTCTTCTCCTCATCGTCAGAGAACAGGTCATCAATGATCCGGTCCAGCTCTTTTTCATTCTCTATCCTCAACAGGGTCATTAAGTAGATGATGATGAACATGAACACCGGCATCGGGTTTCTTATTTCCACGTCACCTTTTGCCTCGAATCCCTCTTTGATCTCGACTTTTTCCCCGATATCCAGAGCCCCCGAAACGATCAGTTTGCCGGCAATATGCACTCCTTCACCAATATAAGCGTCCTGTTTGGCGATCACATCACCCCCGACCTCGCACCAGTTCCCGACCCGCACGTCCCCGTTTGCCCAGATATACTCGCGGATCTTTGAGGATTCTCCCACGTAGACGTCGGATCCCCGCAGCCCGTATTCGATCTGGCAGAATTCACCGATAACGATGTTCCGGTCTGTCTTGATACTGTGCTCCTGTAATTCTGTCCCGTCAGGGAGCAGGCAGTGCTTGTGCCAGTTTTTTACGGTTCTCTCTTTCATCTGTCCCCCGAAATGTTCATCATGCCCCGAATTTATGTGCCTTATTTATCAGGTCGAGGGCTGTTGGCAGGAGTGCTGCGCCGGTAATACGGTTGAGTCCTCCGTGTGCACAGGAATATTCATCGAACCGTGTCACATCATCCACCCGGACGCCCTCCCCGTGAATGAGAACCGGTACAGGATCAGCACTATGATCTTTGATGGTACAGGGTGTGGAATGGTCGGCACAGATGACAATGATGCAGTGAGGAAGATTCAGCAGGGGGGCAAGGGCTGCATCGGTTTTTGTAATGAAAT
>Ga0315289_10009442_pt1 | contig 14035 bp, 10 predicted proteins | sample YL17G11_40_MG_FD_203452 | JGI IMG/M metagenome (GOLD analysis project Ga0315289, IMG submission 203452) | Sediment microbial communities from Yellowstone Lake, YNP, Wyoming, USA - YL17G11_40 | ecosystem: Environmental > Aquatic > Freshwater > Lake > Sediment | place: USA: Wyoming | collected...
CCACCAAGCTGTGCTCTGACAAGCTATTCGTGGCGGCCAACTACGTCAAGGGAGGTCGGAACGTCCGTTTCTCTGTCGTCCGCTACGGCAACGTTATGGGTTCGCGCGGCTCGGTCATTCCGTTCTTCATGAAGAAAGCTGAGAGCGGCGTCCTGCCCATCACCGACCCCAAAATGACACGCTTCAACATCTCGCTGGAGGACGGTGTCGCCATGGTGCTGCACGCGGTGGAACACGCGGTGGGCGGCGAAATCTTTGTGCCCAAAATCCCGTCATACAACATTGTGGACCTGGCAAAGGCGGTGGCGCCCAAAGCCAAGACGGAGATTGTGGGCATTCGGCCAGGCGAGAAACTGCACGAAGAAATGATCACCACGTCCGACTCGCTCAGCACGATCGACCTGGGCAAATACTATGCCATCCTGCCCCAGCACGACCCCAAGATTCAGCACCACTACGAGAGCCGGGGCGGCCACATGGTGGAGCCCGGGTTCTGCTTCAACTCGGGCACCAACTCGGACTGGCTGTCGACGGACGCTCTTTCCAAGCTTGTGGCTGGCCTGGGCCAGCCCAGCCAAGGGCCTCCGTTGGCTCAACGGTCTGATATTCTGAATCAGGCCACCGGTTTGAAGGCTTGAACACGTGTGAACATTTGATGGCGCACCGATACATAATCAGGTTTGCTTCAAGCGCAGAGCGCAAGAGGGGCGACATCTCTCTCCGCACACACAGTTTGCTGCAAGCGCGGCAAACAAAAAACTTACAGAGTGCACCAATACACCAGCCACCCGTCGCCCGCCTTGCGCACAAACCCCAGACTCGCAAATAGTGCCTGCGACTGTATGTTTTCGTGTTTGACCCTGCCAAACAGGGACGCTTGCGGCAGCAGAGCTCGCAGGCCGTCCATGGCCGACTCCAGCACACGGGCGCCCAGCCTGCGCCCTCGAGCGGCGGCGTCGATGGATAACCCTATCTCCCAGCCCGAGCCAGTGTCGTCAAAACGCACCACGCCGACGGTCAGCGCGTCTTGTGTTTCCACGATGTAAGTTTTGGAGCGGTCGCAGTTGCGCAGGCGGCCGTAAAACCAGCGCCTGTGGTCGGCGTTTGTGATTGCTTTAGAGTTGAACGACCGCTGGCGCACCAGCGGGTCGTTGGCCCACCTCAGCAGCAACGCCTCGTCGCGTACACACGCTGGCCTGGCGCTCAGCGGCGTGCGTGTGTCCAGCATCAGAATGGAGGCCACACGGCGCGTGCCTTGCCCATCCAGCATGTCCATGCAGCGCCGAGACCAGGGCTCGAGGGCACACGGAGTGTCAACAATGGCCTGCAACGCGTGCTCCAGGTCGCGCTGCGTGACGCCGCCAACTTTGCCGAGCCACTGGACCACGCCCTGCCTTTCGAGCTCGCCCGCGATGAATCGCTGGTTGTCCGCCACCGTGACGACCAGCGCAGGCAGTCCCAGGCAACACCTCTCCCAAGACGTCATGCCGCCCGCCCCCAGCGCCAAGTCGGCCTTAAGCATGAGAGGAGCCAAGCATGGAACCGAGTCGTGCATCGTGATGTTGGCGTGGCGCTCGACTTGGGCGCGCACGGCGGCCACATGAGGACCACGCGAACTGAGCACAACGTCGACCGCTATGTCGTCACGCTTCAACGCGAGCACGGCAGACAAAGCCATGCCCGTGACGTTGTGTTGGTCGACGCCACCAAAAGAAATCAGAATGTGCAGCACCGGACCCAGTCGCGGCGGCGTGCGCGGGCGCATGTCGGCGTACGCGGGCTGCAGCAGGGCCCAGCTGGGGCCCAGCAGCTTTGCGCATCGCCCTGGCACTAACTCGCTGTAGCGTTGCTCCATGTCAGACGACAGCGACGAGTCCAACAAGAGGTCACAATCGTGCCTGCGATCCCCCAGGTCGTCAATCACCATGATGCGTTTGGCGTGCGGCCGCAAAGCCGCCTCCCAGCGCGCGTCCAAGGCGTAGTGATCCACAATCAGCCAGTCGACCTTGGCCTTGTTCAACGCGTCGACGGTTTGGTCGGCGTCGATGCGCCAGTCGGTGCCCAGCCAGAGGGCGTGAGAGGGTGAGTTTGGGTCGGACGGCGTGTCCCTTGACACATCGTGTTGGAGCACATGCACGTTGAACCTTTGGTCGCGCAAGCTGTTGATCAGACTGCCGCGCAACATTCTGCACACAAACTGACAGTCTAGGCCACGATCGCGCAACGCTTTGGCCAGCGTTGTGCAACGCACAACGTGGCCGCTGCCAATGTCGAGTGACGCGTCGACGCGAAACACAATTTTCAACGGCATCGTTTGATTAGGGAGCTTTTGTTCAAGAAAAAGAAGAGCAATGTGTGTACAATTTAATTTTGCAGTCTGACCGGCAGACCACTCGTTGGCGATTAATACACACGCAACCCCAAAGTTGGCACAGTTTTACAAAACCCTGTCTATTTCCAATGACGGTGGTCATTGTTGACTATGGAATGGGCAACGTGGCTTCCGTCCAGAAAGCTTTGCGCTTTCTGAACATCGACTCAGTCATCTCCAACGATCCGGCCCAGATACGTCGCGCCTCTCATATTGTTCTGCCTGGCGTGGGCTCGTTCGGCCAAGGCATGCGTCACTTGAAAGATAGCGGTCTGGCGGCGCTGCTGACCCAGGAAGTCGTGCACGGCAAGAAACCATTTCTGGGCATTTGCTTGGGCATGCAGCTGCTCGCCACCGTGGGAACCGAGGGTGGTGAGTGCGCTGGACTGGGATGGATTCCGGGTCAAGTGCGACTGATTGTGCCGCCTGACGCGCATCTGCGCGTGCCGCATCTGGGCTGGAACACGGTCAAGGTGCGGAATGGCTCGGCCGTCTTGCTGCCCACAGCCGCCGACTACTACTTCATCCACAGCTATCACTTTTCGGTGGATCGTCCTGAAGACGTTGCTGCAACCGTTGAATATGGGGACACACTGGTGGCGGCTCTGGAGCGCGACAACATATTTGCGGCCCAGTTTCACCCCGAAAAAAGTCAGGAGGCCGGACTGGAACTGCTGAGGCGATTTTTTGAGAAGTGCACGCCGGTCGAGGTTGCGCAATAGTTGTTGCAAAACAGCGAAGGGCGCCGCCTGCATATTTTGGTGCCCAGTCTCGAAAAAAAGGAGAGCACGCGCCACACAAATTGTCACACCGCAAATGTCTGCCGTCGTTCACGCCGTCGACGCAAACCTTCCATGTGCCGCAACGAAGAATGTGCAAGCCGTTGAGTGCAGAAAGCAAGGCGGCAACGTTCGCGCCGGCGCGGTGGGCAACAACGGCCTCAAAGTCAGGGTGATCCCTGTGCTGACTTTCAACGGGTTGGGCCTCGTCAAGACACGCTGCTTTGCGTCGCCACGCATGGTGGGCAACCCTGTTCAAGCTGCCCGAGTCTACAACAGCCGCGGCGTAGACGAGCTCGTGTTTCTAGACATTTCCGCTTCCAAGCAACATCGCAAAATCAACCTCAAGATCGTGGGCGACGTCGTTCGCCAATGTTTCATGCCGGTCGCCATAGGCGGCGGCATCTCCACCCTGGAAGACATCAACGACTTGCTGCGCATCGGGGCCGACAAAGTCGTCATCGCCAGTGCAGCCATCAACAACCCACGGTTTATCCGGGATGCGTCCTCGTTCTTCGGAGCGCAGTGCATCACTGTCGCTGCCGACGTGTGGCCTGACGACCAGGGCGTGTACCGTCTGCATCACGACCAAGGGGGCGGCCGCACGATGCAAGATTTTTTAGGGGAGATGCAGGCCATGGGAGCGGGCGAGATCATGCTGACTGCTGTCCACAAAGATGGCACCATGCTTGGGTTTGACGTTGACATGACGCTCCTGGCGGAAGCGTGCTGCCGTTTGCCAATGGTGGTGGTCGGAGGCGGCGGGGAGCCTCACCATTTCCGGGCGCTGTTTGAGCAGACGCGGTGCGAGGCTGTTGGCGCATCAAGCATGTACCACTTTACGCAATTTACGCCACACGATATCAAAGGTGAACTTAGGGCTGCCGGTAAAATGGTGCGTTTTAGTAAGACGAGAGAGTAGGATTCCTCTCATACTTATTTCGAAAAAATAACGTGTGCACAGACGCATGGGTGAGCAAATAATATTGCTTTGACGTGTATTGTGCACTATTTAAAGCATTTGGCCATATTCAAACGCCGATCGCAGCTGCAATTTGCATTCATTTTCTCACAACCGCCCATCAAACACGCCTCTCCCCAACATAGCTAGCGATGCACGTTCGCTACTGCACCCAGTGCGTCTATCCCGAAACCAAGCCCGACCTGTCATTTGACGACGACGGGGTGTGCTCGGCATGCCGCGCGGCGGAGGAAAAACATGTCGGCATTGACTGGAAGCAAAGGGAGCACGACTTTTACGACGTCATCAACCATTTCCGTCTGCCAGAAGGTAAGCCGGGCTACGACTGCATTGTCCCTGTCAGCGGTGGCAAAGACAGCACGTACCAGGCCTACTTTATGAAAAATGTGTGCGGCCTCAACCCGCTGTGCGTTTGCTTCGAGACGACGTGCGTGACCGAGGTGGGCAGAGCCAACCTGGACAACCTGTCCGACATGGGCATCGACGTTGTCCACTTTAAGAAAAATCACCCTGTGTACCGCAAGATGGTGGCGGAAGGCTTTAAACGCGTTGGCGACGAAATGTGGCCCAACCACGTCGGCATCTTTACTATTCCCATTCTGGTGGCGGTGAAGTTTGGCATTCCGCTGATCGTTTGGGGCGAGAATCCGCAGCAAGAGTACGGCGGGCCGAGCCTGGAGTCGGTGAAGAACCGCATCCTAAACCGTCGGTGGCTGGAGGAGTTCGGCGGGCTGCTGGGCAACCGCATCCAGGACATGGTGGGCGTGGATGGCATCACCGAGAAAGAGTTGACGCCCTACTTTTATCCCAGCGACGAAGATATCGAGCGCGTGGGCGTGACCGGAATTTTCCTAGGACACTACTTTTTCTGGGACGCGCGCAAGCAGCTCGAGATCGTCAAGCAGCACGGTTTCAAAGTTAAAGAGGACGGCCCCGTGGAGGGAACCTACACCGACTACGAGAACGTGGACGAAAAACTGGTGGGCCTGCACGACTACCTCAAGTTTGTCAAGTACGGGTTTGGGCGCGCTTCGGACCACGCCGCCATCGACATTCGCAACAAGCGCCTCACCCGTGAAAGAGCAATTGAGCTGGTCAACAAGTACGACGGCAAGTACCCGCACAATGCGGTCGCCGAGTTTGTTCGGTACTCTGGCATGTCGCGAGACGAGGTGGACAGCATCGTCGACTCCTACACAAACCCCCTTATTTTTTCGCAGAACGAGGACGGCGAGTTTGCGCGCGACGGCGAGGGAAACTTGGTCAAGAACTTTGAGATCGTTTAAAGATGGAAAGGGCGGGGATCGCGCAAGCTTTTTTGTTGTAAAGGCTCTTTGAGTTGTGCTTGAGAACCAACACACGCAACTGCTGTGTGTTGACGGCTGGTGCCATTGGAAGTTGTGAGTCAATTTCGGTGATTCAAGGACGGCCTCGGTGCAAAATCTTTAAAGAAGCGCCCTCCTTTCTTTTCTGATGACCATAAACCCGTTTTTATTCCATCTCTTTGCTGCTGCTTCCCCTGAACATGGCACGCCTCGCCATCATACCTGCCCGAAGCGGAAGCAAGCGCATATCGGGAAAAAACGTACGACTGTTTGACGGAAAACCCATTCTGGCGTACTCCATAGAGGCCGCGCGCATTAGCAATCTGTTCGACGAGGTGATGGTGTCGACAGACGACCCGGATATCGCTCAACTGGCTGTGCAGCTAGGCGCAAGCGTTCCGTTTAGGAGGAGTCGGCAGACTGCTGGCGACTTTGCGACCACGGCCGACGTTCTGCTGGAAGTTGTCGCCATGTACAAACAGCAGGGCCGACAGTTTGACACAGCTTGCTGCATTTATGCGACCGCACCATTTACAACGACCGCCTTGCTGAGGCGGGGCTATGACAGACTGGAGGCAGGCGCGTTCGACACCGTGTTCCCAGTGGTCGAGTTTGATTACCCCATCCAACGGTCGCTTCAAATGAACAAGGAGGGGCACGTCGCCATGGTGTGGCCCGAGTTTGAAAGCAACAGGAGTCAGGATCTGGAGCCCCGATTCCACGACAGCGGCATGTTTTACTGGTTCAGGCCTGGCAAGCTGCAGGCGGGCGGTGGCTTGTTCAGTGCCAACTCGGGCGCCATCATCGTCAGTGGGCTCGAGTGCCACGACATCGACAGTCTGGACGACTGGTGCATTGCTGAGCTCAAGTACAAGAGATTGCTGTCGCTGAGCAAGCACGGGAGCACGGCTGCCGATGTGGATGTAACCTGTGGTTTTTAGGCGCGTTCTTGGATTTCAAGCATTAGACAGGTTTGGGTTGCAGCTACCGCGGGCAGTCTCTCCAAACGAATTGCGCGGGATGGAGTCAGCACTGTGTTTGTTTTTGATGCTGCATCAGATGCAAAAATGCAATTACATTGAATAAAGGTTGAAGGTGCCTTCAGACCCTCTTTCATCACACCATCTTCTTGCATCGATTTCTTACAGCATCGAACCCTTTTTCCAACGCCAACGCACTCACGCAGACAGTATGTACTCTATGGTGAAGACCCAACAAGAAAGCTTCTGGACGAGCGACTTTGGCAAAAAGTACACAGAGAGAAACACGACGCAGACTCGCGACGACTGGGAGCGGTTTTACACGTCCAACTGGGGCGTCACCAGAAAGGAAATGAACGAGAAATTTGTGGGTAGCCTGCCGCGGTCGACACGCATGCTGGAGGTTGGGTGCAACTCTGGCAACCAGCTGGTGGAGCTGCAGGAAGAAGGCTTCACCGACCTGTACGGCGTGGAGCTGCAGAGCGACGCCGTGGAGGAGGCCAAGGCGCGCACCAAGCACGTCAACCTTGTCTGCGGCTCCGGTTTTGACCTGCCGTTCAAGACCGGCTTCTTCGACCTGGTCTGCACCAACGGCGTTTTGATTCACGTTGCGCCCGCCGACCTGTCCAAATTCTTTGATGAAATGTACCGCGTCAGCAAGCGCTACATCTGGGGCTTTGAGTACTTCTCCGATGACGTGAAGGACATCAACTACCGCGGGCATACCGGCTTCTTGTGGAAAGCGAACTATGCACAGATGATGATGCAGCAGTTTCCCAACCTCAAGCTTGTGAAAGAGAAGAAGTTTCCTTATGTGATGCCTGGCATGGAGGCCAACACGGACTGCATGTTCTTGCTGGAGAAGATGTGGGCCTAGAGATGGCACGCTGCTTTTTCCATCTGGTGGTTTGTGTCAAAGCAAAGCCAGGTCAGGGCAAGAGGAGGCTTCAAAATAAGACAATGCGCGCAGCTTTGACGAGTTTGGAATGAAATGGTTGACGCGAAACTTGTGCAAATACAACAAACCCATGCTGCGGCCGTTTCTGGTAACACAACGGGTTTTCGCCAGTCAGTCGTAGTTTTTGACGCGCATATATGCAGCACTGTGGCGGAATTAAACACCTCCCACACGAGACAATCAATTTCAAAAGAATGGCGGGGCCCGTGTCAATCGAAGTGGCATCGCGCCTTGACGGATCCTGCATTTTCGACAGCAAACTCCATGGCAGGCTGCCAAAAAAGTGGCTGACGTTCGCTGCGCTTGTTGCGACGCAGCTCAGCCACGCATCTGCATCCACACCACCTTTTCACCAGGGGTGGGTGGGCGACTTGTTCCGCCTGGTGGAGCCGCCGGCTTCATTTTCGGCAGATGCTCAAGAGGCGCCCAACTGGTTTCGTGGGCATCAAGCTCTGCTGCACACATGGCCTCACGATGCGTCCTCGCCTCCGTGGCCGGGCAAGGTACGGGCTGCCTACAGGCTGGCGGGCCTGCTGCCCTATGGACGGCAGGACATGGGGGTCGGCATTCTGTACGACCAGCTGATAGTGACTGGCGGATTCTGCGCTGGTATGGAGTTTGGCGCGTGCGCTGCGCGTGGCTTTATAACGGAGACGTGGGCCATGAACGTGAGCGAGTCGCTGCAAGAGCGTCCAAAGCGATGGACCGCGTTGGCAGACTTTCCCGGGGAAGGCCGCATGGGGACGGCCTGCATCATTGCACGCGACTATCCAGTGTCCACGGCCATTGTCGGTGCTGAGACGTCCGACAGACTGGAACGCCTATTTTGTTGGGGCGGGTACAACTACACGCCGCTGGCAGCCGACGCCCTACCAGAGGCTTTCAAAGCAATCAAATCAGGCGGCAAATCGTTCAACGACGGCTACAGCCTGGGCCCCGACCACGCCAAGGACATTGCTTTTCCAGAGCGCTGGATGTGGCGGCGTGAGGTCGACATGCCGTACCGGAGCGGCAGCTCTGGCATCGCGTACGATTCCGTCAACAGCAGGGTGTACCTATTTGGTGGCTGTAGTTTCGACGGCCTGCACAACTGCGACGCAGATCACATCGGGGAGCATAAACACCTGGGCGCCCTGTTGCACGTGCTCGACCTCAAACGGACCGGCGCCGGCTGGAAGCCGCTCCCCGCGTGCCCCGGCACGCCGCGAGGCTATCCCGCTTTTGCGTTCACAGAGGCAAACCAGCTGTACACTATCGGCGGCTTCACGACGCCATCCCGAGGGGGCGACCTCTTCACAGTAATCGACAACTGGCGGTTTGACATCGAAACCAGCTCGTGGCACTGGCTGCCAGACTCGCCATTTGTGTCGTCCGACGGCTTCTCCCGACCGTCGCCGCTGTGGCATGGGCGCTACATGTTGCTGTTGGGCGGAGCCTACCGCAAGAAGCTGATGTGTTCCCCGCCACTCTACAGTGCTATGGAAGCAGGGGAGGCCACGCACCTGACACAGTCGACCAACGACAAGGACGTGTTTTCGGCGGCTGCGTTTTACTTCGACACCCATAATCATGTGTTTGGCTCGCTCGACACGCTGCCCATCTCCAACAGCATCCCCATGACGGCTGTCAAGGGGGACATCGTGTTCGTGCTGGGCGGCGAAACGCCACCCTTGTTTGGCACCCTCAACACCCACACAAACATGGTCCTGGCCATGCTGCTGACCAACGCATCCACCAAGGCGCTCGTCGACACGGACGAGTATTTGCGTACATTTACTCAGCCCATCGACCCCGCCGACAATCATGCCGTCATCCTACCGGACGCGATCAATCCATTCACCGGCAAGCCAAGCTCGGGCCACCTGGAACGCTACTATCTAGACGGCAATGTGTATCGAGCCTGCACGACGGCGTCGGTTGGTGCCAACGCGTCGGCATGTGTGGGTCCACAGGTGCCTCTGTGCCAGAGGCGAGCGCTTGCCAATCATTCCAGGCACAAGTCTTTTCTGCAAGTGCGACCGCACCACAGTCGCGAGTCTGCGGGTGATCGCCTTTCACAGACGCCCTGAAATATTCCCTCCGTTTGACTTCTTGCAGAGACTTTTTGGTCGCCGAGAGATTTGCAAACACAAGGTAGAGGAGTCAGACTGAAAAAGCAACCAGTGAGTGTGTAGTCTCACAATTGAAGCTGACCGAAAACCGAAGCAACATATATCTGTTTCTCCCCGCCCTCCACTCTTTCCTATTTCCAGCGCGTAACATTTGTAAATCATCCAAAACACACAACGACAGGCACGATCATTTACACCAGCCCGAATGCTCACAACCGCGCGCATCATCACTGCGTCAGAGTGTATATGAGTACAGAAACCACCACAATGACGCAGCCAGACGCTGTGACGGGGTTCAACGTCAACCCGTAGAAAGCCCAGGACAAAACTATTGTCAGCACTGTTGTCAGTGAGGCCGCAAGCGCCTTCATGACCGAGTCAGCATACTTGTACACAGCGACGCACGCAAAGCCAATGGCAATGTTGAACAAGATGACACCTATCGATGCTGGATTGTGGCCGGCAAAAAAGCCGGGCGTGCCTGGCCGCGTCCATGCCATGTACAGGTGGCCAGCAAAGTTGAGGACGGCTCCCCCAGAGTACAGCACAATGTTTTGCATGTGCATGTGCACGGGCAGGCACTTGAGTTGCTGCTCGTTCCAGACGGCCGTCAGCGAGGACACGACCACAGTCCCCATGATTATTACAAGCGTGTTGGACGGCGTTGTTGTAGTGTTGGAGCAAGCGTCAAACTGAGTCACCACCAGTCCGCAAATTTGCTGCAACAGGGCGGCCCACCGCAACGATCCCACATATTTATTCAGCAGCAAGCACCACACGAGAGCGGTAATCAATGACGAAGACGACCGCAACAAGTCAAAGGTGGCAGGGTCGACTCGCAGCAGGACGAGAAACGTAATCTGATTGTTGACAAAGTACATGGCGGCCAACGCAAGAATACGCACCGCGCTGGACAGCGTCACCTTGCTGGTAGCGCACGACATTACCGATTTGTCAGGTCTGACCGCACTGTTCCGGGTTGCCAGGTGCAAGCAAGCAGAGATCGTCAATTTGCAAAACTCTGCAATGGTCATCGCGGCAAACGTGGAGTAGTTGTACTTGGACGCGTGAGACGAGCTTTTGTAGAAGACGGTGCCACTGACCTGCACCACAACGAGCGAAGCAAACGCCAGCCATTTTTTCGACACATTGGCTCGCTGACCGCTGTCGACGTGGCACGGGACCACATCAATCAGCTTGTGTCGCGCCATTCTCGACGTTAAAAGTGCCGGTGGGTGTGTGTGAAAATACACCCGAACGTTGTGCAAAAAAGGCAGACTGAAAAGCGCGTGTCTTTGGATATGTATTTTTTTTGCTCCCCCAAACTATGTCGTTTCAGTGCAGCGCCACTAGCAAAGACAGACAAAGCTGTAACGGCATAAAAACACGTGACCAACATGTCTCGACGTGTTTGAGGGTGCACGAGGGCGACACAGACCCCTCACTAGACAGGCACCCAAAGCAAGCGCTTTTTTAATTACAATCGTTTGCACCCGCCTTTGGTCGTCCTTCAGGCAGGTTGCTTCGCATTTGTGGTAGGATACAGATGCTGGTGCAGGTGAAGGGGGAACGGATGCCTCTTGCCTGGTTAAGGTCAAATAATTGTAGGAGCTAGTGGTCTTTTCTCCGCTGGACGTCGCAAGTGGCAACACGACGACGCAATGGACGGAAGTAGGGCAATGGTCTGCTCAGGAGACAGGTGCAGACTCCTAAAGTTTGAAGGAACGACGTCGCGTTGAGCACCAGTCCTTCTGCGCAGCTTGTATGGATGTCTTCGATGCAAGTTGCGATGCAGGCAGGCATCGGGCGCAATCCAGTCCACCAGCTCGGACTGCCAGCCAGCACTCGAATTAAGTTTGAATCCAATGAACCTGTATCCATGGCCCGTCACGTCGAGCGGCACGTGTCTAATTATCTGACGTGTTTGCGCGGTTAGGAAACATGCAAGTATCTGCGTCCGCAAGGCGGACGGCGGCGGATCTTTGGCGATGAGCTTCGACTCGACGACGTCGACTTCGCCGTCGTCGTCGACGTTGAAAAGGGGACTGTACCCGACCATGGGTGGCCAAAAAGATCAGTTCAAGGCGATTGAAAGCATTAGGTGGCTGTTCAACCTGGCGGACGGGCGGCATGACCTTGTCGACATCTCGCAGAGAAGCAAAGTGAGCTTGATCAGCAAACGACGGGCGCGTCGGGCCCAGAACGCACCAAGCCGTAGGCCACCCGTTGCCTTGATCTCGGACACTATGTTTGCGGTGATGAGAAATCCAGAGATGACGAAGAAAATATCCACACCGACAAACCCGCCAGGCACGAAGCTTGGCCAAAAATGAAAACCGATTACCAGAAGCACGGCTATTGCACGGAGCACTTGTATGTCTGCTCGAAGAGGGGTACGCGGCAGAGTTGTCTCTGCTGATGCATGTCCAATGCATCCTTGTTCAGCAGCGTGCTCGGAAGGCAGTTCAAACGACTTGGACAGGATCTGCTTGGGGCACGACTTCATGTTGTGTCACAAAATCAGGTCGCGCGAAAGTCTCTAAGTTCGCGTTAAATAAGCATAAATGTTTTTTATATTTTGTTCATGAGAAGTCAAAAACCCAAACAAAAGGCGCACACGTCATATTGAACAATCACACAGTATGTATTTACAGTGTTTGAGAGAGAGGTCATGCTGGTGACGGCTGCGCGATCTCTACGCTTGGCTATGCTGCCGTCTCTTGTGCTGCTCCTTCGTTCGTCTGCGTTTGGCGTTTGAGTGACAATAGCCAGATTCTTGACGAGGCCGTGCGACCGGCGAGCACACTCCATCCAGTTTTCGTTGTTTTTATAAGCTTGCTTCATGTCACCGAGGACGCTGCGCAGCAATGATGGTGATTCAGTGCCCTTGCTTTAGACTGTGACGCCCAACATGCTTGCTGGTGTAGTGGAAAGAAAAATAAATGGGTTGCGTAATTTTTTGAAGAGTCGACAAAGAGCCAGAGCAACTCTTTTTTCTTTCTGCCACGCGCATGGAAAAGAGCACGAAAACACTAACGCACAATTTTGTCTTTCGCGACTCATCATCTTACGCACCAGCGCGCATGGCTTCACGTATCCAAATTGGCAAACGCACTATTGGCCCCGGCCACCCGTGCTTTATCATCGGTGAGCTGTCCTGCAACCACAATGGTGACCTCGACGTCGCCATCGACACCGTCAAAGCCATGCACCGCGCCGGCGTCGACTGCGTCAAGCTGCAGACGATGCAGCCCCACTCCATCACCATTCAATCGGACGCGCCCGAGTTTACGATCGGGGGCGACACCCTGTGGGACGGCAGGTCGCTGCACGACCTGTACACAGAGGTGCAGACTCCATGGGAGTGGCATCGCCCTCTGCAACAGTTGGCGCACTCGCTGGGCATGGAGTTTATGTCGTCCCCGTTTGACCATGCCGCCGTCGAGTTTCTGGAGACGCTGGACGTGCCTGCCTACAAAATCGCGTCGTTTGAGATCACAGACATCCCGCTGATCGAGCTGGTGGCGTCCAAGGGCAAGCCCGTCATCATGTCGACCGGCATCGCGCACGAGTGCGACATTTGCGACGCGGTGGCAGCCTGCCACCGCGTGGGCAACCACCAGGTCGTGCTGCTCAAGTGTACGTCCTCCTACCCGACCCCTCTGGAAGACGTCAACCTGCGTACAATCGGATTACTGCGCCGCCGGTTTGGGACGCACGTTGGCCTGTCGGATCACACGCTGGGCAGTGTTGTGCCGATGGGCGCTGTGTCGTTGGGCGCATCCGTGGTTGAGAAGCACTTCATCTTGCGCCGGGAACAGGGCGGCCCCGACGCCACTTTCAGCATGCAGCCTGAAGAGTTTGAGAGCATGATTACGAGTATCCGCGACCTGGAGAAAGCGATGGGCGTGGCCACCCTTGAGCTGACGGCCAAGGCGATCAAAAGCCGAACCTTTGCCCGGTCGCTGTACGTCGTGGACAACATCGAGCGGGGCGACGTTTTTACCGACGAAAACGTGCGCTCCATTCGGCCCAGCCTGGGGCTGCCCCCCAAACACTACAAAGACATCATCGGCAAGACGGCCACCCAGGCTGTGGGCAGGGGAACGGCGCTGTCGTGGGCGCACGTAAATGTGGGCAAGGTTGATGCTGCGCCGTGAAAAGGCTGGAGGCGAAACATGGCGCGATTATTTTTTTGTAGTTTTTATGCATTGTTTTGCACTTTCGGTCAACATGAATGTTTATGTTTTGTGTGTAGTCGGCTCACAACTCACCCTAGCTGACTTTGAGCATCTCCCATCTGTTTGCAGCAGCGAAACATATACCGGTCAACCACATGTGTCTCAACGGCAAGTCCGTCCTCATCACGGGCGGTACTGGCTCCCTGGGCAAAAAACTGGTAGAGATCATTCTGAGAGAGTACCCTGCCGTCCAACGTCTCGTCGTCCTGTCTCGCGACGAGCTCAAACAGTTCGAGATGGCGCAAGACTTTCCCGAGTCAAAGTATCCGTGCATGCGCTACTTTTTGG
>Ga0315289_10009444_pt1 | contig 14034 bp, 26 predicted proteins | sample YL17G11_40_MG_FD_203452 | JGI IMG/M metagenome (GOLD analysis project Ga0315289, IMG submission 203452) | Sediment microbial communities from Yellowstone Lake, YNP, Wyoming, USA - YL17G11_40 | ecosystem: Environmental > Aquatic > Freshwater > Lake > Sediment | place: USA: Wyoming | collected...
GATAATTGGAAAAAAGCTTATATTCAACTTACTCCCGGTCAAAAGATTGAAATCTTTGAAGAAGGAGGCAAATAAAAATGCCTATTAAGGAAAAAAGACCAATTACACCAGGACAAAGACACAAATCAATTTTTGTTTATCCTGAATTGACTAAAAAAAGTCCTGAAAAAAAATTAACTCTCCCGCTCAGAAAAACCGGGGGTAGAAATCAATCTGGCAAAATTACATCTCGTCACCGAGGAGGCGGCCACAAACAACTTATCCGCCAAATCGATTTTAAAAGAAACAAATTTGACATTCCTGCTAAAATCACCGCCATAGAATACGACCCCCTGAGGACAGCCAGCATTGCTCTTCTCCATTATGCCGACGGCGAAAAAAGGTATATTCTTGCCCCTCAAGATTTAAAAGTAGGAGATACAATTATTTCTGGTGAAAAGGCAAGCACTAAACCCGGCAACTGTTTGCCTCTTGGTAAAATTCCTGTTGGTATTCCCATCCATAATATTGAGTTAACTCCAGGCAAAGGAGGCCAAATTGTTCGTTCTGCCGGATCCTCTGCCAAAATTCAATCAAAAGAAAAAAACTATGTTATTGTTAAACTACCCTCAGGCGAACGACGGTTAATTAATCGAAAATGCTTTGCCACCATTGGTCAAGTAGGCAACATCGATCAAAAAAATATTAAGTTTGGAAAAGCTGGAAGCAGAAGACACTTAGGCATCAGACCAACTGTTCGAGGAGTCGCTCAACATCCTGACAGTCATCCCCATGGCGGGGGAGAAGGTCGTTCTGGGATTGGCATGTCTTCTCCAAAATCTCCCTGGGGTAAAAAAACTCTTGGAAAACGAACCCGTAAACATAAGAAATACAGCGATAGATTTATTATTCAAAGGAGAAAATAAATGGCACGGAGTTCAAAAAAAGGTCCATATATTGATCAAAAATTATTAAAAAAAATTTTCCGCCAAAAAAAAGACGGGAAAAAAGAACCAATCAAAACTTGGGCTCGCTCGTCACAAATTCCTCCTGAATTTGTCGGCCATACCCTTTTCATTCACAACGGCAGGACTTTTATTGATGTTTTTATTACCGAAGCCATGGTTGGCCACCGCGTGGGCGAATTTGCCCCAACTCGCACATTTCGCGGCCACGGTAAAGTAGTTAAAAGGATGATTACCAAAACCTAAAAATATGGAAATCATTGCTCAATCAAAATACATTCGCAGCACCCCAAGAAAAATAAAATTAGTCGTCGATACTCTCAAGGGATTATCAATTGACGAAGCTTTAACTCGCTTAAAATTTCTTAAAAAAAAAGCTGCTAAACCAGTTATTCTCGTTTTGAATCAAGCCACCTCAAATGCTACCAATAATTTTAATCTAAACAAAGACAATCTTAATATTAAAAAAATCATCGTTGGCAAAGGCCCAATTATGAAACGTTGGCGCGCTGGAGCTCGTGGTCGGGTTAAACCCTTCACCAAACGGACCAGCCATTTAACTATTATTTTGGAAGAGGCAGAAAAAAGAGAAATAAATAAAAAAGGAGATTAAAAAAAGTAATATGGGCCAAAAAGTCAACCCCATCGGATTTAGGTTAGGAAAAAAATATACCTGGAAATCTCGTTGGTTTGCCAGCCATCCAAAAGATTACAAAGAAAATCTCTTAGAGGATCTAAGAATCCGCCGTTTTTTAAGTGACAAATTGAACATCGCCGGTTTAACTGCGATTGATATTGAAAGATCAATCAACAAAATAAACATCAAAATTCATGTCACCCGGCCTGGAATTGTCATTGGCAGAGGCGGCAGTGGACTTGAGGATTTAAAAAAAAGTCTTATTCAATTGGTTAAGATAAAAAATCCCGAAAAAAACTTATCTCTTGATATTATTGAAGTTAAAGACCCTGATCTCAATGCCCAACTTGTTGCCGAAAGAATTGCTCTTCAGATTGAAAAAAGAGTTCCTCATAAAAGAGTGGTTAAAAAAACAATCGAAAGAGTTTTAAGTCAGGGCGCCAAGGGAATTAAAGTCATTCTTTCCGGAAGAATTGCGGGCGCCGAAATTGGCCGGACAGAAAAATTTTTTAAAGGAACAGTCCCTTTACAAACAATTAGAGCTAATATTGATTACGCCAGCCGTCCAGCTTTAACCAAATCAGGCTTTGTTGGAATCAAAGTTTGGATTAATAAAGACTAACTAATATGTTACAGCCAAAAAAACTAAAATTCAGAAAACAATTCAGAGGAAAAATGAGAGGATTTGCCACCAAAGGCTCCAATCTTGAGTTCGGCGAATTTGGTCTTAAATCTCTTGGGCGTGGATGGATTACCGATCGCCAACTTGAAGCAGCCAGAAAAGCCGCCAGCCATTTTACCAAAAGACAAGGAAAAATTTGGATTCGTGTTTTTCCCGACAAGCCCATTACCAAAAAAGCCGCCGGCAGTAGAATGGGTGGGGGAAAAGGAGACCCCGAAGGCTTTGTTTGTGTCGTTATTCCGGGTAAAATAATATTTGAATTAAGCGGGATTTCCTCCATCTCTGCCCACAAAGCCCTCAATCTTGCCGCCCAAAAATTACCGCTTAAAACCAAAATCATTACCAAAAATCTATTATGAAACTCAAACAATTAAAAGAACTTAGAGATAAATCAATTGATGAATTGAAACAAATTTTAAAAGTTAATCAAGCCGAACTGGTCAAGATTAAAACCGAGCTCACCACCAAAAAATTAAAAAACACTAGTCTAGTCAGAGAAAAAAATAAAGATATTGCTCAAATAAAAACCCTTATAAGAGAAAAAGAATTAAAAATAAGATAACTATGAAAAACTTTATTGGTCAGGTTATAGCTACCAAAATGAATAAAACAGCCACTGTTCTTGTCAAAACCCAATATCAACATCCTCTTTATAAAAAAACCCTAAAAAGGGTCAAAAAATATTTGGTTCATGATGAAATTGGAGTTAAAAAAGACCAGAAAGTTTTAATCACAAAATCTCGACCCATTTCCAAGAAAAAACATTTTAAAATAAAAAAAATTATTGAAAAATGATTCAACTAAGATCAATCATAAAATCAGCTGATAACACCGGCGCCAAAAAACTTAAGGTAATTCATGTTTATGGTGGTTCTCAAAAAAAGTTTGGCCACATAGGCGACACCTTAAACTGTGTTATCACCGGGGTTAATTCAGAAGCCCTTGTTAAAGATCACGAACTGGCTAGAGGTCTCTTAATAAGAACCAGAAAAGAAAAAAAACGAGCCGACGGTTCATATATCCGCTTTGATGATAATGCCGCCGTCTTAATTGACAAAGACGGCAATCCCCTGGGAACAAGAATTTTTGGCCCTGTACCCAGAGAAATAAAAGAATTAGGTTATGCAAAAATTGCCTCACTTGCCCCAGAAGTTCTATGAAATTAAAAAAAGGTGACACTGTTAAAGTTTTAATCGGTAAAGACAAAGGGAAAACTGGCAAAATTCAAAAAATTTTTGCTAAAAAAAACCAAATTTTGGTTGCTGGAATAAATTTGTTTAAAAAACACCAAAAACCCCAAGGGAAAAACCCCGGTGGAATAATTGACATTCAAAAACCACTCTTGCCCTCGAAAGTTGCTTTGCTCTGCCCAAAATGCAATCGACAAACAAGAATCGGTTCCCAATCTGATAAATCTGGCGAAAAAGTTAGAATTTGCCGAAAGTGTAAACAAATGATTTAATACCCATGGCCTTAAAAGAAAAATTTAAACAAGAAATTATTCCAAAATTAATGAAAAATTTAAACCTTAAAAACCCCCTTGCTGTTCCTCAAGTTAAAAAGGTTATTATCAACATCGGTATTGGCGAGGCCACCCAAAACAAAGAACTTCTCGAAAAAACCAGTATTGTCATTACTGCCATTATTGGCCAAAAGCCAAAAACCTGTCCTGCCAAAAAAGCCATTGCTGGATTCAAATTAAGAGACGGGACTCCCATTGGTTTAACTGTCACATTAAGAGGCAAAAGAATGTACTCTTTTATAGAGAAACTTTTTAAAATTGTTCTCCCTCGAGTAAGAGATTTTCAGGGAGTTAAAAAAAGCTCATTTGACTCAAGTGGAAATTACACCCTGGGCATTAAAGACCTTAGTGTTTTTCCCGAGGCAGAATTTGGTAAAATTGATCGTCCCCGAGGATTAGAAATTACTTTTGTCACCAACGCTCAAGACAAGGAAAAATCAAAAGAATTACTTACCCTTCTCGGGATGCCTTTTGAAAAATAATATGGCTAAAAAATCAAAAATCATTAAAGACAAAAAAAAACCAAAGTACCAAACTCGTAAAAAAAACCGCTGTCAGCTTTGTGGTCGGCCGCGGAGTTATATCCGCTTATTTGGCCTTTGTCGCCTCTGCTTTCGTGAATTAGCTCACAAAGGCGAATTACCTGGCGTTACTAAGTCCTCTTAAAAAATATGAGCGTTGATTCAATTGCCAATATGCTAACTCAAATTAGAAATGCCTACCTTGCCCAGCATAAATCTACTCAAATATTTAATTCCAAGCTAAATTACCAAATTGTCCAAATTTTGAAAGAAAACGGTTTCCTTGAAAGCATTAAAATGACCCCTGACAAAAAGAAAATTAATCTGAAGTTAAAATATCATGGAAAAAACCCTGCTCCAACCAACATTAAAAGAATTTCCAAACCCGGTTGTCGAATTTATTGCCCTGCAAAAAAAATTCCCAAGGTGTTAGGAGGCCTAGGAATCTCCATTATTTCTACCTCCCAAGGTTTACTTACAGGAAGTCAAGCCAAAGAGAAAAAACTCGGCGGCGAAATAATTTGCGAGGTTTATTAAAATTATGTCCAGAATAGGTCAAAAACCAATAAAAATACCTCAAACAGTCACTCTGAAGTTATCACCAGGAGAAATTTCCGTGACTGGACCAAAAGGGGATTTAAATTTAAAAATAAATCCCAAAATCATTATCGAAAAAAAAGACGACACCATTTTGATTAAAAGAAAAGAGAATGATAGAATTTCCAAGTCTCTTCATGGATTGACCAGGAGTCTAATTGCCAATATGATTCATGGTGTCACTGAAGGATGGAAAAAAATTCTTGAAATTCACGGCACCGGTTATAAGGCTACAATTGAAGGGCAAAATTTAAGTTTAAAAATTGGTTTTTCTCATACGATTGTTATTCCCCAACCAAAGGATATTAAATTTGAACTAGAAGGAAAAGACAAGATAGTCATCAATGGCCCAGACAAAAACAAGGTTGGCCAAATTGCCGCCCAAATTAGAAGTCTTAAAAAGCCTGATCCCTATAAAGGCAAAGGCATTATTTACCAAGGTGAAAAAATTCGTAAAAAACCCGGCAAGGCTGCTAAAATTGGCGCAGGCATCTCACCCGCCCCAACGACTGCTCGGTCAGGATAAAACATGAGAAAAAAAGAACACCAAAAAAGAGAAAGAAGAATTTACTCAAAAATCTACGGTACCTCTCAAAGGCCTCGATTTTCTGTCTTCCGATCCAATAAGTACATTTATGCACAACTGATTAATGACGAAAAAGGCCAAACTATATTAGGCGTTAACGAAAAAAACTTAAAAACTAAAAAAAAAGGGAAAGAGGCCCCGACAAAATCATCAAAAATCAAAAACACCCTCAAGACAGAACAAGCTAAATTAGTCGGCGAACTTTTAGCTCAAAAAGCGCTCAAAACTGGAATTAAAAAAGTAGTTTTTGATCGCGGCCCCTTTAAATACCACGGCCGAATAAAAGCCCTAGCTGAGGCAGCCAGAAAGCAGGGATTAAAATTTTAAAATGTTTAAAAATTACCAATTTTTTTCCGAAAAACCAAAAGAATTTGAAGAAAAAGTAATCCAAGTCAACAGAGTTTCAAAAAAGACTAAAGGAGGTAATAAAATTTCCTTCTCTGTTTTAATGATCGTTGGCGATAAAAAAGGAAAAGTAGGCGCTGGTTTAGGTCAAGCAACCGATGTTTTTTCAGCTATTCAAAAAGCGACAGCCCGGGCAAAAAAAAATCTTATAACTGTACCCCTCAAAGGATCAACGATAACCCATAGAATCTTTTTAAAAAAAGGGGCTGCCAAAATTTTACTTAAACCTGCCCCTGAAGGAACAGGTGTTATTGCTGGCGGAGCCATCCGTTCAGTAGTTGAAATCGCTGGAATCAAAAATATTGTTTCCAAAATTCTAGGTACCTCAAACAAGGCCTCAAATGTTTATGCCACAATAGAAGCTTTAAAACAATTAAAACCAATTTCCAAAAAAAGTGGTAAAAATTTTACAATAAAAAGTGGAAATCCAAAAAACAAATATGATGAAACTAAATAATTTACCAAAAACAACAAATTCATCCAAAAAACGCCTTGGCCGGGGCTATGGTTCCGGCAAAGGAGGACACACCGTTGGTCGCGGAGCAAAAGGCTTTAAAGCCAGAAACAAAGTTGATCTTTTATTTGAAGGCACTAAAATTAAAAAATCACTTCTCAAAAGACTTCCGCTTACTCGAGGGAAAGGAAAATTAAAGCCCAAAAGAAAACCTCTCGTCGTCAACATTAAATATCTTAATCTTTTTTCTCCAAAAACCACTGTCGACCTCGACGCCCTAATTAAAAAAAATATCGTCAAGAAAAATGAAGCCCAAGATGTTGGCGTAAAAATTTTAGGAGACGGCGACCTAAAAATTCCTCTAGAAGTTACTCTTCCATGTTCCCACAAAGCTCAAAAAAAAATTGAAAAGGCTGGAGGAAAAGTTACAATTATTAAGGAAAATCAAAAAAAAACAAAGATTACCACAACCAAAAAAGCTAAAAAGAAAAATAAGATCAAGACAAAGAAACCCAAATCCTAAATTTTATGTCAACCTTAAATCAATTTATTCAACCAATATTGACGGCTTTCAAAATTCCTGACCTGAGAAAAAAACTTCTCTTTACTGCCGGCATGCTTGCTGTCTTTCGCCTCGCTGCTCATATTCCCGTTCCCGGCGTCGATCTTCAGGCCTTAAAACATCTTTTTGCCCAAAACCAACTTTTAAGTCTACTTGATATTTTCTCAGGAGGGACTTTGGCCAACTTTTCCGTCATGGCCCTAGGTCTTAATCCTTACATCAACTCCTCAATTATTTTTCAGTTATTAACCATGGTTTTCCCCCGCCTCGAAGAATTGTCAAAAGAAGGAGAATATGGTCGAGAAAAAATTAATCAATATACTCGTATTTTGACAGTTCCTTTAGCCGCCTTTCAAGCAATCGGCATGTACGTTTTACTTAAAAATCAAGGGATTGCCAGCACCGCCTCGCCCCTCAATCTTCTTGCTCTCGTCATCACCATGACCACCGGCACTCTTCTTCTAATGTGGATTGGTGAATTAATTTCAGAAAATGGCATTGGTAATGGTATCTCCCTTCTAATCTTTGCTGGTATTGTCGGCCGTTACCCCGTCTCTCTTGCTCAAACAATTACCACCGCCCAAACCAGTAATCTTTTTAATCTCTTAGTCTTTGTCGCAATGAGCTTAATCGTCATCATTGCTATTGTCATTGTTGACCAGGCCAGTCGAAGAATTACTGTTCAGTATGCCAAAAGAATTAGGGGTAATCGCATGTATGCCGGCCAATCAACCCATTTGCCTCTAAGAATTAATCAAGCAGGCGTTATTCCCATCATCTTTGCTGTTTCTTTAATTCTACTTCCATCAATGATTGGCCGGTTTTTAGAACAAGTTCCCAGTCCCACCATTTCCTCTCTTGCCCGAATCTTAACCCGTGCCTTTGATCCCGGCGGGTTTGTTTATAACCTTTCCTACTTTTTGCTAGTTATTGCTTTTACCTACTTCTATACCGCTGTTACCTTTAATCCTCAAAAAATTGCCGATGAAATTAAAAAATATGGCGGTTTCATCCCTGGAATTCGACCCGGCCAACCAACCGCCGACTATCTAAACAAAATATTAACCAGGATCACTTTAGCCGGAGCAATTTTTCTGGGTTTTATTGCTATTCTACCTTCCATTGCCCTCTCTCTTACCGGTATTACTACCATGATGATTGGCGGAACAGGTATTTTAATCGTTGTCTCTGTGGTTTTAGAAACAACTAAAGCCATTGAAGCTCAGCTTATAATGAGAAGTTATGAAGGTTTCTTAAAAGAATAAAGGAGGTTAAATTGTTTTTTATTTTTTACGGCCCAGAAGGGTCAGGAAAAACAACTCAGGCAAGACTCTTAGCCCAAAAACTCAAACTGCCTCTCCTTATTTCGGGTGATTTAGTCAGAGAGGCTGCCGAAAAAGACAAAGGACTCATTGGCAGAGCTTGCTTTTATGGACTTAAAACAGGACACTATGTTCCTTCTTCCGAAATGTTTGTTCTTTGGAAAAAAAGACTAAAGAAACCAGATGTTCAAAAAGGATGGGTTATGGATGGATTCCCTCGGAACTTACCCCAGGTCGACTTTTTAGAAAGAAAATTTGACAAATATGGTCACCAAATAACCAAAGTTTTTTATCTTAAAGTTAGTGAAAAAGAATCTTTAAGAAGGTTATTTAAAAGAAAAAGAAGGTTAGAAAACGGCGAATTACACGATAGTCACGAGAGGATTAGGCAGAGATTAAAAGAATACAAAAAATCCCAAAAACTAATCTTAAAATACTATAAAAGTCTTGGTCTCTTAAAAGTGATTGACGGAGAAAGACCTGTCAAAAAAATTTTTAAAGATATTTTTACTAGTCTCAATCACTCAAGAGGGTAATCTTCATCGTGTCTGACCAAATTCCCCTCAAAACCCCTCACCAAATCAACCTTATGCACCAAGGAGGCAAGATTCTTGATAAGATTTTGTGGAGAGTATTAGACGAAGCCAAAACAGGGACCAAAACAAAAGATTTAGACAACCTAGCCCAAATGCTCATTGAAAAATATCAAGCCTTTCCCTCCTTCAAAACTGTCAGAGACTACCAATTTTCTACCTGTATTACCCTAAACGAAGAAGTTGTCCATGGACTCCCCAGTCATTATGTTTTAAAAAAGGGAGATCTTCTAAGCGTTGATATTGGTATTTTATATAAAGGGCTTCATACAGACCATGCTTGGACAATTTTGGTTGATAGCCAAGATAAACAAAAAGAAAGGTTTTTAAAAGCCGGTAAAATTGCTCTCAAAAAGGCTATTCAAAAAGCTTCCCTTGGTAAAAGAGTCGGCTCTATAAGCAAGGCCATCCAAGACACCCTCCAAAAGTTTAATTATCAACCGGTAAAAAGTCTCACAGGTCATGGAATAGGACGGAAACTCCATGAACCCCCGGCCGTCCCCTGTTTCCTCCCCAAAAATACCAGAATAGAGGAAACCCCTCAATTAAAGACAGGAATGACATTGGCCATCGAAGTGATTTATTCAGAGAAAGATGTCAATATTTGTTTAAAAGGAAACAATCACTGGACTATCAAAACCAAAGACGATAGTCTTTCTGCTCTTTTTGAACACACTGTTGCCATTACCAAAAAAGGCCCTATAATCTTAACAAAAGACATATAATCTAGCCTTGTTTTAGAAGTTAGTCTTTGGTATAATCAAAGAAATTAAATTATAAAGAGGAATTAGTCAGTAATGATGGTTTAAGTAAAACTAAACCAAAATTTTAAGACTAATAATTAATTTTGCCCCCCCAAAAGGGGATTACCGAAGCAGAAGGAATAATTACCGAAAGCCTACCCAACACTCTTTTTCGTGTAAGACTTAGCGACGGCAGAAACATTCTCTGCCACCTTTCCGGTAAAATGAGGTTACACCGAATTAGAGTATTGCCAGGAGACAAAGTTAAAGTCGAACTAACCCCTTACGATGAAAAGAGGGGCAGAATAATCTACCGGACGATCTAACACCACTTATGAAAGTTCAAGCCTCAGTTAAAAAACGATGTAAAAAATGTAAAATCGTCAGACGTCGCCGACGAGTCTATGTTGTTTGTGAAAATCCTCGTCACAAGCAAAGACAAGGATAATCATAAAGGCCATACTCATCCTAAACAATTGAAAGGAGTAAAGGATGCCAAGAATTTCCGGAGCAGAAATTCCCCAAGAAAAAAGAATAGAAACCGCCCTAACCTACATTTATGGAATAGGCAGGAAATTGGCCAACGACATTTTGTCTAAAGCCAAAGTTGACCCTAGCAAAAGAGCTAAAGATTTAACAGACAATGAGATTTCCAAACTCCAAAAAATTATTGACACCATTCCCACAGAGGGAGCCTTACGAAAAAAGATCCAGGAAGATATTAAAAGACTCAAAGACATTGGTTGTTATCGAGGTATTCGCCATTTGCAAAACTTACCCGTCCGAGGCCAGCGAACTCGTTCAAACGCCCGAACCAAAAGAGGCAAAAGAGTCACAATCGGGGCCTTAAAAAAGGAAGCTCTCACAAAAACTGAGGCTAATAAAACAACCAAAGAACAAGAGAAAGTTTAAAGATGGATATTAAAAATTCCCCCAAAAAACAAAAACAACCCACCCTAATTTACAAGGCCAGATTCTATATCAAGGCCACTTTTAATAACACCCTTGTTTCTGTGGCCGACCTTAATGGCAATGTTTTATGTTGGGAAACCGCCAGTTCTGCTGGTTTTAAAGGCGCCCGTAAAACTACTCCTTTTGCTGCCACTATCACTATTACCAATGCAGCCAGAAAAGCCAAAACTTTTGGCGTTAAGGAAGTTGAAATTTATATTAAAGGACCAGGCCCCGGAAGAGAGGCTGCTCTTCGAGTTCTTAAGGCTGAAGGGTTTAAAATTAACCTTATTGCTGATGTTACCCCCATTCCTCATAATGGCTGTCGGCCTAAAAAAAAGAGGAGAATCTAAAGACTATGGCTCGATATATCAACGCTAAATGTAAACTTTGCCGCCGCGAAGGCATAAAATTATTTTTAAAAGGAGAAAGATGCTTTTCTCCCAAATGTCCCATTGAAAGAAAAGGAGCAGTCCCCCCCGGCCAAGTTGGAGTCAAAAGGAAAAGAGCTCAATCAGAATATGGGATTCAACTCAGAGAAAAACAAAAAGTAAAAAGACTCTACGCAATTTTAGAAAAACAATTTGCCAATTATTATCAAAAAGCAGCCAAGAAAAAAAAGGCCAAAGGAGAGGAATTTATCAAATTACTAGAAATGCGTCTTGATAACGTTACTTTTAGATTAGGTTTCACCCTTTCCCATGCTCAAGCAAGACAACTTGTCAACCACAATCACGTTGTTGTTAATAATCGAAGGGTTAGCATTCCTTCCTATCAAGTTAAAAAAGGTGATCTGATTTCCCTAAGCCCCAAAGCCTCGAATTTCGATTTTGTCAAAAAAGCCTTAAAGGAAAAAATAAACCCCCCTCGTTGGTTACAAAAAAAAGGCGCCATTGGTAAAGTCCTCAATGAACCAAAAAAAGAGGATTTTCCTTCCGATATTAATGAACAGTTAGTCATCGAATATTACTCACGTTAAAAAGGAGGATAAAAATGTTAACCCCAAAATTCAAAATTAAAACTCAAAAAAAGTCCCAAGATTATGGACTCTTTATTATAGAACCCCTAGAAGAAGGTTATGGTCACACCATTGGTAATGCTCTTCGCCGTGTTCTTCTTTCAAGTCTCCCCGGATTTGCTATCACTATGGTTAAAATTAAAGGTATTAAACACCAATTCTCCAAACTTAAAGGACTCAAAGAAGATATTGTTGAATTTATTCTCAATTTAAAATTAATCAAATTAAAAAGCTCTCTTTATAAAAAAACAAAAATTACTCTTAAAACTCACGGCCCCGGGGAAATAACCGCTTCCCAAATTAAAACCCCGCCCACAATTGAAATTGTTAACAAAGACCTTGTTCTCGGTCACCTGGCCGATAAAAAATCAACAATTGAAATGGAAATGTTTGCCGAAGGAGGACTAGGCTATTCACCCGCAGAAGAAAGAAAAAGTTCTACCCTTGGTGAAATTCCCATAGACGCCTCTTTTGGCCCCATTAATAGGGTGAATTTTAAAGTCGAAACCACCCGCGTTGGGAGAATGACCAATTATGATAAATTAATTTTGGAAATTTGGACCGACGGCACCACTAATTCCAAAGATGCTCTTCTCCAATCTGCCAAGATTTTAAGTGCCTACTTTACCCAAATATACAAACCGCGAAAAATTAAAGAAGCCGAAAGCGAAGAAAAAGCCCCTGTTGACAAAAACTTAGAACTCACCATCGAAGAACTCGGCTTTCCAACCCGAATTGTCAACAGTCTAAGGAAGGCAAATTATAATACCGTTAAAGACCTAACCGCCGTTAGTAAAAGTGAAATTCAAAAAGTAAAAAATCTTGGTGCTAAATCAATGAAAATTATTGAAGCCGCACTTAAAGAAAAAAAGATTTTCCTCAAAGAATAAAAAAATTAAAATGGGACACCGAAAATTAACAAAATCAAATAGGGACATAAAATATAGAAAAGCTCTCTTTAAAAATTTGGTCAACAACCTTATCTTATTAGAGGAGATTAAAACCACCTTTCCTAGAGCCAAGTCGATTGCCCAAATAGTAGAAAAACTTATCACTAAAGCCAAAGCTAAAACCATTCCCAACCAGCGACTTATTACCGCTTTCCTCCAAAACAAAAAAACTACCAAAAAAATTGTTGACGAACTCGGACCAAGATACGAACAAAGACCAGGCGGCTTTACCCGAATTATAAGATTAAGCGAGCGCCGAGGAGATGCTGCTCAAATGGCAAAAATTGAATTAGTAGACAAAAAAACCAAAGACGAAGAAGTTAAAAAGATAAAACCTCCAAAACCAGAATTAAAAAAATCATAAAGTTTATGTCTATTACCGCCACCAAAAAATCACAAATTTACCATCACTGGCACCTTATTGATCTCAAGGACCAAGTCTTAGGCCGAATTTCTACTCGGATTGCCGAAAAGCTGATGGGCAAGACCAAACCCTACTTTGTTCGTCATCTTGATTGCGGTGATTTTGTTGTTGCCATCAACGCTAAAAATATTGTTGTCACTGGCCGCAAAAAAACTCAAAAAAAATACTATCGCCACAGCGGTTATGCCGGTGGTTTTAAAGAATTAACTTTTGAACAATTACACCAAAAAGATCCCCGGAAAATTATTATCCATGCCGTCAAAAATATGCTACCCCAAAACAAATTAAGACAAAAAATGCTTGCCCGTCTCAAAGTATTTGCCGACGACAACCATCCCTATCAAGACAAATTTACCTCAAAAAAATCTACAAGATAACAAAATGCCGAAATCCACTAAAAAAAGAACCATCAAAAAAAGGAAGACTGAAGAAAAAATCTCCAAAAAAAAATTAAAGTCTTCAAAATACACCTGGGCAATTGGTCGACGCAAAACAGCCACCGCCAGAGTCAGACTTTTCGAAGGAAAAGGCCCTATTCTTATAAACGAAAAACCAATAGAAGAATATTTTCCTGGCGAAGTCCAAAAGTCTTTTTATACAGAACCCTTTCGTACAACCAATACTCTTAACAAGTATCGCGCTACCATTAAAGTTAAAGGTTCAGGTAAGTCCGGACAACTTGGGGCTGTTGTCCATGGTCTTACTCGAGCCCTCGTCAAAGCCAACCCTGAACACTTCAAATCCATTTTAAAAACCCGCGGTTTTTTAACCCGTGATTCTCGTAAAAAACAAAAACGCATGGTTGGCATGGGAGGAAAAGCAAGGAGAAAGAAGCAATCACCGAAGAGATGATTTTTTATGGCTTTGAAAATTTACGGCCCAAAAGCAACTGTTAACTTCTGGGAAACCCACTGGCAAACACAGAAGCTAAAAAAATTTTTCTTCTCCACCTCTCAGTCTCCTCTTTTACCAATCCTTCTAAAATACCTCCCTAAAAATGGCAAAATCCTAGAAGCAGGTTGTGGCCCCGGTCGTTGGGTCTTTACTCTTTCCCAAAAAAGCTACCAAATCATTGGCATTGACAGCGCCAAAGAAACAATCCAAGCGGCCAAAAAAGCCTTTC
>Ga0315289_10009445_pt1 | contig 14033 bp, 13 predicted proteins | sample YL17G11_40_MG_FD_203452 | JGI IMG/M metagenome (GOLD analysis project Ga0315289, IMG submission 203452) | Sediment microbial communities from Yellowstone Lake, YNP, Wyoming, USA - YL17G11_40 | ecosystem: Environmental > Aquatic > Freshwater > Lake > Sediment | place: USA: Wyoming | collected...
AAGGCTTAGTGAAGCGAAGTGTGGAGGATATCATGCCGGAAGGCACCGTGCTGGTGCGCCAGAAGCTCATGGGCTCGCTGGAGCGCTATCAGGGCGGACGGAGCATGCCCGTGATTGGACTGATTCCGAAAGCATTCTACCATGTCGAAGACTCACAGGGCCGCACAACTTATGTCATGACCTCGTCGTCCCCGGGGGCACCGGTCAGCGTTGATCTGCCGAACCTGCCGACGCAGAGGGTGAGAATCGGCGATACCTGGACGCAGCAGGACAAGATACTGAGGGACGCCGTCACCGGGAACTCAGCAAGCTTGACCACTACCGGCACGCTCGAGGGACTTGAATGGGAAGGCGGTCATCCGTGTGCGAAGATCAGAACAACGTTTTCTGGAACCGTAAGGATACCGTTCTCCGCAGTGTTCACCCAGCCGATCTCCGTGTCCGGGGTCAAGACCACATATTTTGCGTATCGCGTCGGAAAGGTGATATCCACGGTGACGAGGATCAGCGCCGAGCCGACTGTGGACGCAGCGATTGCCAACAGCCTGGGTCAAGCTCTGTCGCCGCAGGGCGCCGCAGCCGCGAGCGCTGCCGGGTTCGCACCGGGATTTGGGGCACCTCAAGGGGGTCCGGTGGCGGGTAGTTCGGCTGCGGAGGGGCCTGCCGCGTTTGGGCCTCCGCCGACCTATCCTGCGCCACCAACCGGCTATGAGGGTACAGGCGCGCCCGAGGCAACTGTTACGGTGAAGCTCGAGATCAACGAGAGAGTGGAGCTGGTGTACTGAGCATCCGGCTCAGGTTTGCAGCGAAATGGTTCTACGAGGGCGGGAGTGCGAGTTCCCGCCTGTCGTTTCTTATGAGCGGCGGATCGGCGCCGAAGCCGCGCAATCCGCCGCGGGAATGCAGGGATGGTGGACACAAAAACGGATGACCTGCGGTCAGACAGGCAGCTCGAACTGGTCGAACATCTGGCCGAGCTCCGCGCCAGGCTCATACGCAGCATAGTCTATGTCTCCGCCGGGATGGCGGTCGGCTGGATATTCTACGGCTTCTTCTTCGAACTGCTGAGCGCTCCGGTAATGGCGTTTCTGGAGGAGAAGGGCAGCTCGTTTCTCCTCACCGGGGTTGCCGAAGGTTTTACGATCAAGGTCCAGGTATCGCTTCTCGTGGGCATAATCCTGGCGCTGCCGCTCATCACTTGGGAGGGCTGGAAGTTCGTCCAGCCGGGACTCACTCCGCCCGAGAGGCGCGCGGTCAGACTGGTGGCCCCGCTTTCCATCGTTCTCTTCATCGTGGGCGTGGCTCTGGCGTACGTCGTCCTGCCGATGGGCATCAAGTGGCTCATCAGCCAGAATCCGCCGCAGGCAAAGTTCATGCCCGCGGTCGCAATCACACTGCTCTTCATACTGAAAATGTACCTGGCATTTGGCGTGGTATTCCAGATGCCGGTTGTTCTGATGTTCCTTGCGAAGGTCGGCCTGATCAGCTCCCGGATGCTGAAATCGTACTGGCGGCATGCGGTCGTAGCCATAGGTATCGTAGCGGCGGCGGTGACTCCTTCCGGGGACGCGTTCACGATGATGGTGATGTGCGTGCCGATGGTGCTGCTTTACGTGCTGAGCATCGGATTGGTGCGGCTCGTCGAGAAGTAGGGCCCGCGGCCGGATGGCTAGTGCCTCTGCAACTTCATACGCTGCACTCCGTCCCCGGGGCTGTCCCGAGTGCGGGATCCCGCTCCGGCGGGAAGAACACCTTGGCTGGGCAGGTGCCAAACCATGCCCAGGGTTAGAAACCCTGGGCTACGTAAGGGCAAAGTCCTGCCGGACTCAAGCGGCCGTAACCCGAAGGGGTTTTGCCCCACGGTAGCCCAGGAATTCATTCCTGGGATTCTGCGCATTTGTGTGGCACGGCCCGCGTGACCTTGGATCGTAACGCATGGACCTGGAACGCTTCTTAGCAGATCTGCAAAACGCGCGCGACTACCGCGGTCAGCTCACCCACATAGCCAGGATTCCGGCCCGACACGCTAGATACGCGGAGCTGAGCGCGCCCCTGCACCCGCGGCTCCTTGATCACCTGAAGGCCGCCGGCATCAGCGATCTCTATTCTCACCAGGCGGCCGCGATCAACAGCGTACTGGACGGGGGGCACGTCGCGGTCGTGACCTCCACGGCAAGCGGGAAGACGCTCTGCTACAACCTGCCGGTCCTGCACACGCAGCTCACTTCCCCGGGCACGAACGCCCTCTACCTGTTCCCAACCAAGGCTCTCGCGCAGGATCAGCTGAGGAAGCTGCAGGAGTTCGGCCTGGCGGACGGACCCAGGTTCGGCATATACGATGGGGATACTCCAGCGGCAGAGAGGGGAAGGATCCGCAGGAATTGCCATACCATCCTCACCAATCCGGACATGCTTCACCTGGCGATACTGCCGAATCACACGAACTGGATGGACTTTTTCGAACGCCTGGCGTTCGTGGTTGTGGACGAAATGCACGCCTACCGGGGCGTGTTCGGAGCGCACGTGGCGAACGTTCTCAGGCGGCTGCGGCGGGTTTGCAGGTATTACGGATCGGTGCCGCAGTTCATCGCCTGCTCGGCCACGATAGGAAATCCGGGCGATTTGATGCATCGCCTCACCGGTGTGAAGGCGGAAGTCATTGACAACGACGGCTCGCCCGCGGGCGAGAGAACCTTCGCGTTCTGGAATCCGCCGTTCCTTGCGGAGGGCGAGCGTAAGAGCGCGAACTCGGAGGCGGCCGCCCTGTTTCTGAAGCTGGTGCGCGCCGGGATCCGGAACATAACCTTCGCGAAGGCCCGCGTGGTCGCGGAACTGGTCTATCGTTATGCCAGGGCTGAGCTCAAGGACGAGCCTGAGATCGCGTCCCGGATCATGCCTTACCGCGGAGGATACACGCCCGAACAGAGGCGTGAGATAGAAAGGGGTTTGTTCGACGGCTCGCTCCTGGGCGTGACGGCGACAAATGCCCTGGAGTTGGGCGTGGACATCGGCAGTCTGGAGGCATGCGTGCTTACCGGGTATCCCGGAACTATCGCGAGTACCTGGCAGCAGGTGGGCCGCGCGGGCAGAGGCCGCGGCTCCTCCCTGGCGATTCTGGTGGCTCTGGACAACCCGCTCGATCAGTTTCTGGTGCGCAACCCCCAGTATTTCTTCGACCATGCGAACGAGCGCGCCATAGTTGATCCGTACAATCCGTACGTGCTGGCCGAGCACCTCACGTGCGCGGCACATGAACTGCCGATCTCCGAAATGGATTTGCCGTTGTTTGGCGAAGATGCGGAGCGCGTGCTGGATGTGCTCCAGGGCGCCGGACAGATAGCACCGAGCGAGCGGAGGTGGTTCTGGACCGGGTCGGGCCACCCGGCTTCGGACGTGAACATACGGTCGGCGGGCGGTGCGAGCTTCAGCGTTTACGAGACGGCTCATCCCCATGAGCCGCTTGGCACCGTGGAGGAAGCGAGCGCATTTCAAATGCTGCACGAGGGGGCCGTATACCTTCACCGTGGGGAGTCATACGCGGTGGAGCGGCTGGAGATTGAAGAGCGGCGCGCGTATGTGGCCCGCCGAGACGTTGAGTACTACACCGTTCCCCGGACTCTCACCCAGGTCAAGGTCAGATCGGAAGCGTTGAGCCGCCCGCAGGGGCAGGGCACACTCCACTTCGGCGAGATCACCGTCGTCAATCACGTCACCGGGTATCGGAGGAAACAGCTTCTGACGGACACGACGCTGGAAGTGATTGACCTGGATCTGCCGCCCCAGCCCTTTGATACGGAGGGCATGTGGTTTACGTTGGACGCTCCCATCCGCTCGGATGTTCGGGAACGCCGCCTGGGCCTCGAAGGTGGCATTCATGGTATGGAGCACGCGCTGATAGGCATGATGCCCCTGTACGCGATGTGCGACAGAATGGATATAGGCGGAGCGTCTCATCCGCTTCACCCGCATTGTGGAGTCCCCACCATATTCGTCTACGATGCCCACCCGGGAGGAGTCGGGATCAGCGAGGCGGCCTACTCTCGTGCCGACGAACTCCTGGAAGCGACGCTCCGGGCGGTCTCGGAGTGCCCGTGCTCCGAAGGATGTCCCTCCTGCATCCAATCCCCGAAGTGCGGCGACAACAACTTCCCCCTCGACAAGCAGGCCGCGGTGTCTATTCTTCAGTACCTGATGAGGCGCTGAAGGCCGAGCTCTCCCCCTTTGGTTTCTCCCTCGGTTTTCGAGCCGACGCCGAACGGTGTTCGGTTTGGTATTCGTTCGGGTTCGGGTAGAAAAAGCGCGGAGAGACGCGCCGATCAGGATCGAGGCAGCCCGAGGGGATAACAGCAGAGATGTGCGCTTACGATACCGGATCGAATCAATCGGCAGCGTGGGCCACGCTTGTGGTAATCCTGCTCGTCATAATTGCGATACTCCTCGTCGGCTACTTCGCATGGTGGGCGCCCGCGCATCGGGCGATAACTGTGATTCAACCACCCGATCGGGAACGCGAGGCGCCTCCTGTTCCCGCGCCGCAGCAGCCTGCGCCCGAGCCTGAACAGCCGACGGAGCAGCCCGCGCAGGGTGAGTAGCTTCACCATCACTTCGCCCTTCTGCGGGACGGCTGGCTTCAGAAGGAGGTGATACCGGATGACGATTGGCGGCTTCATTCTTTTGCTGGTAGTAGCGGCCGTCGTGGGCGCCATCGCTGAGGCCCTCGTCGGCTGGCGAACAGGCTACGGATGGATAGGCACCATAATCGTGGGCCTGGTCGGCGCGTGGATCGGGAGTGCGCTGTTCGGGATAGGGCCGATAATCGGAGGGGTCTACCTGGTATCGGCTATCCTTGGCGCGATCGTCCTGGTTCTGCTGCTGAAGGCGGTAACGGGCCGCAGAGCGATCTAGCTGAGACTGTGGACGGGAAACCTCTGTCCGGGCGGTCCCGCGGGCCGCCTGTTATTGTGCTCCGGCTTGCGATGTACAGGTGCATTTCAGCGTTGAATGGGCGATCTCCCAGCGGAAAGGAGGAGTTATCGCAGTGTATGAAGAACAAGGCGACGAGTTGGCTGAAGAGGCAGACGGCGAGGAGGAATCGGCGCGGCCGGCAGCGGGGTCCTATCCGGAGCGGGCAGACGAAGAGAGCCGGATCGCCGCGAGCAGTGCGTTCGGCTTCTATCTTGTGCTCGGGCTTTTCGTTGCCCTGCTGGTCGTCGTGGTGTTCTGGCTCCTCGCATCTCTGAATCGAGAGAGCGTTACGATCGTCGGTCCAGGGATATTCGGTTTCGCTTGACTCGCGGCGGTCCCGGGAGCAGCATGCACGTAAGCCGTTGTGGATGTTGGTCGGTGCGCAGTACGGCATGGGCTCTACGGGCGGGCAGTCTGGACGCGATAGGCGTTCGGAGCCGGGCAACGGATTTCGACGCCAATACGCTTACCAGGGGGGTGAGAACGTAAGCTGCTGTTTTTGATGACTCGTCGGTTTTAGGCTCGGCGTACTGGAGCCAAGTGTGGTTTTCCAGCCTTATGCAAATTCGAGAGAGGAGCAGTTTTCAATGAAACGACGACTTTCTATGTTCATCGCGGTTATCGTAGTGGCAGGCCTGCTTTCGGGTGCGGCGGCGGCGGCCCCTTCGTTTCTGAGCACGACAGGCAACATTCTCACGCCGAACGACTCCGTGCTCGCGCCGGGCGACTTCAGCGCGAACTTTCATGCTCTCCGACTGGACGACAACACGCCCACCGTCATGGGCGCGAATGTCGGCGTGACGGAGAGCCTGGAACTGGGCATCGCTCGCTATGACCCGGATGTTCGGGCGCTGGATGAGGAAACGCTGCTGAACGCCAAGTATCGCCTTCTGCCTGAGACCGCGTCCAGGCCCTCGGTCCTGATCGGCGTGGTGGATGCCACCGGTGATCTCGACCGCGATGACGACCCCGGCTTCTACGTGGTGCTGGGAAAGAATCTGACCTCCATCGCCACCGGTCTGTCCGGTGAGCCGGTCCAGCCGATCCGCGGTTTCATCGGTGTTGGAACAGGCATCTACAATGGTGTATTCCTCGGGCTCGACTGGACCTTCAGCGCGAAGTCGAGAATCATTGCTGAGTACATCAACAAGCTCAACATCAAGGGCGCCTTCGGGGAGGAATCCGTTTTCAACGCGGGCATCAGGTTTGCGCTGACGGATGCTCTGCGGGGTGACCTATCCCTGATCAACGGCGAGGATTTCGGCTTCGGCATCTCGTACACGAAGACCGGACTCTAGTCGCATCCGACCTTGTACCTCGGAAAAGGCGGCCCTCTCGGTGGGGCCGCCTTTTCGTTTCGGTTCGGGGCATGCCTGTACAGCTTATGCGGTGCTGGAGGGCGCGAACACGGGTTGGCCGTGGCGAATCCACGGGTATACATAAGAAAACGGTGGCTCTCCGCCACCACGGAGGTGGATTCACATGCTCGCCCTGGAGAGAACGCCTTCCGACCAGGAGAGAGGCAGCTCGGCGCGCGGCATAATCGAGCAGATCGAAGCACGGACGCTGGAGCCGACCGCCACGGAGGTGGAAACAGCCGTGGCGATTATTCAGCGCCATCTCGACAGGGAGGCCAGGAACCGCGAGGTCTCGATGCTCGCGCCGGAGGACCTCTGTCCTGCTCAGAAACGCGACATGATCAGGGATCTGGCAAGGCTGTTCAGGGGCTAGCGCCCCTCCGACTTGCATAGCCTAGAATCCCCAGGAATGAATTCCTGGGCTACACAGGCGCGAAATCCGCTGAAGCGGATTGGGATAATCCCAGTCCGTTAGGACTTTGCTCCTGTCCAGCCCAGGGTTTCGAACCCTGGGCGCGCACTGCCGCAGCGGGATCCCGCACTCGGGACGACCCCGGGCTGGAGTGCGGCGTATCAAGTTGCATCGGCACTAGCCTCATCTACCAGGCTGCAGTCCCGTGACTCCAGCTCCGCCTCATCCGGAGGCTTCTGCCGGACTGTCTGGTTCGCGGGGAGCAGACTTCGATGTCTCGGGCGATGAGCTTTCTCCGCTGCCGAGATAGAGTTGGATGCCCCGGCTTGCTATCAGAGAGCCGGCGAGAGTCATCACGAATAGCAGGGCTATTCTCACGAGTACCAGAACCACGGCGCTTCCCAGTCCGGCGGCGGTAACTGGTGAACCCGGGGCCCCGCCCGAACGCAGCAGCTCCGAAGAGGGCGATGTGAACATCGCATAGGCAATCCCGAAGACGAGTAAGAGCACGATTATGCCCACCGCAAACACAGCCATGCCGATGATCCGCCCACTCCTATTCACGAAGCACCTCCGTATGATTGCCGCGCCGACGAACTTGCCGCACCCGGGACTGTCATACCGCAGCAGAGGCTTCAGAATAACACAAAGAGCGGCCCGTGTGCAAATCCGCCGGCACATGCGGCTAGAACAGTTTGCCACGGCAGCGCGCCTCGTGCGTTTCCCGATCCGGACTCGGATTGCCCCGCGCCGAGGTGCATAGTATAATAAGACAAGAGACGGTTATCAGCGCGGCTCTCGGCGCGCTGAGGAGAAGTTCAAATGAAGTCAGTAAGATGGCGAGCAACACTTGGGGCGGCCATCGCTCTCCCGTTCGTGCTGGTCGCGCTCACAGCGGTCCAAGCTGCACTGAGCAAGGGAGAGAAGTCACCCGACTTCAAGTTGACATCCATAGACGGGACGGCCCTTAGCTTCGCAGACATCAGAAAGGATCCCGCACGCAAGGGCGCGACACGCGTCGTGCTGCTCGATTTCTGGGCAACCTGGTGCCCTGCTTGCCGCGACGAAATCCCTCATCTGCAGAAGCTGCACGTGAAGTACGAAAAGCGAGGCCTGGCAGTAGTCGGCATCGCGCTGGACAGGGGCGGCATCAAGGACGTCAAGCCATTCGCCGCTAACCGAAAGCTGACCTATACCCTCCTTCTCGATCCGAAGGGGGCGGTGAAGAGGAAGTACGGGGTGCGCCTGATTCCTGCCACCTTCATCATTGACAGACAGGGCATCGTCCGCAGCGTGCATATCGGTTTCGTGCCGGGAATGGAAAAGGCCCTGGAAGCCGAGGTAAAATCCCTGCTCAAGTAGCAAGGAGCAAGTCATAGTATGCCGGTAAGCAGTGCAGTTTCAGTACCGACCGCGTTTGTCTTCGGCCTGCTGTCGTTTTTCTCGCCGTGCGTTCTACCGCTGGTTCCCGCATATCTGTCGTATATGTCGGGGGTATCGGTCGAGGAGCTGATGGAATCGCGAGGGTCGGAGGCGCTGAAGCGCACCGGCGCCAAGTCGGTGCTCTTCGTCCTCGGCTTCTCGGCAGTATTCGTCGCCATGGGAGCGACGGCGACTTCGGTAGGGCAATTGCTCGCCGCCAAGATGGACATCCTGATGAAGATAGGCGGGGTGGTCATCGTCATCCTCGGCATGCACATGACCGGGGTATTCCGAATCAAGGCGCTCTACGCCGAAAAGCGATTCCACATGCGTCTCCGGAATGTCGGCTTTGTCGGCGCGTTTCTCATCGGAGTTACCTTTGCGTTCGGCTGGACGCCGTGCGTAGGACCCGTGCTGGCCGGGATTCTGACCCTTGCCGTAAACAGCGAAACCGTGCTCCGCGGCGTCGGTCTGCTCGCAGTCTACTCGCTGGGTCTCGGCATTCCTTTCATCATCACCGGCTTCGCCGCAGGCACGGCACTGGCAGCTCTGGCAAAATTCAAGAGCCGGCTTCGAAAGATCGAGATCGCCAGTGGAATACTCGTGGTGATAGTGGGTATCCTCGTATTCACCGGGAGTCTGCAAGACCTGAGTTCGCTTCTCTCCGGCGGGTTCCCGCAAGCGCATTAGCGGAACGTCTACGGCAGCCCCTAAGCAAACAAGGCAGGCCAATCCCCTGCCTTGTTTGTTATGGGACAGCTATGAAGCCAACACCTATGTTGTATGGAAAAGGGCCAGACTACTTTGTCCTGGCCTCCTCCTGGGCAACCAGCTTTTTCAGCTTCGCCATTGATTTGCTCGTCGAATCGGCATCACCGCACAGGGCCGGAATGGCCTCATGTAAAGGCTTCCGAAGAACCTGCTTTGAAACTGCATTCAGCAATGCCACGCCCATCTGTTCCCGACTGACGTTCGGTCTGTAGATGAAGGGATCAGTCTTCTTGTCTCCGGTCCTCTCCTGAGCCAGTATGCCCTTCCTGGCCAACTTGGCCATAGTCAGCATAATGGTGGAATACGACAGCTCCCGCCGCGGGTACATGACCTTGAATACCTGCGTAGTGCTCACGGGAGGCTCCAGGTCCCAGATAATATCAAGAATCTGGGCCTCGAGTTCCCCCAGAGACTGACCTCCCAGGCCTTTTCGGATGCCCACGTAGTCCCTAGCACCATCCTTAGAATCCATACTACTTCTCCTTTCGAGTCTTCTAACCTATTAGCGGGTACCACCCGCGTAAACGAGCGGACACTTCTATATTACAACGCCGCTTACCAGGATGTCAATGGTTTTCTCGCTTTGGGTACCCATAGTTCACACACTTTTCTAATGTGGCAGGAGCGCCCGATGCCGCACGGAGCCTTATTTCAAGCCACATTTTGCACATTGCCGCCCGCAATTGGATGCGGAAAATCTTTGGTGAATTGACCAAAAAGAGGCGCCTGCCCAGGCGGACCCGCGGCCACTCATCCACGCTCGTCGTCGAAGCCGCCGGCAGATGGTTGACAAACGCGGCCCGGAAGAGATAGAGTTTTCTTGACAAACGCCATCCGGCAAACCGTCTACGTCAATCTATTAGAGACTATCTCATGGGCAAACTATTCGGAACTGACGGCGTGCGGGGAATAGCGAACACCGAACTGAGCGCGCTCCTCGCCCTGAAACTGGGTTCGGCATCGGCCTACGTTCTTCGCAAGAAGCACGAAGGGGCAAAGATACTCATCGGGCGCGACCCCAGGATTTCGGGCGACATCCTGGAAAGCGCGATGGCCGCCGGGATATGCTCGCTCGGCGTGGACGTCTACCTCGCGGGGGTCATCCCGACGCCTGCCGTCGCTTTTCTGAGCCAGCAGATGCACGCGGATGCGGGAATCGTCATTTCCGCATCCCACAACCCGATGCGCGACAACGGCATCAAGTTCTTCGGCGCGGACGGTTACAAGCTGCTCGACGAGATCGAGGCCGAGATCGAGGGGCAGCTCAAGCGATTCGATTCGCTCCCGCGTCCCGACGGCGCCGGGGTCGGCCGCATGTATCGCGCTCACGACCTGGAGGACGCCTACCTGGATCATCTCAGGCGCATTCTTCCGCACCGCCTGGACGGCATGAAGATTGCGCTCGACTGCGCGAACGGCGCGGTCTACGAACTTGCGCCGAGGCTGTTCTCCGAGTTCGGAGCCGAGACGGTCGTCATACACGACAGGCCGGACGGCACCAATATCAACGTCAACTGCGGGTCGCTCTATCCCAGGGCGCTTCAGGACCTGGTGCTGAAGACCGGAGCGCACATCGGCCTGGCCTTCGACGGCGACGGTGACCGCGCAATCCTGATAGACGAGAAGGGCCGCGCGGTGGACGGCGATCACGTTCTGGCGATATGCGCTCTCCATCTTGCCCGGAAGGACCGTCTGCCTCAGAGGGCCGTCGTCTCCACCGTGATGAGTAATATCGGCCTCGAGATCGCCTTGAGCCGGGAGGGTATTCGCCTGCTGCGCACGCAGGTCGGCGACCGCTACGTATCGGACGAGATGCGGAAGACGGACATCGTCCTCGGCGGCGAGAAATCAGGCCACGTGATATTCGCCGAACACGCCACAACCGGAGACGGCATGGTTACGGCGCTTCAGGTGCTCGGCATCATGCTGGAAACAGGAAAGCCGCTTTCCGAGCTGGCCGCGGTGATGGAGGAGTTTCCGCAGATCCTGGTCAACGTTCCGGTCGGCGACAAGCACGGCTGGGAACGAGTGCCGGAGATCACCTCAGCCATTCAGGCCGCGGAAAAACGCCTGGCCGGACGAGGAAGAGTGTTCGTACGGGCTTCCGGCACCGAGAAGCTGATCCGCGTGATGGCGGAAGGTCCCGATCTGGCTGAGTTGGAGCACATCACCGGCGAGATCTGTTCAGCCGTGAAGAAGGCGCTCGGGTAACCGCGGATCGTCCTATCGCTGACGCGCGCTTAGCGGCATCCCCGTTTCACCCATTGTAGCGACAGTGCCTGTCCACCGCCCACATGAAGACGCGAATGTTCTCCACCGAAGTGCCTGCTGAGATGCTGCCCGCGGTGGTGAGCAGCAATCCCCCGTCCGCTCCCACTGCATCGAAATCCCGGCGCACGGCGGCGATGATATCCTCCGGCGAGCCGTTTCTGAGCGTCATGGGCGGCACCTGGCCGAAGATAACTGTATTCGGCATCGCTTTCCGAATCTGCTCCGCAGCCACCGTCGGGCCGAAGTTAGCGCCTTTCAGCCCGAGTTCATGGAGCATGGGCATCAGGTGACCCATCGCACTGTCGCTGTGCTGGAAACGCCAGTCTTCCGGATCGGGGCAGAACGTGTCGAAGACCCGTTCGAGCACGGGATAGCAGAATTCCCGATACAGGCCGGGCGAGAGCAGTGCGCAGTTGTCGTCCAGCCAGCCGTACCCGCGAATAGTGTGATTCGTGACTTCCGCCAGGATCTTATTGTGCTCGATGAGCTTTTCGGCAAAGAGATCGCGGAAACGGCGCATGGTGTCCGGGTAGTCCATCAGCCACATGAGGTAGTTCTCCGTTCCGCACACCGAGGTTCCGACTGTCGCGGGGCCCCGGCTGCCCCCACCCGCTCTGCCCTCGACGCCGAATCTCTCCTTCAGCATCGCCCGGCCTTCGAGCCACTCCGGCCGAACGACGAACTCCCGCAGGTCCATCTCCTCCACTCGATCCAGGATGCGCTCGAGGTCTTCGGGAGTTCTCGCGCCCGGTTCGAGCCAGGGCGTGCCGCCTTCCGTATGCACGATATAGCTGCCGAAGACCTCCTCGATCCTTCTGGGGCCCGGAATCGGATGCTCGCCGAACGGACGTATGCCGATGGCCTCCTGCACTCGATCGTTGCACGCCCTGTTCACCTCCGCCTGATACGCCAGGTCGGTATAGTAGCGGACGGTCGAGGGAATCTGCATCTCCTCGATGATCCAGTGGTCATCCAGAGCCAGGCCAATCGGGACGCGAGGCTTATCCGTGCGCCAGTGCTTCCCCCCGCTCTCTCGCTCCTCGCGCCAAAAACGCTCCAGGTCAAGGTCACACGTCATGTTGGGGTCTCCTGCCGATTCGACGGACGCGCTTCAGTTCATCTCGGCGACTTCGCTTAACTTGACTGAAACCAGCTTCGAGACGCCGGGCTCCTGCATCGTGACGCCGTAGAGAATATCCGCGGATTCCATCGTGGCCTTGTTGTGCGTGATGACGATCATCTGCGAGCGCTCTGCGAACTCTCTGATAACATCGGCGAACTTCTCAACGTTGGCGTCGTCGAGCGGAGCATCCACTTCGTCGAGGACGCAGAAGGGGCTTGGACGAACAAACAAAAGAGCGAACATCAACGCGGCCGCCGTGAGGGCCCTTTCGCCGCCCGACAACAATAGCAGGTTCTGCCGCTTCTTCCCCGGCAGCTCGATAATCACGTCTATGCCTGTCTCCAGGATGTCTTCAGGATCCGTGAACACCAGCTCGGTCTTCCCGCCGCCGAACAGCCGCTCGAACATCCCCTGGAACGCGACTCCGACGGCCTCGAAGGTCTCGATGAAGACACCGCGCGTGCTCTCGTCTATCTCCCGAATCGCATCAGCGAGCTTCTGCCTGGCATCGAGCAGGTCCTGGCGCTGACTGTTGAGAAACTCAAAACGCTCGGTCAGCCGCTCATACTCCTGCACGGCGCCGGTGTTCACCTCGCCCATCGCTTTGATCTCACGTCGGAGACGGAGAACCTCCGCCGCCGCGCCGTATTTCACATCCGGCAGCTCGCGTCGCAGCGCCTCCTCAGCCGTCACATCGTACTCGTCGAGCAGCCTGGCGGTTGACTGCGCGATCTGGACCTCCAGCCGTGCCTCGCGGAGCTCGGCCGCGTGTACCTTCCGGGTGAGTTCCTCGCGGCGCCGCCCGGCATCCTTCATGCGATCGGTGACTTCCATACTGGACCCAAGGATAGACTGCTTTGTCTTCCGCCACTGCTCCGACTGAGCGTGAGTCTCGTCGCAGGTCTGCCGCGCCTTCTCCAGTTCCGAATCCAACTCCATTCGCCGAGCATCGGTGTCCGTCTTCTCCTGCAGAGCGTTTTTCAACTGGTCGCGCTTCCTGTAGCGCTCGACGGACAGCTCCTTCGCCGCAGCCTCCGAGCTCTCCAGCGTCTGCTCCATGCCGAGTTTCCTTTGCACCAGGGACGCCTGAGAGACGCTGATGGCGCTGATCTCCGCGCTGACCGAGTCGTATTCCCTCTGGAGTTGGCGAATCTGCTGCTCCGCCTGAGACATCAGGTCGTCCAGGCTCACGTTCTCCTTGTCGGAGGACTCAACCGCGGAACCCAAAGTCGCATGGGCCTCCCTGGCTCGGCGGAGATTCTCCTGAACGTCCGCCTTCTCCGCCTCCAATGACTCCTGCTCCTGCCGGAGCCGCTTTGTCTCCCGACCGGCGAACTCCAGATGGCGCTCCTTCTCAAGCAGCGACATCTTCAGCTTGGTGTCCTGTTCCTCGACGGACGCGAGCTTTCCCGAGAGCCCGTCCAGTTCCTTCCGAAGCGACTCCGCCTTTAGCTCACCGGCGGAGATGCTGCCCGCGAGCTCGCGGACCTCCGACTCCAGGCCCTCGATCTCCTGCTTGCGGCCGAGAAGGCTTGCGGTTTTCCCTGGCGCATGGCCGCCGGTAATCGCCCCGCTCGGAAACACCAGCTCGCCGTCCAGCGTCACGATCTTGCTCCAGCCGATCGCCGACCTGGAAACTGCGATTGCGGAATCTATGTCCTGCGCGACCAGCACCTTTGCCAGAAGCGCATCAACAGCGGGAGCGTACTTC
>Ga0315289_10009447_pt1 | contig 14033 bp, 18 predicted proteins | sample YL17G11_40_MG_FD_203452 | JGI IMG/M metagenome (GOLD analysis project Ga0315289, IMG submission 203452) | Sediment microbial communities from Yellowstone Lake, YNP, Wyoming, USA - YL17G11_40 | ecosystem: Environmental > Aquatic > Freshwater > Lake > Sediment | place: USA: Wyoming | collected...
GGTTCGACTGTTTCAGGCTCTTCAGCCTTTGGTTCTTCAGTTTTTTCTGTCTTCTGTCCGCTGTCTTCTGTTTTCTGATTCATTGGTTCGTCTGCCATTAATTATCACCTCCTCTGGCTTTTGTCTTTAAAATCAAAATTAATTTCTTTTGGTTACCGGAAAGAAAGTTAATCAGTCTTAAACTAGGGGAGTGAAGCAGGCCGGCAAGTTTGGCAAAAAGCTGATTTTTGCTCGGTAATTGGCCTAATTCCTCTAGTTCTTCTCGAGTGAGCAACCGGTCTTCCCAAACTCCAGCTTTAAAATTAAGGAGACCAAGATTTTTCTGGTAGCCGCCTAAAATTCTGATGGGTTCGATTTCGTCTTCAAGCGCCAGAGTCATCGCGGTTGGACCCTCAAGGTCAGGAACAGGGAGAGAAGATTCCTCTAAGGCTCTTTTTAAAAGCGTGTTTTTGACGACAATCACTTCTCCGCCAGCCTTTCTAATCATCGTTCTTAACTGTTGCATCTGGTCAGCGGTCAAGCCGCGATAATCAGCCAAAACAATGGTTTTGGCTTCTTTAAGCTTGGCGACTAAGTTCTGAACCGTAAAAATTTTTTCTTGCTTTTTCATAAAAATAGCGCCCACTAAGAAGCGCTAGAAATTAACCTCCGCGGGACTTATTTTTCCGCCCACTTCTTAGGTTAGGATATTTTAGATTATTGATGACTAATTGTCAATGGCGATCTTGATGGCCGGGCCCATCGTTGCTTTGATAACGGCTTTCTGAATATTCTTCGCGCTGATGGCTTTAATGATTGTTTCAAGATTGGCCAGGAGTTCTTTTTCCGGTTGTTTAACCGAGCCGAAAACGAGGTGGATTAAGGGAGCGCCTTTCTCGGTTCTGATGTCAAATGAGGCTTTTTGAAAGCTTTTGATTGCTTGTTCAGGCTTAGCTACCAGCGTGCCATTTTTCGGGCTAGGCATGAGGCCTTTGGGACCGAGAATTTTGGCAAACTTGATTAATTTAGGCATCATTTCCGGACTAGACAAGAGAATATCAAAATCAATCTTGCCGGTCTCAATCTGTTTAATAACCTTATCGTCAACAATGACGATTTTTTTCTCCTTAGCTTGAAGAAAGGGGAGTTCGGTCTTGGCCTCAATACCTTTTCGGACCACCTTAAGATGTAATTCCGCCTTGCCGTCAAAACGAGAATAAGAAGTTTGTTTCAAAAGCTGGATGGCTTCAGTTAGAGGATAGAGCTTGGTGGGATCGATTTTGGCCCTGGCGGCCTGATAATTTTTACCCCTGGCTTTCGGAGGCTTAATTTTCTTCTGTGCCTCCGCTTCCTTGCCCTCCATAGTTTTAGCGACGGAGGGTTCCTCGGGTGTTGGTTCGGCGCTCACCGCCACTACTCTTTCTCCGCCCTTCAATCCGGGAACGCGAACACCTTTCTCTTCTTTAAGGGATTTTTTGGATTCCTTTTTTTTGGTCTCCTCACCGACAATAGTAATTCGTTTTTTACCCACACGCTCCTTTTAGTCGCAAATGTAAAATTGAGAATTTAGAATGCATAAAAAATTATCAATTATCAATTCTTCATTGTTCATTCTGTTTTGACCCCCATGCTTCTGGCTGTGCCCTTAACGATATTGATCGCTCCCTCCAGGTCATTGGCATTCAAATCTTTCATCTTTTCTTCAGCAATTTGCTTAACCTGCTCTTTAGTCAAAACCCCAGCTTCTTCCCGGCCAGTCGTTCCCGAGCCTTTTTCCAATCCCAGCGTCTTTTTAATCAAATCCGCCACCGGCGGCAGTTTGGTAATATAAGAAAAGGTTCGGTCTTCATAGACAGTGATGACCGCGGGAATGATTTTTCCTTTTAGTTCCGCTGTTTTTTCGTTGTAGGACTTAATAAAATCCATAATCGGTAAGCCGTGCTGACCCAAAGCCGGACCAACTGGCGGACCAGCTGTCGCCTCTCCGGCGGGAAGATTCAATTTGATAATTGTTTTTACCTTCTTCGCCATGGTCTATATTTTTTTAACTTGTAAGAAATCAAGTTCGACTGGAGTTTCTCGGCCGAAAATCGAGACCAAAACCCTTAATTTGCCTCTTTCCTCATCAAGATGGTCAATCGATCCCAAAAAGTCAGCAAACGGGCCGTCAATAATCTTGACCGCCTCGCCGACGCTAAACTTAGCCTTAAATTTAGGCGCCTCCAAAGACATAAAGTCTTTAATAATTTTTACTTCATCAAGGGAAATCGGCGTGGGCTTGTTGCCCGAACCGACAAAACCGGTCACACCCTGGGTGGTTCTGACGGTTAGCCAGGATTGGTCATTAACGACCATTTTAACCAGCATATAACCTGGAAAAATTTTCTCGGTCACCGGAATTTTTTTGCCGGCCCTAATTTGGAACGTCTTTTGGGTCGGAATTAAGAGCTCAAAGATTTTATCGCTCAAATTCATCGTTTCCACCCGCTGCTTTAGGGCAGAAGCGACCTTGAGTTCATGGCCAGAATAAGTATGAATGACATACCACTGGGCTTGAGGATCTTGCTTGTCGCTGATGATGAGATGAGCCTGAAATTTCTTTTTTGGAGAAATTTCTGTTTCGGTTTCTAGAGGCTGGACAACAACCTTTTTTTTAGTTTTTTTGTTCATATTTTCAGCAAAAGTTCCATGATTTTCGTAAAAAGATAATCTAGGGCGCCGATGTAAATACCGACCACAATCGAGACGGCAATGACCACCGAAGTCAAACGAATGGCTTCATTTCTGGTTGGCCAGGTTACCCGTTTGAGCTCCGACCGGACTTCTTTTAAAAAAGTAATTGGCTTAACTTTCATCACAACTGACAAATTTTAACATAAGTGGTAGAATTAAACAAGGAGAAATAGGCATGGAGTCTCAAGTAGAAAGATTAACGATTGAAGAGCAAACTGCTCGTTGGGCTGACCAAGGAAGAGAAAGAATGTTGGCCCATGCTCCCACCAGAGCGGTGAGGGTTATTAAAGAAGAAACCCAAAGAGAAATTGCTCCTTTTCCTACCTTAGCTTGGGAAGACCCCCATCCATATCCTCTTAAATTTGATCCTTCCACTGGAGAGATTTTGGTGCCAGTTTGGCGAGAAGCAAAAATAATAAAAAGTAATGGACAGCGTTCGCTCGCTGAACCTGAAGGGCTTATCCAACTTCGTCGAAGACGGGAACATTTGGTCGATTTCCGAGATTTACCAGATCGTAAAGTAGTGGTATTAAATTATCTGCGAGTGAATAATCTAGAAGCGGCCATTCGACAGCAAGTGCACATTATCGATGCTTACCGTTCAGGCGGTAAGGAAACAGAGCAAATAGATCAGGTCTGGGCCTGGTTGGATTTCCAGCTAAAGGCGACTTTGGCTGGAAATTTAAATAAAAAAACATTAGCTGCTTTAGCAAAAGAGACAGCAAAGGTTCTCGAGTCAAGCGGTTTGACAAGAGCTAGAGTGCAATCTAAGATTGACATTTCCTCACGATTAAAGGCTGCTGCCTCGCCGGACAGCTTAGGCAGGGTCAATTCTTTGATGGCTAGAACTAGAATCCGTTCGGCCTATTTAGATGCAGTTAAAAGAGAAATGCTCTCCGTTTTGGTGAGCGAAAAATTTGAACCTTTTCTGGCGATTTTACTAATGGAAAGAGAATATACCCGCCAGGTGATAAAAGGGGCGGTCGAGGATTTAGATACAATGGTTGGATTTACCAAAAGAGGGGCGGCTCCATTTGTAGACGGAAAATCTTCTGGGGTGGAAAGACAGGGGATGAAGAAAGTCCTAGGGGAAATCGCTCGGTCCTTAGCCGAAGTTAGGGTTTTGCCTTATCTGCCTGCCGCTCGATTTGCCGCTATAAACCTGGTCGGTTGCCAAGAAGATAAAAAAGAGCTTAATCGGGGCATTATCGGCGAACCAGCTGGAAGACTTTTTGCTCATTCTCCGGTAACAGAGTATATCACTACTAGATATTTTCGTGAGGCAAAAGGGAGAATTAAGAACTGGTCCTATGAACCATTAATCGACTGCTTAAAAGAAAATGAAGAGATTGGGATGGAGATAACCTAGCGAGAGGCCTGGTTCGAGCGGAATTGCCGGGACTAGAAAGAACTCCCCGTTAACTTACAGGAAATAAGTATTTTTGACTTCGGATGATAAAATGAGGCTATGGAGAATGAGCGCTTAGGAGCACCCGATTTTGTTTTACCGGCTTGTATCTCTAAAGAAGACCTTGATTTAAGAGCGAGGATGGCGAAATATTTTTCTACCATTTTTCCTATGAGTGGCAGAATTGCCAACGAAATTAAAAATCAAAATAAGGAACTATTCGCCAATTTTGACAGATTGCCCATCTTAGTGGAAATTTATGTTGGCATGGAAGAGAGGGGAGTCATTTCAGAATCAAATAAAGTAAAATTATCTTCTCCTGAAAAACAAGAATGGGTCCATCTAACCAGCTATGCGGTTGAGCTAGCTTTGCTTGATGGTCAATTTAAGAACGAGCAAGAATTTCAAAAAAGCAGGGAACTTTTTAATCAAATTTTTAAGAGAAATAATGGGCTTTTAAATCAAGACCCGCCAAATGTCTTTTTCAGCTTGGGACAAGTCTTAAGGAACGAAATGGAAAAAATGGTAGAATTTACCGCCACCAGCGAAATGATTAGGGATGTGATTAAACTTTTTCTGAAAAATCACCCTGATTATTTAGCTGATTTGGCTGAAGATTTAAGACTTCCATGGTTGGTCAAAAAACTTAAAGAATGACTTTCCCCAATTTTTTAAACGAGCAGCGGTTTTGGAGAAAAGGATACAAATTTGTCATTGGCGTGGATGAGGTTGGTCGGGGAGCTTTTGCCGGACCAGTCGTGGTCGGCGCGGTGGTATTTCCGCCAGCAGTTAAGCAAGATAGCAATTTAGCAATTAGGCAATTAGGCATTAACGATTCGAAACTACTTAAACCTCGAGCAAGGGAACAGCTCGCCAAAGAAATCAAAAAACACGCTCTAGCTTGGGATGTGACTGAAGTCGGCGTGAGCGTCATCAATCGCATCGGCATCGGTAAAGCCACGGAAAAGGCGATGAGGAAGAGTATAAAAGATATTGCTAGGTTGCTTGATTGTTATGTTGTTAGATTGAAAGATAGCAAATTTCAATATAGCAAGATAGCAATTAAACAATCTAGCAATTTTTTCGTTCTTATCGACTACTATTATATATCTTACCTTCGGGGAATAGGGAAGAAGAACCAATTAGGCATCAAACACGGTGATAGAAAATCTCTTTCAATTGCCGCCGCTTCCATCTTAGCCAAAGTCCATCGGGACAAAATCATGCGCTCTTTATCGAGAAAACCCAGATATAAGAAATACTTATGGGGAAAAAACAAGGGTTATGGTACAAAGGTTCATCTTAAGAATATATTAAGATATGGTTTGACTCGTTATCACCGAAAGAAGTTTATTAATACCTGGAAGGAAAATTGTGAGTTGAAACAACCAGCCAATGGTGATATCCTAGAATTATCGTTTTTTTGTCAAGAGGTGATTTACCGTGGAAAATAAAATCAGAGAAGAAATGGGCCCGCTTAGAGGAATTTTTTTTCGTCCTTTTCCTTCTGGTTTTAAACCAGAGGTTGAAACAGTTTTTCTTTCCGATTTAGAACTTCAAGAAGGGATTTTTCATCCGATTCCTGACCTGGAGAGGTCAACCCAATTATTTTTAATGGCCACTTTAAGAGCGGCGGATAGAATAGGAATCGATGGTTTTACCTCAAGAGAACAAAGCCAGGAGTTAGAGTACTTGGTTGATCTCCTTCGACCTATCCCGAGTTGGCAAGACACCTTTTTGGTTTATGGCTTTAGGGAAAATTCAGAAGCATATCTTGAGACCATGACTTTAAGACCTGTTGGTTATGAGAAAAGGGCAGAGCATCAGAGAAAGAATGACAAAATTGAAATTGATTTCTTTTTTGGAGTAGGGGAGGTTGAAAAAGGTAAATGTTTAAGCGCCGATCCGGCGACAATATTGGCTAAGCTTGAGGAGAAATATGGCTTTCTTGGATTGGATGAAATAAGATGGCCGGCGATAATCTTTAGATTTTTTTCTCAAGACAGAGAAAGACTGACTTTAACGGTTTTCCTGAAGAGGAACAAAGAAGAAGACCAGCTAGGAGTTTTTTTAAGAATTGGGGAAAAGCGTTCTTCTGGAATTTTTCTTGACCAACTAGGTTGGGAACAACCCATCAAGGGGCTATTTAAAGAGGTTTTTTCCAATTGGCCGGAGGTATTCCTTTTCAGTTTTACTGATTTGTTGAAAAAAGGAAAAGAAGCTTTTTCGAAAGAAGGCAGGCTTCAGCAAAAGGAGCATTTAGAGACAAAAAGAAGAAAAAAGTCGTTGGTGTTAAGACCTAGAAGAAGGAAGAGTTAGCTTTCCCCAAGCATTAGCTCCAGCCCGAAAGATAGGGAAGAAGATCTTTCTGGAGTCTAGCTTTTGTGGAAACGAATAACGAGTTGGGGGAGATTGCCGGTGCCGGTGCTGTTATCACCTGATTCAAAATTGGCAAAGTCGCCGGTGACATCGCCACCAATATTTTCGGTAGTAAAATGAAGACGAAATTGGGAGCGTGTTCGGCTATTATTTAAGTCGTCCTTGACTCGATCAGTCACTTCTAATTCTTTCCATTCAAGGTTGGCATTGCTCGAGAGAGTGCCGATATTTGAGGAGAGCGAGGCACGGTTGTAATCGTCATTTTCAAGACTGTCTCCATAATCTAGATGATCGATCAGAAAATTGCCGCCGATTCCATAAGGATTGCCGGTGATGCTTGTTTGAAAGAGTTTCAAAGTGGCCTTTTCAATCGTGATCCCTGAGGGAAGACTGGTCAAGTCAAAGCTGACAAAACCTCGGGTGATTAAATTTACATTCCGACCGCTTCTGACCTCGATCGTGGCGTTGCCGCCACCATTGCTTGAGCGAAATCCGTCTAAAGAGGAAGTTGATTTAAGGGTTTGTTCTTCAGTCGGCACTGGCGTCGGTGTCGGCGTCGGGGTTGGCGTCGGTTTTAGAGTTGGCGTTGGGGTTGGTTTTTTGGTTGGCGTTGGGGTTGGACTGGGAGAGGGCTCAAGAGTTGGGGTGGCCTCAACGGTTGGCGTCGGTGTCAGTTCCTCGGCTGGGGCTGTCGGTTGTCTGAAGCGGAGAAAAATCGCGCCAAAGATAAGAGCAATAAGGACGACCAAGCCAATAATCGCCAAAATAATAACCTTTTGGTTTTTAGCTTTTTTTGGAGCTGATTCTTTGACCGGTGATTCTTGAGCAGGCGATTCCTGAAGTTCTTCTTCTGCCATGGGGAACATTATAAGATATTTTATTCATTTGTCAAGCACCTGAACAATTTTAAGTCTTGACATTCCTATCCTTTTTGTTTGAAAATAGAATGGTAATGAAATATCTGATAAAGGTAGGAATTTTTCTTCTGGTTTTTTTAGTTGGTTTGACCACGCCCGCCCTGGCCTATGCTGGCGCTTCGCTTTCATTATCGCCGGCAACCAAGTCGCTGATGGTCGGCGATAGTTTTGAAGTCGCCATTGTTTTAGATACTGGAGGCGCGAAAACCGATGGCACAGACATCATTATTAATTATGACGAGATGAAGCTCTCTGCCTTAAGCGCCAGCCTCGGCAATCTCTATGACAATAAAATCAACGAAGACGTTTCTCATCCAGGGAAAATCGTTTTGCAGGCAGTTTCTGATGTTGGCTCGAGTTTTAGCGGTACCGGCACCCTGGCCACCATTAATTTCAAGACCATCGCCGGTGGTTTAGGCTTGGTCGCTTTTGAGATGAAGCCGGATTCGAGTCTTGACTGCAATGTCAATTATCGAGGAGCCGATCTTTTAGCCAGCGTCAGCAACGGTGCTTACACTATTCTCCCTGAAGGAATTGGGGCAGGCGTGGCGACTCCCAGCGGCACACCAACGCCGACTCGCACCGGCACTTTAACGCCGACGCCAACTTTACCGGCGACGGGTTGGGGAGGGCCAACGATCTTAGGACTAGGTTTTGGAGGATTGCTTCTCTTTGTCGCTCTCTCGATGCTTGTCTTTCTTTAACCTATTTTTCTTGATTATAAAAAGCTTGAGCCTGCTCTTGAGGCGAGGGTTTTAGTTGATCAACAGGGTAGCCGGCAATCGCCTCGTCAGCATAATTCGCCGGAAACATTTCCCTAATCGAGGGAGCGTATAATTCGCCGTCTCTGGGTGGTTGATGATTTTTGACCATCAAAGCGCCATTTTGGAGTTCTAAAAGAACCATTAAGGGCTCGCTGACGCCCGAACCCATCTTAAGCTGGCCAAATAATATTCCTCGCAATAAGCCCAAACATAGGCTTTAACCATGTTTGTCGCTTTTTCTTCATCATATCCATAAAGATGATAGGCGCAGAAAACCTGGCCGTTATAGTTTGTTTCCAAGACCTGGGGTAAATAATTCTCTAATTGTTCATTAATTAAAGCCTCGCTGACTGGCGGAGGAGCAATTGGGCTTTCGGTGTTGAGAGGCGGTTCAGCCGGAGAGGTTATTCTTAGTTTAAATACCACGATGCCGCCAAGAGCGACAATCAGGATTAAGACAATGATGGCTAAGGGAATGAATTTTTTCACTCGCTGAATCTTAAGCTCTTAACTTAATTCTGTCAAGATGATAAAATTTGAATGGTTGTTATCGAGATGAAGAAGCGATTTTTCGAAAAACTTCTTTTTAAACAGGGAATTTGGGTTTTAATTTTTGCTTCCGGAGCAATTTATAGTCTTTATGGAATCGTTCGCCATCTGCGTTTTCAGTCCTTAGTTTATGATTTGGGCATTTATGATCAAATGATTTGGCTGGTTTCTCAGGGAAAGCCGCTTTATTCTTCTTTAATGGACATGCCTTTTTGGGCTGACCATTTTAATCCCAGCCTGATTCTGCTCGCGCCTTTATATTGGCTTTGGGACAACGTCGTCATTCTTTTACTTTTCCAGGCATTTTTTGCTTGTTTCGGCGCTCTGCCGATTTGGCTGCTGGCGCGAAAGAAAACCAAGGATGAACTTTTTTCTTTAGTGATTGCCCTGGCTTACGTTTGTTTTTTCGGTCTTCAAAACGCTCTGACTTATGATTTTCATCCGATTGTCCTGGCGGCGACTCTTTTAGCCTGGCTGTTTTACTTTTACGAAACCAAAAAAGACTGGTTTTTCTGGCCGATTTTGATTGTTCTTCTCGGTCTTCAGGAAAATTTTGCTTTATTAACGATCGCTTTAGGTCTGTATCTAGTGGTTCGTTATCGAGATTTCAAAAAAGGCATTTTTATCTCGGTTTTAGGAGGAGTTTGGTTTTTAACCGCGGTTTTTCTCATTATTCCTAATTTTGGCAAAGCCGAGTTTATTTATTTGCCGACCTATCTTCTTCAAACCAGCCCTCTGGAGATGCTTAAAATGCTTTTTTATCCCTGGATGAAAATCAAAGTGATGGTTGCTTCCTTATTGTCTTTTGGTTTTCTACCGGCTTTTTCACCAGCAATCTTGATTATTTTATTTGAAGAATTTTTTCAAAGATTTGTCGGTTCGCCTTTTCAGGCTCGCTGGTCAGTTGGTTATCAATATAATGTCATTTTAGGGCCGGTTTTGGCTTTGGGAGCGATTGAGGGGTTCAAAAAATTCTTTGCCAAAAGAAGATTTCTTGGAATAGTGATGATTTTGTTAGGCGTGATTTTAACTCAAAAATACACTTCGCCGGCGACTGGAAAATTACTCACTCGAGAATTTTACGATTTTACTAAAGTCAAAGAGACTCAAGCCATTCTCAATCCCATTCCCAAAGAGGCGAGCGTGGCCGCCAGTAATTTTTTATCTCCCCATCTGGCTCACCGGGAAAAAATAATTCTATTGACCAATTGCCTGGAAGAGAAGATTGTTTGGGAGGATCAGACTAAGCGTTGTTTCAGCATCGAGCCCGACTACTTGGTGGCTGATTTGGATCCCAATCTCGACCCCCTAGGTTTTTATCCTGACTACTCTCGGGAAAAAATCAGCCGCTATTTTGATCATCTGGTCCAAAGCGGCCAATTTGAGTTAATCAAAAAGCAAGGAACACTGGTTTTATTTAAGAGGATAGAGTAGAGAAATTAATCAAAAATTTTTGGGTTACCAACCAGCTTCAACCCATCCTTCAGCAATTTTTATGTCAAATTCCTTTAATCTTTCAGTCTCATCAAGGTTTTTTTCTTCTTGGAGTTCAACTTGTCGAGTTTCAGGTTTTTCTAATTCTTGAATAATGAGGTCCAAACGACTTGGTTCTCCTTGGAGAACCAGGGTTACCGTTCCATCTGTTTCATTTCTTACCCAACCGGTGGTGACACCCCATTCTTCAGCGCATTCCAAACTATGACCTCTGAAACCTACGTCTTGAACGTATCCGGAAAACACGAATTTCCTTTCAATTGGTTGTTCAGGGGATTCTTGAAGTCTTTTTTCTAAGTCTAGTCTTCTATCGATTTTTTCAGGAACGATCTGATTAGGGGGAATATAGTCTAGAGCGTCTGAAATAAATTTTGAACCTCTTTGGAGGCACAGATTGAGAATATCTTCCCGCGCGGAGTCAAAGATTGCGCCCGCTTGTTCCACTTTTTCTCTTACTCGTTCAAAATCCTCTCCATCTTTTTGTTCAAGAACACCTTCGAGAAGATGGCGATACAGCTTATCTTGGCGTGCCATAGGGAATTCCCAGTCTTTTCTTTCTTCATCAGAGATTAAATTTAAAGAATTGATTATTGATATCGGGCTTTCAGTTTGGGAAAGTCTTAGTAAAGAAAGTTGGGTTCCTAAACTAAGGCCTTCAAGTGAATTAAGAAGACTTTGGGTGGTTTCTTCTCCATGGATTTCGGCAATCCCTTGAAGAAGGAGTTGGCCTTTCTTTTGAACTTCTTGGAATCTTTCGTTCCTTTCTTTTCCAGTAAAAAAGGTCACTCTCGCATCAATCTTTTTTTGGTCTTGGCACCGAGCTTGCCAAATATCACTAAGAGGATCAGATTCTTTTTTAAGTGCTTCCTTGAGCCTGCCCAGCATATTTTGATTATATCAAAGGTGTCAAATGCTTTTCCTTCTTTTGACTTTCCTAATACCATCCTGCTACAATTTTATTTATTGTGCTTAAAGACGAAGATTTGATTAGAGGCGTTCTTAGTCAGGATGAGACTTGGCTAAAGAAATTTAGAGAAAGATATGAGGGCTTCCTTTTTGACTACATTATAAAAAGAGTCGAGGAGGAAGAGGATGCCGAGGAAATCCTTCAGGATGTCTTTTTAGCGGCGGTTTATTCTTTACCCTCTTTTTCCGGCAAATCTTCTTTGTTATCCTGGCTGATTTCTATCACCCGTCACGAAGTGGCTGATTTCTATCGTAAGCGAAAGATTAAAAAAATCTTGTTTTCCCATCTTCCTTTCCTCGAAAAAATTGCCGACCAGGCTCTGTCGCCGGAGATGACCATGGAAGAAATCGAGATGAAGGAAAAAATAATTAAATGTTTTCTTTCTCTCAATGAGGGTTATTGCCAGATATTACGACTTAAGTATATAGAGGGTCAGAAAACGCAGAAAATCGCGGCGATGCTGGGGAAATCAGCCAAGGCGGTAGAATCGAGTCTGCGGCGGGCCCGTCATGCCTTTGTCAAAAACTGGAGCAATCAAAAACTTAACCAAGAAGTTTGGTCTTCTTTCGATCAGAGAGAGCTATCTCTCCTTGCGCAATCTTTTGGGCTTGATCTTTCATCCTTATAAAACTCTCAGACAAATCCGCAGCGAAAAAGATTATTCTCAGACCTTTTTAATCTTGGGTTTTCCTGTTTATCTTTGGTTGCCGGTAATTTTTTTTGTTTTTATTTTTGAGCTGGTTGATTTTTTCTTTCTGAAAGTTCCATGGGTTTGGCACCGTTGGCTTTTGGTTTTTTTCGCACTTATTACTTTCTTTCTCTTAGTTATCGAGGCTTATATTGCTTATTGGGTCTTTATCTATTGGCGCCTGAAAATCAAAACGAGGTTGGACCTCGTAAAGCATGGAAATAAAGGAGCAAAATAAATTAATATGAAAAACCTTAAGAGATTGAAAAGTGTTGGTCTGATAGGTTATGGCGGTTATGTGCCGCGGTTTCGGATTAAAATTGATGAGATTGCCCGCGCCTGGGGCAAAGAAAATGGAGAAATTCCCCGAAGCTTAGGCATCAGCCAAAAATCAGTCCCGGACTTTGATGAGGACGCGGTGACGATGGCGGTTGAGGTCGGGAAAATCGCTCTCGAGCGGGCAGGCATCGAGCCGGAAGAAATTGGGGCGGTTTTTGTCGGCTCGGAAAGTCATCCTTACGCGGTCAAACCTTCCTCAACCATTGTCGCCGATGCCCTGGGAATTGGTCATGACTATTTCTGCGCTGATTTAGAATTTGCCTGTAAAGCCGGGACGGCCGGGATACAAATTATCGCTGGTTTTTTAGAGGCTGGCTTGATTGATTATGGTTTGGCCATTGGCACTGATGTGGCCCAAAGTAAGAAAGGAGATGAGTTGGAATATACCGCCGGCGCCGGCGCCGCGGCCTTTATTCTTGGCAGAAGATCGAGGGAATTTTTAGCTCAAATTGATTATTTTAGTTCCTTTTCTTCGAACACGCCTGATTTCTGGCGGAGGAACGGCGTCGAATTTCCTTCGCATGCTGGCCGATTCACCGGCGAGATGGCTTATTTTCGTCATTTGGAAGAGGGGATAAAAACTTTCTTGGAAAAAACGAACCAAAAAATGGTTGATTTTGAGGAAATAATTTTCCACATGCCAAACTTAAAGTTTCCTTTAAAACTTGGTCAAAGACTGGGAGTTAAGGAGAGCCAGATGAGAGACGGTTTAATTGTCGAGAAAATCGGCAATCCTTATTCAGCCTCTTCTTTGTTGGGTTTATGTCAGGTTCTGGATAAAGCGAGAAATGGAGAGAAAATTCTTCTGGCAGCCTATGGTTCAGGGGCGGGCTCAGATATTTTTTCTTTACGAACTAAAAATTTACTTTTAACAAAGAGAAAAAAGGGAACCAAGGTCGAAAAATTTCTTAACCAGGGAGAATTTCTTGATTACAGTCAGTATTTGAGAAAAATTGGTTATCTTTAAAAACTATGAATATTAAAATCCTTGGCATCGGCATGACTCAATTTGGCGAACTTTGGTCAAAGTCTTTGACTGATTTGGCTGAAGAAGCGGCCGTCAAAGCCATTAAAGATGCTTATCTTCAATTATCGGCTTTGGACGCTATTTTCGTCGGCAATATGCTTTCCGGCGCCGTGACCGGGCAGGAACATTTGGGAGCCTTAATTGCCGAAAGATTAAACTTAAAGATTCCGGCGATGAGGATTGAAGGCGCCTGTGCTTCAGGAGCAATGGCGGTTTATCAGGGAATTCAAGGAATCGCCTCGGGTCGATTCAACCGCGTTTTAATCATTGGTGTCGAGAAAATGACTGATTTGTCCTCAGCTGAAGTTAATAAAGCCTTAATGGGAGCAAGCGCTGAAGATGAAGAGGGAGTTAATGGCTTAACTTTTGCCTCGCTTTATGCCTTAATGGCGAAAGCTTATATGGAAAAATATGGCTTGAAAGAAAAAGATTTAGCCGAAGTAGCGGTCAAAAATCATTATCACGCCAGTTTAAATCCTCTAGCTCAATTTCCTTTTGAAGTTACTCTGAAACAAGTGCTTGAGAGTCCGATGATAGCCGACCCTTTAAAAGTCTTAGATTGTTCGCCGATTTCTGATGGGGCGGCCGCAGTAGTAATGAGCCGTAGACAGTTGACAGTAGACGGTGGGCAAATTCCTGTTTCCATCATCGGCAATAGTCTTGTTTCCGATACCTTAAGTTTATCCGCCAGAAAGGACATCACCGAGCAGTGGGCGACGAAAAAAGCAGCTGACGAGGCTTTAAAGATGGCGGGAATTAAGCTTGAGGAGATTGATTTGGCTGAAGTTC
>Ga0315289_10009450_pt1 | contig 14032 bp, 12 predicted proteins | sample YL17G11_40_MG_FD_203452 | JGI IMG/M metagenome (GOLD analysis project Ga0315289, IMG submission 203452) | Sediment microbial communities from Yellowstone Lake, YNP, Wyoming, USA - YL17G11_40 | ecosystem: Environmental > Aquatic > Freshwater > Lake > Sediment | place: USA: Wyoming | collected...
GACTTGTCTGGCGGGATGTGCGGCTGGATCAAGGCCCATTGTTCATCCGTGAGGTCCGTTGGGTATATGGCTCCGTCCATGCCACCTGTTATCGGCAAGACGGAGGGTTTTCATACACGTTCTAAGGTTTTTTCGGAAGGCAGAGAGCCGGTAAACGTAAACATTTCGCTGGCAGTTTCACCGCCTCCAGTGAGCGTATCTGTTCGAAACGCTCTCTGATCGCACCAGGCCCGCCGGCCCACCCCGGCGGGCCTTTTCGTTGACCCCCAAGCGCCAAAGACTTTCGGCGTTCTTCTTGAGGCCGACCTGCATGCGCCGCCCGAGGCCAGTGCCTCCGTCGTGTGGCCCGTGGGTGCGATGCGATGGTCGTTCCGGGGCATGAGGCCGTGACGGAGAAGCACGCGACAGGTATAATCCGTCCTTCAAGAACCATCGGGAAGGCCCGCGATGGCGGGCCAAGCGCCCGGCGGTGTCTGCCGTGGCTTAGCTGTCCGGCAGGCACACCGGGGCGGCCCGAAGATAGACAGGTCAACATGAAACAGCATGACAAACTTCTCAACTTTGCTGAGCGCGTAAAAGCACATTCCCCGCTTTGGTTTGAGTTCGCAAAACGACACGGCATGACTCCAGAGCAATACCAAACGATAGAGGATAAGCAAGAGCAGGCCCGGCGGAAAAGGCAGAGAACATCAGAGCTTCCCTTTCCCTTGCCCGACATATACAAGGAAGATGGCGACTGGCGCCTTCCGCGTGACGCTTTGGACGCGGTCGCCGCTTATCGGGGTTTGCTCTGGCGTTTCGGACCTGATCGGGACGAAGACAAAGACCAACTCAAGAAAGCCACCGACGTTGCTCTTGGCATTCGCCTTGCATGGTCAATCGAGTATGACCTTGAACTGGCGGAAGTGCCTATGGCGAATGATCCCAAACACCCGACTGATGAGAATTTCGCCCGACTGGAACAATGGTTTCTGACCACCACGAACGCAACAAAGAAAGAGATAGCCCGGCTGTCGTCAACGCCGCCGGCCGGGGCGCCGCCCAAGGCCGAGCCGAGACATTCGGTCGATTTCATCTCAGTTGACTGGTACGGCACAAACTACCAGTTTACGAAGAAGCAGGCCGACGCTGTGCGGATGCTCTGGGAACACTGGGAGAATGGAACGCCCAGCCTGAGCGAAGGCACCATCGGGGAAACCGTTTCGGGGGGAGATCACTTCCGCCTCCGGGACTTGTTCCGCACCGTTGACGTGAAGGCAAAGATAAGTAAGAAACAGAGCATGCGCCAGCACCCCGCATGGGGAAAGATGATCGTGCCCTGTGGCAAAGGGGTATTCAAGCTGAATCCTCCAGCGTAGATTGTCGCGTTTTCCCACGTATCCCCCACTTCGTGCGCTCCCCGCCTATTCAGAATACGGGCAGAGGAGTGCAGTATGGAAAACGAAATCAAGCTGGTGAACATCTTGGGGCTTGCCCGGCGGCTTCGCCTGCCCGCCGCCTGGTTGAGGGCCGAGGCCGACGCGAGGCGAATTCCTTCCCTTCGTGCGGGGCGGCGTTTTCTGTTCAACGTCGAGGCCGTGGAGCGTGTCCTGTTGGACCGCGCGGCCAAAGGGGGTCAGGCCCAATGACGACCCCAACCCCGACTGCCTCACTGCTGCTGGATGCCCGCGCCGCGGCGGCGCTGGATGTGCTGCGTCAGCATCAGGAGGTGCAACGGTGAGCACGAAGCTCGACGCCCTTCTGACGGCGCGACAGACGGCCAAGGTGCTGTGTATCAGCGCACGGAAGCTGTGGGAGCTAACCAATCGCAGGGAAATTCCTCACCTCCGGATCGGCCGGGCATTGCGTTACGATCCCCGTGATCTCGACACCTGGCTGGAACGCGGTAAGCGGGAGGCCCTGAAATGAAACCCGCTTTGCCGATGACCGCCATGGTGTCCCTGTGCATCGGCACCACCATGCACCTTCACTGTGCCGGGTATCCTGGCAACGGTCGATTCCACAAGCATGCCTTGCGGGCCGGCTGGCCGGCGCTGGCTCGGCGGTGGCAGTACCTCGCGCGCGAAAGGTCTACGGCATCGGCCGCCGCCTGGCATGATGTGGCGAGCGGCCTTGAGTGGAGGGCTGCCGCATGAACACCATTCACGACTTCCTGCACAGCATCTTCGGCGATGCGCCCGGGCACATCGTTATCTGGACCGCCGCCGATAAGAAATCCAGTTCGTTCGAGAACACCGGCGAGGGCCGGGCAGACGCAGCGGAGTACGCCGCGAGCCGCGCCAACGAGGCCGACGTGTACTTCGGTCTCGGCCTGCACCCGAAGGCCCTGCCCGCATCGTCACGTGGCAAGGCAGACGGCGTGGCTGGCATCGGGTGCGTATGGGCCGATGTGGATTTCGGGCCCGGACACAAGAACCCCGTGGCGCCGGATGAGGCGACCGCACGTCGGATCGTCGAGAGCGTCGAGCCGAAGCCGTCGATGATCGTTCACAGCGGGGGCGGGTTGCACTGCTATTGGCTGCTCACCGAGCCATGGGTATTCGCCAGCGACGATGATCGTGAGAAGGCCAAGGCGCTCGTCCCGGCCTGGCAGGACCGCCTGCGGGCCGCGTTCGCCCGCGAGGGCTACACGCTGGACTCGACTGGCGACCTGGCCCGCGTCCTGCGCCTGCCGGGCACATTCAATCACAAGCAGAGCGAGCCACGTCCGGTTCGGCTGGAACATCCAGATGATGGGCTGAATGGCAGCCTCGCCCGGTATAGCATCACAGACTTCGAGCCGCCGGTTGCGCCCGCGCCCGCGAAGACAAGGCCCATCGCCAAGCCTGCCGAGATCGCCATGCCCACGCGTGAGAAACGCTGCCTGGCGTACCTCCGCGAATGCCCGGACGCTATTTCGGGCAACGGTGGTCACGACGCGACTCTCCGCGCCGCGTGCGAATGCTACTGCTTCGGGCTGGACGACGCATCCGCCCTGCGCGTGATGCAGCAGTTCAACCAGCAAAAGACCGGCGGGGAAACCTGGACTGACAAGGAACTGGCCCACAAGCTGGAGTCGGCCCGCAAGAAGGTCGAGCAGGCCGGCGAGATCGGCTGCCGGTTGGCTGAAGCCGATGATGGCCTGCCCGTTGCCGTCCGCTGGAAGGGCAACGGGTTCCGGTGCGTCGTCACGGGGGGTGCCGTTGCCGACACGGTAGATCTTGGCCATGCCGACCAGCGGGCCGCGATGGTGGGCAAGCTGGTGCAGGCTATGTCGGGCATCGAGCCTGCCGAGGTCGAGAAACATCTGCTCCGACTGGTCAATGACCGCGGCAGACAACTTGACGCCAACGACGAGCGGGAATCCGATCCCAGGAAGACCATCTCGAAGATGCTGGTGGAGATCGCCGGCGCCGCCACGCTCGCCCATGACGAGAACCGTGTCGGGTATGCCCGGTTCGATGTCGATGGGCATGAGGAAACCTATGCGGTCAAGTCGCAGGGGTTTCGGCAGTGGTTGGGCCGAAGGCTTTACCTGGAGTACGGAGAGGCCGCTTACGGCGATGCGATGAAGGCCGCCCTCGACCTGATCGAAGCAGAGGCCAACGAGAGCGGCCGGCAGGTGCGCGTCGGCGTCCGCGTGATCGATCATGACGGCGCGATCTACCTGGACCTGTGCGACGAAAAACGGCGCCTGGTGCAGATCACCACGAGCGGATGGAAAGTGCTCGACAAGTATCCGGTCTGGTTCCGAAGGTCGCCGGGCATGCTCGCCCTGCCAGCACCGTGCCTGGGCGGGAGTGTCCATGACCTTCGGCCATTCTTGAACGTCAAGACCGACGCGGACTTCGTCCTCGTCGTCGCTTGGCTGCTGGCGGCACTCAACCCGCACGGGCCGTATCCGGTGCTCAACGTCACCGGCGAGCAGGGCAGCGCCAAGAGCATGATGCAACGCCTTTTGCGGTCGCTGGTCGATCCAAACGCCGCCCCGCTGCGGAGCGAACCGAGGGAAGAACGCGACCTGATCATCGCGGCCAACAACTCGCTCGTCCTGGCCTACGACAACCTCTCGACGATTTCGGGCCTGTTTTCGGACGCGCTATGCCGCATCGCAACCGAGGGCGGTTTCGCCGCTAGGGCGCTGTACACCAACGACGAGGAAGCCATCTTCAACTCGAAGCGACCGATCATGTTTAACGGGATCAGCGACCTGGCCACCAGGTCCGACCTGCTCGACCGCTGCATCACCATATCCCTCCAGCCCATTTCGCCAGCCGACCGCAAGGATGAAAAAACGCTTTGGGCCGAGTTCGAGAAGTTACGCGCGTGCATATTGGGCGCTCTGCTGGATGCTGTTGCCGCAGGCCTGACGCATCGAGATGAGGTTCACATCCCCCCAGAGCAGAGGCCCCGCATGCTCGACTTTGCCCTGTGGGTCACGGCCTGCGAGCGCGGCCTGCCGTGGAAGGCCGGCACGTTCATCGAGGCATACGGCGGCAACCGCCAGGACGCCAATGTCCTCGCGCTCGAATCGAGCGTCGTCGGACAGGCCGTCATGCAGTTCATGGGTGGGCGGGATGAATGGACCGGCACGTGCAAAGAACTGCTCGGAGAATTTGAAGGCACCGTGGACGAGAGGACCCGTCAGCGAAAGGACTGGCCCGCGACGCCGCCGAAGCTCCGGCACGCAATCGAGCGCATCGCCCCGAACCTACGTGCGGAGGGCCTTGATGTGCAGAGGCTCCCGAGGACCGGACACAGCAGGCCGATCCTGCTGCGTCGGATTGCCCGCGATGCCGAGCCGGTCGCAGACACCCGGCAGGCACACCAAGTCCCGCCAACGGGCGTGGACACGGAGGACAGGCAATCATGACGACCCGCGCGTCCCGACGAACTGAACAGCGGTTGGGGGCCAGCTCCAGATCGCCCTACATGGACGAACATAGGCGGCCGAATTCCCTTGAAAGCCGGCCAGGGACGAGCAAGGGTGAACCCGTAGCGATAGGAGCATAAACATGGCGAGCAAACGACGGTCGAACGGTCAAGGGACGCTGTTCCAGCGGGTCACGGGCGGCCCGTGGGTCGCCGCATGGTACGATCACACGGGCAGGCGGCGGATTAGGTCCACACGCACGACCGACCGCCGCACCGCCGAGCGGCTGCTGGCGAAGGACGTCGCGGACACCGCCCTGCGTCGGGACGGCGTGGTCGATCCGCGGCAGGACCGCTTCTGCGAGGCGAACCGCGTGCCCCTGGCCGACCACTTCGCCGCCTACTGCACGCACTGCCGCCAGTCGGGGCAGGCTGAGAAGCACGTGCAGGAGAAGGAGCGGCACCTGAAGAGCCTGCTGCACGGCACCGGGGTTACCCGGCTGTCGGAACTGACCGCCGAGACCCTTGAGAAGCACATGTGGGCGATGAAGGCCGCCGGGAAGGCCGCCCGGACCCTTAACTTCGCCAGGCAGATCGCCGTGGCGTTCATGAACTGGTGCAAGAACACCAACCGCATCGAGGTTAACCCCTTGACAGTGGTCGCGCGGCAGGACGAGCGTCAGGACCGCCGCCGCATTCGCCGCCCCCTCAACGACGACGAGATGGCAGCCCTGTTGGCCGTGGCCGAGCCACGCGGGCGGAAGGCCTGGTATCTGGCCGCCGCTCTCGTCGGCCTTCGGCGTGGCGACCTCAAGCGCCTCCGGTGGGCCGACGTCGACTTCACCGCCGGCACCATCACCATCTGCGACGGCAAGTCCAGGCGGACGGACATCATCCCGGTGCACCCGCAGTTGGCCGAGGAACTGGCCCGCAGGCTGGAAGGGCACCCGGCACTGCCGCAGGCGAAGGTGTTCCCCACGGTCGTGACCGACGTGACCCGCTTGAAGGACTTCCTGCGGGCCGGGATCGCCCGCCGGGAAGTCGTCACCGACGCCGAAGGCAAGCCCGTGATGATCGGCAAGGGCAAGCGGCAACGGCCCAAGACCAAGATCGTCACCGAGGATGCCGAGGGTCGGGTGGTCGATCTACACGCCATGCGGACGACGCTCGGCACCAACCTCGCCAGGGCCGGCGTGGCGCCGCAGATTGCCCAGCGCATCATGCGGCACGGAGACTATCGCACGACGCTCAAGCACTACACCGTGCTCGGCCTGGTGGACACCGCCAAGGCGATCAACGCTCTGCCCTCCATCAGGACCCCGCAGGCCGACGCCCTCGCGGCGACCGGCACCGCCGGGCGTGACGATCCGGTGACGGTCAACCGTCACACCGTCACAAGAACGCCGCATACCGTCACGGCACTCAAAGAACGCCACGTCAAGGGCTTACGCTTCGAGCGTGACGGTAGTGACGGTTGTGACGGTCTCGCCCCTACTCTTGAGGAAAGGAACGCACTCACTTCATTGCCTGGCACCAGCTCGCGGTCTGATGGTAAGACGCCACCGATGTTGTGTTCCAGCAACCAGCCCCGGTCGCGCGCTAGCTATAGTGATAGCAGTGGAGGCGCGGAACGGTGCGAAACCGTGCGACGCGGTGCGACGGACAAGGTATCCGACTGCCCCAGTGCGGGTACGCATAATCCTTTGGCTTCTGCGGCGTTGTGCGATAGTATGCGAGATGGTGCGACGCCGTGCCGAAAAGCCTGCGGGCGTAATTCAGTGGCAGAATGCCAGCTTCCCAAGCTGGACGTCGAGGGTTCGAATCCCTTCGCCCGCTGTTCATGTCAGGGAGTGTCAGGACGCGACAGCCGGTCACTCCCGGCGACAGCGTTCCCGAACCCGCAACCCGTGAAAGCCTTACGTGCCAGCCTCCGTTCGTGCCCCGTTGTGCCAATAAGTGACAATCGCGTCATTCCTCGCCTGTGGTGGACTGCCGTATGGCACCAAGACGGTCACCTTTCGGAAAAGAGGGCACCGAGTGGGTCACCGGCAGCGGCGTATGTTTCATCGCCAGATTGGGGCGTTTGATGCAGTGCGGGGATGCGGTTTGGCGCAGTCAGGGCTGCTCCCGGATGACGAGGAGCGGGAGCGATCTACTTCGAGAGGTTAAGGTGAATCAGAACGTTGGCGGAAGTGATCCGCGCTGCAGACATCGGCCAATGGTTCACATTGGCGGACCGTCGGTTCCGTTCGACTTGATTGGCGACCGCACCCGCACGCTCAGGCCCGTCATCACGCTCGGTGGCCCAGCAGCGCATCGGCAATGTCGAACGTCATGGGTTTCAGGCCCCGGTCGCGCGTGTTGCACAGTTGGATGACCGCGAAATGACGGCTCGGTATCCTCAAGATAAGCGATTCGAACCCGCCGTTACTTCCCCCATGCGCAAAGATCGATTCCCCGCGCCAATTGTCCGGGCAGAACTGCCCCATGTCCAGCCCAAAGGCATACTTGCACAGTGTGCCATCCTGCAGGCGCCCGCGCGTGTGCATGATTTCGAGGAACCGGCCATTGCCCAACCGGTTTTCGTCGAAGTTGTGGCTCCAGCGGTACAAATCTTCCACGGTCGAGTACACGTTACCATCGCCGTAGGTCGTATAGCTCCAGAAGACCTTCAACACAAAGCGTCCGTCGGGCTTCTTCACGTACGCACTCGCTCGACGTGGGATGACCATCTGACGATCCTCGTAGACTGTTGTGTCGCACATGCCCAATGGTGCAAGCACCGCCTGTGTCAAGAACGCCGAAAACCGCATCCCTGTCACCTTCTCGATTACGGCTGCCAGCAGAACGTAGCCGGTGTTCGAGTACCGACATCCCTGCCCCGGCTCGAAGTCGGGAGTCTTGTACGACAGCCCGTATCGCAGCGATGCGTCGCGGTCGGACATCTCCTCCTCAAGGCCTTCGGCCTCGGCGCGGTCCCAGTAGTCGGGAATACCGCTGGTGTGATGTACCAGGTGGTCAATGGTGATCTGGTTGCCGTGGAAGGGAACTCCCGGGATAAAGCGACTGATGGGGTCTGTCAGTCGCAGGAGCCCTTTCTCGACCAGCAGCGCGATGCACGCCGCCGTCATCTGCTTGGACTCAGAGGCGATGTCGTAGGCAATCCGCGTCCCGTTGGGAATCCCGTGTTCCAGGCTGGCCAAGCCATAACCCCGCCTGTACACCAACTGTCCTTCCATGACGATGCCCACCGCGCAGCCGGGCCTGTCGGGACGATCATACTCGGCAAACAACGGATCGACTTTAGAGGCGATATCGCTGCGTATGTTCTTCTTGACCATCAGAGAGAATCTTACTTCGTGGCGTGGGAGATGCAACGGTCTTGAACACCAAGTCACATGGAAGCCGCCTGGCGTATCAAAAGATCAAGGACCGCGCCCGCACGCGCAGCGCCGTCATCACGCTGGCAGGGCAAAACATTGCACCCGTGACGGTGAAGCCTGTGCGGGAGGCCTTTGCTTCGATTAGCGGGAGCGTCAGAACGTCGGCAGGGCCGCCACGGCGCCGGCGGTGTCGGCCAGGTCGAGGTGGGTGTAGGTGTTCATCGTCAGGCGAATATCGCTATGACGCATGAGCCTCTGAGCCGTGGCGGGCATGACGCCGTTGCGGGCCAAGAGCGTGGCGAAGGTGTGGCGCAGGCTATGAACGTCCACGGTGCGGCCCTGGGCGTCGCGCTTGGCTATCCCGCCGGCCGGGGGCGCTGGACCACAGCGGGGTCTACCTGTCCTTCAGCCGCCCCGGTGCAGAACTGCTCCCCCAGGTCTTCGCCGACCGCTACGAGCGGGCCAGCCTGCTGATCACCAGCAATCTGGTGTTCGGAGACGGGGGGCAGGTCTTCCAGGGCGAACGGATGACCGCGGCCCTGCTGGACCGGCTGACGCCCCGCTGCCATATCTTCGAGATGCACGGCGAAAGCGACCGCTTCCGGGAATCCGTCAAGGCCGGCAAGAAGACCAAGGCCGCCTCAACGCAAGAAGTGTGACCCCTTACGCCGCCTGATAAGGCGGCTTATACTGTGACCCTGGTGGGTCCGAATTGCGTGCCGAGGCGGGCCCAGTTTGCTCGCCGATTACCAGCGGTCGGGTGCACAAGCTATGAAGCAATGACCCTAGCGGCACGCATATGCCTGGTATTGCCATTCTTGTCTGTGCCAGACAACGAGTGGTCAGTCGGCATGATTGAACAGCTACCGAGCTGGATGAGGGGATTTGAGCCATTGACTATTGGTGAGAAGTTTGCTTTGGATAACCATCGTAGCAATACCGCTTTTCGCTTTGCTGCCAGGCCGGCCAGCCGGACGCGCGCCGGGGAGCCGCTCCAATCGCGGCATGGCTTACCAGCCCCTTGAAAGGGGGCGTCTTTCGTGCCACGGGCGTCTCGCCCGTGGGTCGCCGGGGCATCCTGCCCCTGCCGATGCAGCAAATATACCAAGCCCGTGAAGATGTCTTTTACAGCGGGTTTCCAGGCATGGGCATTACGATCGTCGGCACCCTCAGGCCCGAGGCTGCGGGCATGGACCCGGCCACGCTCAAACAACCTTCGGGCAGCAGCCGTCAAGGGTGCATCTCTACTGCGTGTATGCTGGCCTATGGCAACGTTGGGAATCAGAGGCGATGGTTCAGGAAACGCTGGAGGCGCATATTATGTAGAGCACTCAGCTCTTGGCCTTGATGGTCTGGCACAGTCAGCAGATAATGGGTTTCAGCCGCTCGCAGGGAACACGGGCAGGCAGCAATGTCTAGGAGACAACGGATGGGTAAGAGAATGGACCACAGGCAACAGCAGGGCGGGACCAAGTCCGTCGCCGTCTCACTGGCCAGGTACTTCAATTGGCCGACGGCCCAAGTCCGCGGCAAGTGGTGGCGCGAATTGGCCAAGCACGTCGCCGGTTATCCGCGGGACTGGCAGACACCGTGGGGAATCCCCTTCCAGATGGCCCGGGGAACACCGCGGGTGATTCTGGCTGTGAAAGAACGCGACGAGGTGACGATACCGCTGCACGGGACGGCGAGCTTCCTCTGCTTTCTGCACGAATGGCGCCAGCTACCGGCGACTGTCCGCCCCGAGGATCCGAGCGAGGGTCTGGTCGTGGCGGAATACCGTCTGACCTACGCCGATGGCACGTCGCACGTCCAGCCGGTCCGGGCGCGGTTTGAGGTCGCCATGGCCGAAAGCCCGGGCCCTGCGTGGCTGGCCGTGCCGTTCAAGATGGGCAAGGCCGTCGATCCGGTCGAGTATTCCCCTGGGAGAGAATGGGGGCACGCCCAGACCGGCACGACCGGGCCGTCCGGGCTTCCCCTGGTATACGCCATGCCGAATCCCCTCCCGCGCAAGCCCCTGCGCGCCCTGACGATTCGCGGCTGCCAGGCCTCCCCCCTTCTGGTAGCCGCGCTGACCGTGTACCGGGGGGCCTCTCATCCCCTGCGACATCTGCCCCGCCGGGCGTATCGTGTGCACGTGCCCGGTCAGAGGGCGGATATCGAGCACGTCGATGTCGACCTTGGGGGCGTGGTGCGGCTCGAACGAAGCGTCGGCGCGCGGGATAACAAGTGGCTGTCCTCCCCGTTCGCCGGCATTATGCGCGGCAAGGAACGCGGGCGGAAGTCCGGGCAGATCATCCGGGCGTTCGGAGCCGAAGACGCCACACTGTCGGTGAAGTTTGCCGGCCGGCGCAAACGGATGAAGTTCTCGCTGGGCGAGGCCTTTCATCAGGGCCAGGCCGGGGACCAGACAGGCGAGGCGAAGCTCCAAATACTGGACAGGCATCACCAGTGGATGCTGGTATGTATCCGCGACGCGGTTACAGGGCAGCCCACACCGGCGCGGGTGCATTTCTCCGGCCCGCGTGGGGAGTACGTTGCTCCCTACGGGCACCATGAACAGATCAACACCCGTTGGTTCATGGACTATGGCGCCGACGTGGTGGTCGGGGGCAAGAACTTTGCCTACGTGCCGGGCGAGTTCACCACTGACATGCCCGTGGGCGAGGTTTTCGTGGAGGTTTGCAAGGGCTACGAATACGCCCCAGTCCGCAGGAAACTGACCATTCGGCCCGGGCAGAAGAGGCTGGAGCTGAGGATAGACCGCTCGGCTGACTGGCGCCGCAACGGTTGGATCACCGCCGACACGCATGTCCATTTTATCAGCCCGCACACCGCCGCCTTGCAGGCGCAGGGCGAGGGCATCAACATAGTGAACCTCCTGGCCTCTCAGTGGGGACGGCTGTTCACCAACGTCGGCGACATCCGCGGCCGTGTCAATGTCGTCGAGGATGACACGATTGTTTACGTGGGCACCGAGAACCGAAACCACATGCTCGGGCACATGTCAATGCTAGGCACCCAAGGCCTGCCGGTGTATCCGATGTGCTGCGGGGGACCGACCGAGGCCTGGCTGGGCGACCCTGATTTCGTCTCGATGGCACAGTGGGCCCGTGAGAACCGCCGGAAAGGCGGCCTGGTCATCCGGCCCCACTACCCTTACTGCGGGCACACGGAGGATCCGGTGCCCATTCTGGCGGGTCTGGTGGACGCCCTGGAGATCATGGACCTGCATGAGGGGAGCTTCCCGACGCAGGAATGGTACCGGTACTTGAACTGCGGCTATAGGGTGGCTGTGGCCGGCGGCACGGACAAGATGGGCGCCTACTGCGCATTGGGCTGGATGCGCACCTACGCCCGCATTGACCCGAACAGGCCCTTCACCTACGGCAACTGGGCCAAGGCGGTACGCGCGGGCCGGACGTTCAGCACCACCGGCCCGCAGATCGACATGACGGTGGACGGAAGGGAAATCGGCGAGACGATTCGCATGACGCCTTCAGGCGGCACGGTGGAGGTCCGAGCCTCCGCTGAGTGCGTCTGGCCGCTGGGCCGGCTCGAGATCGTTCACAACGGCCACGTCGTGGCAGATCGCCAGGTGCGCGGCGGCGCAAAGGCCCTTTCACTGTCCGCCAAGGTCGCCGTGCGCCAGAGCGGTTGGATCGCGGCCCGGTGCTGTGGGCAGCCCAGACACCCAGGCGGGTATGTGGCCGCCCATACGTCCCCCGTCTACCTAAAGGTCGGCGACACTCGAGCTTTCGATGGTCCGGCCGCCGAGCATATGCTGGCCTTGGTCGAGGGCGGGATCGAGTACCTCAACACCCTCGCCACCGCCTATGACGAGCGATCCAGAAAACGCATGGTCAAGCTGTTCAACGAGGCCCGGCAGGAACTCAAGGGTCGGCTGCTGGTGGAAAGTTCCTATGAGCACCACCCTGGCAAAGCCCTCTACCACACCCACGGGCACGCCCGCAGCGCGGATCACGCACACTAGAACCGGTTTCACAACTGCCGTAATGCCGGAAGCACGCATGCCATATGGATGAAGGCCTTGAACATGGTGATCTGTCGTTCGCAGCGGACCACCAGCCGGCGGAAGTTCGACAGCCAGCGAAGGTGCGTTCCACGGTAGGCGTAGGGCGGGCAGGCTTGCCCGCGCAGCCGCCGTGGAAGGCGGCAACTTTTTCTAGCGACCCTTGCCCGTGCAAATGGCGGCCTTTTGCACGGCCGAGACGGCCATGCGACGCATGGGCAAGATACCCACTTGTCCGACAGGCCGCTAGCCGGCCCGTTGAAGAGGTGCGGCCCCGCCGCCCTTGGCCAGGTATTGTGCGAACAACAAGTTGCCCGCGCTACGCACCTTCGGGAACCTCAGGATTCCGCCAGGCGCAAGCGGAGGGGGGCAGTATGGTGCGCGTGGGGCTGCCCCATCCACTCGTGGAGCGAAAAGCGGCGCGATGTCCTACGACGTGCTGATCACCGGCGGAAGGGTTTTTGACCCGCAGCAGAAGAGCTTCGTCCGGGCCGACGTGGCCGTGGCCGACGGAAAGGTCGCGCGGATCGCCCCGTCGCTGTCCGGCGCCGGCGCCGCCGAGGTGATCGACGCCGCCGGCCTGATCGTGACGCCCGGCCTGATCGACCTGCACGTGCATTCGTTCCGGCTAGTGCATCACATCAGCATCGACGCCGACCGCCTGGCCCCGCGGGCCGGCACGACCACGATGGTCGACGGGGGCAGCGCCGGCTGGCTGAACTTCGAGGCGTTCCGCCGGTTCATCCTCGACCCATCGCCGCTGAACCTGCTGGCCTTCCTGAACATCTCGATGTTGGGGCAGTGCTTCGAGACGCAGATGCCCCACATGCCGGTCGTGCACGAGTACGACGATCCACGGCTGGTGCACGTGGGCCAGACGGTCGAGTGCATCGAGGCCCATCGCGATCGGATCGTGGGCGTGAAGGTCCGGGCCTACACGGGGCTGAGCAACCTAGCGCCCGTTCACGCGGCCCTGGAGGCCGCCCGGGCCACGGGCCTGCCGCTGATGATTCACACGGCCCCGCTCCCGCCCGCGGCCGGCGAGTACCTGCACCTGCTGAGGCCCGGCGACATCGTCACGCACCTGTATCACCCGCAGCCCGGCTCGTTGATCGACGATCGCGGCAGGATTCGGCCCGAGTACGCCGAGGCCCACACCCGCGGCGTCATCATGGACACGGGCTTCGCCCGCACGCACACTGATTTTGAGGTGCTGCGGCGCGCGGTGGGCGAGGGCTTCTGGCCCGACACGATCAGCACGGACGTGACGACGGTGAACGTCGAGCACCTGGTCTACGACGTGCTTTTCACGGGCAGCAAGTTCCTGGCCCTGGGCATGCCGCTGGCGGACGTGCTGGCGGCCATGACGATCGCCCCGGCCCGGGCCATCCGCAGGCCCGAACTGGCCCAGCTCACGGAAGGTGGCCTGGCCGACATCGCCGTGCTGGAACTGCGCCAGGAGCACCTGGTGTTCGATGATTTCTTCGGCCATTCGCTCCAGGGCCGCCAGCGGCTCGTCTGCCGCAAGCTGATCCGCAAAGGCAAGCTCTTCCCGGGCCCATCCTAGACCTCCCGGCCCCGAACCGCCTGGGACGCGTTGTGATCTGGCGCCGGCAGCTTAACGGTGCATTGTGCAAGGATCTCTGAGTTGACGATCTCTTGGCCGGGTGCATTAACGTTTTGGTGATCAGGCGACTTTCATTTCAGGCCAGAGCCGTTCCCACTGTTCATTGACTCGCAGAACTTTCAAGGCCAGCATGCAGCGTAG
>Ga0315289_10009452_pt1 | contig 14030 bp, 10 predicted proteins | sample YL17G11_40_MG_FD_203452 | JGI IMG/M metagenome (GOLD analysis project Ga0315289, IMG submission 203452) | Sediment microbial communities from Yellowstone Lake, YNP, Wyoming, USA - YL17G11_40 | ecosystem: Environmental > Aquatic > Freshwater > Lake > Sediment | place: USA: Wyoming | collected...
GAGTACGCAAAGAGAAGGCTCCGACATTACGGGAAGAAGCTGGCGTTCGAGGCTGAGAGTGTCGGCATTTCAGATTCCAGAAAGTGGGGACACTGTACTGAGGATCGAAGAGTCTTCTTCAACTGGCAACTCGCCGCTCTGCCGAAGGAGCTCGCTGACTATGTGGTACTGCACGAAGCCTCCCACCTGTCTGAATTCAACCACGGTCATCACTTCCGTGCACGTCTCCTGTCGCTCTGCCCCGATTTCAGAGAAAGAGAGCTTAGCCTCCGGAGCGTCGTGCCTTGGCTTCCTGACGCAGCTTGGTGACCACAGTGGGTTAAGAGCTGAATGGCTGACGACAGTCCACGACCACGCTAGCAGAGTGCGAATTATTTCCGACGATTTCTATTGAAATCGGTTCGGAATGAGACGCATCAAATGGGGGGGCCAAACTCACAGTCTATTGCCTGGAAGGCCTGTTCCGCAAGAGACAGGCTTGACCAACCGAAGACTCATACGCTGACTACAAAAGCGAGAACACGATAATCTCACCTGCTAACCTCTCGGAGGGGGAAAAATCGGTTTCCATCGAGAAGCTCGCGGTAGAATTCGTATGCAGATACGAGAGATCTTGTGGCAGGAACCCCACACCGATGAAAGAAGGGGGGTGCGATCTATCGTCAGACGGCCGGTATATCGAGGTCAAGGGCCAGAAGCAAGTCAAGCCAACGCGCCCTAGGCAGTATTGGCTCGTCCTCGACCACCGATGCCTGAGGAGGCTCTGGCAGGAGAAAAACTACTTTGTATACTTGGTATACAATCTGAATCCGAACAGAAAGCTTGAGCGTTCGCAGCCTGAGTTGGTCATTATCCCGAGGGAAGAACTAGTCAAGGATTTGGATCGTGACTGGATAAGCGCGATTGACGAAATAGTGTCCAGGACGAGACAGGGGCGCATGAGATTCGAGCCCAAGTGGGAAATACATCTTGGCAGAGAACGACTTCTCAGCCTGCGAATCCAGAACATTGATCACGATCGAATGTTTGTCGATCTCACAGGCTGTTTTGAGGGCGCCAAAGCCGGCGGGCCTCATGTCCCGTAGAGCGCTAGGCCACGATCCCAGTTCGTCGTGCTGCTCTTCCCTAGACCAGCATGACTCTCGTCCCAGACAGGTCGTCAGCCTCTGACTCGGCTCGGCTTCGCATAGAAGCTCATGCGATGTCGCATGGCCTAGCGCACTGGAACTGGCGGGCAATGAAACAGAGTTATCACCATTGATCAAAACGTAGCAGTTCCAAGTTAAGCGCCGATTCTATTCGGTTGATCGGCATCGATATGAAGTGATTGACGCCTTGGTCGTCTCTTCCATGGGCATGGACTATCCCAACGGGTTCACCCTTCTCATTCATGAGTAATCTGCCGGACTACCGTGTCGCCGAACTTGATGCCGGAATCAGCCTGTGGTGTGTGCGGGGTCACACCGCTCAATCTCGTGCGCAACCATCTGGATTCCTGCTCTTGTGCGCCATGCACTGTTCAATGAGTGCCTGCATCAGAAGAATGTCCTTGCCGCCGTCATGCCGACTTGCAGCAGACACGATGTACGGTTTATTAGGGCTTGTAATGGACTCGTTACTGATGAGCGGAAGAGACTTCGGTTGGCGTGAATACGCTGCGCACCTGAGCGCTGCTTCCGCGAGCTGTGAACCGAAGATCGGCATGGCCGTCCCGAGTTGATACGGACGGCGGCGTCAAGGCAACTCCCGATAGGCCAACATGCGAGAAGGCTGCGAACTACTCGTCTCTTTTCCAGCGTGCTAATCACGCCAGTTTTCTCGGCGAGGCCATAGTAGCCGGCGGCAGGCTAGCCGTTTTCTCTTAGTGTAGAGACTATACGATCCTTTTCATCAACGAGAAGCTACTAGGAGAGCACACCAAGCAAGCCTCGAAGGAACCGCCTAGTGAGCACGATTCATGCGAGTCGCATGACCAGTATGACTAACGCGCCCAGCGTGACTAGCATGGCCGGCATGAGTACCGGCGTGAGTAGCATGATCAGTATGATCGGTACTATCGGCGTGATTATGTGAGTCAAATGCAACAAAGACACACTGAGAACATTGCCGATAGTACAAGTCCAGAGTTAGGCAACGAAGCTCACTTTCGCAAGCGCATCTAGTTTATCGTCTCCTCAGAGACAAAACCACCATTATGTTTGGACAAGTGAGATGGAAAGATGCCGAGAATAGTCGTTAGGCCGCCTGAAAGCAAGAAAGGTCAAGGTATCACAGACAACGCATCGAAGATCGTGGACGAGCTGAAAATAGACCGTGCCAATGATCAAAGTAAGATTGCAGTAGAACCATCAAGCGAGTTTCGCGTTCCGAGCATCATGATAGGTCGATTGGATTCAGAAGGAATCACCAGCAGGCAGCCATGAAGCGAATCATGGACCGATAGGCGAAATCAGGAAGTCTTCTTCGCGCAGTACGGATTCAGAAGGCCGGATGCTAGTCGCGTGATTGTGCATTGTGTACCCCAGCAGAGTACACAAAGCTGCTAGTGTACTTGAATCTAGTACAGTAATCAGGCAAATGCTTCACTCGCTTTCCCCCGCCAGCGTGTCTCGTTCAAATCATAGGCGGCTGAACTTTCGTACTTGGCAGTAGTACACAATCGTCCTTGTGTACTGAAGGTGAGTACAGAAGACCATGTTGACCCCTCCCAGTTCTGCGAGTTCCATTTCCCTACGACGCGCATCGAATTCCGAAGTCGACATCCATTAGTCGCTTCATGGATCTATCAATCGAATAGGGGACGGGTCTCCTCGCTTCATCTTTGGAAATCACCTTGGAGCGGACAAGTTGATTCAAGCTTTCCGAGGTCTTCTTACGCAGAGACGACACTTCTAGGTCCTTGAAGCGGACCTGAAGTCCTTCAACTATTTCAGGAGTTGACGCCGTTCCGCAGTGTTGTGCAATCTGTTTTAAGATTTCCATCTCGAAATCCGTGATAATTCCTTCTCGCCGAAATCTGCCCAACAAGCTTCTGAGGGCAGGAAGTCGTACAGTTGCAGTCGATACTTCAGCGTCCGCCTGGCTGACAGTCCCGGTCGCGGTTCCTCGATCATAACACAATTTGCAGATCTGCATCAGTTCATTCATGTTTCCGTCGAATGACGCAGTCACATCTTGGATTGCGGATGCGGAGAATGTGGGAGCGGGCATCCTAAACGTCTGAGCAGTATGATTGAGACGAACCTGTATGATGTTGTCAACATCCTCCTTCCCGAAAGCCGGGACCACGAAAGGTGCCAGCAAATCATCTGTGTCTTTCTCAATCTCAATCAGCCTGCTAAGCGAATCCTCCAGACCGACGAAGACGAACAAGTATGAATCGAGCCCCCCACTTGTTGCCGTTCTTAGGGTTTGAATAAAACTCCTCACAATCTCGGGGTCGAAATCTTCCCCATCGTAGAGGCGATGGATATCGTCAATGACAAGTATGATTGACTTGAATCCACGTGCATTCACATATTCCTCCACCGAGTTCAAGTCCTCTATGAGCGCGTGCTGAATCGATTGTAAGTTGCGTTTAACCTGGCTTCGGTATTCAACGCCTACTTCGAAGTCAGTGGGGAAACCGAGCAGTGACATCAGATTGGGCAACTTCAGGTTGAACGCAAAGTCACGTTTGTCTTCATCGCTCTTGATCAGTTCGAGCTGAGGTTTCCCACTTTTTGCGAGGCTCTCAATGAAGTTCCGTGTCTTTGAGATTGCATTCAGATCCTTTGTGGTCAGTTTGGCAAGGGCATCGAAGGTAGCGAGCAGAATATCGGCGTACATTGTCAGCAACGTGTACTTTGAGGAGAGTTGTATCCTAACCGGCAGAATTTGCTGGTACACTTCGTGCATCTTCGCTAAGCATCGAACTACCAGACTTGACTTGCCAGAGTTCCTAGCACCTGTCACTGAAAGAGACTGGCGAAAACCTCTCTCGCCTGCTTCTCGCGCGCGCACCTGTCCAGCGATCATTCCGGAGAGTTGCTCCAATTCCTTCTTGCGATCATAGAAGATCTGCTCAGACTCTACGATACCAGTAGTGAAAGGATTCGGAGCATAGAGCGCCTGCACTGTACTCACGTAGAGTACACTAAGGCTTGAGTGTACAGCCACAAAGTACAGAAAGTTTACGGTTTTGGGATGCCCAATCTAGGCGATACGTCAGGATTAGTGTACGGAACTTCGGTACACTAAGACCCCAGTGTACCTCTCGCTAGTACACTAATAATCATCCACGCATCACATTGGTCGTAATTTGACGAAGTCGATCTTGATACGGCGTTCATGCCCTTTGTCATGACTGGTGGCCCAGGGCCCGCTCGCTCGCAGTCGAAGAGATCCTCAAGATCCCACGACGCAGTACACTACCCTGAGTCTGTACTCCGCTTCAGTACAGGAGTCTCACACAGCAAGTGAGAACTTGGGGCGCGAGGGAACAACGCTACTGTACTGGTTGCGAGTACACTAAGCCGATAGTGTACCCCGGCGGAGTACAATGTCAGAAGCGCTTCAGGCTGTATGCGACGGTTTCGCCTTCTCGAACTGGTTCATCACATTCGAACAGTTGGACTCGAACAGGAATTCACGTGCTATGACCGTGGAATTCCCGACTGCCACGTCTCCCACCAAAACGCATACTTACCTATATCCCCCGCACCACCTGAGCACACACAATCATCAAACTACGACGCGTGAAAGACTGCCTGCTTCCGACCCGTTTTTTATCGTTCACGCTAGACGAAGGACTGGCGAAGGAGATTGACCGCTACCTCAGAGAACTGGTGACGGATGCGGCCAAGTCAGGAAGACCGATACCGAAACAATCGAACATCTGCGAGGAGATTGTCAGGAAAGGATGGGAGGTAGTGAAGAGGCAGAACAGGAAGTGATGTCGCAGGGAAACGATAGGCAGTTCTTCCTTCCCTAAGATGCCCCAAATGGTATCAGACGACTAAGACGACTCCTCGAACTTCGTTTAAGTATTCTCCCGCCCAAATTCTATCAAGGTCTATGCATGACCAAGAAAGCTCAGACAAGAGATTCAGGCGAGAACAGCAGTGCGGCCGAGAAGAAAGTCCATCATTTTGAGAAGGCAGTTGAAGATTCAGTCGGCGATTTCGAGCGGCTCACGTCAGAGATCTCAGGTAGAATAGAAAACAAGGAAGAGGCGCTTCGGAAAGAACTGGACGAGACCAACGCTGCCCTAGCAGGGATCAAGCAAGACCTGGACAAGGGTGCTGCCGAGCTGAGGAAGCGAGTATGGAGTTCCGTAGGGTGGGCTCGTAAGAGAGTAGCGAGGCTTGAGGTGCTCTGCTATGTTGTCGCTTTTGCGTCCGTCTTAGTGTACTTCGGAGTTCTGAGCTGGCTCAATATCGCCATCGGAATTGATAGCATCGCACTCGTCGTCATTGCATTCATTCTGGCAATTCTGGTAGGGTACTCAGCAAGGGTTGCGAAGAACGATCTCTCCGGTGATCAATACACAATCAACCAGTACCTCACCGAAATCTGGGTCGCGATTTCTTCCTTAGCAGGAAGACGGCTGAGGTCGCACGAAAGCTTCGAGGGCATCAATCAGGCCTTGAGCTCCGCCAGCTCGTTGGCCAAGCGTGTCATTATCTCCACAAGGGAATTCAATCCTGCACTCAAGGCAATGTATGAGCAGGCCAGCTTTCTGTCTCGCTTGAGGAATTTCAAGCATACACTAAGGAATGCTCTGCGCTTCTATGCCTTGAAGATTGACTCTGAATCGGAAGCATGTCTGTCCTCATTTCAAAGCATGAGTGACAGTGAATCAGAGTGGCTTGCGGGAGCGTCTAAGGAACTGTCCGAGAAGTTGGAAACGAGCCCACACATTATATCACTTTTCTACTATGCCTATATTGACAACGCAGAGGGTCTGAGAAATTCATGGCAAAAGATACGGAGCGACGCAGGCGAAACAGCACACCTCGCCAGAATAATGCTCACAACTGTGCGCACCAAGGACATCGACCCAGGTAGCCCAAGAACCGTGGAACTGGGTACGAGAATCATTGAGAAACTCGACACATTCGATCCTCGCACGTTTGGCGAACTGCTACGCAGCTTCCAGGTCGACCTACTAATGCTCAAGAGTTCAGTGAGCCTAGCGCTTGCACATTTTGGGTTCAAACCCGACGCGCCTCAGCAGTCTCCCTACCAGAAAGCGATAGCCGACTTCATGCCAGGCGACACTGATCCAACGAAATGGGCTGATGAACTTCTAACGGCCTTGTCGAAACTCATCCAAGTTCCTAAGGACATAATCATGCTGTTTGTGCAGGAGAACTCTGGCGAGAAGGATCAAGCCCAGAAGACCCTTGCCAAAATCAAACAGGATCGAGATAAGACCCGTGAACTCCTGACAATCATGATGAGCAATGGTGTTCTGAGAATCCCTGACAGGTATGCCTCTTCAACTGACTCCGTCCTCGAAGTGGCCTTGCAACATATTTCTGAGCACCATTTCGTTTCTATCGAGAACATCCTAGTCGTACTGAGCGCCTACTTTGCTGAGCTCGACAACCAGAAGGATAGGCTGCTGCAGGCTATGTCAGCGTACAACGTCAAAGTTCCTCCGACTCTGAGAAAGCGGTTCGAGAGCAGTTATCTTCCCACGACTATCTCAGTGGACGGGATGATTGACTTCCTTTCTGGCAACCTAGGGACAAGAAAGGACTTCCTCGCGTTGTTCTACTATGAGTTCGCGCAGGAAACACAGAATCTCCAAACTGCGTTCTCGAACGTGCTCAATCGCAATTTGACAAAAGGACTTGCGAGCCTGCTCATCGACCTAGGGTTCATCGAGTCCAGCCAGATTACCGAACGTGACACAGAGGTCGACAATCTCACGTCCGTCATAGGATCGTTCCAGAACTTCAAGTTGTCTTCAATCCAGTCCGCGTATCAAGCCTTTCGAGATCTGCTCACATGGTCAAAGAATCTATCGGCTTTTTGCAGTGAACACGAGCTTGCACCTGCTCGTTTTGATGTAGACTTCCCATGGCTCTTGAAGCTGCTGAAGGGGAAGACCAGTATCAGATCATACGAACAGCTGCGAATCGTCTGCAACGAGATCGTAGCCCAGTCGAATCTGCGAGACAAGAGCCAGAAAGTGATTCATGCATCGGTACTCGCCACGCTCGTTCTCTTTTTCAAGTCACAGGAAGACTCACGACTCTACGAAGCTTGCAAGGATGCGACGATTAACGACTTGGCGCCTGAGATTCTTTATCACTTCATCATCCGACGCGAAGCGCAGCTGAGACGAGAGAAAGTTACGCTCAAGGCGGTCATCGAAGAGATCCTGACAAGCACGACCATAGCCTATCCGTGGATTGAGGATGTGAAAGACGTGTTTGCACTGGGACGCGTGCCTGAGCGAATCAGCGATGTCGTCAGTGTCCGGTTCGAAACACACCAAAAAGAGATTGAAGAAATCGAGCACGAGAAGAAGGAACTTTCTGAAGTGCTGAAAGAACTCGAAACCTCTCTGCGTCAGTTCTTTCAGGTTGAGCTGAAGGAAGACGTCATTCTCCAATTACTCAGGATGCAAGTGATTTCGGCCTACTTGATTACGATACCTAGCGGTAAGCCGGTCATCTCGCAGATCATAGAGACTGAGATGCCCAAGCTGTGCGAGGAGTTTGCACAGAAGGATCTGAAGTTTAGCGACATGCTCTTGATACAAAAGGGAACGGGAAAGTACACGAGAATAGGCATTGTCCCTGTCGGCATGACTTTTGAAGAGTTCAACAATAGATTCAGTCAGGTCTTCCAAGAAGCCGTTGGAGAGTATTGTCAACAGAACCTTGGTCAAACCCGGGCAGACTTCTCTGCCAACATAATCAGGATCTTCCCAGTGGAGGCGACTTTCAAGGTGGTCGGAGGAGACCCCACCACTAGCACAGTAGTCGAGCATCCGGCCCGCATCATTAGAGAGCTGTTCCTGAATAGGGTTTCCAGCGAGGCAAACCTTGCACTGATGGCAACAGCCAGAGTCAACGACCCCGAAAAGTTGGCGTTGAAGAAGGTGGTTGTGAGTCTCTTCAATGATTATACAAGCCTATGGCTTCTGCTCAAGGACAAAATAGAGCCGCTCATTGGAACGAGAGTGCACCTGCGAGACGCTTTCGAGACGAAGGCATTTGACAAGGAACTCTTGGCGCGAATGCAAAGCAGGACCATGACGGAACTTGCGCAGAAGGTTCACACAATCGCCTCAACACCGAAAGGCAAGCAAGAGATGAAGCAAACAATCGAGGGGCACATCACAGGAATGCTGAAGGCGTTCCAAATAAGAATGGACCCCAGAGAGCGCGAGACTCTGTCGAACGAGATTCTCGAAAGACTGCACAGAATAGGACTAATCCTGACGACACGATGAACGACAAATGTCGAAACAGCGGATGATGCTGTCGACTTGGAAATTTCTCTGGATTCTTGGCGAGTCATCAAATAGTCCAAGCCAACGGCTGAGGCTCCTACAACCGCGGCATGGCGCTGGCATACTTAAGGAATCGACGACGATTCAAGAGTCCGAGAGAACAGCGGTGGTCAGAGAACTTCAGCCTTGCGGAAGGATCGCCGACCGTCCGACAGGCACCGGTTCCGTTTCACGCCCAATCAAGGGCGCAGTCCGGAATCAGGATTTCCTTGGTGCGCTAAGGCATGAGTTTGGCACTTTTTCGGGCGGTTGGTCGGTTGCTGTCGTCGTCCAGAGTAGGTCGCGGCCCTTTCCTTGCGCCCACTTGTTGTCAGCAGTCAGCATAGCCCGTCCGAGTCCGTCATCGGGGGTTGAGGGACAAACCCACCCAAGCGGAAGCATACGCGACTAGACATTCTGTCGTTCTCGTCTTCTCAACTGTTCCAACTCACTAAGTAACTGGTTCTCATTCATAGATTCTGCTCGCCTAGATATCGCCATCATTCCGTCATAATCGCCTTCAAGCTTCTGCGCACTGAGAATCCAGTAGAGACTTCTCTGAACATCTACATCTTCGGCTTGTTTCCCCATCGTCATCGCGGTTGCCAATCGTTCCAACACAGACGGTTCGTCATACCGAATTGCTTTCACCTCAATGCCACGCCGGCCGAGAAGTTGACATAAGAGTTGCTCATGAGCGGCGCCGCGGAAGGAAAACAGTCTTCTACCAGCCGCAAGTTCGGCCCGGATCAACTCGAGCAAGGCGGTGTCTCTCTGGATCATATTTGATGCTATTCTCTGTCGCTGGTCTCTGCAAAGGGCGACGGCTTCGCTCACCCCGCACTTCACGAGTTTGTCGACGAGCTGCGAGTTGAACTTTTCAACCCGAACAGGGGGAACGGGGATCCTTTCCAACACGATTCTTTTCTTGCTGCGATGAATCTTCTCCTTCAATCTCTCTTCGAACTCATGTCCGCCTAAAGCTTTCTCGATTTCTCCGAGCCTCTCACTTGGAATCTCATCAATCTCTCCTACAGAAAGTCGATTATAGTCTGCCTCTAGGTCTGGTTCTTGCCAGAGCCATTGCTTAGCCATTTCAAGGAGGAAAGTGTCACAAGCGTCAAAGCTCGTCAGGAATCCTTTCTGAGAAAGCTCCTCAGGATGCCATGACAGGTGAGGAGTGAAGTAGATTGTGAAGGGATGCATGCCCATCACGCCGGATCCTTGAGATCACAGAGGCGGCCGCGTCGGACCTTGAATTCAGAATGAAAGCAACGCCCTGACGCGAGAGAAGCAAGAGGTAAGAAGCCGTTTTCTTCTCATTCAGACTGATGGGGCATCAATGCGCCCCATGTCTCCTGCGTGGCGCATGTCGAGATCAGTATATGTGCAGGGCTCTGTAAGTGGGACTGGTCCAAAAGACGGGGAGCTCTCCTAACCTTTCGCGGGCCACGCTCTCAAACTTCGCTTCGATGTTGAGAAAGTCGCGGAAGTATGCTGTGGTGATCCTTTCATATGTCACGATGTCGCCGAACTCTCTGCTGCTTATCAGCCTAGCAGCTTGTTCCCAAGTCCTTTCGCCGAGCACCGATGTCGTGAATTGTCGTATCCGTATCTTGTCTTCATCGGAGATGTCGCCAAACGCGTGGTGGCGGAGGTCAGACGGCAGATAGAACAGTGTCTGCAGCCGAAGCTGCATCCTGCCGACAGGATCGGAGGGTTCCCGTTGCAGGAGTTGCTCTATTCGAGTAATCCTCGCCTTCGCCGTCTGGTCCCTGACTCCATACTCACTCAACTTGCGGTCGATCGGAAAGTCCTGTATCCGACTCGTGAGCTGAGCGAACTCACGGTGGAAATCCTTTCCAAGGTAGAATCCCTGTTCAGTCTCAAGTTTGCAGTTTGCGTCAACGCACAGATACCAGGGACATACACCAGACTCAGCGAACAATCTGGCCTCGCGACCATGACCGAACTCATGCGCAACCGCCTGAGTGACAAGTCTTTCGGAGTCCGCTCCCGCAGCAGCTTCTTGTGCTACGCGATTCGCAAATATCTTCACACGGTCAGCCCAACGGTCATACATGGCAACTGCAGGCCAGGGACTCTCCTGTTCAACTATCACTTCCATGGAAAGTCCGAATATCTCTCGCCCTAATCTCGCTCCATCCCGCAAGGCCTTTGAGTGCAGTTCTGCGGCAGAGTACTTGCCCATTCTTCCTACACCTGCGGTCTCTAGGCTTGAGCAGCTTGACCACGCAGACAGAGACTTCTACTTCTGTCCAACGTGTTGGCTAGTCCTACGCGCCGACTTGGTGGTCTACTGGCCACCGGATCCTCGCCCGCGCTGTGCGAACTGCGAAACGGTGGTGCAGTAGCGCGTGATAACCTAACGGCGCTTCAAGAACCAAACGACGAGTCTCCAGTATGTGCATTCTCGGGAATCTTCCACTTCACGATGGCTGAGTCGATCGCCCGAATAATGTCCTTTCTGGTCTTGTTCAGTTGCAGTAACAAAAACTTAGATATGGAGACTCGCACGAATTCTCTTAGACTAGCAAGCTTCTTCAAGCTGAGCTTGTCTGCTGCCTCCCCGGAGTGGAGAATTGTGCTGCGCAGGCCGTACATCTCGTACACCGTATCATAGATTTGTTCTCGCATTGACGTGTCAGTTCCTGCTATGAAGCATGCAACTCTCAACGAGAGCCGGAAGGCAAGTTCCGCGGCGTCAAGCGAATAAATCGATTCCAAAGCAGTCATGAGATCGATCAAGGCCTCGTCATCTCGCCTCGCTGCGAGAGATCTACGGTAGAAAGTAAGAGCGTTTTGAAGATACCTCGGGACTCTCTGTTTAGACATCTGGGCCGCGGCTGACAAGAAGCTCTGCGCTTGCTCTAGCACTACCCCAACATGGACGCGGACTTCACCGAAAGGAATGGAACCGACCTTCTCAGGTTCAACTTGGTCAAGCACAGAACCAGCAAAATCCTCGGAGAAGTCGGCAGCAAGCCCGGTGTGATAAGTGTAGCAGTTCAAGAAGTCTCTCAACCTAGTGGCACAACTCATGCGTACGCTCTCCGAATCGTTTGGAAGCATGAAGACGGCATACACTCGCGGCAACGGAGTCTCCGCGGAGGCTAGTAATAGGAAGTCTTTCTCTACTGCGAACTGTTCTCCAGCTGCAAGCGTAACTCCACTAACTGGAACTATCAAGCGCAAGATACGTCCGCCCTTCTGCACACCCAACTCAGACTTGATCCAGACACGCCACGCTGTGCCAACTGTGAAGATATCGTTACGCAGTGACCGTTCTCTCGCTACTTGCTGCGAGTCACAGCATAGAAGAGAGTTTTGACGGTCGCTCGGATGACTGCGAACAAAGCGTCACTCTTCAAGAAAGCCCAATCCTCTTCGGTCAAGGCTTCTCCTCTTAACTGCTTGTTACGAATCGTCTGGAAACGAAGCTCCTTCTCCAACTTCAGTCTCTTACTGTCGGCGGTCTCCTCACCCTTCTTCCTCCTCTCCAGTTCTCGGTTCTCCTTGAGTAACGTTCTGAGACGTTCTTCGAGTGTTCTTACCTCGTTTCCTGACAGATCTCATTACCCCGAAAACATTTTGGCTCCCCAGATCAGCCAACCGATGTAGAGACCGCAAAGGAAACCGAGAATGACGCCCAAGGCAAGGAGCGCGGGGAACCATTTGACGATACGCGAGAGCGGAGTAGACAAGGGCTATCCCGACTTCTGTTATGATGGATCTCTCTCATTAGGCTGACGTGTAACCAAGACCTCCAATTTATTGGAGTATGTGCGACGGAGAGGGTAGAGATTTGAAAGGTTACTCTCCGCTATGACCTGAGATTACGATGTGAACCCAAGTCAGGTCTCGCATAGGTCAAGTCTGACGAAGCCTATTCGGCCTCCTTGCTGACGCTCGCGATGTCGCGTAGCAGTTTCGCGACCTGCGCTCCTGTTACCGTCTGCGATTGCATCTTCTCGAATTCACGCGCCAGTTTCTCGCCGAGTGTATCCTGGAGTACTCGCTGGACGGCGAGGTTGATCTGATCCCCTGTCATCTGACGCCGCAAGTCTCGGTAGATCATAAGCCGATGCCCCGCTTTCGCGTAGGCCGCGCGTAACTGCTGCACCGTTGGCCGGCTGTAATGTGTTGCCTGCGTTCCGCGCTTGCGATGCGAAAGTAACTCATCAACCCAATTCAACGCGATGCCGGTCCCGTCCGTGTTATCCTCCATGATAGTCTGGGCGCGTTTGCGGAGACAGTACCAGCGGACTGGTGACAGTCGTGTGTCAGGCGGGTACACTTGGTCGTGGCTGAGGGCGCCTGCGTCGAGAAAAGCACGCTTCAATGCATCGTTCAACGCGTGGGGATCCTTGAGTCTGGTTCCGGTGTCAAGATCAACAAGGAAAGGATCAGCTGGCTCCGCGCTGAAGCCCCGGGCTTCCCTCAATGATAGATAGGCGTCAATCTTCTTCCGCGCATCCTCAGCGAAGAAACCGAAACCACCCTGCTTCCTCGTAGACGACTCCCCAGGCGGCGGCACCCGCAACTTGTACGGCGCCGTCCCACCACTGAACTCGCTTGTCATATCAGCAATCGTCATGCGCATAACCGAGCCGTCCCGCGGTCCCGCCTCCAAACCAATTAGAAAGACGGCGGCGTCCCGGATTGTTGGCGCATGGTCCACGATGTTACGCCAGAAATCCTGTTCTCTGCTGGGTTCGCCCTCATACATCCATACTTCTTGCTTTATTTCGGCTAAGGGATTGTTGATGTTCAATCGAGCTCCGGTGTTTGCCTTGAGGAAACTGCAGGCGGTAGCAACCACCATGAAGGCTTTACCCGCGCTTTCCCTCGAAAGCTCCTGTTTGAATTCTCGGACCGACTGTTCGAGACGTTCCCGTTTTGCAAAGTCTGTTTGCGCCATGTCCTCAATGCGCCGCGCGACCAGCTCGTCTGGATTGCACCCCAAGTGCTCTAGCAGTACTTGCAGATGGTCCAAGTAGCCAATCCTAGTCTTCTTCGACCTTATTGTCTCGCGGCCCATCCAACGCTTGACGCTTTCAAACGAGAGGAGGTGCTCCCTCTCTCGCGCGGTCTGTTCGTGGCTTCTGTTTGTCATTGCTGGACCACCCTTTCACAGTATGCGCATCGAGGCCGTGAGTCATCCGCCCAGTAGAGCACGCAGTTAGCGGGTAGGTAGGCGGCGCAGTTACGGCAGAAGTCCACGTCGGGCCATGGGATACTAATCATTTGTGCTTTATTGGGCCTGCGAGGCCGTAGAATACCTTTAAGATGAGCTGATTCGAATAGAGCTGACAAGCATACGCGTCATGGGAGGTGTTGACGATACCAACTCACGGATCTCTTACGAAGGCTGGGAAAGTCCGGCAGCAGACGCCAAAAGTCCAGGGAGCAAACAAACGCTCTCCGGTTCCCAGATTGCATGTTCGCAGAAACGCAGAGAAGCGACTGGAACTGAATAGGAAACCCGGCCAAAACTGGATGCGCCATTAAGCGAGTA
>Ga0315289_10009453_pt1 | contig 14030 bp, 10 predicted proteins | sample YL17G11_40_MG_FD_203452 | JGI IMG/M metagenome (GOLD analysis project Ga0315289, IMG submission 203452) | Sediment microbial communities from Yellowstone Lake, YNP, Wyoming, USA - YL17G11_40 | ecosystem: Environmental > Aquatic > Freshwater > Lake > Sediment | place: USA: Wyoming | collected...
CTGCGGTGGCGCAACGGCGAACGTCCCCTGGAGATCCTGGATTGGGAGACGTACTGTTGGGAGGCCAAGAAGACCGGCTGAGGGCTTGTGACAAGTCACGAAACTGAGTTACTGGAAACGGCACTAGCGCACCGGCAAAGGCGGGAATCACCCCCGGCAGGTACGTCTCGCGCAGCCATCGGCCCAGGCTGATCTCCCCCAGACGCAGGCCGAGCGGCCAGTCGATGAGGGGGTAGGCCAACAGGGCGACGAGAAATGTGCCCAGGGCGGCGCCAACGGCCCCCAGGTGCAAAGCACCGACGAGATGGAGCGTCAGGGCCAGATTGAGCAATTGCAGCGCCAGCCCACGGATGTTCATGCTCCTGACTTGGCCCTTGGCCTCGCCGATGTTGGCCATGGCGCCGTGCCCGAAGTAAATGATGAACGTGGACAGAAGCAGCGCCATCACCGCTGCGGCGGGAAGAAACGGCTCTCCGACCCAGAGCTTGACGACCTCCCGGTTGAATACAACCAGGGGGGTCGCGGCGAGCAAACTCGCCCACAGACAGTACCGGCTCAGGCGGAGATAGGCATTTTGCAGGCGGCGCGTGTCCTGGAGGGCATGGATGGCCGTAGTTTGGGGCAAGATCGCCTGATGGACGGGGCTCAGGCCCGCCTCGATACGCCGGAACGGCATGGAGCCGAGATAGAAGCATGTCACGTCCAGAGGCGCCGCCAGCTTGTTCAGAATCAGCGGGTCCATGGCCTGGCGGAGCAGCCACGCGAAATGCCCCATTAGCATCCAGCCTCCGAATGAGGTCAATTGCCCGGCCAAAGGCCAATGGAACTCACGACGCCGAAAGGCCAGGGCCGGGACCAGCCGCCGCGAGAGGATTGTCGTGGCGATGAGCCAGGGCACCATGGCGGCCACGGTCGAGACCACGATCCACAGCACACGCGGGCTCACACCGAGCACCAGGACAAACAAGACCGCGATGCGAACGACCTCTCGCACCAAAACCGTGGCGTTCAGCAGGGCGATCTTCTGGCGAATGTGAAAGCCGACCTGAAAAGGCGCCAACGCGGACGCCGCCGAGAACGACAGCACCGTCAGGAGCATCATGAGTCGTGCGTCCCCCACACGCGCGGGAGGGATCGTCAGAACCCGGTCGATGTACCAGGCGAAAATGCCGCCGGCTGCCAGGATGAGCACGCTCAGGGCCAGATGCAGGGGGAACATGGTGGAGACGATCCGGGTCACCCGTCGCTCGTCACCTTGGGCGTAGGCCACCAGCGCGTACCGTCCGAGGCCGGAGGATAGGACCACCGTCAAGAGCGGCAGGAACGCGGTAACCGAGGCGACCACCGGATAGAGAGCGAATTCCTCCTGGCTGATTCGGTACAGCAGGTGGCGGTACAGCCAGACCAGCACGCCCAGGTTGGCGACATCCAAGGCTATGCCCGCCAGAGAATTGGTGAAGATCAGACGCTTGCTGATCTCGACTCTATTTGCCATCGGTGAGCTTGGACTCCGTCCCCGTCAGCCGCAGGCGTAGCCTTCGTGCAGCTTCTGTCTCACAGGGATTCAGGAGTTCCCTGCTGGGTGGAACCATTTACGCGTTGCGTAGAGTAAATGGGGTTGTATATGTAGGCGCATAGGGGATCTGCCCATCCCTGCCTCAGGAAATTCCGTTCATCAGGTTCGAGGACGGCTGTCTCCCCGCAGCACGGAGCGGGCGTGGAGATTCTCTCCCATGACCGGCGGGATCACTTGGGAATGCTGTGATTGCGGATGCAGTACAGGTGTTGGACGCCGCGGAGGAAGATCTGCCCCGCGCTGAGCGCCGGCGAGGCGTAGGTTTCCTCGCCCAGCGAATTGCGGGCGACGATCTCAAGCTGGGGGCCGGGTCGGACGATGGTCATCACGTCCTTGTCCGAAAGAAAGTACACCAGTCCGTTCGCGGCGACGAGGGAAGCGCTGTAATGCGGTCCGAGACGCTCGCGCCAGAGGCTCCGGCCGCTGGCGGCGTCGAGGCAGGTGGCGATCCCGGTGTCGGACACGACCAGGAAGTACGGCCCGACGGCGATGGGGCTGGGGACATAGGAGCAGTCTTTGTCCTTCTGCCAGACGACATGGGTTTTGGTGACATTGCCCGTTCCGTCCGGGCGGATCGCTTGCATGAAGAACTGCGGGAAGCCGCAGGTCATGAACAGCAGCTCGCCGTTATAGACAAGGGAGGCGACGAACTGTTCGGTGGGACCGTCGATGATCCAGAGCTGCTTGCCGGAGTCCGCGTCGTAGCCGGCCACACACTTACTGCCGGACAGGACCGCCTGGTTGCGTCCGCCCATCGGAGCGATGAGCGGCGTGCAGTAGCTGCGCGTGTTGTTGGGTCGTGGCGTCTTCCACACGGTCTTTCCGGTAGCGCGATCGAGGGCGACGAGATAGCCGGAGCCGTCGTGGTCGCCATTGACGATCAGTTTGTCCTTCCAGAGGACAGGGCTGGAGCAATAGCCGTGCATACTCGAAAACGCCCCCGGGTGCACGGCCCAGACCTGATGGCCGTCGAAGTCGTACGCCGCGACGAACATCTTGTCTACGTCGAGAAAACTGACATACACCCGCGCGCCGTCGGTCGCGGGCGTGGACGACGCGAAACTGTTCAGAGAATTGATGCGCTCCAGCGGCGCTTCCAGAACCACCTGTTGCCACAGGACCTTCCCATCGGATGGATCGAGGCACAGCAGCAGACGTTGCTTCTTTTCTTTGTCCGCTGTGACGACAAAGACGCGGTCGTTCCAGACGATAGGGGAAGCATGTCCTTTGCCGGGGATCGGCGTCTTCCAGGCGATGTTCTGCGTGTTGCTCCATCGCGTTGGGATGTCCTTCTCCAAGCTGGTCCCATCGCCGCGCGGTCCGCGCCACATGGGCCAGTTCTCGGCCCACGCCGCAGAAGAGAGAGCGACGCTGAGTGCGACAATCGATAACGTTCGGGCGAACACATGGGAGGTTTCCTGATTCATTTCCCCATGATATCAGGCGGCGGGGCGCGGCGCCAACAGGTAGCTGCGGCAGGATCGTGAATGGCACTGAAAGAGGATTGCATCGTAGGAGGGGTTTCGTAGAATACTCTGCGATTGATTCGACCGGTCCCGTGCGCCGGTCTACAGGCTACGCCAATAGGATCTGTGACCGTATGGATGGAATCCCAGCATCATCCGCTTGTGCCCCCCGTCTGAAACGTGTCCTCGGTCTGCCCGCCTTGGTCCTGTATGGGATCATCCTGATTCAACCCACGGCCCCGATGCCGCTCTTTGGGGCCGCCGCCGTGAAGGCCCAGGGCCATGTCGTGACGACCATTCTGATCGGTATGGTGGCCATGCTGTTCACGGCCATTGGGTATGGGCGCATGGCCAACGCCTACCCTAGTGCCGGGTCCGCCTACGCCTATGTCAGCCGGGAGATCCATCCCTCGCTCGGGTACCTTGTGGGCTGGGGGATGATCTTCGATTATGTGATGAATCCGATCATCTCCGTGATCTGGTGCAGCAAGGCGGCGATGAATTTCGTTCCCGAGATTCCTTTCGCGGTCTTTGCCGTGTTCTTCGCGATTCTGTTCACGGCCCTGAACCTCCGCGGCATCGAAGCCAGTTCGCGAACCAACGCGATCATCGCGGCCGGTCTGGGCGTGGTCATTGTCCTGTTCCTGGGCGCGGTAGTTCGTTACCTCTGGCAGCAGCCCCCTGAGGGCTTGGCGGGCTGGACACGACCCTTTTACGATCCCAAGACCTACTCGTTTTCGGTAGTCTCGGGCGGCGCCGCGCTGGCGGTGTTGACCTATATCGGCTTCGACGGCATCTCCACCCTCTCGGAAGAAGTCCACAATCCTCGCCGCAACATCCTGCTGGCCACCGTTCTGGTCTGTTTGATCACGGGTATTCTGGCCTCCATTCAAGTATACGCCGCCCAGCTTGTCTGGCCGGAAACGACATTTCCCGATACCGATACGGCCTTCTGTTATGTCGCCGGGAAGGCGGGGGGGCAATGGCTCTTCGTGGCCGTAAACCTGGCGCTGCTGGTGGCCCAGATCGGCTCGGGGGCTGGGGCTCACCTCGGTGCCGGACGCTTGCTCTATGGCATGGGCCGCGACAACGCGATCCCACGCCGGTTCTTCGCGGCTATTCATCCGCGCACCCATATCCCCAGCAATAACATCCTCCTGGTCGGGATCCTCACGTTGATCGGCGCCTTCACGCTTACCTATTCGCTCGGCGCCGAATTGCTCAACTTCGGAGCATTGATTGCTTTCATGGGGGTCAATGTCTCTTCCTTTGTGCGGTACTTCCTGCGGGGCCAACGCAAAACCATCTGGAATCTCCTTCCCCCGCTGCTGGGTTTTAGCGTATGCCTCTATCTGTGGTTGAGCCTTGGTTGGAAAGCCAAGATTGCCGGTCTATGCTGGCTTGCGGCCGGGGTGCTCTACGGGGCGTGGCGGACCTCATTTTTCACGAAACCCCTGCCGTTTGCCCGTATCGAGAGCGACGACACACCGCCGGTTTGAGGGAATTCAGACGCGTCTCGTTCCATGATGTCGCCGTTAGGCGAGCGGGGACGCTCGCCTAACGCGGACCAACCCTCAGCAGGCGGCAGTGCTCGAAATCGAGGCACGGATTGCCGCGATCATTTCCTTCTCTTGCGCTCGCGTCAGCTTCGAGGGAACTGTGATGAGAACCGACCGGGCGAACAGCGCATCGCTTTGGGGGCAGGCGCCTTTGCGGTAGTCGCGCACACTGTCGGCGTTCTGCGGCAGGGACCACGGATTGCCGGCCGGGGACAGCGGCACCTTCTTCACCAGCGAGCCGATGTTGTGATAGATGTGCAGCCCGTATTCGCACAGCCGCCAGATGTTCCGGACGTTCTTCTGGAGATTGTCCGTCGCCCGGCGGGCGTGGGTTTCATCCGCAAAGGAAAGGATCAGGAACGGCCCCGTGTCTCCCTCCGGGTCGGTCAAGCGGCGGAACGACACGCCAGGGATGTCGTCGATCGCCTTTCTGATCCGCTGCTTGGAGGCCCGCATGTGGGTGAGGATGTCCGGCAGGCGGCGAAGCTGCACGTTCGCCACGGACCCCGCCAACTCTCCCATCCGGCGGCCCTGGCCCCAGAACTGCACGTCGCTGGCTTCATTCGGTGCGCTGCCCTCCCAGGGCACGCCGACATCGTGGGTCGCGACCAGACGCTTGTACAGGGCATCATCGTTCGTGACGATCAGCCCGCCCTCGCCCGCCGTGACGTTCTTGTTGATCTGCAGACTGAAGATCCCCACCTTGCCGAACGTGCCGACCTTGCGTCCCTGGAACGAGCCGCCGTTGCACTGGGCACAGTCCTCCAGCACCGGGACGCCGTGCTCGTTTGCCACCTGCATGATCGCACCCATGTCACACGGAGCGCCTGCCATGTGCACCGCGACGATCAGCTTGGTGCGCTTCGTGATCTTCTTGCGCAGATCGCCGGCATCCAGGTTGAAGCTGTCGTCGATCTCGCCCAGGACGGGAATGGCGTTGCACTGCACGATAGCCGTGACGGTCGAGACCCACAGAAAGGCCGGCACGATCACCTCGTCCCCGGGGCCGATCTGTAGGGCCGACATCGTCGTACACAGGGCGCCCGTGCCGCTGTTGACCGCCAGGCCATGCTTGACCCCGTAGAACTGCCTGGCCCAGTCCTCCAACTGCGCCACGTGCGTTGGCGTCTGCGGCCCGTAGTAGCGAAATAGCGATCCTTTTCGCACGACATCCACGACCGCTTTCTCCTCCTCCTTGCCGAGCCAGTTGATCCCAGGAAATTCATAAGGCCAATTCGTTTTCACAGTGAGACCCTTTCCGTACTGCCGGTTCTGCCATCCACAACCAGGGCCACATGCTAACCGCATCGGAGCGGGCGTACAAGACATTCAGATGTCCGGAACAGACCGCCATGGTGGTTGACCGGGCCGGGAACACCGGTACAATCGTTGTTGTATGGCGGAGGCATCCCCACGGAGATACTGGTCCGTGCGCGGATCCCCGGAATGAGCAATGACTTTCACAGAAGGGAGACCATCACATGAAAGGTAGAATGGCACTGGCTGTTGTCTGTGTGACCGTGATTCTGGCGGTCGTGGTCGGCGGCGCGCGGACGCAGTCTCAGGAATCGTCATCCCCAGCAAAGTGGGAGTACCGGATTGTGTCCTTCGCCGAGCTTTCGGGCACTGTGTCCCTGGGGGAGACAGTCGGGAAGATTCAGACGGTGCAGGAGATGGAAGCCCTGAACAATGACATGACGCGCCGCATGACCGACCTCGGCCGACAGGGCTGGGAGTTGGTCTGCGTTCAGAACGATCACAACTACGTCTTCAAGCGAAAGATGCCGTAGAGGACAGGTGCCCATATTTTGAAGGCATTGAGGTTTGTGCCATTGGCTGTCTTCATCTGGAACCGGTTCTTTCCTCCCGCGTTCCAGGTGGATGTCCATGAGACACGCGTGGAGTAGGAGTTTCGGGATGGCACCCTGGCCCAGGAGTCCGCCGAATTGAATCAAGTCCCTCCGGCACGCGAGCCACCGGAAGGTTGACAGTGACGGGAGCCGGGGGGAGCGAAAGCGTTGCGTTTTTCTCTGCCACAGAGTATAAGGGGAGAACGCTTCTCACGGCAGGACCGATGCTGAACGGGAGCCTTGGAGAAGCCATTCGGCAAATCCCGGTCCCTCTTCGCCGGAGGTCGGGATGAAATATGATTCTGGCGAGCACTTACGCGAAAGGGGTGAACGATGGCTCAGGAGTTTTCACGTCGAGAGTTGCTTTGGCCCGGGGCGGCCGTGGCGGCAGGGCTGGTGCTGGGGGCCGGTCTGAACGCGGGCGCGGCCGAGGAGCCCACCAAAAAGAAGAAGAAGGGCAAGGGCAAGCGCAAGAAGGCCGAGGCCCAGGCCCAGCGCTGTGTGGTGGTGTGGTCGGAAGGCACCGCGCCGAAGAAGGTGTATCCCAATGACATCAACGCCGCCATCGCCGAAGGATTGAAGGAACTGCAGGGCTGGGAGGTCGTCGTGGCCAATCTGTCCGACCCCGACCAGGGTCTGCCGAGCAGTCTGCTAAATCGGGCCGACGTGCTGATCTGGTGGGGCCACCAGAGACACGACCAGGTCAAGGATGAGCTGGTGGACAGGATCATCAAGCGGGTGAAGGAAGAAGGCATGGGCTTCATCTCGCTGCATTCCTCGCACTTCGCCAAGCCGAACAAGAAGCTTATGGGCACCCCATGCAGTTGGGGAGCCTACGTCGGCGATTCGCTCACGCTGAAGGTCAGCGTCAAGAGCCCCGATCACCCGATCGCCAAGGACGTCAAGGAATTCACGATCGAGCACAACGAGCGGTACAGTGACCCGTACGCCGTGCCGAAGCCGGCAGCGGTGGTATTCGAGGGCGTCGCCACTCTGAAAGACGGCAAAACCGACCCCAGCCAGCAGGGCCTGACCTGGGAGATCGGCAAGGGCAAGATGTTCTACTTCCAGCCCGGCCACGAGACCAACCCGGTCTTCTTCGATCCGAACATCCGCAAGATCATGGCCAACGCGGTCCAGTGGGCGGCCCCCAGCAGGTAGAGCCTCCTGTGGCCGCCAAGGCATAGGAAACACAGCAACGGATTCGAGGCGGGAATCGACCAGAGACCCGCCTCTTCTTTCTTCGTCACCGCACCATGGTTTCCCGGCACCCCTCGATACAGCGGAGGATTCTCACGATCTTGTCCTTTCGTGGGACGACGGGGGCCAGCTTCCTCAAGGCCCTTTTAATGGATTCAAGCCGCCGGCCGTAAGCCTCCCGCTGTGATTGACTCAGCCGCTCGGCCAGGTAGATCGGCGGTCCGGCCCGGTTGGAGACCAACGGCTCCAACGAGATCGTGCCGCAATGGTCCTGGGGCAGATAGCGCATATACGCCTCTTCGGCCTCCAGAAACACCTGGGCCAATCCCTCGCAGGCGGCAGAGGTCGTTGTTCCGTAGAGCTCCTCGACGCAGGACTTCAAGTGCGTCTCCCATGGCGTAAGAGGGTCGGCGAGAGCTTTTCCGGCCATCCAGAACGATATCTCGTCACCCGGATTGGCCAGAATATGGGAGAAGTACTCGCAGGCCCGGCCGCCGTCGGTGAAAAGCTGTTGCAGATGTCTGGCGGTGCGCTGCGGCGTGGGCAGGAACCAGCGGTCCCGTGCCCAGTGCTGCGGCGGCTCGACCTGTGGTCCGCCGATGGTGCCGAAGCTGCAATCCAGAGCATCGATCAGTTTCTTGCGATATGCCGGATCCTTGCGCCGGCTGCTGTCATGTACGTCGATCAGATAATCGATGTGCTTACTCATCCGCGTCAGCACCGGCAGGGCATTCTCATCCTGAAATCCGAGGCCCCAACTAGTGACGCCGATTGTTTTGCCCGGATATCTGCTGCGGATGTACTCGGCCGTGCGCGTGTTCAGCAGGGCGTGGTACTGGGCATCCGTATGGGCCTTGCACTGCTCGCATCGGCAGCGGCCCTGGTCTGCCGACTGCATGCTCACGCCGTCGACTGCAAATCGGGCGAACACGAAATCAACCACCCGCTGCATCCAATCCCAAGTCTCGGGCAGACTCGCACACATTGCCTGGGCATTGCCCCGGCTCAACTGTGGGTGAGCCCGGATGATCTCCTCGAAGCCCCAGCTATAGACGCCGAGACCCGAGTAGACCCGGATACCGCGCTGGTGCGCCTCGTCAATCAGCTTCTCGACCATCGCGCCGCGTTTCGGGTCGACAGCACTTCTGATAGCCACGGGCCACGACCGCGAGACATACAGGCCCCAGATCGAGATCTCGTTGAAGCCCAGATGCTTCATGAGATCGAACGTCTGGCGGTAGTCCTCTAGCAGTCGCTCATCCAGCCTCATGGAGGGCCACGCTGCCGTCGGGTCCGGGTCCGTGGCCAAGTCCGTGATCCAGCCGAGATAGCCGCGATGGTGAAAGCCCTTCCGCGCTTCGACGGCAAGGCCCGTAGTGAGTCCGTTAGGGCATCCGCAGAAGCGCCTCACGGCGTCACTGCAAACGCTGATTGCGGCGGCGCCTTGCAGCAGCGAACGGCGTGCCATTTCGTGAAACATCATCTTTCCTCAAGTAGCACGGGCATCTTGCCCATGTGTATCACGGGCGTCTCGCCCGTGAAGGCAGGGCCAAGCCCGCAGCGCCGCTGCGCGTCGGGGATGGCCCTGCGACTCATGGGCGCTCGCGCCCATGCTACGGGATCGTGCGTCCCCGCACGACATCTTGTCATCGCGGGCGCGGCAATTTCCACCGAGCACGGACGTTTGTCCTCCTCGGTTCACGGAGCAGATTCTACCGAGTCCTCCCGGCTCTGGAAATTGGCTTGGTCCAAGAACCGGCACTCGGGGATGACAAGCGGGCAGCGTGTCCTGCCCCTCGCCCCTCCGGCCTCGGCCCTCGGCCTGCCGCCTATCGTCCAAAACCTGCATCCCATTTGGGAGATTCCTGCCCGCCTCCGGGCCGGCCGGGCCCTACGATGGAGTTGGACATTCACAGACTACTTTACCTCTGGGAGAACCAGGAAAGGAGTATGAGCCATGGCATACGAACCAATCGCACCCGCCGTGCACTATCCGCCGCTGAAGGTTGCCGAGGACACGTGGCTGATCCAGCAGATGCAGCGGGCGGTCATCGGACCGCTGTGGGTGCCCCTGCACTCGCTCGTGATCAAGGGGGCCGAGCCGATCGTCGTGGACACGGGCACACCCGCCAACCGTCGGCAATGGCTGAAGGACGTCTTCTCGATCGTCGATCCGGGCGATGTGCGGTGGATCTTCCTGTCGCACGACGACGTCGATCATGCCGGCAATCTTGGACCGGTCCTGGAGGCGTGCCCCCACGCGATGCTGGTCATTACGTGGTTCCTGAGCGAGCGACACACCTGTGACTTTGACTTTCCGAAGGACCGCTGCCGTTGGGTGAACGACGGCGAGTCCTGGCGGGCCGGCGACCGCACGCTGACGGCGGTCCTGCCGCCGCTGTTCGACTCGCCGGTTACACGCGGCCTGTACGATGACCGCACCGGAGTGTACTGGGCGGCGGATGCGTTCGCGACGCCGCTGCCCGGGCCGATGAATGACATCAGCGAGCTCGATCCCGCCGCCTGGCAGGGCGGCCTCGAAATGTTCAATGGCTGGAACAGCCCGTGGTACAAGCTGCTGGACGCAGCCAAGTTCGAGCGACACGTGGACCGCGTGCAGGGACTCGACCTGGAGGTGGTGGCCTCGTGCCATTCCCCGGTCATCCGGCGGCCTCAGATCGACCAGGCCTTCTCCCTGATTCGCAGGGTCCCGTACGCCACCGTCCCGGATCAGCCCTGCCAAGCCGACCTGGAGGCCCTGAAGTACGCCCTGGCCACCGGCCGGGAATACGCCTGGCGGCCCCCGGCGCCCGGCGAGAGATTGTGCGCTACGACTGACCAGAAGGAGGGAGTCCTCTCGGTATAGGACACTCGTAGGCGAACCTTCGCCGTTGCACTTCAAGAAAGGGAAATACTCCGATGGCGACAACATTGCTCACCGAAACGCTGAAAATGCCTGTAGAGGAGGAGACACTCGACCAGCTCTTCCGCCAGGCACGGACCCACAGCGCCTGGCTGGACCGACCCGTGAGCGACGAAATCCTGCGGCAGCTCTACGACCTGATGAAGTGGGGTCCGACCAGCGTCAACTGCTGCCCGGCGCGCATTCTCTTCTTGCGCACTCCGGAGGCCAAGGAGCGGCTGCGCCCGGCGCTTTCCCCCGGCAACGTCGACAAGACCATGACCGCACCCGTGCCGGCGATCGTCGCCTACGACGAGCGCTTCTACGAGAAGCTGCCGGAGCTTTTCCCGCACAATCCCGGGACGCGAGACCTCTTCGCCGGCTCCCCGGAACTGGCGGAGACGACGGCCTTCCGCAACGGCACGCTGCAGGGCGGATATTTCATCCTCGCCGCGCGCTGCCTCGGCCTGGACTGCGGACCGATGTCCGGGTTCGACAACGCGAAGGTCGACGCCAAGTTCTTCACGTTCGCCGCGCGCGCAGAGGAAACAGCCACGGAAATCCCCACGACCTGCCGTGTCAAGTCGAACTTCCTCTGCAACCTCGGCTACGGTGATTCGTCGCAGCTCCACCCGCGGGACCCGCGCCTGGCATTCGAGGAGGCGTGTTATCTGCTGTGAAAGCAACCGATCCACGCACCTGTGCGGCGAATGGGGCTGGTTCAGAGAGCGGACAGCCACGCTTCACTTGCGGGACGTTGTCTTTGCTTTCAGCTCCTCCAGCATTTTGACGGCGGCTTGGACGAGCATCTCGCCGGAGCCTTCGGCGCAGCGGGCGCTGACGACCTCGTAGTTGCCCTCCAAATAGGCCGACCGGTTCGGGATGTAGCCGATGGAGCCGTTGGCGAGTTCGGCGATGTGGGTCTGGGCGAAGGGCGAGGCCGCCTTGATGCTCAGGCCGAGCTCGACGAAAATCTCGCCCGGCAGGGATACCCAGGCGAGTGTGTCGCCCATCGTGATGACCTGGACCTCCACTTCCTGCGGCGTGCCGGCACGTTTGTCCACGTCAAGGACCTTGTAGGCTTTCACCTGCTCCATGAACTTGGCCTTGTCTTTTTTCTCCACGATGGCCTTGGCCTCCTGCACATCCTCCACCGTGACCTTGGGCAACGGAAGCTGGAGCACCTGGCTGCGGACCCGCAGGGCCGTGTCGCCCACCGGCCTGAGGTCCATGTAGGCTTTGAAGACCGAGCCGGCGAGGATCGTGCCCAGCCGGTTCGCCTCCGCCGGCGTGGTCTGCGGCTTGGCCCAGTTGACGTTGAGATGATTGATATTGCCGCAGGCGCCGTTGGCGAAGATCGTCAGCATGTCCGGCCCTCGGTAGTCGGCCAGACGCCGGGCCAGTGCACCGGGATAATCCGCCGAAATCTTTGTCCCGCCGGTGGTATCCGCGTGCAGAGCGAAGTTCACATACGTTAGGAGCGGCTTCTTATCGGTCGTTTCGAAGTAGATGACCCCGACCTCGGGGTCGATGGGACTGACCGGGCGAATGACGTTCGGGTTCAGCTTGCCCGGGTTCCACCCGACGGTGCCATCCTTCATCCAGAACCGCCGGCAGTAGGAAAGCCGGTCCTCATGCTCTCGCGCGTGCGAGACGGCAACCGGCTTGAGCTTCCCGTTCGCCTCGGCTACGGCCTGAGCGATCCGGCTCGGCAATTCCATCGTGTACTTTCGGGCCGGGTCGCTGCTACCACCGTCCTGCTTGTCCCGCGTGGAGTCGCGGGACAAGGATGGCCCGGTATGGGTGTGCGTGGCCGAGATCATCACGTGGCCGCCCGGAATGCCCGTTTGCTGCTCGATCTGCTGCCGAGCGTCCAGCACGGTATTGCGCGGCAGGGTGATGAGGTCGCAGACCACCAGCGCCACTTTCGTGCCTCCATCATCGAGCACGGCGGCTTTCGCATACAGGTCGTCGATCACGTCCTCGCTGCCGCGCGCGTAATAGTAGCCCGCCATGGGCGTCCCGCTCGGCGGGCTGATCTTCACCGCCGCGACACCCACCCGCAACTCGGCCCGTGTCGAATCCAAGCCAGCCAAAGAGAACACCACCAGTACGACCACCCCGATCATTCTGGAACTCATAGCCGCGTCGCTCCTTTCTTCGTAGCATGGGCATCTTGCCCATGAGTCGCAGGGCCATCCCCGACGCGCAGCGGCGCTGCGGGCTTGGCCCTGCCTCCACGGGCGAGACACCCGTGATACTCATGGGCGGGACGCCCATGCTACGGTATTATACTCCGGTGTTGCCTCAAGAGAAGGCATTTGATATATTGCCGGCGTACGATGATGCTAACTCCCGTTTCCGGAGGTATACGCAACACCCATGGCACTCGACGACCCCAATCCCAGACTGACCGTACGCAGCAGCGCCCAACGTCCCACGCGCACCCGATACTGGGTGATCGTCTTCGCCGTGACGCTGGCGATGATCACGTACATTGACCGCGTGTGTATCTCCCAGGCGGCGCCGAGCATTCGGAGCGATCTTGGCCTTACCGATGCCCAGATGGGCTGGATCTTTGGAGCGTTCGGATTGGCCTACGCGCTCTGCGAGATCCCTGGCGGCCTGCTGGGCGACTGGCTGGGTCCGCGCAGGGTGCTCATGCGGGTGGTGCTATGGTGGTCGTTCTTCACAGCCGCTACCGGCTGGGCTTGGAACTTTGCCTCGCTGTGGGTGACGCGCTTCATGTTCGGAGCGGGCGAGGCGGGGTGCTTCCCGAACTTGACCAAAGCGTTCACACTCTGGTTGACCAAGCCGGAGCGGAGCCGTGCCCAGGGCATCATGTGGATGAGCGCTCGCTGGGGCGGGGCTTTCACTCCTTTGTTAGTAGTCGCGGCGTTTTCATTCATGTCGTGGCGGTTCGCGTTCACGTTCTTCGGCGCCATCGGTGTCATTTGGGCAGTGATCTTCTATTTTTGGTTCCGCGACGATCCCCGTGACCATCCGGGCGTGAACGCTGGAGAATCGGAGTTGCTCAAGGGGAACGAGGTGAACCTCGCCCGTCACACCCACGTGCCCTGGGGCAGAGTGGTGGCATCGCCGGCTGTCTGGCTGGTGCTGCCCATCGTAGTGCTTGCGTCGCCATGGCGGTTCGTATTGATACCCTCCCGCCCCATCGTCTTCATCATTACTTGGAGCATCATCATCATCATTGAAGCGGTCATCTTCTATTTCTGGTTCCGTCGCTGTTCGCGTGATCATGCGAGTGTAAACGCTGCGGAATTGGAGGCACTCAACGGGAATGAGGCGAATCCCTCCAGTCACGGCCACGTGCCTTGGGGCCGGCTGGTAGCGTCCCCCACGGTTTGGGGGCTGTGGGGACAGTATTTCTGCATCAGCTACGGCTGGTACTTCTACATCACCTGGTTGCCGACGTATCTCAAAGAAGCACGAGGCGTGACGTTGGAGAAGAGCGCG
>Ga0315289_10009454_pt1 | contig 14030 bp, 7 predicted proteins | sample YL17G11_40_MG_FD_203452 | JGI IMG/M metagenome (GOLD analysis project Ga0315289, IMG submission 203452) | Sediment microbial communities from Yellowstone Lake, YNP, Wyoming, USA - YL17G11_40 | ecosystem: Environmental > Aquatic > Freshwater > Lake > Sediment | place: USA: Wyoming | collected...
TCGCTGCCCACCCCTGCCAGCCAGCGCGCGCACTGCCAGGCCTCCTTGAGCGAGCCCCAGGGAAACAGCGCAGCACTCCACAGGCTGCGCGCCTCAACGGCGACGCCTCCCCAGACCGCTTCGGCGTCCAAGCCCAGGCCGTTCAGCGCCTCCAGGACGGGCCGCCCGAGCCAGGTGGCCGCTCCAGAAGTGAGAGGCAGCTTAGGATCGTCCTCCGTCCCATAGACCCGGATGACTACGCCGCGGCGGCCATCCGGCAGGGCCACGGGAACCTGGTGGAGGACGGTGTCCTCGGGCGCCTCGAGCGGGCCGGGGAGGTCCGTGAGGCCGTGCAGGATCGCGCCCCGCGCGGCGCGCACCGGCTGCTCGAGGTGACACTCCAGCGCCAGGGCGTCCGGCCCCAGCTCGCTGCCTTCGGCCAGCACGCTGTCGATGATGACGCCCGCCGAGCGCACGCCCGGCAGGCCGGCTGCGCCCAGGCGCTGGTGCGCCGCATACAACCGCGTGAAGCCGGACTCCCCGGTAATCAGGCGGCGGAACGAGGTGGTCGTGCCCACGTGCGTGAAATCCCCCTCGACCAGGCAGCACCAGAAGGGCACACCCTGAAGGGCTTCCCAGAGCTGGCGGAGCAGCGGGGCCGCCCCGGCCGTGGGCTTCCACTGCCCGGTCAGCGCCAGGGTCACGTGCTCGTACAGGTCGATGACCGGGATCTCCGCCGGGACGGCGCCTAGCGCCGTCAGGCGCGCCGCGACCGCCGGGTCCAAACGCAGCAGTCCCGTGTCCAGCGCGACCTCGCCCGCGGCCAGCAGGCCGCCCGCCGCGCGCACCTGGGCCGCGGAGGCCTTTTGCAGGAAGCTGTAGACGCGCCCTTCCGCGTCGGTCACGTACACGCCGTGCCGGCTGCCGGTCTCGACCGGCTGCCGCATGGCTACGCCGGTGACCCCGCCGCGGTCCCAGTCGAGCGCCGCGGCGTCAAAGGTGAGCACCACGTCGCCCGAGGCCAGCACCAGCCCGCCGGGGAGCCTCTCGACCCAGCTCGTCGAGAGGGCCAGCGTCTCGTCGAAGACCGTGCTGACCGCTCCCCAGGGCGTCTTCACCGGCAAGGCGCTGAACAGCTTCCCGCTGAGCGAGTACTGCGGCAGGCGGCGGGAGTCCCCCCCCGAGTGGATCATCAGGACACGCTGGCCGGTCCACCAGGACTGAAGCGCCGGCGGCTCAAGCTCCAGGCGCGCCGCCTCGGCCAGGGCCCGCAGAGCGTTCAGCGTGGCCGCGCCGCTGCCCACGCGCCGGTCCCCCGGATCGGGAACCACCAGGTAGAGCACTCCTCCCGGCACCGTGCCCTGCTCGCACCGCCGCTCGATCTCTTCCCGGTAGCGTTCGGCCTGCCGCTGGGCGCCGGCGGTGAGGATCACCGCCGTCCACCAGGGCGCGCCGGCAGCGCTGCCCGCGACCCGCTCGACGTAAGCGCGCCGGGCCCGTTGCGTGATCTCGGCCAGTCCGCTCACTCCCCTAGCTCTTGCCACCCCCCGCCTACCTCACCAGCTCGTTGAGCTCACGAATCAGCTTCACCTCGAACTTCGGCTTGCGGTCGTAGGTGAGCAGGCCGTTGATCTCCTGCTCGACGTCGGTCAACTGCGTGTAGCACAGCCCGGCGAACGCCGGGATCTTGGCGATGGCGGCGTAAAGACCGCGCAGCCGCTCGAGCGCCGCCTCGGGCGTCTTCTCCACCCCGGCGTAGCCCCAGGCGTCCAGGGGGACGTCGTGTCCCGCGGGGATGTAGGCGATGCCGCCGAATTCCGAGAGCACAAACGGCGAGCCGTTGTAAGCGAACCCCGGCGCCAGCGCGGTGCGGCCGCCGAAGGGGACCGCCGCCCCCGGCTGCCCCAGGTGTTGGTAGATGTTGTAGAGCAGCTCGCCCGTGCGCGCGTAGTTGTGGACTGCGAACAGGTCGGTCAGGTCGGTGTGCTCCCAGCCGTCGTTGTCGATGACCAGGCGCGTGGCGTCCAGCGACCGGGTCAGCGTGTAGAGCGCCTTCAGGTGGTTCTGCTGGCGCGGATCGCGCAGGTTGGGCACGCCCCAGCTCTCGTTGATGGGAACCCAGAAGATGATCGAGGGGTGGTTGTAGTCGCGCTCGAGGGCCTCGGTCCACTCCCGAGTAAAGCGATCCACGTAGTCCTCGTCGAAGAGGTAGGCGTTGGCCATCTCGCTGGACACCAGCAGGCCCATCTTGTCGGCCCAGTACAGGTAGCGCGGGTCCTCGAGCTTCTGGTGCTTGCGCGCGCCGTTGAACCCCATCTCCTTGGTCATGCGGAGGTCGTACTGGATGGCTTCGTCGGAGGGCGGCGTCAGGTTGCTCTCCGGCCAATAACCCTGGTCGAGCACCATCTTGATGTACAGGGGCCGTCCGTTGAGCACCACGCGCCCGCCCTCGGCGGCCACGGAGCGGAACCCGAAGTAGGAGCTCACGCGGTCCAGCGCTTCGGCGCCGCGCCGCAGCTCGAAGGTGACATCGTAAAGGTTGGGCGCCGCGGGCGACCAGAGCCTGGGGTTGGTGACGCCGGAGACCACGGCAGCGCGAGCCCCATCGGCGCGGCTCATTCCCGCGGCCACGACCTGCTTGTCCCAGCGCACCATGGCGTGCGCCTCGAGGCCGGTCTCGGGGCCCGCCAGCCGCGCTTCGAAACGCACCGTGCCGTCGTTGGAAGGCGTGATGCGCACTTTCTCCAGCCGCGTCTGGGGTACGGCTTCCAGCCACACGGTCTGCCAGATGCCGGTGGTGCGCTGGTAGAAGATGCCGCGCGATTTCGGTTCCCAGTATTGTTTGCCGCGGGGGATCGTGCGGTCCGTGGGCGGATCCTCGGCCCGGACCGTCACCGCGTTGGCACCGGGCTGCAGCAGGGGCGTGACGTCAAAGAAGAACGGCGTGTGCCCGCCCACGTGGCTGCCGGCGAGCTGCCCGTTGATCCAGACCATGGCGCGGTAGTCCACCGCGCCGAAGTGGAGCAGCACGCGCCGGCCCTTCCAGGTTTCCGGCACAGTGAAGCTGCGCCGGTACCACGCCCAGGGATGGAACGACGGGTCGCCGATGCCGCTGGCCGGGCTCTCGAAGCAGAAGGGCACCGTAATGTTCCGGGTGAACTTCCGGGCGCCGGAGGCCCAGTGCTCGTCCAGGCCGGCGTTCGAGTCGTCGAACTCGAACTCCCAGCGCCCGTTCAGGTTCAGCCACTGTTCCCGCTGGAACTGCGGCCGGGGATGCTCCGAACGCGGAATTTGCTGCGCGGCGCCGATGACGGACGCCAAGCACGCCAGCAACAGGGCTTGCCTCATGGAGGCAAGGATAGCAGATGGGGCGTGGATCGTAGAACGTGGGGCCTGCAGGGTGGGCCGTCCACGATCCACCGCTCGCGGAGTGGCAATGGTGTATACTCCCTTTGAGACCGGGAGGCCAGGATCGAAATCCCGGTGGGAAGGAGTTGCGGCTATGAGGGGTTCGCGAACCGTTTTAGCGATAGTCCTGATGGGTCTGTGGGCGGCGACGGTGGCTGCTCAGACCTCCACCTCGCAGATTTCCGGCACCGTGTTTGATGCCTCCGGCGCAGTCGTTCCGGCTGCCACGGTCACGCTGGTGAACGAAGCCACCGGCATGGCGCAGAAACAAAGCACGACCGAGGCGGGGGTATTCGCCTTCCCGGCCATCCCCGTGGGCACCTATACGGTCAAGGTCGAGGCCACAGGCTTCAAGTCCTCGGTGCGGACCGGCAACACGGCTCAGGTGAACACGCCGGTGACCATCAACATCACCTTGGAAGTCGGCGCCGCAACCGAGAGCGTGATGGTCAGCGCCGCGTCCGAGCTTCTACAGACCTCGACGGCCACGCTCGGCAACGTGGTCGAGCAGCGCTCCATCGTGACCTTGCCGCTGAACGGGCGCAACCCGCTGAACCTCTTGATGTACGAGCCGGGAGTGACGCAGCGGTCGGGCAACACGGTGAACGTCAACGGCGCGCGGTCCACCGCGGTCAACGTGACCATCGACGGCATCGAGGCCAACGAGTCCACCTACTCGAACCCGGTTAACAACATCTTCCGCCTGAATCCGGACAATGTGCAGGAGTTCAAAGTCACCACTCTGAATCCCTCGGCGGAGGAGGGGCGCAACTCGGGTGCGAACGTCTCGATCGCCACGCGCTCGGGAACGAACGAATACCACGGCACGGTCTTTGAGTTCTTCCGCAACACCGCGCTGAACGCTATGGAGTTCTACGCTTCCGCGCAAGGCGGGAAGAAGCCGGTGATCCAGTTGAACCAATACGGCTTCGAAATCGGCGGACCCATCAGGAAGAACAAGACCTTTTTCTTCGGCAGTTGGCAGGGCCAGAAGGTGAACTTCGCCGACCCGATCGACAAAGCCTTCGGCGAATCGGTGGATCTGTACACGCCGGCGGCCTTTTCGGGCGTGTTCCGCTACTGGGTTGCCGACCCGCGGAACCCGTTGGTCATCGGCGGGCAGCGCATCACGCAGAACACCCCGCTGCTGGTCGATCCGCGCGCGGGCCAGTATGTGCCGGGGGTGCGCGAGTGCACCGCGGCCGGCGACGTCAACTGCGTCGCCTCCTTCAACGTCTTTGCCGCCGATCCTCTGCGCCGCGGCCTGGATTCCGCCGTCAAGTCCGTGCTGGGCGGATATCCTGCGCCCAACTCCTATAGTGCGGGCGACGGGCTCAACACCGGCATCCATCAGTGGAACACGCCTTTCAAGATCCGCGGCCCGCAATACATGCTGCGGGTCGATCACGCCATCAACGACCGGCACAGCGTGTTCGGCCGCTGGCTGGGCGCCGAACAGCAAACCCTCAACGGCGACCCGCTCAACAGCCGTCCCGTGGTGCTGCCGGGCTACCCGCCCCGCGGCGAGGTGTTCCGGCCGGCCACCAACATCGCTATCGGACTCCGCAGCGTGCTCTCGCCGCGCCTGGTCAACGAGCTCACCCTCGGCTTCTCCCGCTGGCAGTTCCTGTTCACCCAGGGCGAAGCCAACCCGCTGTTCCCCAACACGCCCCGCTTCACCTTTAACAACTCCGACGTCGATTACACTTCCAATCCACGCACCTATCGGGCGGTCAACACGCCGCAGCTCGTTGAGAACGTCAGCTACCTGACCGGCCGGCACGTCATGCGCTTCGGCGCTAACTTCCGCTTCTACCAGCACAACGATCAGCGCGGCGACGTGGGGGGAACGAGCCTGACGCCGGCCATTTCGCTGTCCCGCACCACCCGTCCCCCCGCCGGCTTCACCTTCCCCGCCCAGGTCTCGGGCGCCACCGCGGGCATCGCTCCCACCGACTTGAACCGCCTCCAGGGCATGGTCAACGACCTGCTCGGCATCCCCGCCGGCCTGACCCAGGTGTTCATGGGCGATCTCAAGAACGACACCTTCCTGCCCTTCCGCTCAGGCGAGAAGCGGGTCACCCTGTGGGCGCAAGGCCAGCGGGCCAAGCAGTACAACTTCTTCGCGCAGGACGAGTGGAAGGTGCGCCGGAACGTTACCGTCAGCTTCGGCGTGCGCTGGGAGCTGAACCCGCCGCCGAGCGAAGCCGGCGGGCGCGTCTACGTGCCCAACAAGCCGATCGATGGCCGCGAAGGGCCGGTGACCTTCGTCCTGGCCAGCCGGTGGTTCCAGAGCTTCAACTGGAGCGCGCTGGCGCCGCGGCTCGGCATCACCTGGTCCCCGGGCGGCTCTTCGAAGATGGTGATCCGCTCCGGATACGGCGTGGCCTTCGATCCGCTCAACACCTTCCAGGTGACTTCCGTGGCGGCGGCGGTGCCCGGCCAGACCTTCCGTTGCAGCTCCCAATTCTCAGGTTCGGGCGGCGCGCTGGTGACCACCCCCGGCTGCCAGGCGGTCCAGGACGTCCGCCTCGGGGCGGGCTTCATGAACGAGATGATGCCGCCGACGGTGAAGCCGTCCAGTTTCCTCACCCCGCCCGCCCAAGTCCAGAGCAACGCGCCCCCGGCCCGCGTGTTTGACCCGGGCCTGAAACTGCCCACGGTTCACATGTGGAACCTCACTGTGCAGCGGGAGTTGCCCGGCGGATACGTGGTGACCCTGGGTTACGTGGGGCGGCGGGGAACACGGCTCTACCGCGCCTGGGATGCCAACCAGATTGACGTGAAACCGCTCCTGCCCTCCTTCCTGGCGATGCAGAAGAACCTGGCCTTGGGCGGCGGCTGCCGCCCGGATGGCACGCTGGCCAACGCCTCGCCGTGCCCCGGGGCGGTCCCGGTGCCGCTGATCCAGCAAGGCATCATCACTGCGGCTTTCGCCAATACCGCAACCTCGCAGACGGACCTGGCCCAGAACGCGGCGGGCAACTTTGGGGGTCGTCTCGAGCAGTCTACGCTCACCGCCGGCTTGCGCCCGAACCCGCAGTTCGCCCAGATCATGATGATCGACAACGGGGGCGACTCGTACTACCATGCCGGGCAGCTTCTGGTCCGCAAGCGCTTCAGCCAAACGGGATTGTTGCTCAGCGGCTCGTACACGCTGGGCAAGTCGATCGACACGCTGTCGCTGGATCCGGTGGCTTCCACCGTCGGCGGGGGCCTGACCACCACCGGCGCCCGCACCGCCGCCGATGCCCGCAACTACCGCAACGAGCGGGCCCGCTCCGACTACGACCAGCGGCACGTGCTCAACCTCACCGGCATCTATGAACTGCCCTTCGGCCAGGGCAAGAAGTTCCTGGGCAGCCCCAACCGGCTGCTCGACCTGGTGGCCGGCGGCTGGAGCATCAACGGCATTTTCACCTCTCAGTCCGGCGAACCCTTTACGGTACGCTCGGGCGTGCTGACGGCCAACTCCTCCGCCCAGTCCCGCGCCGCCTTGAAGCCCGGCGCCGCCCTGCCCCAGGCGCAGTTGCAGCAGAAGGAGGGCGTGATCGGGCCGGTGTTCTTCCCCAACGCCGAGGCCTTCACCTTCCCGGCGCCCGGAGAAGTGGGTCTCGGCAGGAACATCTTCCAGGGGCCCAGCTACTGGAACCTGGACGCGGGCATCTCGAAAGGCTTCCAAATCACCGAGCGCGTCCGCATGGTGCTGCGCACCGAGATGTTCAACGCCCTGAACCACCCGAACTTCCGCAACCCCCGCGACGCCAGCGTCGGCAGTCCGGCGATCAATTCGGGAGTGTTCGCCCAGGCCTGCTGCGTGACCTTGTCCACGGCCAGTTCGGCCACCACGAACCAGAACGGCGAGAGCTGGCGGGTCCTCCAGTTCGCCCTCCGGCTGAGCTTCTGACGTGACCAGGGTGGCGGACTGTGCTATCCTGCAAGGGAGAAGGACGGAGATTAAGAGAACAGTAAAGGAGTGCCCAATCTAGGATGGCGCTGGCGATAGAAACCAGAAAGCGGGTGGTGACGAAGTTCCGCCGACACAAGACGGATACGGGATCGCCGGATGTACAGGTGGCGTTGCTGACCCGTCAGATCACGCAGCTCACTGAGCATTTCAAGACGCACCGCAAGGATCATTCCTCGCGGAGGGGCCTGCTGGCCATGGTGGCCCAGCGCAGGCGGCTGCTGAACTACTTGAAGCGGGACAGCCCGGAGAGGTATAAAACCCTCATCCAGGAGCTGGGCCTCCGCCGCTAGAAGGTACTCGTAGGCACAGCGGGCCAGAGTCCATCGCCTTCCACGCGCTGTCAGGCGGGAAGCCGGGTGGGCTCGAAACCCGCCGCATCCTGGCGGCCTACACCGACTCCCATCTCCCTGTGGGGCTCTGTGGCCCAGAACTGTTCCGGTGCGGATGCCCGGCCGGGATTGGAGGGTTCGTTATGGTTCATACCTGTGAAATTGACTTGGGCACTTGCGTGCTCACACTGGAAACCGGAAAGGTAGCCAAGCAGGCCCACGGCGCCGTGCTGGTGCGTTGCGGGGATTCGGTGGTGCTGGCCAGCGCCTGCGCCAACGCGGAGCCCCGGGTGGGCATCAGCTTTTTCCCGTTGACCGTTGACTACCGGGAGTACACGTACGCCGCCGGGAAGTTCCCCGGCGGTTTCATCAAGCGCGAGGGTCGTCCCTCCGAGAAGGAGATCCTCACCAGCCGGCAGATCGACCGGCCCATCCGGCCCCTGTTCCCGGAGGGCTTTAGTTGCGAGACCCAGGTGATCGGCATGGTGCTCTCGGCCGACCCGCTGCGGGACCCGGACACCCTGGCCATGGCGGGCGCCTGCGCCGCTTTGGCCGTCTCCGACATCCCCTTCCCGGAGGTGTTGGGCGCAGTCCGGGTGGGCCTGGTGGACGGCAAGCTGGTGGCCAACCCGACCTACGAGCAGGCCAAGGGGGCCCGGCTCAACATCGTGGTCGCGGCCACCGAGAGCGGCATCGTCATGGTGGAAGCCGGCGCCCGGGCGGCCACCGAGGACCAGGTGGTGGACGCCATCGAGTTCGGCCACCAGTGCTGCCGCAAGATCATCGCCGGCATCCGCGAGCTGGTGGCCGCCGCGGGCAAGCCCAAGCGCGCGGTCACGCCGCCGCCCTTTAACCAGGAGATGTACGAGCAGATCTCGGCCACCTATCGCGCGGAGCTGACCGACGCCCTGGACGCCCAGAAGCACGGCAAACTCGCCAGCTACGCCCGCATCGACGCCCTCAAGAGGAAGGTAATCGAGGCCGCCGCCGAGGCGGATCGGGACCAGGCCGCCCGGCTGTTCGAGGCGCTCAAGGAGCGCGTCTTCCGCGACCAGGTGCTCAAAGCGGGCCGCCGTCCGGACGGGCGCGCCTTCGACGAAGTCCGCGCCATCTCCATCGAGGTGGGCGTCCTGCCGCGCACCCACGGCTCGGCCCTGTTTACCCGCGGCGAGACGCAGGCCCTGGTGACCGTCACCCTGGGGACCAAGGATGACGAGCAGCGCATCGAGCTGCTGGATGCCTCGGAAACCTCCAAGCGCTTCATGCTGCATTACAACTTCCCGCCCTTCAGCGTGGGCGAGGTGGCCTTCCTGCGCGGCGCGGGCCGCCGCGAGATCGGCCACGGCGCGCTGGCCGAGCGGTCGCTCGGCCCGGTGATTCCCGAGGAAGCGGTTTTCCCCTATACCATGCGGGTGGTGAGCGACATCCTGGAGTCCAACGGCTCCTCCTCGATGGCCACCGTCTGCGGCGCCGCGCTGTCGCTGATGGACGCCGGCGTGCCCGTCAGCGCGCCCGTGGCGGGCATCGCCATGGGTCTGGTCGCCGAGGGCGACCGCTTTGCCGTCCTCACCGACATCGCCGGCGCCGAGGATCGCTACGGCGACATGGACTTCAAGGTAGCCGGCACCCGTGAGGGCATCACCGCGCTCCAGATGGACATCAAGATCCCCAACGTCAGCGCCCAGATTATGCGCCAGGCCCTGGAGCAGGCCCGCCAGGCCCGCCTGTTCGTGCTCTCCAAGATGGAGGAAGTGCTGGCCGCTCCGCGCATCGCGCTCTCTCCCTATGCCCCGCGCATCTACACCTTGACCATCCCGCCGGATAAGATCCGCGAGCTGATCGGGCCCGGCGGCAAGGTCATTCGCGGCATCACCGACTCGACCGGCGTGAAGATCGACGTCGAGGACGACGGCACTGTCAGAATCTACTCCGCCGACGAGGCCGCAGCCCAGAAGGCCCTCCAGATGGTGACCGACATCGCCGCCGTGGCCGAGGTGGGCAAGACCTATCTGGGCAAGGTGGTGCGCCTGGTCGAGTTCGGCGCCTTCGTCGAACTGTTCCCGGGCACCGACGGCCTGCTCCACATCAGCGAGGTCTCGGAAAGCCGCATTCGCAACGTGCGCGACGAGCTGCACGAGGGCGACCAGATCCTGGTCAAGGTGCTGGCCGTCGAGGGCAACAAGATCCGGCTCAGCCGCAAGGCGGTCCTGCGCGAGCAGCGCGACAAGCTGCGCCACGGCGAAAACAGTTGAGCCCTGGGGGCGAGGCGTGCCTCGCCCCTACCAGCCCGGTAGGGGCCGGGCAGGCCCGGCCCGCCCTAGCCCCTCAGCCCCGCCAGCACGCCGCGCATGTAGGCGAAGGACTTGGCCATCCCGAGCAGCGGTTCGTCGCCGTCGATCTCGTACTCCAGGTTGACGTAGCCCCGGTAGTTCATCTGCTTGAGCAGCTTGAAGATCTCGACCACGGGCATGGCCCCGTCGCCCACCGGCACCTGCGTCTTGCCGTCCCGGAGGTCCTTGAGATCCTTGATGTGGAAGTCCAGCAGGCGGCTGCCGGCGGCGCGGATGGAATCCAGAACGTTGGTGCCCGTGCGCGTGGTGTGTCCCACGTCGATGCACAGGCCCACGCGGGGATCCATCCCCTGAATGGCCTTGAGCACCGACTCCGGGGTGGGGAACTCCTTGTCCTCCGGACCGTGGTTGTGGATGGCCACCGGGATGCCGTACTCCTTGACCAGCCTCTCGACCCGCGGCACGGTCTGGTGCGAAGGCGAGACCACCATCAGCGGCATGGTGCAGGCCTTGGCGTAATCGAAGAGCCGGCGCAGGTCGGCGTCGTTGTCGCTCTTGAGATCGATCACGCCGCCGCCCACGATCTTCAGTCCCGCCTTGGCGAACTCCTTCACCCCGCGGGCCAGCTCCTGGGGCGTGCTGCTGTAGGGCAGGTGAAACTCCTTGATGCAGACGTACTCCACGTTGCACTTCTGGATCAGCTGGATGGCCAGCCCCCGCTGGAACTGGCGCACCGAGTAGCTGGCTACGCCCAGCTTGATGTCTTCGGCCGCCGCGGCCGCGGGCGCTCCTGCGGGGAGGCCCAGCCCGGCGGCGGCCATGGCGCCACCCAGAAAGCCGCGGCGACTGCTCTCAGTTTGTCTCACGGTGACTCCTCGTCAAAACGATGCTGTCTCTCGATGATAGCCGCGGGGCTCAGCCGCTGTACTTGCGCGCCAGCCGGCGCAGCTCGCCCAGCAGGCGCGGCGCCGCGGTGGCGGGATCTTCCTTGGCCTCGTATTCCAGCGCCAGGTAGCCCTGGTAGCCGGCGGCCGCGGCCATCTGCAGGAGGCGGTCCCAGTCCGAGGGCTGCCGCTTTCCGTCCTCGCCGGCCATCTCCGACTTCACCTGGAAGTTGACCGCATAGGGCAGGCACATCTCGATCTGCCGCCAGGGGTCCTGGCGGAAGTTGCCGGTGTCGAGGTTGATGCCCACCCACGGAGAACCCACCTGCTTGATGATTCCGATGATGGTGGCGGCCTTCTCGGTCACGCCCCCGTGGTTCTCCAGGCCCAGAATTACGCCCTTGGCGGCGGCGTACTCGGCGGACCGCTTCAGGACCTCGGCGGCCCAGCCGGCGGCCTGCTCTTCGGTGGCTCCCTTGGGAACTCTGCCGCCGAACACCCGGATGTGGCCCGCGCCCAGCCGCTCGGCCACGTCCACCCACCTCTGGATCTCGGCCACTTCCTTGGCTTGAAGCTCCGGCGTCGCTTGCGTCATCTCGGTGCGGACCGAGATACTGTAGATCTCGACCGCCGACCGGAAGGCCAGCCGCTTGAGCGGCAGCAGGAAGTCGTCGCCGGTCGAGGGGAACCAGTACACCGTCAGGTCCAGGCCGTCGATGCCGGTCTCGACCGCCAGGCGCACCAGGTCCTGGTAGGTCATCTTCTGGCTCTTGAGCGCCTCGCGGAACGAGTAGGCGCACAGCGCGGTCCGCAAGCGCGCCTGGCGCGCAGGGGACGGGGCGCCCGCCGCCCCGCAGGCGGCTAGCGCGGGAATGGTCCTCAGTAGTTCGCGTCGGTTCATGGCACCACCTTTATACCATCTCAGCGCGGGCGCACCGGAGACGCCTAAGCCGGCCCGCCGGCGCCGGGCGGTCCCTCCGGCAACGCTGGCGGTGCGTCTTGAGCGCCTTCCAGAGCCCCCGCACAGGCCTCGCCCACCAGCTTCTTGTACTCCCGCGCGTCGCCCTCCTCCGCCTTCCTAAGCGCGTCCCAGAGGGCGGTCAACGCCTCGTCCTCGATCCCGAGCATTTCCGCCAGGGCCTGGAACGGCTTCACCATCCGGATGCTCCGCTGGCGCTGCTCGGCATCGTTGAGATCCAGTTCCCGCAACCGCAGCACCAGCAGCTTGAACTCCACGCCGAAGATGTCCGAGCCCTTGGCGGCGATGAGCTCCTCGAACTTCGCGTCCGCGGCCTCACGCAGCTCGCGGCGCTGCTCGGCCGCGCCGCCCAGCTTGAGCGGGCGGAAGGAGCTGATGAGCGAGCTGAGGATCTCCAGACTGCGCGTCAGTCCCGCGTCGGCGCCGCCAGTGAGATAGGCGTATTGAATCAGCAGGACGTAATCGCTAATCTCTCCCTCGATGGCGACGATGACCAAAGCGTTGGTGGCCGTCTGCTCGCGCCGGCCGTTGACCATCACGTGGTCCAACCGCTGGCTGAACTCTAACCGCAGCACGCGCCGGTTGCTGGGGCCGAGCGTGGTCGAGCTGATGTGCTGCATGCTCAGCACACCGGTGGGGAACTGGGCCGCCAACAGGAAGGCATTGTGTTCCAGGGAGTGCTCCGTGTAGAACGGCGGCGAGGCGCGTTCCAGGGGCACGATGGTCAGCTCGGTAGTCGCGAGCACTTCCAGCGCGGTCGGAAAGATACGCCCGTCGATCACCGTTTCGCCCGGAATGGGCACAATCGAGGTCCGGCGCGGAGAACGGATGGACAGAACGTTGCGCTCGCCCGGCGCCCCTAACAGCGCCTTCTTTACCGACGGGTCCGTGAGCTGTAGCTTCTCGCCGGTCCAGTCGGCCGCGCTGAGTTGGCGCACCTCCCAATCGTCCGGCGGCTGCATGATGGTATAGGTCCCGTCGGGGCCGGCGATCACTTCCGGTTCCGGCTGGGCCACCTGCTGTGGGGTGACTTCCTGCTTGGCCGGAGTCACGGCCGGCAATCCGGCCGGGGTGAGCTGTTCCCGCTGGGACTGCGCGACGAACTTCAAGAAGGCCCACAGGAAGCCCAGCAGCACACCGGCCATGATCAGGCCAGCGAACGATCTCTCGATAGGGTTCGCCGCCTTGAAGAGCCAGAAACCGAGCAAGCCTTCCACGACCACCAGGAAGGCGCCGAGCAACGGGTACGGTCCGGTGATCTTCGACAGGTCGAGGTTGCTTTTTGGCGGCGTGGGAGCCGGAGCGGGTGTGGGTGTGGCCGTCGCGCCCATGGTTTCCTCCTTCCAGCGAGCATTCCGGGATCGCCGGATTGGAGGCAGCATACCACACGCGAGCCGGAAATCGGGCCTGCCGCGCTATGATGACCAGATATGGAGCCAGTCAACGTAGGCCTCATTGGCCTCGGCAACGTGGGTTCGGGCACCCTCACCATCCTGGCCGAGAACGCCGCACCGATCGCCCTGAAGCTGGGGTTCCGGCTGGCGGTCAAGGCGGTGTGCAGCCTGGACGTCGATCAGGTGCGCCTTCCCGAATCGCTGGGTCCGCTCTTCAAGACCACCGACTGGCGCCAGGTGGCCGCCCACCCCGAGGTGGACATCGTGGCGGAGCTGGTCGGCGGCGCCACCGTGGCGGCCGAGATCATTTCCACCGCCCTGTCGCTCAAGAAGTCCGTGGTGACCGCCAACAAGGAGCTGATGGCCCTGCGCGGGGCCGAGCTGTGGGAGCTGGCCATCGCCTCCGGCGCCAACCTGGCCATGGAGGCCAGCGTGGCCGGCGGCATCCCCATTCACGCCGTGCTGCGCGAAGGCATCTCCGGCGACCGCGTGGTGGCGCTGTACGGCATCCTGAACGGCACCAGCAACTACATCCTCACCGAGATGGAGAAGCGCGGCGAGACGCTCGCCACGGTGCTCGCCGAGACCCAGCGCCTGGGCTATGCCGAAGCCGATCCCAGCGCCGACGTGGACGGCTACGACGCCCGCTCGAAGCTCGCCATCCTGGCGGCCCTGGCCTTCGGCGAGCGAATCACCCCCTCGGACATTTTCACCGAGGGGATCCGGCGTATCTCCCCGGTGGATTTCCAGTACGCGCACCGCCTGGCGCACACCATCCGGCTCATCGCGGCGGCGC
>Ga0315289_10009457_pt1 | contig 14028 bp, 27 predicted proteins | sample YL17G11_40_MG_FD_203452 | JGI IMG/M metagenome (GOLD analysis project Ga0315289, IMG submission 203452) | Sediment microbial communities from Yellowstone Lake, YNP, Wyoming, USA - YL17G11_40 | ecosystem: Environmental > Aquatic > Freshwater > Lake > Sediment | place: USA: Wyoming | collected...
AAAATACTACCTAAACTGGTTGCGAGTTCCGGTTACAAACTATTGACTACCGACCAAAAGAAGGAATTGTTAGAGGAAGCTGCATCACAGGTTAAGACTGCTGTGCGTAAGCAAATAATAGAGAACGCTGAACGAAAAGATGTGCAAGATTTACAAGAAAGAATGAAGAAATGAAGCCTAAAGACCGCGATGAGATGCTAATACGAATGGATGTTAAGTTGGATGAGTTAAAGACTGACTTCCAAAACCACCTTGCAACACATTCAAAATATACTTATTTGGCTATAAGTACAGCTTTGGGGATGATTGCTACTTTACTTGTGGCTTTGTTAAAGAACTAAATTTAGACTGGCATTATTACCCCAGATTTGCAAGGCTGCTGGGGGGATAATAGTGCAGTTGGTGATGAGAGGTTTGAAATAAAAAAAGACCCGCAATCAACTGACTACGGGTCTATTGGAAGAAGGGGAACTAATTAACCTTACTATCGTGATATTTTTCTTCTTTACCTATTGGTTGAAGTTCCAAATAGGGCATCCCATCAAGAACTACTGCTGCTGAAATAACTGACCTCACAGTGTTAAACTGATTGTATGCAAAGGCCAGTTGTTTATCGTCTATTCCTGAGCCAACATCTAAACCAAACAAACGAGAGGTAGGATTCACCAACCACTTAATACCTGCTGCACTATGATAGTGTCCCATAACCGTACTCATTGCAGACTTTCGCATAGAGTTATAAGCAGGCCAAAGACCCCCGCCGCTTGCGTGGCCGTGAACATAACGCACATTATCAATTATATGTTCCCACTGCCAATCCCAATTTTTTGTTCCCCATATCTCCTTATATGATTTAATAAATTGTGATGGTATGTTTACGGATTGGGCAAGACGAATTATTCTTGAATCGTGATTACCTATACAAACCTTTACATTGGGAAAAGCAGCTTTCCATTCCTTGACAACTTCAAGTGCTTGATTGTACTCATCTAAAGCCCCAGGTAATTCAGGATTATGCTCGTGGAAACTAATTGCGTGGCTATCACATACATCCCCTATATGTAAAGTTACATTGGTTCTATATTCTTTCTTTAAGTCTTTGCAGAACTGTAAGTAACCAGGTCTAACAAATCTGACATGCGTATCCCCTATGACTAAAACTCTCATAATTATTCCCCTTTATTTCTCAAATATCCAAAAGTAACTGTGAAATTTCCGGCTCTGGCAAATCCTTGTAGAACTTCCCAACCGAAAAAGTAGGGTCGAGGTGAAACCTGCCTCTTGTTATGTGTACTTGAATGATGTTCTCGATGACTTCTTTGTTTGTATAATCCACTGAACTTATCATAACCTATCCTTAACCAACTTGCATAAGATGTAACTGTCTTTGCAAAATATCTGTAGCCTCTGGAACACAAGTTGCCATCAAAATTGGGATACCTTGTAATTGAGCGTGGTAATTTTCTCTCCACATCCCATTTGAGATATATCTATCTGGGATATAATTCAAGAGTAGGTTTCTACTGTCAAGTATCTTGCAATCCACATCAAGAATTTGTGTCTCTGTAACGTATCCCATTTCATAGGCGTTGATTACAAACTCATCGTGTTCACCAGGACAGTAAAATTCTATGTTTGGAAAAGCAATCTTTAACTCAGCGACAAAAGCTACAGCCTTCCTATTGTTCTCTACCATCGTTTCGTGAGTAGCATCCTTACCAGCCACACCTCTAATTGAATGACTGCGTCAAAGATAGACGCGAACTTTGTTATTCGTATCTATCATATTACACCACCTCTCTGTTTAGAAAATTATTCAAAATTGATTGTTATTAATGGTTTAATTTGACAACCTTTTTCATTAAGCTCTACAACTGCATCTTTACCATACTGATTAATAACAGCAGTAAAAAATAAAACGTCTCCTTCAGCACGAAACTTATCTCCTTCAGCATAAAGCCTATCTCCTTTAGCACGAAGCCTATCTCCTTCAGTACGAAACTTATATCCTTCAGCACGAAACTTATTTGCTTCAGCACGAAGTTCCAAACGTTTTTGCCAAGCTATTTGTAACTCATTCTTTTGGTTTGACATCTTTCTATTCTTTACCATTTATCCTACTATATTCTAATTTTTTTATTCTTAAATCCTCACGGTGTTCCTCTTGATACTGTCCAATTCCTTAAAGTATTCAAAAGCATAACCCATCACATTAAATATCAATCCCATCAAAGCGTCTTCCATACCTTCACGGCTTTTGTGTCCTCTGTGTTCAAGCCACCAATCCATAAAGTGTCTATGGGCTGACTTTATGTAAGTATCTTTGGGGATGCCCTTCTGCCAGTTATCACTATCTCTGTAATTGCCGTCCGATTGAACACGATGTTTGTGCAGGTAAGCAGCGTAGTGTTGCAACACTACGGGGGATAGAAAACCCTCAAAGTCGAGTTTATCCTTATCTGTATCGCGTGTAGCTCCTCCTGTAAATGTTCGTATTTTAGCATTATCAGGACGGCCACAGTTCAAAAATGATTCTTTCATTTCATTAGGCAACATAATTACTCCTCATATTTAAGTAGATAGGTAGGGTTTAATACTTTGAATGATAATCTTCCAATTTTGGCATCATTGATATTGTGTTTAGGTCTAATCACCAAACCCTCAATAGGAATAGATGGTGCAATGATAGATTGTATAGTTGTAAATTTAACCAGTGTTTCAATATCTGGTGGTAATGTTTTTGTCACTGAGACAAGAGGCACAGACATAAGATTCAACGCTTTGATTATATCTATCGCGTGTACGTCAGCATACTTACCCATAGCAATATCAAATACGTTGTATATGTATATCCTGTGTTTATTTAAGCCATACCTATTTTGTCGTATTCCAGGCCCGATAATCTCTCCTTGAATAGCAAAGTTATCTCCGAGTCGTTTCATATTATCTTCAAGGTGAAGTTCATTGGCCATCTTCCAAAAGACATTTAGTATCTTATCTTCGGCTAAAACATCTGGCATAGGTCTGGCAAGGTCTATGTTACGAGAACATACACCAAAAACACCATCCCTGATATAATAAGTAGCAGAAGTACCATCTAATTTTTCGGTATAGTTAAAAGGCCCTTGATTTCTATAAACATCAAGAACCCAGGGTATGTTCTGAATCCGTTCCTCATCCGTCTTAGGAATGAATCCTGGAAAGTTACCCTTCATTATACCAGACATACACACAGGAATTGGTACTTCATATTTGGTAACTCCGAGTAATTCGGTAACATCTTGACCTTCTACTACACTTGAGCCACCACAAGGTAGTACACTCAAAGGAAAAGCAATGCCTTGACTGATAACTCCTTTAAGTCTAATGGTTTTGATTCTAAACTTTCGTGCCCTAAGAAATTCAAACTCTGGCTTATCCGGCATAATAGAATCAATCTCGCAAAAAGCCACAAGGTCATTAACTTTGTGTAGGTTTTTATCAACAATAACTTGCCATCCCAATATTTCGGCTATTTCAATTTTATCTGCATTTTCTATTGGTTTAATAGATTTGATTCGTTGAATAGTAGCTAAATGTCGCATTATTTTTCCTCCAAATAATTAAGAGCATTTTTAATGTATTCTGAATTATCTTCAAAAAACCCCAGGGCTTTATTACAAGCATTACACAACAAACCCCGTACTTTCCTTGTTTACGTTCCATATTAAGTCCTCTTAATCTTAGGTATAGTTACCATCTTTCTATCTCCCTTTGAGTAGTATGTGCAACCCGATATTCTTTTGAAGCGTGTATAATCTGATGTTTTACCAAAGATAGCTTCAAAGTTAGCATCATATTTAGCTTTATTGACCGGCCTATATTGCGAACCTTTACCAGCATCATTGTTTACCACGGTAATTCTCCTTGAATAGATTTGGCAATTCATTGAACCACGTACAACTATCTGTTCCTAACTCGCTTACATCTATAAAGGATACACTGTTTGGATGAGCCAAATCCCAACAGTTAGAGGTGTAATAACTACACTTGTTTCGTCTTTTGCAAAAATGCTTGTTACAAGTTAACATTTGTTGATTCCTTTTTGCATTGTGTTTCACAACAACAGCCAGAACATCTCTTCGACCACTTACCAAAACATTCCAAAATATGTTTCGCTTTAGAAACAGGTATTAGGTTGCCATACTCGTCCTTGACAAATTTCCTGGGGTTATAATCTGTATCTGCCATTATATTAACCCTTTTAATTTAAGGTCAGTCTTCGTGTTTAGAACCAGTTTGGTAGTGTCCTTATTCTGTTTGGCAGTTAAAAGGTTATTTGTATTTTCTCTGCTGATACCTTCCTTAGTTGCATAATAATCCTTAACCTTTTGCACTCCTACAATAATCTGCTTCAAAGCTATGTTCTTCTTTAAGACAGTAGCAACAAATATCAACAATGCTGCAATAAAACTACAAAAAGCTATCCATTGGGCATATCTGATAGTAGCCAGAGTCATTCCAAGTGCTGCTAAACTGCCCATCCCTATTGGTAGTGCTGCTTTAGAGCCGTTTACAAAGGCAGCAACAGAGATAGCTATACCTATGATAGACACTGCCACTAACCAATTTGTTTGATACACGACCTTATAAAGGATTTTGGTGACTGTATCTGGTATTACGGGTGGTCCGTCAGGACACCTCTCCGATGCGTGGCAGCTTGTCAGGACGATTAAACACCCGCCAAGCAGAAACAGCAGAGCCAGGACACAAATTATCGTGCGTATAATAGACATTTTAATTAACTCCTTAATTAAGTCTGGTCTTTAGGTTTTCCAACAATGCTTCACGGTCAATTTCATAAGCTCTTACTACTATGTGTGCTTCGATTTTCAAACCTTCTAATATGTCTTTTGCTCTATGGTCACGTAACCACTCAGAAAAAATCAATGGAGTTTGATGAGCGGAAAACTCAGTGGAAAAGGAGTGATGAAGCGGGCAAAGCATCGCCACGTTGACTGTAGAGAAACGCACACCAAAGTTTTTACGACTATAAATGTGGTGTACTTGTGCTACCCCATCTGCTCCACAATACTCACACCTGCGACCTAACTCTTTGTAGCAAACATCCCTAAAGATATTGTCTAAGTTTCTGGTTTTAATCTGTTTTCTTTTTGCCATCTTAATTCCTGTGATTTATAACCCACGTTTCAGCAGCTTCAAGAGCGAATCTTAGTTTTCGTGATTCAACTAAACCGAGAGCAGTAGTCCAACCTTCCTGTGTTTTTATTATCCAATTCGATTTTACGTCTATTTGTATTGGAGCAACGATGAAAGTACCTATTTTTACACAGATAGATTCAACAATTTTCACCGGCTCAAATGGCTGAGCCTTGTCATAAACCTCTAACATCTTAGATGCAGTAGGTTCTTCTACACAATAAACCGGATTACCTAAACCATATTCACCAATACATACCATTCTCATTTTAATCTCCTAACTAAAGTGTAGTACACTTTTGAAGTAATTGCAAGAAATTTTGATAATATCCTGGATTATTTTTCTTCATTTCACGGACATCTTTACAACCTTTGTAAGGTTCAATAACTCTACAGGTAATATGTTTGAGAGTATATTCCAAAGCCTTTGCCAAATTATATGCCCCATCTAAACCTACCTCATCATTGTCTGCAACTATTACCACGACTTCTATGTTTGAGTATTGATTAAGAAAATCCTTAATGTGAGATGCCCCTGTTGAACACGATGGTCGAGCTATGATTGGCCAGTAGGTATCCTCAGAAAGAACTACAGCGTCACTTACACCCTCTGTTATTATCAAATAATTATGTGTTTTGAAACTCCGTGTTGAAACAAATAAACCCAATTTACTACCGGCAGTTGCTTTCTTTTCTCCTGTTAGATAGCGTTCTTGGATTCCAATGAGATTATTTATCCCATCCCACATAGGAAATAGATAACATTTTTTATGTTCGTCCCACCTTGCACCAAAAGCCTTGATACTATTCAAAGACACCCCCCAAATATGATGTAAGTAATCAGGCAAAACCATATTAGCATTTCCCCAAACTTTTAGATAATGGTTGGGGTCAAAACTTACTCGTTGTGGGTGTATATTTAGTATGTCCTTGTAGGAATGGACATAACCAGCTTCCCCTAATTTTATAGGACTCTTTACTCTGGCACAACAGATATATTTATTGTCATCCGATACCATACACCACCCGTTGTGGGCACATATAGGACACATAACATTATCTCCAATCCTCAACCAATTCATACACTGCCTCATAGTTTATCAAGTATGTAGTATATTGCAGTAAGTGTTATTATACATAAAACTATCGTAACCATTGCTGCTTCCATTTTGAATGAATCTTCATTTCCAATCCCAATTTACCTCTCTGAACGAAAGGCAATCGGCCAGCCATACCAACGGGATTTTTCCGGTAGGCCCGTTCCTGTTCTTCGCTATTAACACATAAGCCTCACCGTTATCTTTTGATTCTACTGCAATTTCACGCATCAAATAATAAGATGGGCGGTGCAATAACAATACAACGTCAGCTACCTGCTCAAGACCACCCGAATTATGACATACTAAACCATTAACAACTAAGTTGTGAGTTGTTGGCACTTGTCTATCAAAAACTTTCTTAATTCCTTGTGGGATTATGCTTATGATAGCATCAGGAACAAGTTGTTCTTTTTTCCAATTATGTATAAGTTTAGACTGCATTAAGTGCCAATAACCTAAGCGTTTATTTTGCCATCTATAATATGACTTAGCAGTATTGTTTAATTTAGCGACTTGTTTAGAAAATTCTACACTAAATCTATTTCTGAAATTACCTGTTGTAACAAGAAGGTCATCTGTATTGCGATTACCGTGCAATTTAACCTTTTGAATAAATATATTACGCCAAGTATCTGTAATATGAATAGTCCAAGCAAGTCTTTTCATTTTGCCTCTAATTGGAACTTCTCTAATATAAGCATAAACTCCGATAAAGGCCAAACCAAATAACATTTGTTCTGCTAATTTTTTGCTGGTTGTATGATATTTAAGTTCCCAAGTACCTTTTTTATTTCTGCACACACAACCATCTGTCTCCCATAAACCTTCAAGCAATTCGGCCCAAGATTGTTTATTAGCAGTTTGTATGAACCAATCAGGAATAGACTTTTCCCAAGACCTAAATCCCCACAATTTCTTTTCTTTTAACCAATTACGAACAGGAGCTAAATAATTGGGTATTTCATAACTCCAATACTTACGAGACAGCTTCACCTGATTAGGTTTGCAATTAAATAAATTATTAACTGTTGCACAAAATTCGTTGGCAATTTCTTCATTTCCCGTACACCAAGTGGGGGGTTGGTACTTACGCATACAACCATTACCCAACATATAACCGATAAACTTAGCTTCTGAGATATGAGTATGGTCTGTTTCAGGCCAATTCAAAGCTCCCACTAAACTATCTTCTAAAGTAATATCTTTAGCAGCTTTATACCCAATATCTGTTAGTAGTTTATGGTCTGTTGTTACTTCTACAAAGCGTCCGCTTTCAGTAGTTATCTTCAAAACTTCTGCCGGTAGTTTATCAACATAACTACTAACTGATTCCTGTAATATATCGTTTAATGTAATAACTTTGTTGTCATAGCCATAAACAAAAGAAGTATCAACAGCAAAACAAGCCCTGAGGTCTGATAAACGTGGTTCGTGGCCTTGTCTATCCTCTGGCTTACGACTAAGTTGACTGACTTCAATCACAGGTATCTGTAGGTTTTTAGAAATAGCTCTAATTTGCTGCGTCATTTCATCTATGGCTTGAACAGTATTTTCTGTTCGATTTGCTATAGACATTAGTTGTAGAAAGTCTATGGTAAATAATTTTACATCTTTAGTTTTTAAGATTTGTTCTAATTTACGATAAATTGTGGTGGGTGTTTGAAAACTGGAATCATCAATTAGAATCTTATACTGGCTTAAATCCTTAATGGCCTTATTAAATTTGGTCTGCTCCCCAGGATTCAGAGGTTCACGTCTCATTTTAATTAGACTTATTTGAGAAAGATTTGCCAACATTCGTTGAATTACCATCTTAGTTGACATCTCTAAAGAAAACATAACAACAGTTTCCGTTTTACCTATATTAAGTAAAATGTCAATTAAAAGAGACGACTTACCCATTGAACTCCTGCCGCCTATGATAGTTAGCTCGCCAGGTTGCAATCCTATAATCACGTCATCAAGAGCAGAAAAACCAGTCTTTAGGCCGGACATATCCCCTATTGTAGCAGCTACAGATTCAACAGAGTCTCCGACACTAAGAAGGTTGCTGAGCAGCGTTGTATCGAGATTTCCAATCGGGTTGTTCATCTTGTTTTGCTCGTATTCCTGTCCATTCTTCATAGTTACGCTTCCATAATCTTACAGCAGCTTGCCAATTTTTCATAGGTTTATTCTTTCCAACTACCCAACCAACCATTTCGTAGTGGTCGTAAAAACGTCCAACGTCCAACTGTGGAAAAACTTCAGCAGCATAAACCTTTATTTCTTCGATTGTTGGTTTGATAAATCTTGCCATAAGTGTTTCCAATCCTCTAACCATACTTTTTTAGATGCTTTAATAAAAGCAAGTAAATCTTCATTAAAATCAACGACCGCCCAATTTTCAATATCTCTGAGAATGTTTTTATATGCAGTCAATTCATCCATTAAGAACCTCATGAATATCCTCATCACTTAATACTTCATTTGCTAACTCATATAACTCATCAACAAAATCATCAAAAGTAATAGGGTCATCTACATAAGGATACTTGAGTGTTATTCGTAACATCTTGATAGCAAAATTTTTATCAGTCATTTTATTATTCCTTAAAAACTCCAGGCGGGCAGGAGTCCCGACCTCGCTTCCTGCTGACCACTAAACACCGATTTAACGCTTGGTAGTATTGTTAGTGTCGGTATTCTTATTACGCATCAACGCTACCACGTCGCCGCCTGGAGGTTGGGAGTCTAAATTTTCTTCAAGTTCCTCTAAAACATCCTGCTTAGAACCACGTTTTTTACTGTCAATCACTTCTTGGAGCAAATCCACTGCTTCCCAATACCTATCTGCTGCTTCATCGTCGGGGTTAGTCATTTGAGTTAGCATTCGGGACAGAGCCTCTCAGGTTTTAGATATTCTGGAACGCGATATTTTCTATGAAGGTGACAGTTCCGCAAAGTACATATTCTTCCGTTAAATCCTTCAATAGAACAATGCCCTTCAATAAAGTATTCACATTCTTCGTCCTGTTCTCCAGCTATTGGTAAATTTTCCGCCCAAGATACTGAACCAGTATTTCTACAAAGGGGACACATTTTCATTCTCCTTTTCAAAATACCCCGGCGGGCAGGATTTGAACCTGCGGTTGGGCTGTTAAGCCTCCGCCATCCGTTTCTACTAACGTCTTAACAGCACAACCGCAGGTTCAAAATAGATGGGGTGATGGCCGTTGATGTCCTTAATCTATGCGTCCATAGCAATCACAACGACATTCCGCCGGAGTTATCCTTCAAAATACGTCCGGCGGGCAGGTGCGTTAATGCGTGGGTGCGGTAATAGGCTAAGACTTGCCACTTGCCATCGCAGCTACTTAAAGCCGATTGTCATTTCTGACACCACGCCGCCGCCGGGATTATTCATTTGATATTTTTGCAACATCTTCTCCACCACGGAGTTATCGTTCTACAAAATTTACAATAACGCAACTTAGCAAACCGTGCAAACCAACTCCATCGGTACAGACTACGCATTTATCATTCTCCTTTTCAAAATACCCCGGCGGGCAGGATTCATCACCACATCGTTAGGCTTCGACGCCCGGATTAGCACCTGCTTGGCTGGGTCAGCAGCCTACTTGCCTCCCAGTCTCAGATTGGCCTTGCGAGCCGCCACCGGCATTGTCATTTAGAACGGTAAATCACTACCTTCGGTTTCTAATTTAGGCTCATCCTTCTTGGCTTCTAAACTGCCAACAAAGTGAAAACCACTTACTCGCAGGTAAAGATTTGCTTTACCTTGTACCAAAGTACCTTCTACAATAATAGGTTTTCCCTTTGTAAAGTATTTCATAATTGTTTCACCCAATTTTTCATTGGCTACACAATTTACAAAGGTAGTTACTTTCTTCTCTGCCTTGCCGTAATTATGAGCCACAGCAAAGGTTACAAACTTACCACTTGCACTTGACCTTGTTTCAGGGTCGGCTGTTAAACAGCCTTGAAGAATTGTTGTGTTCAACATACTTATCTCCTATCTTTTCTTAAATATGTTTATTCATCATCATCAACGGGGTACATTTTTGCTCCCCAGTAATCTTCAAGATGGTCAAGACATTCATCTCTATCTGATGCTTCTACAAAAGCAGCAATTATTTCATCTCTGTACTTAATTTTGTACTTCATTTTGCTCCTTTATACTACACGGTGATTGACAAATTATGCCACAGGTAGCAGCAAATCTAATACAACTATCAATATATGCTGCCATTTCTTCTCGCCTCAATTCACTTTTTCCCATTATAAACTCGTGGGATGTGCCCTTAAATTTGGTCAAAAACTCATATTTCAAAATCTTATCTATTTCATCTACAGTATAACCTAACTCAGCAGCCAGAGGTTCATACACACAAGCATAAAGATACCTGTACTGTTCAAGGGTAACATTGCTATCCTGTTTCATTACCAGAACAACTACAGTGTCGTCTTCCTTGAATTTGGTGGAAGTGTACTCGTCAAGCATCTGTCGGGTTTGGACAGATAAAGTGAGTTTGCCTGCTTTAATTGTGCCATAAAATCTGTTAATTAGTTGTCACCTTAAAATTAGTATAAGCAAATTCACTGTTTGCGTCTACAGGCAGATAATCCGTACAATCATTATTACAGTTTTTCTCGTTAGCTGGAGTTATTGGCATTATTGTAAGCTCAAACCAACTGGATTGTTCCCTTGTGTTGTTTTTAGCCCAACACTCAGGGCCGTGATTATTGATATAGCACTTACATTTTGAGCAATATATTTTCATCTTATTTAGCCCCAATTAGTTTTACTATAATCAAGACAATATCTACGATAGCTCTTAGGCCGAGCCAACTAACAATCACAAAGTCGATATTACTCAATCTCATCAATGTCTCCTATTTCTTCACAACGTTCACAATAATAAATACAATCCATCGGCGGATATTGCACCAACATTTCTTTACCGCAGTAATCACACAAAACCGTAAATGTCTTGTTCATTACAAACTCCTCAAAGCAATCTGCCTTTTTCCAACCTTGCACAACGGGCTTTACCATCTGTATTATATGGTACAACTACGTCAGCTAAATCTTCCCAGTGTAGGTACATTCTTCTAATGCGTGTTTCTCCATTTGGAGTAATGTTATAATTATTTTTAATCCAGTCAACCGTCCCAAAATTAACACCACAACCACAATTTTGACTACGCAGAGGGTTTGGAATTTCTGTGATAAATTTGGAGTTTTTCCAACAATTCGGCGGTTGACATATAGGATTTCCCTCAGCCTTATATACAATATAACCCTTTTTATTAAACTTAAATTTTTGTTTTAACCATTCGGAAGCTATTAACAATCCTTTGCTTTGACTTAGGTTTGCACCAGATAGGTTTGCATCAGATAGGTTTGCACCATATAGGTTTGCACCAGTTAGTTTTGCACCAGATAGGTTTGCACCAGATAGGTTTGCACCAGTTAGTTTTGCACCAGATAGGTTTGCATCAGATAGGTTTGCATCAGTTAGTTTTGCACCATATAGGTTTGCACCAGATAGGTTTGCATCAGTTAGTTTTGCACCAGATAGGTTTGCACCAGATAGGTTTGCACCAGTTAGTTTTGCATCAGATAGGTTTGCATCAGTTAGTTTTGCACCAGATAGGTTTGCACCATATAGGTTTGCATAAGGTTCAATTTTGTAACCATTCACTAACATATTTATTCTCCTTTATTTTGTTTGCAAAAGTTAGCGACTTGACAGTAGCTTTGGCATCTTATACAAGCACCTTTTCTTTGCTCATTATTTAACCCTTAAGTTATATTATAGGATTAATGTTTGGTGGCAGTTATCCATATTATAATTTATGAATCCCTGGTCAAATTTGACTAACACTAATCCTATAAATCCTTTTGCTTGCAGAAATTAGCAACTTGGCAATAACTTTGACACCTTATACAAGCACCTTTTCTTTGTTCAAGATATAGTTCTTCACCCTTCTTGGCATTATTCAACATCCATTTTTCAGCATCTTCTTTAGTAAAAGGCGTCTTTTCGCCATCAAGATAACTATTACAAGCTACTGCCGACTTTCTACCCTTCTTCATTACAGCCCAAGTTTCAGGTCGCCGCCAACGCTCCTCGTCCGTACAAAGCATAACACATTTTTGGTGTTCTGCCAAACGAAATCTTACAAATTCGTCAATTTTATTTAGAGGCCATAAGGGTATATCCACAGACTGAAACGGTATTGCGGGATAATCTGCCTGTACTGCCTTTGACGTTTGCCAGTCCCGTAAGAAAGCATTTATTTTTAGTCCCTTAATATGTATTCCGTTCTTTTCAGCAAGCCAAGCGTACACGTTTAACTGTTGCTCCCATTCGGATTTAACTCCGAGTAAAAATGAATAAACACTTGTGCATTTATAGTCTGCAATAATACCCGTTTCTCGTATATCAAAAGTGTCCACAATTCCAACGACAGTTATACCATCTATTACTAATTCTAATTTACGGTTTGGAGGTGTAATATCCTTAGATGGGTTATATTTATCAGCCAGAAGGTGAACAGATTCGCCCAAAACAGCCCACAATCTTGTTGACGCATCTACTTTTATTGCATCCCAATTAACCATTGTCAAATTTCTAATCTGTACGGGGCCTATTAAAGATGTAACCCCTATTCTTTTAGGCTCTGGTTTGTGTTGTGGAGTAGCACACATTCTGTAAATAGAGTCCGGTAACTGGTGACAATTAGTATATTCCATTATTTAATCCTTTAATAGGTATCGTATAGCTGTATTTAATATATCGGGATTGTCAAATATCATACTTAGTCTCCTTTGTCTTTAGGTTCTTTGTCAATAAAAGTCTCAATAAAACGATTAAGATATTCACGTTCTCTGGATTCTGAGAGGCTGAGCGGGCCAAGATAATATACCGGCAGCCATTTTCGTAGCATATCTCCGTGTGTGGCAACATCATTTTCTGTTAGTGTTAGCATAATTTATTTCACCAGTTTGGTTTTCCGTAGTAGTTGATTTCGTACTTAAAATCTTTTATACCCCAATATATACAATTTGGTTTATCCCTTGCTAAATCAACGGCACAAGCACCAAGACAGTCACCCGTACCGTCTAAATCGTAATGCTTGCAAAATCTACACCATATCTCAAGTGCCGACGCCTTATCCATAAATCACCCCCGAACCTGCCAAAATTGACTACCAAAAGCCTTGCGTTTCTGGTGTCCTTTTCGCTTTGGACGCAGGCCAGCAATTTTAGTCATAGCCTTGGCTTCACGTTCTGCTTGTTCGTCCAACTTATCAAAATCTCTTGAAGGTTTAATTGTCCACCTCTGAAATGATGTAGCTGTTAGAATCGTGGTCAATTTCTTCCCCGATAATGTCATAAGCTGAAAGCTCACCTGAAAGAACCAACTCAATAGCTTGCTCCTCATTTACAGCTTCAACACGGAAAACTGTGCAGCTGGTAGTCGGGACGAACACCTCAAACCTTTTTAGCTTTGCCTTTTTCTTGCTCATATATCCTCACTTTCCAAAAACAATCTGTGTTCCGTCCCAAAGACAATCGGGACATTCTTTGGCATGCAGGGCTTTGATTTCTGGTAGATTATCCTGTACTGCCTTATCATAGGCGGCATACACCTTATCGTAGGCAGCATACGCCTTACCGTAGGCATCATACGCCTTATCGTAGGCAGCATACGCCTTA
>Ga0315289_10009458_pt1 | contig 14026 bp, 12 predicted proteins | sample YL17G11_40_MG_FD_203452 | JGI IMG/M metagenome (GOLD analysis project Ga0315289, IMG submission 203452) | Sediment microbial communities from Yellowstone Lake, YNP, Wyoming, USA - YL17G11_40 | ecosystem: Environmental > Aquatic > Freshwater > Lake > Sediment | place: USA: Wyoming | collected...
CTGCTGGCAAGGAATTCCTTGATGATTCTGCCGAATTCTGGCGATACTCTACTCATCCCACCTCGCCTCCGTTCACTACTACCTAACATATCACCGTCGCGCAGGGTTGTCAAGCCCTGTGGGGCAAAGTAAGAGCCCAGTAATGCGGGAGGAAGCATCCTTCGACGGGCTCAGGACGCAGACAAGCCTTTCATTCTGAGACAAGCCTTTCATTCTGAGCTTGTCGAAGAATGCGGGTTTGAGAGAGTCTCGGAAGACTTAACTCCTCCGCGGCTAACAGTCCAGCGTCGGGCAGCGCAGCCGGTCCGGGCCCTGCGGGGCCGATGGCCGGGACGGCGCCCGGCCACTACGTTCCGTCCGCTGCCGAACTGTTTCTGTGCGGGTGAGGTGGGCCAGGTAATCCTGCCAGGTTTTGCGGAAACCGGTAATTTCGCGAGCATAAAGTCGCGAAACCGGCACGGGTCGTGCAGCAGTCTAACATGTGGGAGTGCAACGCGATCCTGGAGGTGGACGCAGATGAGAAGACACTTCTGGATTCTCCTGGCCGTCGCCTGCGCAGCGTGCTCCGCTGGAACGTCCGCGTCGAGCGTCGCCTACCGCAAGCAGTTTCTCCTCTCGGTGCCGGTTCACGTAGTGTGTGTGAATCTCAACGACCGCAGCGTAAAGGTCACGGTCGCCATGTCCAAACGCGGCCGGGGCAGTTCCGAATTGGCGTCCTCAATCGTTTCGAGGACTCGTCCGACGGCCGCGGTCACGGGCACTTTCTTCGACACCCGCTCGCTTCTGCCAACGGGTGACATCGTCATCGCCGGCGTCCTTGTCCACTCGGGATGCGTCGGCCCGGCGCTCTGCGTTACGAGGGACAACCGCGCCCGAATCATCCCGCACAAGTTCAGGTCGCGCAGGGGCCGTGACTACGATACCATCCTGGCAGGAGGCCCGACTCTCGTGCACGATGGTCACATCGCGCTGAATCCCCGCCGTGAAGGCTTCACCGACTCCCGCATCTTCAGGCCGAACCGGAGGACAGCGGCCGGCGTGACTCTCGCGAACAAGGTGCTGCTGGTGTCGGTCAACAAGCCGATAAGCCTGCACCGACTGGCAAGGATTATGCTCAAACTTGGAGCGGCTGAGGCAATCATGCTCGACGGCGGCTCCTCGACTGCCATGTATGCCAATGGACGCTTTATCCTGCATCCCGCCCGGAGGCTCACCAACGTTCTTCTGGCCTACGAGAGCCCCGAAGCCTATAGGCGGGCCGCCCCGCAGCTAGCGCCGACCGTGCTTACGGCGAAACGGTTGGCAGATTTGGCCAGCCTCGGTCGGTATGGCGCAGGTCCAGGGCCGGAAGATCCCTGGTATCTGCGGATTGCCAGATCCTCCAGTAGCACCGATTCTCCGACGCTCTGGATGCTCGGCGCGGATGCAGCCATTACCGCGTGGCCTCATTAGGGCCATCGGCTGTCCGTTCTTCGACCCGATCCAGATGCCAAACGGTGAGCCCGCGAGCTTCGCTTCGCTAATTGCATGGGCCGGCGAGAGGCTGGTATAATATCGTCGCTGGCTCAGGGCGGGGAAGCGGTTTGCGGCCTCGTGAGCAGGGGTACAGTGGCCCCAAGGAGGCTGCGCTGGCCGGGCGCCCTGGCTGCCGCACTCGGAAAGGGGAATAGCCATGAGGTGCCTGACTCCGCTTGCTGCCGTCGCGCTGGTCGTCGTGGTCGCGCTCGCCGGATACAACTACTGGCAGATCGGCCGTCTGAAGAGCGAACTGGCGGGCATCAAGGCGAAGGTTCACAGCGGCCGGGCTGCAGCCGGCAACCAACAGGATCTGCTGACAGCGCTTGCAGCGGTCAAGCGGCACACGTCAAGGGCCAGACAGTTGCTCGGGGCTGGGCAGATGGGTGGCGCCCGGCTTGAACTCGACAAGAGCCTCCAAAACCTGGAAGAAGCCTCTGCGCTCTCGCAGGACATCGCCGCGGACGCGGGCCACGGCCTGGGCGCCGTCTGGCTGGCGGTCCGCAGGGAGGTCCAGAGCGCCTGGAAGGAGCTTTCCAGACAGGGCGGAAGAAGGAGGCCGGAAGGTAATGGGTCGGCAAGTGACAAATAGAGTTTTGTTGCTGGGGCCGTTCTTTCGCTTTTCTGCAGACCCACCCGCTTACCGAGGATCGTATCGCGCGCCCAGGCCCACCTGAACGAGAGAAGGGCTGGGCGTAAAGGCTGACGGGGGTTGGACGTTGAAGGTCGCCGCCATTGTGCCGGCATACAACGAGGCAGCCCGGTTGGGGTCAGTGTTGGAGGCAATCCAGCACGCGTCGCTGGTGGACGAGACCATCGTGGTCAGCGACGGCTCCACCGATGACACCTACGTGGTGGCGTGTGGAAGCCCGGGCGTGCGCGCGCTGAACCTGCCCCGGAATGTGGGCAAGGGCGGGGCCATGTATGCGGGCGCTTCGTCCACGGACGCGGATGTGCTCGTCTTCCTGGACGCTGATCTGGTGGGCATAAAGGGCGAGCAGATTGACTCGATCGTGAGGCCTGTGCTGCAGCAACAGATGGATATGTGCGTCGGCGTATTCCGCGGCGGCCGACGGATCACCGACCTGGCCCAGCTCATTGCGCCTTACATTTCGGGGCAGCGCGCGCTGCCCCGCCGGCTCTTCCTCGAAATCCCCGGCACCCAGGCCGTTCGCTCGGGAGTTGAAGTCACCATGACCAAATACGTCCGCGCGAGTGGCCTGAGAATCGGCACAGTTATCCTGCTCGGCTGCACCCACGTTATGAAAGAGGAGAAGCTGGGCTGCGTTCGGGGACTGGGAGCGCGGATCAGAATGTACTACGAAATCGGCAAGATAACGCTCGATGGCCGGCGCATCGTGAGCAAGTGCCGGAATAGGCTCCAGACGGCGGGCAGGGGTCAGGGGTCAGAGCATTAGCGTCGGGAAGCCCCGATCCGTCGGGGCAGGCTCACCCCCCGGACCTCCAATCCAGCACTCACAACTCAGCACTTGGCGCGGGTCACGCCGCTTGCTCCTGGGGCTGGCCCGAGGCAAGGACTTCAAGAAACGCCTGCACGACCTTTGGGTCGAACTGGCGGGCGGACTTCTCCACTAGCTCCGTTCGTGCCTCGCCCGGGCTCATCCGCCTGCGGTGCGGCCGCGACGTGGTCATGGACTGGTAAGCATCGGCTACGGCGATGATGCGTGCGGGAAGCGGAATATCCTGCCCGGACGCGCCGGACGGGTAGCCGGCTCCGTCGAAATGCTCATGGTGATGCAGGATTGCCGGGAGCACGGACGAGAGGTGGGGAGCTTTTTGCACTATTGCATGTCCCAGGTTGGGGTGAGAGGACACGCCGGCCACCTCCTCCTCGGTGAGCGTGCCTGCCTTTGCCAGAATGGCGTCCGGGACGGCGATCTGGCCTATGTCTCGCAGAAGCGCGGCCAGGTAGATGGCGGCGGCATCCCTCTCCGACATGCCGAGACTGGTGGCAGTGGCAGAAGCCAATCGGGCGACGGTTCTTGAGTGACCTGACGGGAATTTGAGCTTGGCGTCTATTGCCTCGGCCAGAGCCTCTATGGTTGGGAGGTCGTGAGCGTGGAGGAGGACGTAGAGCTTATAGGGATCCGCCTGGGGCGGTCCCGGCTGATCGCTGTCATAGCAGGAAACGCGGTTCCTTCCGAGGGCTTTGGCCTGGTAGAGCGCAATATCGGCAGCGGTGACGAGGCTGGTCCGGTCGGAGCACTGGCTGGGATATTCGGCCACGCCGACGCTGACCGTGAGCGAAGCGCTCAGGCCCTCGCTGGCACAGAAGGGCTGCTTCTGTACCTCTTGTCTGATCCGCTCTGCGGTGGCCGCCGCATCTCCCGCTCTCGTCTCAGGCAGTATGACGGCGAACTCTTCGCCCCCATATCTGACGGCGACGTCGGTTTCCCGGATATTCTGGATGATGAGCTGAGCAAGGTCTCGAAGCACGGCGTCGCCCATCGGGTGGCCGTGGGCGTCGTTGAAGCTCTTGAAGAAGTCTATGTCAATCATGATGAGCGACAAATTGTGGCCGTAGCGTGCCGCGCGGCTGACCTCGGCTGCCAGCCGCTCCTGGAAATGGCGATGGTTGTAGAGGCCGGTCAGGCTGTCGGTGTTGGCGCGCTCGACAAGCATTTCCTGGCTGCTGGCGAGGCCTTCGACCATGCAGTTGAAGGCTTCCGTTAGGTTCCCGATCTCATCTGGCCTCTTGTTGACAGCCCGGAAGGTGAAGTTGCCGACAGATACGGCCTTGGCGCCCTGGATAAGCGAGCGGAGAGCGCTCGACATGCTTCGCCCCATAACCAGTGCGCACACTATGCCAACAATCAGGCCAAGCGCCAAGCCGAGCAGAGCTCTCGCCTGCACGGCGTCCAACATCTCCTTCGCGCCGGAGAGCGTGAAGCCGGCAGTGAAAGTGCCGGCGCGGCCTGGCCGGATCATGACCGGCACGGAGACCGAGTAGATATCCTCCGGGTTTATGGCGGGGTAGCCGAAGATGCGGCGCAGAACGAACCACGCCCCCATATGGCGCGAATACGGTTTCTTCGGCAGGCTCTTCGACTCAGCAAAGACGGTGCGGCCCTGGCTGTCGGATACGACGACGGACTCCAGCTCCGCCTGGGGATTCTTTATGCGCGAGGCGACAGTGTCCCTGAGTTGGCGGTCGGTGCCTGCCGCAAGCTGGCTCGCGCTGAGGGACAGGGCACGGGTCATGGCGTCGAATGACGCCTTCTTCTGCTCGATGAGTGCCGAGCGTTGCTCGCTCATGGCCAGGTGGCCCACTCCGATCAGCACCACAAATAAGGTTCCGGTTGTGAGAATGCACAGTCTTGCTGTGAGCGATGCCCTGGTTTTTCTCGCCATCAGTGCCTCCGGTCGCGCACGTCTCCCATTATTCGCATTATCGGTCAGGACGGGAGGAAGCCGGAGGTCGGGCCTTGCAGCGCACCAGGGGTTGCTTGACCCAGCCGGTAGATGTGCTAAACTGAGGATGAGGAATGGGGAGACGATTGTGCGAAGAAATGGCTTCACGCTGATCGAGCTGTTGGTGGTTATAGCCATAATCGCGATACTGGCCGCGATACTCTTCCCCGTGTACCAGAGCGCACGCCAGCGGTCGAAGCTGGCAGTGTGCACGAGCAACCTGCAGCAATTCGGCCGGGCTTACAGGCTTTATTCCGGGGATTGGCACGGGTGCCTGCCCGATACCTTCGTCGGCGTGCTGTACCGCGGAGGGCCTTTGCCATCTGCCCCGTATTATTCAAACCGGAACGTTGATCCGTTGTGGCGTTATCTTACGGACTGGGAAGTCTATTACTGCCCCAATGACCGGCTCGCCACCACCAAGACCTCCATGGGCGGCAATAACGGCTACTTTGCCAGCTATGGGTTCCACTGGGAACTCGGCGGCATGCCGATTGACGAGATCGACGTCTCACCCCTGAAAACCAGCGGACTGAACCGCTGGCAGAGAATCTATCTGCTGGACGAATGGAACGGCGAGGCCGTTGACCGCAACGGTAACGGCATCTACGACACCTACGAGCTGCACCGCGGCGGCTGCAACCTCCTCCTTGTTGACTCGCACGTCAGATTCGTCAAGGGCTACGATTTCTTCAAGGGAACCGGGGGCTGAGAGCCTGAAGGCCGGGACAGCGCCCGGCCACTACGGGCTCGACGGGCCACACCACACGCGCAGGGAGCCCGATCCAGCCTAATTGGACTCCGTGCTTTATCCGGTGCACCAGTTCGCCGAGAGAGCGCTGCTGGAGCGGCACCACGTCTTCCGGTCTCAGGGTCCGAACCAGCTTGTCCGGGATGAAGTCCTGCTGCCGGTCCGCCCTGCAACCCCTAAAGAAATAACCACGAGACTCCGATGTACTTATGTACCCAGCATAGATGGGCGAAATCCTGCGCGGCGACGCGTGCGCGCGGCCACGGAGGGAACGGGCTGCCTTCGGTTGAGCAGACGGGCAGCCTAGAGAAGCATGGAGGCAAACGATTATGCGCAGAGTTTTGGCGGCAGTATGCGTGGTGTTCGTAGTGGCCGGAGGACCTGTTGCGGCCACCGTAGTGACCCTAACGGACACTTCGCAGACGACCACTTTCACCGCGTCGGTCAGCGAGCAGGCGGACGTGACAGTTCCGGGCGCGGTCACGTTTAGCGTGACGAACGTCTCGGCCGGCACCGCCTCATCGCAGCAGACCGTCAGCGCCACCACCATCGTTCTGAACGACGGCAAGAAGCTGAGGATCGAGATCGCTCCCACTGCCGCAGACTTCACAGCGCCGTCGGGCGGAAGCGTTACGTGGGCATCCGGCAACATTTCCTGGGACGCCCCGTCGTGGACTGGCGGCACCGGCAACGCGACAAGTATGAGCGGCACAGCAGGCACCTATGCAAAGATCGTGGACATGACCACGGCCAACTCCTCGGAGGTGTCCACCACAGGCCTGGTGTTCACGCTGGCCGCCAAGAACACCGTTGACCGCGCGGGCAGCCATACATTGACGGCGACGTGGAAATTCTCCAGCTTCTAGGCTGACGGCCCTAGCGCGCATTATTCATGTCATTCTGAGCACCAGCGAAGAACTTGGCGTGGGAAAACGGATTCTTCACTTCGTTCAGGATGACAGCACGGAGGGCGGGCTAGGGGGCTGGTTGGCGAGAAGCAGTAGGATGCGATCAACCTGCGCCGCCGGCGCGGGCTGCTTCGTGACGCGCGGAGGAGGATCGGAATGTGGCGCAGCGCACCCAGACGCCAACGGGACGTTGGCGTTCTGGCGCTTTTGATGCTGGGCGCCGGTGCAACCCAGGCACACGCCATCAGCTTCCACTTCTCGCCAGCTAATATTAACGTCCAGGCGAGGCCGGGTCACGTGGTCAACCGGACGTTCACCCTGACTCTGGCCAAGGACGCCACTTCCACCCATTTCCAGGCGCGGGTGGAAGACTGGTGGCGGAGCCCCGATGGCAGCCGGACATTCTACGCGGCTCCGGGCACGATCCGGCGTTCGTGCGGCCTATGGTGTACAATCAACCCGGTCGAGGCCGCCGTGCAGCCCGGAGAGACAATGACCCTCAGGCTGTCGCTGCGCGTGCCGGACGACGTGCAGCCGGGCGGCTACTGGGCAGCGCTCACGGTGGACGAGGTGCTCGATCCTCTAGCGCCGAGGCCGAGCGGCGTAGCCGTAGTTTTCAAAGCATCTGTATCCGTCGGGATCCTCGTCGAGATCCCGCCAGCCACTCGGTCTGCACGGATCACTGGCGTGCGCGTCACCGGCGACAGCGTCGCGGTGACGATGTGCAACGAAGGCAACATCCCCCTCAGAGTGAATGGAACCTTCGAGTTCTACGCGCCCGGCCAGGAAAAGACTGCCGCGACCGTCCAGATCGGAGGGGAGCCTTTGCTTCCCGAACCGCTGGGTACCTGCGAGTTCAGCGGCGCACTGCCCAGCAGCAACCAGTTGCCATCCGGACACTACAAGGTCAGGGTGATCGTGGATGTCGGCCTGGATCACCTCCTGGGCGCAGAGAAAGAGCTGGAGATCGTAAGATCTGAGGGCAGTTGAGCGGAACAAATGGTCACGAACACCGCATTCATCACTACGACCGCCGCTGCAATCCTCTGCCTCACAATGCTGCTCGTACCCCTGACGCCGGGCTGGGCCGGGCCGTACCTCTGGGAAGTCTTCTATGAGAACAACGACCTGACGGACGCGGCTGCGCCTCTGCCAGCGGGTGCAAGCGTGCTGCTGAACGCCGCCAACATCGGTCCGATGCTGGGGATTTCCGCGTCTCCCGACGGCACGGGCTTCGTCCTGCAGGGCGCGGACGGGAAACGCTGGCGCTGGGAGGGCGGCGGCGCTCTGGCCGGCGAAGGCGAGCTGATTCCTCTGGCGGCGCCGGGGCTGCAGCAGGGCAATTCCTTGTTTCTCAGCCCCGAGACGATTGCGGAGGTGAGCCATCTCTCGGTAGTTGTGGACGCGGCTTCGAAGAAGGTCGTTTTCCACCGGCCGGAGTTCAGCGAACCTAAGTCCGAGGTCCAGGAGGATTTGGGGGATGGCTGGCGCACCTTCACTGTAGCAAGGCCCAAAGTCCAGATGCCGGAAAACCAGCGGGTGTCTCGGCGGAAGGCCGCGACTTCCCGTCCTCCCCTGGGCCGCGACCAACTCGACATTGGCCTGGGCTTGGGCTACGTGCAGGGCGCTGACTGGGGAACAGCGCTTACGGCCTCCGGAAAGGTCTGGGGAGGCGACGCGGGCCTCTGGGCGCTCTTCACCTACGGAGATCGGGGAGTCAGGCTTAACAATAGTCACCTTGGCTGGCTCGATCGGGAAGGCGGACGGGGCGTGGAGGCCGGCAACCTCTACAGCGAAATATGGGGGCTGGCTCGTGGGGTTCGCTATTCCTGGGATGTCAATCGGGAACGCTCGCCCTCGATCGGCCTCTATCTGAAAACGTCTGGGACCGACAACCGAAGGACTCTTTTGACCTACCGGGATGACCTGCGGCTCAACCGGGACCTGTTCATCCGCAGCGAAATCGGAACGGACACCTCGCGCTACGTGAGCTTCGGCTGCGACAAAGGCCCTTTGCAGCTCTTCGCATACCAGCGGCGTTTGGCAAGCGGCCTGGGCAAAGGCGCAGGGCTCTTCGGCTCATGGTCGGTCTTGCCTCGCGTTTCGCTTTTCTGGGGAGCGAACTCTTCGACCGATTCTGGGAGCCGGGACAGCAGGTCGCAAACGATGGGCGTGCGCATCCCGCTGCTCAAGCGCTGCAACTTCGTGCTCGAGCGGACCAGTTACGACCACGAACGAGGGTCGCTCAGCAGTCGAAGCGCCGGCCTGACGGTCAGCCTGGCAAACTCCGTGAACCTGTTCCTCCGGTATCAGAAGAACGCCTCCGACATAGACGTATTCTCAGGCCGACTCATCACCCTGCACAACGACACGAGCAGCCTGCTGACCGCTCTGTCGCTCTTCGCAGGACGGCGGGTGCGCCTGGACTACCAGCTCAGCAGATATTCACAAGCTGATCAGACCACACATCGTGAGCAGCTCATCGCGAACTACAGACTGACGCCTCGCACCACCTTTCAAACGATCAGCGGCTTCCCCGACATCGCCGACCCGGACGTGCTCAGGCTGCGTCTCGACCATCAACTGCCAAACGGCATGTCACTCATCCTGGACTACGGCAGGCTGACTCCCTATCAGACGGCGGACGGCATACTGGGCAGGCGAGGGCTTATGGCCATGCTGCGGAAGACATGGCCGTGCCAGGTTCCTGCGCGCGGCGGCAGCGTCAGCGGCACTGTCGTTGATCGTCTGGGTCAGCCGCTGGAGGGCATTACCGTACGGCTGGGCCCCTACGCAGCGGTCTCAGACAAAGACGGGCAGTACTCATTCGACAGAGCGCCTACCGGCACATACCGGGTGAGTGTCGCCGACGAGAGTATCCCTGCCGACTACAAAGCAGAGGCTGCCCCCCAGGAGGTAAAGCTGAAGCGTGGTTCCAGGCTCACGGTCAACTTCAGCCTGGTGCCTCTCGGATGCATTAGCGGCCGCGTTTACCTCGACTGGAACAACGACGGCGCCTATGAGCGGGGCGAAGGCGTGGCCGACGTCGCCGTCTGCGCGAACGACCGTGCGACGGCCACGGACAGAGAAGGCCGATTCAGCTTCTACAACCTGGAGCCAGGACGCTACGTAATGCGAGTCGTGCAGGAGGTTTTGGATAAGCGGTATATTGTGCGCGGCGCAGGTGAGGTTGAGGTTGAGCTCCAGCCGCGAGAGAGCGTCACCGGCCTGGAGTTCCTCCTCCAGGAACGGGAGCGGCCTATCATCTTTGTCCGGTTGGGCGACTAGGGCGATGAACTGCAGCGGCTTCCGGCGAGAACTGAGGGCGGGAGGGGGATCTCCCCGACGTTCGGGGTCCCCACGACGTTCGGGATACCCACGACGCTCGGGGTCCCCACGACGTTCGGGATGGATTTCAAATCCATCCCGAACAATGACGGCGAGCCGAACAATGACGCGGAGCCTGCGGTGCGCAGTCTGGCTAGCGGCCGGCTTTCTCTTTTCGGCACTTGGTCCGATCGGAGCAGATTCGGCCAACGTGACCATGCCCCCATCCGTCAGCTTCACCGTGACAAACGTAAACTCTGCAACCACCGGCAACCCCGACCCCACATCCGCCAGCTACACGGACGCAGTCCTCACTTCGGGATACTCCCTGCGCATGAGCATCCAGGCTAACGCCGCGGACTTCACTCGGCCTGCCCCGGCCGGAGGCTACATCCAGGCGTCCGACGTGACCTGGAGCACGAGCGGCGCCTCGGGCGGAACCGGCTACCCCGGAACGATGAGCGCTGCAGGATACGCGCGGGTCTACCAGAGCAATCCTGACGCGACATCAGGCAGCGTGAGTATCACCTGGACGCTTGCAGCCCCCGGAGGCCAGGTGCGCGCTGGCGACCACATCCTGACTGCCACCTGGAAGACGGAATCGCTTTGAGCCCGGCCTTCTAACTTCTTCCGATTTCTGATATAATAGAGCTGTTTCATAGCGAAGGCCCGCCGTAAGCCCCAAGGAAGAGGACGAAGGGGGCTGCTTTTGCGCCTGCCGGGGTCCGGCCGGGGGGCGGCAGGGCCTTTGGGAGCCGCAGCGCATCCTCGCGGGCGGCCCTTTGTCCTGTACGAGAGAAAACGGATGTACTACGCAAAACCGCTGGCAAAACTCGTGGCGGAGTTCGAGAAGCTCCCTGGGATCGGCCCAAAGTCTGCGCAGAGGCTTGCGTTCCATATCCTGCGGTCGTCAGAGGATGAGGCCCGGCGGCTTGCGGAGGCCATTACCGAGGTCAAGTCCCATATCACACTTTGCTCCGTGTGCTTCAACTTCACGGAGAGCCAGACCTGTGACATCTGCCGTGACCCCAAGCGCGACCGCTCGATGCTGTGTGTCGTTGCCGAGCCGCGCGACCTGGTGGCAATGGAGAAGACGAACGAGTATAGGGGCCTCTACCACGTCCTCGGGGGTGTTATTTCGCCGATGGACGGCATTGGGCCGGAGATGCTGAAGATACGAGAGCTGACTTCGAGACTCGGCCAGGATGACGTCAAGGAGGTCATTCTCGCCACCAACCCGACGATTGAGGGCGATACTACGGCGATGTATCTCGCCGGGCTCCTGAAACCGCTTGGGGTCAAGGTGACCCGGATCGCCCACGGCGTGCCCGTCGGCGGCGACCTCGACTACGCCGACCAGGCGACGCTCATCCAGGCGCTCGAATGGCGGCGGGAAATGTAAGCGTAGGGAACAGACCGATCCAGAAGGGATAAGGAGCGGGAAGAATGGCAAAACTCACGGAGATTCGCTGGCACGGAAGAGGTGGGCAGGGCGCGAAGACGGCAGCGCTGCTCTTCGGCGAGGCCGCACTATCAGAGGGCAGGTACATCCAAGCGTTCCCGGAGTACGGCCCCGAGCGGACGGGCGCGCCGGTGCAGTCGTTCAACCGCATCAGCGATGAGCCGATCACCATCCACTGCCACGTCCGCAGTCCAAATGTAGTTGTGGTGCTTGACCCGACGCTGATCGGAGCCGTTGACGTCACCGCCGGGCTTGCGCCGGACGGAGTCATCATCGTCAATACCGAGCTGCCGGCTTCGCAGATAAAGGCAAAACTCCAACTCGACGGCCGGAAGCTCTATACGCTCGACGCCTCTACCATCGCGAAGGAGACCATCGGCCGCGACATCCCGAACACGCCCATGCTCGGCGCGCTTGTAAGGGTAACCGGCCTCCTCTCCTATGAGACCGTGATGGGAGACACGAAGAAGAAGCTTGAGAAGAAGTTCCGCAGCCGGCCTGAGATCATCGAGGGAAATCTCAAGGCGATCGAGCGGGCGTACAACGAGGTCAAGGGAGTCCAGTGACTGGCCGGCCCTCCACTCCCTCCACTCACTCCACTCTCTCCGAGGAGGATTACATTGTCCAAAGTTCTAGATGAACCCACGAAGGTGGCAGAGAAGCGGGGCGCGGTGAAGACGGCGCTTACGGGGAATGAGGCCGTGGCGCACGCAATGCGGCAGATCAACCCGGATGTCGTCGCTGCGTATCCGATCACCCCGCAAACGGAGATAGTACAGATTTACTCGAGCTACGTGGCTGACGGGCTTGTGGATACGGAGTACGTGGCTGTGGAGAGCGAGCACTCGGCCATGAGCGCGAGCATTGGGGCGTCCGCAGCGGGAGCGAGAGCCATGACGGCCACGTCGTCCCAGGGGCTTGCGCTCATGTGGGAGATGCTCTACATAGCTGCAGGGCTGAGGCTCCCGATCGTGATGCCGGTGACGAACCGCGCTCTCTCGGCGCCGATCAACATCCACTGCGATCACTCGGATACCATGGGCGCCCGCGACGCCGGTTGGATTCACCTTTTTAGCGAGAACTCTCAGGAGGCCTATGACAACACGATCCAGGCCATCCGCATCGCCGAGCACCCGGACGTGCTCCTCCCCGTGATGGTGACCATGGACGGTTTCATCATCAGCCACGCAATGGAAGTGGTCGAGGTGGAGGACGACAAGCGGGTGGGCGAGTTCGTGGGTACCTACAGGCCGGAGAGGTATCTGCTGGATGTTGATCACCCGATCACGATGGGCGGGCTTGACTTCACCGACTACTACTTCGAGCACAGGCGGAGCCTGGCAGAGCCGATTTTCACCGCTAACAAGCGCGTTCTGGAGGTCGCGGCGGAGTTCGAGCGCGAGTTCGGCCGGCGGTACGGCCTGTTCGAGGAGTACCGGATGGACGATGCGGAGTATGCGACGATCATCCTTGGCTCAACCGCCGGAACTGCGAAGGTGGCTATTGATGACCTCCGGCAGGCGGGCGTAAAGGCTGGGATGATCAAGGTTCGGGTGTTCAGGCCGTTCCCGTATGAAGAGATAGCCGACGCGATCTCGGAATGCAGGACCGTAGCAGTGCTGGATCGTTCCGACGGGCTTTCGGCGCGCGGCGGACCGGTATTCGGCGAGGTCCGAAATGCGATTTGCGACCGCGCGAAAAAGCCGATCACCGTGAATTACGTCTATGGCCTGGGCGGCCGTGACATCAACGTCGAGATGATCACGAGCGTCTATCGGGATCTTCAGGAGATCGCAGCAACCGGCAAGCGGGCGCTGGTGAGTTACCTCGGAGTGAGGGAATAGCATGGCTAACATCAAGGAACTTGCAAGACAGGAAGAGAAATTCGCATCCGGGCATCGAGCGTGCAGCGGATGCACGGCTCCGATAATCGTCCGGATGCTTATGATGGCTGCCGGGGAGACGCCCGTAGTCGCGGGCTGCGCCACGGGCTGCCTGGAGGTCGTGACGACGATCTTCCCATATACGGCATGGAAGGGGCCGTTCATCCACAGCGCGTTCGAGAACTCGGCAGCGACGATCTCCGGCGTGGAGGCTGCGTATCGGTCGCTCAAGCGGCAGGGGAAATACCCCGATAGGGACGTTCGCTTCGTGGCCTTTGGGGGCGACGGCGGCACCTACGACATCGGATTCCAGTCGCTCTCCGGCGCGATGGAACGCGGACACAACATGGTCTACGTCTGCTACAACAACGAGGCCTATATGAACACCGGGATCCAGCGCTCGAGCGCCACGCCGAAATACGGGGACACCACCACCAGTCCGGTCGGCAAGGTCGAGCCTGGCAAGAAGCAGTTCCCGAAGGACCTGACCGAGATTATGGTCGCTCACGGTATTCCGTATGTTGCGCAGGGCGTTCCGAGCATGTGGAACGACCTGATCACGAAGTTCCAGAAGGCGCTCACCTGCGGGGGGCCGGCGTTTGTGAACGCGCTGCAGCCCTGCAGGCTGGGTTGGGCGTTTCCGAGCGAGAAGGCGATCCAGATGGGCCGCGACGCAGTGGACACCTGCGTCTGGCCGCTCTATGAGGTTGTGGACGGGCAGTACCGGATCACCTACAAGCCGCGCGAG
>Ga0315289_10009459_pt1 | contig 14025 bp, 15 predicted proteins | sample YL17G11_40_MG_FD_203452 | JGI IMG/M metagenome (GOLD analysis project Ga0315289, IMG submission 203452) | Sediment microbial communities from Yellowstone Lake, YNP, Wyoming, USA - YL17G11_40 | ecosystem: Environmental > Aquatic > Freshwater > Lake > Sediment | place: USA: Wyoming | collected...
TTCCCGATTCACGGGATGGACTCCGCCATGGGCGTCAAGAGATCGCCATTGAGCGTTCTCGTGGGGTCGTTCGCCATTGTGGCTCTGGGTGGGGCATTTTACATGCAGTACTGGATGTCGGCTGTCGATTACCCGCTGGTTCTTTCCGGCAAACCATTCAATAGCTTCCAGGCCTTCACTCCAGTGGTTTTCGCGCTGACAGTCCTCACTGCCGCTATGGTGTCATTTATCGGGGCCCTGGCGTTGAGCAAGCTGCCGCGCTACAATCATTCCGCCTTTTCGTCAGCCAATTTCGAGAGATTCGCGGATTGTGGCTTCTTCGTAAGCATCGAGTCGACCGATCCCAAATACGATGAGGACGAGACCCGAGCCCTTATACAGTCCGCGGGGGGGGAAAATATCGAGGTCCTTGGATGAGAAGCCTCAGGCTCATCATCGGTATCGGTCTGACCATTGCCGCTCCGCTCATGTCAGGGTGCGTCAGAGGAGTGCCCTCCAATAGGCCGCCCATTGACATCATTCCCGATATGGACGATCAGCCTAAATACAAACCTCAAGGAGAAAGCAAGTTCTTTGCCGACAGCGCCGCCATGCGGCCGCCGATTCCCGGCACTGTCGCCAGAGGAGAGCTGCATGAGGACGTGGAATTTTACCAGGGCCTGGATTCCAACGGAAATCCGCTGATAAGCAGTCCTGTTCACGTTACCATGGAGCTTTTGAAACGGGGGCAGGAACGGTTCAATATTTTTTGCTCGCCGTGCCATGGCAGGCTTGGTGACGGCAAGGGGATTGTGGTCGAGCGCGGTTACAGTCCTCCGCCCACGTTCCACTCCGGCCGCGTCAGGCAATTGCCGGACGGACACATCTTCGATGTCATCACCAACGGTATTCGCAACATGCCCCCATATGGGCCGCAGATTCCCGCATCCGATAGATGGGCCATAGTTGCCTATTTCAGGGCCTTGCAGAGAAGCCAGAACGCCGCCGTTAATGACGTACCAGTGGAACTGAGAGACCAGGTCAAGTAGGATTTCAAGATGGAAGAAAAGCTCGCATTCCGTTTGCCCGACAGTCCCAAATTTGCCTCCGGGGCGTTGGCCGCCGCATCTCTGGGGGTCGTTTTGAGCGCTGCTGGTTTGATCGTAGACAAGGCTCATTTTTTCCATTCTTATCTTATCGCCTACGCTTTCTGGCTGACCCTGGCGCTTGGCGCCCTTTTCTTCACCATGCTTCATCACCTGACCGGCGCTACCTGGAGCGTGGTCTTGAGGCGTCTCTCCGAGATTTTAATGTCGTCCATCCTCCTTCTGATATTCCTTTTCATTCCCGTGCTCGCCGGCATGGGTTATCTATACCACTGGAGTCTGCACGATGTCACGGTGCTTGATCCTGCATTGTCTGCAAAAGCCTCCTACCTGAATACTTGGTTTTTCATTGCCCGCACCATAATATATTTCCTCGTCTGGGCGTTTCTGGCCCGCAGCCTCTACCGCATCTCCCTGGCGCAGGATAAGATTTTCGACCAGAAACAAGGTGAGAAGATGAAAAGGATCAGCGCCCCGGGGATGGTTCTTTTCGCGTTCACCATTACGTTTGCCTCCTTCGACTGGTTCATGTCCCTTTCGCCACGATGGTATTCGACGGTATTTGGCGTCTATATTTTTTCGGGGAGTCTGCTTGCGGCGCTGGCCTTCATAACGCTGCTGACAATTTATCTCCGCAGGCAGGGCGTGCTGGCGGATGTCATCACAGTCGAGCACTTTCATGACCTCGGCAAACTCACGTTCACGTTCACGGTTTTCTGGGGCTATATCGCCTTCGCCCAGTATTTCCTCATTTGGTATGGCAATATCCCCGAAGAAACCGTCTGGTTCAGGCAGCGCTGGGGAGGATGGTGGCAATTTTTATCGCTTCTGCTGGTGTTCGGGCATTTTGTATTGCCGTTCTTGGTCCTCATCACCCGCGGGGCCAAACGAAATATCTCGATCATGAAATTCGCGGCCGTTTGGCTTCTAATCATGCACTGGGTCGATCTTTATTGGGTTGTCATGCCCAATTACCCCCGCAACGCCGTTAGCCTGCTGTGGACCGACCTTGGGGCCATGCTGGCCATCGGAGGGCTGTTCTTGTTGTTTTTGAGGCGGCGCCTTTCGGCCGGCCCGCTTGTGCCTATCAATGATCCCAGGCTCGAGGACTCGATTCAGCTGATGAGCGATTGACTCGATGGAAGACAAGAGGCACAAAGAAGGCCGCGCCGATTCCGGGCTGGGGTATGAAGCGCAGGAAGTCGATATCAAGCGCGTGGTCTTGATCGGCCTGGGCTTCCTCGTAATCTTGATTGCCTCCCTCATATTGATCGACCAGTTCTTCATGGTAGAAAAGGAGAATGTCGTCCAAAACGTCGTTTTGAAGCCAGAATCGATCTCTCTAAGAGAATTGCGGGCTCGCGAAGATGAGGCTTTGAACTCCTACAAGGTGCTCGATCCCCAGCAAGGAATTTATCGTATTCCCATAAGTCGCGCCATGGAACTGATTGCCGACGAGGCTTTTGAAGGAACCAGGACCTCGGGGGAACATTGACGTTGGCATTTTAGTCATACTGTCGTGGAGTCAGAGATGATGGTTTCAATTCGGGATAAAGAGAAAAAAGGGCTGCACGAATGGTCGCTGCAGGTGCGCCTTGCCGCGGCGGAAGGACTTTAACAGCCTCTGATGCCTGATCCTCTCAGAAAAATCCTCCATATAATGGCGGTGGTTGTCGCGCTCTCTATTTCCTACTTTTCTGCGAAGGCGGGCGCTCAATTGGCGGGCACTCAGCCTGCGGAGTTGAAGAAGATCGACGTCCAGGAGCGTCTTGGACAAACAATCCCGCTTGACCTCGTGTTCACCAATGACAGCGGCGAGTATGTCTCTCTCGATAAATATTTTCATAAGGGTAAGCCGGTCATCCTTGTCCTGGCTTATTACGAATGCCCCATGCTTTGCACGCTCGTCCTCAACGGCCTGGCCAGCGCCATCGGCCAGCTCGATTGGCTTCCCGGCAAGGAATACCAGGTTCTGACGGTCAGCATCAATCCGGCCGAGACTCCCGAACTGGCTCTGGGCAAAAAGAAAAACCTGATTGCGGCCACCGGCAAGAGCGGCATCGACGAAGGCTGGAGATTCTTCGTCGGCCAAGAGGATCAGATCGCGGCTTTGACCGATGCCGTCGGATTTCGATATTTCTACGACGATAAGCAAAAGCAATTTGCTCACCCGGCACTGATTATGGTGCTGACTGAAAACGGCGAGCTTTCACGATATCTCTACGGAATAGAATTCAAGAAACAGGACCTCAGGCTGGCGCTTCTCGAGGCCTCAAACGGAAGAATTGGGAACACCGTCGACAAGATTATCCTTTATTGTTATCATTACAATCCCGACGCCAAGGGGTACGTGCTATTCGCCGCTAACGTCATGAAACTCGGCGGCGGCCTGACGCTTATAGCGCTGGTGCTGTTCCTTGCCGTATTGTGGGCCAAAGAGCGCGGCAAGAAGGCGGTCGGCGCCGCGGCGACATAAAGGATCGAGAGAAGTCAAGTATTCATGGATAGCACCGGAACATTGTTAATGCCGCCCGCCGGTTCGACCATCGCCGGCAGCGTCGATGCCCTATTCTATCTCATTTTATACATCTCGATTTTCTTTTTCGTGATCGTCGTTGGCGCCGCCCTTATATTCACCCTCAAATACAGGCGCAAGGGGGAAGCCGAGGCCCAGTCCCAGGTCGACAAAAACACCGCGCTCGAAATAATCTGGACCGTATTCCCAATCGTTATCGTGGTCGTGCTGTTCATACTTGGATTTACCGTCTATATGAAGATGAACGTCGTTCCCAAAGACGCTCTGGAAATCAAGGTCACGGCCCAGCGCTGGCTGTGGACATTCGATTACCCCGGCGGCAGCAACAGTGTCAATGAGTTGGTGGTCCCGGCCGGCAAGCCGATAAAGCTGTTGATGTCCTCAACGGATGTCATCCACAGCTTCTTCGTGCCCGATTTTCGGGTCAAGATGGATGTCCTGCCCAACCGCTATTCAACCGCCTGGTTCGATGCCCCCAATCCAGGCGAGCATAACATCCTCTGCGCCGAATATTGCGGCAAGGGGCATTCCGAGATGATGGGGAAGGTGAGAGTGGTCAGCGAACGCGAGTATGCCGAGTGGCTGCAAAAGGAGGCCGGGCCGCCCGAGGGGATGTCGCTGGAAGAGCTCGGGGAACGTTTATACACCTCTCGGCGTTGTGTAACCTGTCATTCCATTGACGGGTCCGCCAACGTAGGCCCGACATTCCTGGGAGTGTTCGGCCATAAGGTGACTCTCAAAGACGGTCAACAGGCGATGGCCGACGAGAATTATATACGGGAATCTATTCTGCATCCCGAGGCCAAAGTGGTCGCTGGTTTTGAGCCGGTCATGCCCACTTATCAGGGCCTGGTTAACGATAGGGAGATCGACGCCTTGATTGCGTTTATAAAATCGCGCGGCGATCAAAGAAAGCAGCCATGAATACCATACCGGAAAGAAATTTTCTGAATTATCCCAAAGGCTTGAAGAGCTGGCTTTTGACTTTGGATCATAAGCGCATCGGGGTCATGTACCTGGTCGGCATCTCATTCGCCTTCCTGCTCGGCGGCATTTTCGCCATGCTCATTCGCCTTGAGCTCTTGCATCCCGGCCGCGACATTATGGGACCTCAGGCCTATAACCAGATTTTCACCCTTCATGGCGCCATCATGATTTTCCTTTTCATTATCCCGGGGATCCCCGTGGCCCTGGGGAATATCGTCCTGCCACTCATGCTGGGCGCCAAAGACGTGGCCTTCCCTCGGCTCAACCTGACGAGCTGGTATATCTACGTCTTCGGCGCCATCCTGGCCATCGTCGCCATTTTCACAGGCTCTGTCGATACCGGCTGGACTTTCTATACGCCATATAGCACCACCACCGGAGGTGCCGTCGTTCTCATGACCCTGGCCATTTTCATTCTCGGATTCTCATCCATTTTCACCGGCCTGAATTTCGTCGTCACCATTCATAAGCTCAGGGCGCCCGGCTTGAAATGGTTCAAGCTCCCGCTTTTCGTCTGGAGCCTCTACGCAACCGCCATCATCCAGATCCTGGCCACGCCGATTCTCGGCATAACTCTCGTCCTCCTGGCATTGGAACGCATCCTGGGCATCGGGATATTCGATCCCGCCATGGGAGGCGACCCCGTTCTCTTCCAGCATTTCTTCTGGTTCTATTCGCATCCCGCGGTATATATAATGATTTTACCGGGGATGGGGGTCATCAGCGAATTGATTCCCGTGTTTTCCCACAAGCGAATCTTCGGCTACAGGGCAATCGCCTACTCGAGTTTCGGCATAGCCTTTATAAGCTTCCTCGTCTGGGGGCACCACATGTTCGTCAGCGGCCAGTCGCCTTTTGCCTCCATGATATTCTCCTTCCTGACCTTTATGGTGGCGATTCCCTCGGGTGTCAAGGTCTTCAACTGGACATCGACCATGTACAAAGGCTCTATCTCCCTGGAAACTCCGATGTTGTACGCTCTCTCTTTCTTGTTCCTGTTCACCATCGGCGGCCTCACGGGATTGTTTCTCGGCACTCTGGCCACCGACATTCATCTGACCGACACCTATTTCGTGGTGGCTCATTTCCATTACGTCATGATGGGGGGCACGGTCATGGCATTCTTCGGGGCTTTGCATTACTGGTGGCCCAAAATCTGGGGCAGGATGTATAATGAGTTCTGGTCGAGGATTTCCACCGCCCTGGTCTTTTTGGGATTTAACGTGACTTTTTTGACGCAGTTTGTTCTCGGCGCCAAGGGGATGCCGCGTCGTTATTACAGCTACCTCGACCAGTATCAACCGCTTCATTTCTATTCCACGGTCGGCTCCTGGGTCCTGGCGCTGGGGCTGGTCATTATGGCGATCTACCTGGTTCACGCCATTTTCAAGGGCAAGCCGGCCGGCGACAACCCCTGGGGCGCGTTAACTCTTGAATGGACCACAACGTCGCCGCCGCCACCCGAGAATTTCGCCCAACCCCCGGTGGTGACTCATGGCCCCTACGATTTCGATACGGTCAAGGTCAAGCCCACGTTCGCGAGGTGATGTTTGAATCATACCGATAGTCACCCTGCCTACCTGGCGCACCACTTCGTCGACGTATCCCAGCAGCGGGATTCGGCCAAGCTGGGGATGTGGATATTCATAATGACCGAGATTCTCCTTTTCGGAGGCTTGTTTACGGCCTATACGATCTTCCGCATTCTCAATCCCGATATGTTCCACAACGCCCACAAGCATCTCGATATCACTCTCGGCACGGTCAATACCATCGTCCTCATTACAAGCTCTGTCACCATAGCGCTGGCCATCCGCAGCATGCAAGTGGGGAAAAGGAAAGTTACGCTCGTATTCCTTTTCTGCACCCTGGCCCTGGCCGCCGCTTTCCTCGTAATAAAGTATTTTGAATACAGCCATAAATTCCACCTCGGCCAGCTCCCCGGGAAATACTACACCTACACCGGCATAGCGGGCAACAATCCGCATATTTTCTTTTCCATATATTTCACCATGACCGGGCTGCACGCCTTGCATATTATCGCGGGAATGATCGTCATCAGCCTCATGATCTATCGCACGTTCCGCAATCAATTCTCCGCCGAATATTACACGCCCCTCGAGCTTACCGGCCTCTACTGGCACCTGGTTGACGTCATCTGGATTTACCTTTTCCCCCTGCTGTACTTGATAGGATAAAGAATGGAGACGAGAACCAAAGAGCCTGCCGCCCATATAACCCCCGTTCGGGTCTATCTCACTGTTGGGCTGGCTCTGTTTCTCCTGACGGCGCTGACCGTCAAAGTCTCATTGATTCATCTCGGCACCTGGAACGCCATAGCGGCTCTGGCAATCGCCAGCCTCAAAGGGCTCCTGGTGGCGCTGTTTTTTATGCATCTCCTTTATGACAAGAAGATTTACATGGTCGTGGTCAGCGTCGCCCTCATAATTCTCGGCATCCTCATCGGCCTCACCATGGCCGATATACTGCGCCGCGGCGATATTTATGAATACCAGGCCCATCCAATAAAACCGGAAGCCAGAATTTATGATGCTGCCCGAGGCGATACCGCGGGCGTCCACGAGCATGATGCTGCCGGGAATGAATCGGAAACGACCCCTCAGGAAAGTGATTCGCATCATTAGGACCCTGTGGACACAGGCGAAATCAGATGACATAATTGGGAGGAAACCAGCGGCGTTACTGCCATGATGTGAAAGGGGATTGGATTTGAGCAGTTTCAGACGATTTGCGTTAATATCTGCGATAGCAACCTATATGCTGATATTCATCGGAGGCCTGGTGCGCGTCTCGGGCGCCGGCTTGGGCTGCCCAGACTGGCCTAAATGCTTCGGGAGATGGATTCCTCCAACCAGTGTCAGCCAGCTTCCTCCCGATATCGACCCCAGTCAATTCAACTTCGTGCTGGCCTGGATCGAATACTTCAATCGCCTGGTCGGCGTCACAATCGGTATCTTGATTCTTGTAACTGCCGTCTTAGCCCTGAAGCAGTATCGAAAGATACCCAGGATTCTCTACCCGTCGCTGGCGGCCTTGATACTTGTCGGCTATCAAGGATGGCAGGGAGGGCAGGTGATCGCCTCCGAACTCAAGCCGCTCTTCGTTTCGATTCATATGGTCATAGCCCTGGTCATCGTCAGCATCCTTATCTACGTGACTCAGCAGGCCTACTACATCGAAAAGCCGGACACCGATTGGGAGATAAGCTATCCAGCCACCACAGGCCTCTGGATCACATTCTTATGGATAGCAGGCATTGTCCAGGTCCTGCTGGGGGCGCAAGTGAGAGCCGGCCTCGAGCTTCTCCGCACAAAATTCCCTTTCCTGCCGGCAATCGAATTCGGGAAATATATAGGTGCCGTGAATTATATTCACGCGGTTCTGGGCCTCTTGATTGCGGTGTCGACATGGTATGCCGGCTTCCTGATTCTCAGGAAGAGCCGCAATCTAACCAGGCTCATCAGAGAGAGCACGATCGGCATGGTGATTCTCGTCTCGGCCCAGCTTGCAATCGGCCTCGCGCTCGTCACGGCGGGTCCGCCGTCGCTCATGCAGCTTTTCCACCTTTGGGCGGCGAGCCTTTACATAGGCCTGCTCTTTCTTTTATTCTCGGCGTTTCGACGCCGCCTGGGAGGTACTCATGAAGGATAAGTTCCCAATCGGTATTATCATAGGCATTATAACGACTTTTTTGCTTGGCCTGGTGGCCATGCTCATAATCGGACTGGCGGACAGATCGCGCTCGTCGCTCCCTATTCTGGGAGCTTTGCCCAAGTTTGAGTTCCTCAAGCAGGACGGGGCACCTTTCGGCCTCGATGATCTTAAGGGGAAAATCAGCGTCGTCGATTTCATCTTCACCACTTGCCCCGGAATCTGCCCCGTCATGAGCTCCAATATGGCCGAGCTGTACCATGAGTTCAGAGATGCCCCCAATGTTCAGTTTGTATCCATCACGGTGGATCCCGGGAATGACTCCCTGGAAATCCTTCGAGATTATGCCCGGAAATTCGGGGTCACCGATGGCCGCTGGGTTTTCCTCTGGCACCCGCTCGATGATGTCGTGAATCTCTGCGAAAAGGGGTTCATGCTCACAGCCAGTGACCTTCCCCAGGGCCACAGCAGCCGCTTTGTGCTGGTCGACCAAAACGCCGGCATCAGGGGGTATTATGATGGCACAGACGATGCCAGCATGAAGAAGCTCTCCAACGATGTGAGCCTCCTTGCCAGGAACCTATGATATCCATAAAGACCCTGCCGACCCTCAACGCCTGCCTCAATTTCACCAGCGCTGTTCTCTTGCTTTTGGGACGAATCCAGATCAAGCGCTCCCGCGTCGACCAGCACCGCAGAATCATGATAGCGGCTGTCATTTCATCGGCGCTTTTCCTGACAAGCTACCTCATATATCATAGCATTGTCGGCTCGGTCCCTTTTCGACACCACGACTGGACGCGCCCGCTGTATTTCGCTATCCTCATCCCTCACAGCATACTTGCCGGTATAATGACACCTTTCATTGTGCTCGCTCTTTTCTATGCGCTTCGGCAGAAATTCGATAAGCACCGCCGCCTGGTCCGCATCGTCTGGCCGGTGTGGATGTTCGTATCTGTCAGCGGCATAGTGGTCTATTTAATGCTCTATCATCTATAGTATCCCAAGAGTATAAGTAATTGAATATGGTGGCATGTGATCTGTTTGGTGAGCAATATGATTGCGATTCTCGATTGGCTTTTCGTATATTCCCCGGAATCGGCGGGGGAGTGCGCCCCCATATGGAAGAATAGGAATCGAGTGATAAATAAAGCTCTGGCCTTCATTTTCGCGCTAAGCGCAATTCTGGGTTCTGCTTATGCGGAGAATGACCAGTCAACCACTCCTGATGCTCGCTCCCGCGTCGAGCCGGTTACGGTCGAGGCTTTTGCGTCTCATTCCAAAGTGGCTCCTGGAGAAAAACTGCATGTCGCATTAAGGCTTATTGTGGATAATGACTGGCATGTCAATTCCAACAAGCCCAACGAGGATTTTCTCATACCCACCGAAGTCGTTGTCGCTGAGAATCAGCCGGCAACGCTTGATAAAGTCGTCTATCCTGACGCCAAGTCGCTGCGCTTCGATTTCAGTCCCGATATTCCTCTCTCGGTTTTCGATGAAAAGAGCTGGATCAAGGCTTATTTGACAGTCGACAAAGAGACGCCCGCGGGCCTCGACACCATCATCTTAAACCTCACCGCCCAGGCTTGCGACAATCGTTCCTGCATTGCCCCCGCGACTCATGAGCTTGCGATTCCCATCGAAATCGTTTCCAATCTCTCCGACGCCGCCATGAAAAACCAAGGTCTATTAGAATCCATCGCCTTCGGCATGGAACAGTCTCCAGCTGACACATCCTCTGGAAAAGTCACTTCGGTCAACCTGGAGGAAGGTGAAAAAATCCAGGCGGGCCAAAGCTTTTGGGCCATGATGAGGAATTTCAAGGCCGATGCTTTTGTCGAACGATTTGGCTATATCATCGCCTTCATCGCCATGTATCTTCTTGGCCTGGGTTTGACCTTGACCCCCTGCGTCTATCCCATCATTCCCATAACTATCGGTTATTTTGGTTCGCAGTCCGCGGGAAAAGTATCGCGTCAGTTCATCATGGCCGTAATCTTCGGCGTAGGAATTGCTATAAGCTATGCCGCCGTCGGCACGATTGCGGCGCTTTCCGGCTCGTTGATGGGGGCCGCACTGCAAAGCCCAATCGTCCTCATAGGGCTGGCGGTATTGTGCTTTGTTATGGGTTTGAATGCTTTCGGCGTTTTTGAAATCGTTCTCCCCGGTTGGCTTATGAACCTGGCCGGCGGAGGTTCGCGTCGAGGGTACGCAGGCGCAGCGGTTATGGGCCTGACGATGGGCATTGCGGCGGCCCCATGCCTGGCCGCGTTTATTGTAAGCCTTTTGGCGTTCGTGGGCCAGAAAGGCGACCCGGTTCTCGGTTTCTCCATGTTTTTCATCCTCGGACTCGGCCTGGCTACACCGTTCATAGCGCTGGGGACATTCTCCGGCCTCATCTCAAAGGTTCCTAAATCCGGGGGCTGGATGGTCTATGCCAAGAAGGTCATGGGGGCGCTTCTTTTTGCCGTGACTCTTTATTTTCTGAATCCTGTCTTGCCCAAGCCGCTGCATCATTCGCTCGTCGCCGTGGCATTAGTGGCGGCCGGACTTTATTTTGGATTTTTCGAGAAAACCCAGGCCAGAACCTGGCGTTTCAAGAGTGCCCGCGCCTTCTTTGCGATACTCTTCATAGGCGCCGCAATCTGGTGGGATATTCCTTCTCAGATGCCCCGGGATAATCGGTCTGGAATCGCCTGGCAGCCATATTCCGAAAGTGCCCTGCGACAGGCGGGGGCTGATGGCAAACCGGCCATTATCGATGTTTATGCCGACTGGTGCATTCCCTGCAAGGAACTTGATAAATATTCGTTCAGCGATCCCAGAGTCATCGAGGCCAGCCGCGGAGTCGTCATGCTCAAAGCCGATGTCACCAAAGGAAATTCGCCGGAGGCAAAGCAGTTTATAGCCCAATACGGCATCAAGGGTGTTCCCACTGTCATATTCATTTCAGCCGATGGCAGTGAGCTTAAAGACCTCCGCATGAATCAGTTTGAGAAGGCCGACATCGTCTATGGGCGTTTCAGCTCGCTCCTTTCCGCAAACAAGCAGCCGCCTGTCGCCATCACTAAAGACTTCCGGAACTGAAGCTCCATTGCTCTTGTCGGCATAGCCCGTTTCAACATGCTTCTTGCGGTCACGGGACATACATCTTCTACCTACAAATCAGAGCATGGTGTTTTGACGCCGCATTAGGAATAAATATCTTGACCTGAAGCGTAAAATGCATATTTTAGGTTCTTGATTTTCCAATAGTTTAGAGGATGAGGAGGGAATTAAAGATGGATTATCTATTGCTTTTCATGATTCTGATGGCAATTGTCCTGGCCCTGATGCCGGCTCGCTCCCGCGGCGAAAGGAGGCTGCAAAACGAACTCAAGGCGGCAGAGCGGTACTGCCGTTCGTTGGCGGTGACGAAGGAGAAGAATCGCGCATAGTGCATCCCGCATATTCAAAAAAGGATTGACTATTCGCATCCTTGTGTTAGAATTGCACCGGGATTGTTTTATATTTCTTGCCGATTTAGGAGGGTTATGGCCGTCATTGTTGATATTCTGGCGCGTGAAATACTCGATTCGAGGGGAAATCCGACTGTCGAAGTCGATTGCCTTTTGGACAGCGGCGATCAGGGTCGCGCCGCCGTGCCGTCAGGAGCGTCCACCGGCGAGTTCGAGGCCGTGGAGCTGCGCGATGGCGATAAATCTCGTTATCTCGGCAAAGGCGTTTCTGGAGCAGTCAAGAATGTAAATGAAAAAATCGCCGATGAGTTGATAGATTCGGCGATTGACCCGCTCGATCAGATTTCCATAGACAATTTTCTGATTGAACTCGACGGCACCAAGGACAAGAGCAATCTCGGCGCCAACGCCATCCTGGGAGTTTCGCTATCTGTCTGCAAGGCGGCCGCAAGCTTCTGTGGGCTTCCGCTTTACCGTTATATCGGCGGCTCCAATGCCAACATCTTACCCGTTCCCATGATGAATATCCTTAACGGCGGCAGGCACGCCGACAATAACGTCGACCTGCAAGAATTCATGATCGTTCCCGCGGGCCGGCCCAACTTCAGCGAGGCCTTGCGATGCGGAGTCGAGGTCTTTCATAATTTGAAAAAAGTATTATCGTCGAGAAAATATAACACCGCGGTCGGTGATGAAGGTGGCTTCGCGCCCGACCTCAAATCCAACGAAGAGGCCTTACAGGTTATCATGGAAGCCATCGGGTCTTCGGGGTATCAGCCCGGCAAAGATGTGTTCGTGGCTATTGATCCCGCGGCCTCGGAATTCTTTGAAAACGGGTCGTATAATTTGAAATCCGAAAACAAGAAGCTCTCGGCAGAACAGATGATAGAACTCTACGGTCATTGGATCGAAAAATACCCGATTATTTCAATTGAGGACGGACTGGCCGAGGACGACTGGGAGGGGTGGGAAGCTCTTACTCGCAAGCTCGGTGGCCGAATCCAGCTTGTGGGAGACGATATTTTCGTCACCAACGCTTCGCGGATATCAAGGGGAATCAAGCAGGGAGTGGCCAATTCGGTCCTTGTCAAGCTCAACCAGATCGGCACCCTTACGGAGACTCTGAATGCCATCTCCATGGCCCGTCGCGCCGGATGGTCCGCAGTAGTCTCACACCGCTCCGGCGAGACCGAAGACACCACTATTTCCGATGTCGCTGTCGCAACGGGCTGCGGCCAGATCAAGACCGGCTCCGCCTCCAGGACAGACAGAATCGCAAAATACAACCAGCTGCTCAGAATCGAAGAGGAGCTTGGCCCCGCGGCAAGGTTCCTTGGCCTGGCGGCTTTCTCCAAGGGAATTAAGTAAAATGGCTCAATACCCGAAAATATCGCATCGCTTTTCAAAAGGGGCTGGACGTTCCGGTATCGGGTCGAGGATCAAGATGTTTTTGGTCACTGTCGGCGTTGTATTCATCGTAATCTCCTTTTTCTGGGGCGAATTTGGGCTCGTGAGGATGTGGTTCCTGGCGAAGAAGATCGACAGGCTCAAAAGCGATATCAGGGTCCTCAAAGTTGAACGCAATGATATCCTCTGGGAAACCGATAAAATGAAGAACGATCCCGATTACTTCCAGCAGTATGCAGTTGAAATCTATGGCTACGCCAGGCCCGACCAGCAGATTATTCAATTCGTGCCGGCCGACTCATCAACGATCAAGCAAGCCGGGAGCCTTCGAAATCTCCAGGCTCACTCTCGTAAATGAGTCGTTTCAAAATAGACGCCTTTATAATCAGAACCAGCCGCATGACCGAGTCATCCCGCCTCGTCACTTTTTTCTCGAAGGAGTTCGGAAAGCTCAAGGGGGTCGCCAAGGGCGTGGGACGTCCCAAATCGCGGCTCGGCGGCAAAGTGGAGCTATTTAACCTCATCGAAGGTGATTTCTACAAGAAGGAGGTCTCCGAGCTCGGCATCTTGAGCAATGCCGGCCTGCTCGACGATTTCAAAGGCATTGCCGAGAACGCCCGCAAGTATGGGTTCGCATCGGCATGGTGCGAAGTGCTCGACAAAATTACACAACCCGAGGAGCCGCGTCCCAAGATTTTCGAATTGACTGCTGAATACTTCAAGACCCTTCAAACCGCCGATTCGAAATCTGCCGGGCTTCTTTTCTGGAGCGCCTTGCTGAAACTTCTCGTATTCGAAGGGTATTCGCCAGGATTCGACGTATGCATCTCCTGCGGGAAGGTGACCAGTGGCGAGAGGACAATGATTTCTTTGCAGCGCG
>Ga0315289_10009461_pt1 | contig 14024 bp, 11 predicted proteins | sample YL17G11_40_MG_FD_203452 | JGI IMG/M metagenome (GOLD analysis project Ga0315289, IMG submission 203452) | Sediment microbial communities from Yellowstone Lake, YNP, Wyoming, USA - YL17G11_40 | ecosystem: Environmental > Aquatic > Freshwater > Lake > Sediment | place: USA: Wyoming | collected...
CCCCCTTTATCTGCAAAATCCTCGGCTAGCCCTATAGCCTGGGCAATCCCTCCCCCAGCATTTTCTTGTATAGCATATGAAAGCTTAAGGCCAAAGTCTTTTCCTGACCTTAAAAGATTGATAAAGTGACCACAATGATCAGGTGAAGTTGTTAGGAGGACATCTTTAATTCCACTTCTTGCCATTGCTTCAAGAGCATAAAAAATCATTGGTCTATTATAAATCGGTAGAAGATGCTTATTGGTGACTAATGTCAAAGGTCTAAGTCTTGTGGCTAATCCTCCAGCTAAAACAACTCCCTTCATAAGAAAACTCCCCTAAGAATAACTATAACAAGAAAGGCCAATAATGCATATTCTATCACAATTTTAAAATTAAGGTTATCCTCCGAATAATGATGAACTATCCCCCAAATAAAGTAGGAAACCGAGGCTAACACCCCTAGACGATACTGCACTGCGGGAATGCCCCTATTTTGGATAAAAAGAAGAAAAAAAAGTCCTAAAATAGAAACTAAGATAAAGTAATCAAAAAAGTGTTTTCTAAAATCACTAAGCATAATCTTTTAGAGTATTGTCCCTAATGAGCGAAGCCAAATTATGCCGAAAAGGCTGGCCAAAAATATAATATGGGCAAAATTATGACCGCTTATCCTGACCGTTTTTCTTCGCCAGATAAGTAATCCATCAATAACTAAGGCCCCAATTAAAAATAAATCTAGACTTATCGAGATATTTCGCGTGGTGGTCATCATGTCAACTAACGGCTGATGAACAACTCCGGCAGGTTTAAATTCGGAGGCGATATTGGCTGTGTTGTAAGTTAAATAATATGACGTGGGTGTCGGTAAAACTGGAGTAGGGTTCGCTATTGGTGAAGGAAAAAAGGCAGCCGCGACTGGGGGAATAACAACCTCCTTTTTGGCTAAACTGACAACTTCTCTTGCGCCAAACATCTGAACCACTAAAGTTGTTTCCTGACCAAGAAGGTCTCCATTAACTACGGCAAACCCTACGTCTTTATATTCCGGCTTTAGAATATTATCTCTATGCGTCGGTGATTCCATCCATGCAAAAACTATTCCATCGGAATCGTTAAAATCTTTAGCCAGGTTCTCTCCAGCATAAAGATATTGGTAGCCAGCGCCTTTGATAAATTCCCAAGGCGTCCTTCCCGAAGGACCGTTATGAGCCCAATAATTTTGGGCGAACATATCTGCGGCTTTTTTATCAGCCGCCTGGGAAAGTTCTTGGTTAAAAGAAAGAGGAGCAAGCCCTGTCTCCATTCTTTTCTGATTAGTCAATGATAGAAGTCTATCGACCTTTACGTCAGTGGCAATCCCTAAGATGTCCGGCCGAAATTTCCTAACAAAACCAAGGTTTGCTTCAAGCAAGATAAAAAAGAGGATATAGAGGAGGAAAGCTGAGGGATGAAGGCTTTTGGGCCGATGGTTGTTGGTATGGTGAGGAGTAAAAAAATAAGCCAAGCTTTTCTGCGAATAAGCCAAGCTTTTCTGCGAATGAACCAAAAATGACCACATGGAATTATTATAACTCTTAGGTTTCTATCTATTCAACACCGGGGGTTGGTTTTCTTGGTATAGAGGGCAGGTGGTTCAAAAGGAACTCAAAAAAATGTTTTGGGAAAAGAAAGCCTTTTCGACAAAACCAACCACAGGGATTTTTCCCCGGGGTCGGCATCGCCGCAGGTGTCAGCGTAGATGTTGCCGTAGGCAAAGGAGTCTCCGTTAAAGTTGGAGTAAGAGTCAAGGTCGGAGTCATCGTCAATGTAAAAATAGGAGTTCCTGTGGGCGTGAGTACCGGAGTTTCTGTCGGGGTGGACGTCGAGGTGGGTACCGTCGTTGGCGTCGAAGTTGGTTGTATGGTCGGAGTTGGCGTTGAGGTCTCTGTTGGAATCGGTGTGGGAGTTTCCGTGGGAGTTGGAGTAGGAACTTTTGTAGGCGCAGGGGTGGAAGTTAGAGTCGAAGTAGGAGTAAAAGTTGGAGAAACATACACACTATTTTGATTCTTTGGGGTGCCGTTTAAGGGATTACCATTAGCATCAAGACCATTCCTAATTATTCCATTATTTCGGGCCCAGTTATCGTCGGCATCCGCCGCCAAAGGATTGATCCTTTCCATCGAATAATACCCCGGACTGGCGCTACCAGCGGGCCAAAACCCACCATCACCATTAGCGGTATCCACCACCGAATTGATCTCATCCTTCAGAGTGAGCGATTCGCCGCTATTGACCAGCTCACCGGTATAAGTCTTGTCAGCGGCAATATCCGAAACAGATTCATCATTTGTTCTCTCCAAAAGGTAAAAGCTACCGGCAGGAATGCTTCCAGAAAGACTGATCGTGGGTGTTCCATCCGAAGAAACCAATGTCCAACCAGTTAAATCAACATTACTTCCGGAAGGATTATAAAGTTCAATCCATTCATCTGTGCTTGAAGCCGCCGTCCCACCCCAGGCAACTTCGTTGATAACCACCTCTCGTACTGAAACGGCCCCACTTTTAGGAATAACAAGCGAAGAAATAAAAAGCAATAGTGAAGACAAAAGTCTTATCATTTGGGCAGCTTATTAAGAAGAGAATATCAATTTCTCAAAACCCTTGTCAAGTGGTAGTTTAAAATTACAAGATATGCTACAGATTGAGCCTTAATTTAATTAAAAGAAGGGAAAGAAAGGAAAACGCTTTGGAATTATTTTTCCAATAAAGCCAAGGGAAAAATCAAACTTAGTCTGTTGACCTTGAAACTGGTTGCCCGCTTGGGGAATAAACCTAATCTCAACTTTAAGTGTTTTTTCTTTTCCCGAAGAAAGATCAAAAAGCTTAATCTCTGTTGGTAAAACATAATTTAAAAAAAGCGGCAGTCCTCCTGACCCGCCATAATAGATCTGTCCTGAAACTTTATCCGTTATTTTGAGAAAAAGCGGAAAACTTAATAAATACCCCTGTCCATTGCCTATCCTAAATCCTACTCTTTGAAGCTGACCACTTGAATTTTTAATCTTCACTGTTTTCTGGGCAACATCTCCAGGGAGAAAGTTTGTCTCATCAAACGGCATGCCATCCCAATCAATCTCAATCCCTCCTACCGCATAAATCAAACCAGCCGACCTCTCTTGATGAGAAAAAACTTTCCCAAAAAGAAAGGCAATCAAAACTATCAGAGCGCTTATAAAGATAAGACTTTTTATAATTTTCATTTTTGCCATCCCTTATTCCTCCGACCCCCCAGTAGGCGTTGGGGTCATTGTTGTTTCTATCGTCGGCGTTGGCGTTTCCGTTGGGATTACCGTTGATTCCAGTGTAGGAGTTGGAGTAGAAGGAATTTCTGTTGGCGTAGATGTTGGTTCTATTGTAGGAGTCGACTCCACCGTGGGAGTTACCTCAGGCGTGGGAGTTAACTCGGACGTAGGAGTTGGTGTTGTAGTTGGTGAAAGTTCTGATTGTTGACTCTCTTGAGAATTAGTGTCAGGAGTAGGTATCGCCGGGTCAATGCTTTCCTCCCTATTTGGTCCTCCAGGAGTGGGAACCGGATCAATCCAGTCTCCTGTCCCGTCAGGAATACGGGCGTATGATTTATTGCCTGGAGCATCACCCTTGTAAGAATAAGAGTCAATTAAGTTATCAAGCGTATCGTATAATTCAACCACATCTCCATCGTTATTAAACATCTCTCCGTTCATATAAACCACCAGCCACTCGTCTCCCGAGCCATTAGCCCCAATCACGGTGGAACCAGTGTTGGTATTTAAGGTTGTAATAGACTTAGTATTGCCGTCTCTGTCTTTGATATACCAACCGGCTAAATCTACAGCTTTCCCGCCAGCTTTATTATAAATTTCTACCCATTCGCCTTTTGGCATTAAATCATTATCTTCTCCAAAATCGAATCCATAATCAGGATTAGTACCGCTGGGATTGGGTAAAAATTCATTTAGAACTATATGCTCTGAAGCAGCGCCTGGATAATATTTTACTCTGACCTCGTGAAGTTGAGGAGTTTCATTATTATTAGTAGTAGTTAATGTTGCTTTCCATTTAATGTATCGGGTTTCAGGCAAACTGGTAAGGTCAATACCAATGCTTACATCGTTTGAAGATAACTGCCAAGGTGACCAGATAGAATTGTCACTTGATGTAGCTACTTCTAAAGTAATATCGGTGTTTCCAGATGGTAATGTTTCATCCCACTCTAAAGATTGCCATCTTGTCATTTTTACGCTGTCAAAACTTTGAGATTCTAAGGTGCCAGTAATTGTATACGTAGTATATGATGCGTATATGCTCCATTTCTCGTTGGTGGATGTGCCGCCAGACCATGTTACAGGGAACGAACCGTAGGCTTGAGAAATATAGTTACCATCGCCACTACTTCCAGCCGTATATGATGGACCAGAATTGGCGCTATCCCACTGCCAAGCGAGCCAGTAAGTTCCAGCGTTCAACGGGAGGCTCGTTGGGGTCCCAGAGGATATATTGATGGTGTTCCAGCCTACCGTCGCCGCAGTTGATGCGCTTTCCCATTGTTTGCTGCTCGGCCCAGACGAATTTGAGTAGATTGCTAAGCGAAAGTTTCCTGTCGCATGTGAATAGAAACTTAGCGAAGTAATATCTGCATTATTGGACAATGTTACTTTGGTAGCCTTCGCATAGCCTTCGATTTGAACGTAGGTCGTGTATTGGCTTTCATTAAGAGTATCTGACGTGTTGATAGTCCCAAAGGGGTTGGGAAAGGCTCCCCAAGCTTGGGTGTGTACCCTTCTGCCGGGGCCGGCAGGAGTCGACGCATAGTTTCTTTTTGGTCCCTTTCCATCGACGGGATCCGTAGCTTGACGAGCAAGCCAATATGTTCCGGCACTCAAGTAAAATGGTGTACCGTACGATATAGTCTGCCATTTTCCTGCTTGATCAGTACCAACGGCGACTATCCCAGTGTCGGAGCCAGAGACAAGAGCGTTGGGATTCCCACCGCTATCCGTATAGAAGGCAAACCGAACCGATCCCGCCCTGCTAACAGCGCCCCAGTATATGGTCACACTCTGAATCGTGCCACCACCAGTAGGAACTGTGATTTTCTGTGCACTGACGTTACCTTGCGTTTCAGCAGTTGAACCCAACACGCTCGTTGTACCTACTGTACTTGTTGGATAAGTTGTCGAGCCGGTGCTGGTGATCCCTGTAGTCGCTGTAGAATAACTTAGGTTGGCTGTTCCTGAAGAGTTTGTTGTTACACTGGTCTTAACACCAGCGTCAAAATCAGCCTGAGTGGTTTGGACCCAAGTATTGAGAGGTACGACCCAAGTGCCGGAAGTTACACTATTAGATATTGTTTCTTGGTCGCTGAAACCAGAAGAGCCGATTTGTCCGCCATTAAAAACGAAATCAAAATTGCAGGTTTTATTTTGTAAACTTGAATCATTGCTTGTTAAACTAACCGTAAATACCCAATCTTCCGGCAAGCCAAACACGATAGAACCTGTACTAAAAGAATTTAAAACGCCGTTATATTCCGAAACACCACCATCTACATTTGCATCTAAATTTAAAGCATTACATAAAGCTGAATCTCCAGAAAAATTACTTGCCTGAACGGTATATTGAAACCCCAAACTTCCATTATTTACTACACTGATATTTCTACTTGAAGATTGGGTTGGAGTAACACTTGAAGAAAAATTGCCCGGAGAACTCAATGAAAAATCCAAAGTGGCGGCAGTGAATGTATTCCCAGAGGAAGTTTCCGTATCAACAAAGCTCGCCCGGGTTTCGCCAACAGCCGAAAGTCCAAGCCAGCTTAAACCAATTATTAACAGCAAAAAAGTATTTTTAAAAGACAATTTTTTCATTATGATTTTTCCTCTTTTTTCTCTTCTTTTTCCTGTTTCCTCTTCTGCCAAATTTTTACGATTTCTTCTTTTATTTTCATCGCCTCACTGTAAATAATCATCGTTGCCGGAATAACAATCAACAGCACAAAACCGGCTGGTTTTTTGGCAACATCGACTGCGTAGCCAAGATAGGGAACAGCAAATAAAACCTTGCCCACAATATCTTCCTGTAAAACCTCTCCGGTGTCTGGGGCACTATTGGCGTCACCTTTTGTAATGTAAGTGTTTCTCTCGTCTTCTTTTTTAATCTCATAAATTCGGTGAGTAGTTGTTCTGCCAGGTGCTTTGGGGTTTTTAAAGGTAATCACATCATCCACTCTGTATTCACCCACTGGCTTAACCACAACAATACTTCCCAGTTTAATCTTGGGCTCCATTGAGCCTGATTGAACAACCATTAGTTTATAATTTTTAGCAATTGGAAAAACCGAAAAAACCAACAAAAGGGCCAAGATGGCAACACAGACAATAAAGATGCAGTAGATTACTTTAAATAGTTTCATCTTCAAACCTCTACTGTCCCGCCCTTTTCAAAAAGAGCAGGACTAAAAGGCTTCAAGCTTTATACCTTTTAACTCCACTGCTTACGACATTACATATAATCCTGCCCTAACTCTCCTACTGGTTAGGGTTGGTTTACGGTACCTGCCTCAGGGTAGCGGTGACGGCCAGCTCAATGCCATCAGCCTGGGGTCGGTTATCCGGCACAGCGGTCAGGATGTGACCAACTGTGGTAAACGGGTCCAGCGAATCGCCGAGGTGCAGCGTAACCACCAGGACAGTGGACTTGGTAGGCTGAAGGTAGATATCGTAGGGGGCGGTCGCCCCAGACCACACCATGTCCTTGGACGCCAGCTCATAGAGGCTGACCTTACCATCACCGTTGCCACCCGCGGTATCGTAGCCTGCCACTAAGTCAGAGAGGACGTTGACACCGTCCTCAGTAGCCGCCTGCACATAGACCAGGCTGGCAAACTCATTGACGCTCATGTCGATTGCTTCCGGGTTGTTAGTAGCGTCGTAGTTCATCGATGCAAACTCAAAGCTTGCGACCGTGTCGGCATCCACGCCACCTATCAGCTTATCCTTCTCGCCAACAATGCTGAAGTTGATGGTCAGCTTGCCCTCGTTATTGCCCACGTTCTTGAGGGTAAGCGTCAGCGGGGTTAGGGTCTGAGAGGGCTTGATATCACTGAGCGTCAACAGCGCTGTCCCGGGGTAGGGGTTCAGGGTATTCAGCGCCAGGTCAATGGTGCCGGCGGTGAAGGTGTTGCCTGTGCTTTTCTCGGTGTCAGAGAAGTAAGCGCCGGTTGCGCCAATGGTAACTGCTCCGACCATACTAATAGTCAAAACACTTAAAAGTATCCTTTTCATTATTTTTTCTCACCTCCTTTTATTAGAAATTGTTAACAGTTTTGAATTTCAACGAAAAAGTGCCGCTCGCCAATTCCTTCACCTCGGAGGAATCCCTTCGGCAAGCTCAGGGCCACCATCCGAGGTGTTCCCTTGGCTCGCTTTCTCGGAAAAGGCGCAAAGTAAGATTAGGCGGACTAATTTACCTTCCTATTCCACCTCGGAGGAGTTCCTTCGACTTCGCTCAGGACCACCATCCGAGGTGTTTTTCATATCAACTATTTCAAAAAAAAGCACCCGTTCGATAAACTCAGGGTGCCTCCGTTTGCGGCCAGCAAAAATACTGTCCTCTTTATAACAGACAAAAATCTTTTGTCAAGATTATCAAAGGATAAACTTCTAATTCAAAAGGGAGCAATTTAATCGGGGCTTCTCTTGGCAACTACAATCAATCTTTTATTATCAACGAAGCCGGAACAGGTAAAGAGAGTTAAGGTCTCATCTACGGTTGGACCGATAACCTCTTTTTGTCTTGGCAAAACTTCCTGGATTTTGACGACTTTGTATTTGTACCACTTATCAACGGTCATCACATAAACGATGTCTCCCTCTTTAATTTTTTTTAAGGGAAGAAAAAGGCCAGGCCTTGTGTGGGCAAAAATGACCTGATTACCAACCTCGCCAGGATAAGCCGAGCCTAAACCAAAACCGGCCGCATTAGAAAAGGTTTCCCAGTAACCCTTGATAATTCTTGCCTCCTTAACCTGAAGGTCAATCGCTAAAGAGGGAATGACAATTCTTACCGGCGGATTTTTCTTTTCTTTGGGTTTCGTAAGAAGCTTTTGGTCAATGGTATAAGGCTCCTCGATTATAGTCTCACTTGGGGATGAAGAAAGGTTTTCTCTCTTCTCAAGAAAGAAAGATAGCCCCAGAAGAACTGCACCAAGGACAAAGAGGAAAAGTCTTGCTCTTGTCTCTTTTTTTATTTTCTTAATTTTCCCAAGAGTAAACCGTGGCTGGCCAGAACGAGACATAATATACCAGCCAATGATATCATATCGGAAAATAAGCTTCCACTGCCGGTCGCCGAAAGACCCAAAACTGCTGGAGAGGAAGAGGTACCTTGGGTCGTTGTCTCACCACCGCTAGTACCGCCAACTCCACCGCCCCCACCACCACCTGTTCCCTGAGGAACAGGAGTCGGCGTAGCTGTAGCAACAACCGGTGGTGTGGCCGTCGGTTGAGAACCGCTCGTCGGAGAAGGTTGAGCCGTCGGGTTAGGAGCGGAAGTAGCCGTTGGCCTTAACGGCGAAGTCGGCACAGGAGGCTTAGTGGGAACGCTCGGTTTTGTCGGCACCGATGGAGCATCGGGGATATCCGAAGAATAATTGGGTGTTTGGGGAAGACCGGGAATATCCGGTGTGTTAGGAAGATTAAACGAGATGGCTAAGGTCTGATGGGGCACAATCCCGAATTTAAGTCCGAAAAGAAAAATAATAAAAATGGCAGTTATTGAAAAGAAAAGTTTTCCCTTCATTTTTCCTCCTTTAAAAAATATTTACAAATAAACTTGCTAATATATTTATCAAATTTTCAATAATTTTTTGAAATGAACTAATAAAATTCGTTCCCTCCTGATAATAATCTTGTCTTTCTAAATTATAGGTTCCGTATTGATCATTGATTTGCGAATTATAATATATATTTAATGAATTGTCAAGGCCATCACCATAATCTAAATTATCGGCCTTGGCAGACTCGACGGAAGCCAAATGAGACCTTTGATTACTTTTTATAAGATTATTTTTAGGCAAAGAAGCTTTCTCTTCATCATTTGAATTCACGGTTGGCTCTTCATTTTTATCTTCTTCATTGTTATCTTCTGTGGCAGAAGAAGAATTGTCGTTTTCTTGACTGCCGCTGTTATTAGCCGGGCTAGCCACTTCCGCCTCTCCAGATTGAAAATCATCCTGGGATAGTGCTTGAGTGGCTATCTGCGCTTCTTTTGCCTCTTCATGGGGAAAAATAATATTTCCTAGAAAGTCGCCAAAGACATTAACGATTAGAAGCATCCACTGTCGTCCGGCAACATTAAAATTAACAATATTAAAAAGGTTAACATCAAGGTCAATCCAGCCGGTAGAAACCCCAACCGGGTCTTCATTTTCGTTAGTCGTATTTTGGCCGGAAACTCCAGTCACATCAACATTATTCTCAACATAAGCTTTATTTTCGTTACTTACGCTTAAATCGCTTTCACTGGTACCAGCGGCGGAATTTTGCGAGTTCTCCCCCGTTGACTCGTTCTCTGCCAGAACCTCGGGCCCTCCACCGTTTTGACCGTTGGCGACCGCCACCAGTGTGCCACTTTCTGGGGCGTTAATATCGCCCTTTCCCGGAAAAGCCACGATTTTCCCTAACCAATGGCCGAAAACATTTACCACCACCATTACCCAACGATCGCCGAAAATGTTGTAATTCAGCCAGTTCATAAGTTGAGCGGTCACATCTACTTTGCCCGTCTCCATCGTCGTTTCATCCTCGTTGGCATAAGCCTGGTTCGTTCCGGAATCACCGACGGCATTTACCTTATTTTCAACCTGGGCGCTATTATCATTTTTGACATTGACATTTTCTGTTTTTTCGGCTAACGCCTGATTTTGCGAATCATCTCCGGTATTTTTATTTGTCGCCGTTACCGACCCATCTTCGGCCGTAAGATAGGAATTTGGGTCGGGAAGAAGGATGTCTCCTTCAAGAGTGCCGAAAATGTTAATCATGGCAAAATACCAGTCGGTTCCGGAGAAGTTGGCGTTTATAAAGTTTAGAATGGAAGTTAAAATTTTGATCCGACCGGTTAGAACATTGACGTTGCCTTCATTTTCGGAAAGATCATTTTGACCCGAGACTCCCTCAACCTGAACATTATTAACCAAGGCGGCATTGTTTTGGTTCTGAACATCAAGCTTTTCCTCGCTTTTGGCAAGAGCCGTATTTTGTGAATCATCTCCGGTATTGCTATTTTTCGCAATTGCCACTAAATCATCTTCGTCTAACCCCAGGTATTTTTCGGAGATGTCATCAAGGTCGAATTCGCCGGTCAGGTTGCCAAAGATATTAACGATAAGATGGGTAAAGTCCGAACCGGTAATATTCAAATTCAGGATATTTAAAAGGTTAACGATAATATCTACCTCACCGGTAGTTAAAGTAGCATCCCCTTCATTTTTTGAAAGCTCGTTTTTACCTGAAGTCGAGGAAACCTCAAGATTGTTTTCGACGGCGGCAACGTTATCATTGACAACGGTTGTTGTTTGGCTTACCTCATCGGAAGTAAAATTAGAAGAATCGGGAGCAGTATCTTCATTAACCGCTTCTGCCTTCCCCGGACCTTCATTCTCGGTGGTATTGACATTGCCAACATTCATCATATCAGCCGAAGTTAAAGTCCCCCCTGTTTCAAGACTTGAATTGTCTTCGTTGTCAACTAGCGAGCTTTGACCGGAGGTTGATTTTACCTCCATCTCATTTGTCAGTTCTAAGTCGTTATCATTGTGAACAGTTATTTCGTCTTTATCTTCGGAGATAGAGACTTGTTCAGAACCTTCACCTTGACTTAAGCTTTCGCCAGAGGAATCTTTATTAAAGTCATTCTCTTGACCGGCTTTCTCATTTTCAAAAGAAATATCTTCGCTTTCTTCGGCGCTAAGATTATTTTCCTTATCCGTCTCCACCGACTTTTCCGAATTATCAGCTGTTACCCCACTTTGTTGATTTGTTGGCCCGGAAGTAACGGCAGCCGGATTATTTGGGTTAAATTGGAAATCACTACCATCCTGGGGGGAATTTTCCGGAGGAAGTTCATCGGAAACGATATTTCCGCCGGTATTGGCAACCACATTTGACTCCTGGTCCAAATTGGTACTGTTTATATTTTCAACATCAATTTCCGAAGCGGAATTAGAGACTGCCTCATTTTGACTTCCTTCGCCGGTCTGGGAATTGAGGGCCGAAGTTGTCGGTTCGGGGGCGGAAGTGGCCGAAGGAACCGGCGTTGGGGTAATAAGCCAAGGAGCAACCCAGCTTGGGTCATCTTCGTGTTCCTCGCTTATGGTTTCTCTTTCTTCCCTCACCTGCTCGGTTTGTTGTTCTTGCTCTTTCTGTTGACGTTCTTTTTCTTCTTCAAGTCTTTCTTGTTCCTGCTCTTTTAAACATTCTTGATAATCATCATCGTTGGAGTCGCAGGTTTCTTGGGCATAAGAATAAGAAGCCTTAAAAAGAACGATTGGTGAGAAAGAATACACCACCAACCAAAGGCTAAGAAAAATTGAAAATATTCTAAATAATTTTTCTTTCTTTAAACTATTAAAAACCATTATTACTCACTAATCGGGCAGATTTTTAAGCGATCCTTTGGGGCAGTTTTAAGGCAGGAAAAAAATCTTTCCTGGGCCGGGGGGCACCATGTTTTTTTAAAAACAGGCGCGCCCCCGAACCCAAGAAATTAACCAAGATTACTCAACCGTGGTTTGATTGCCATTTACAACATTCATGGTAGTTCCAGTAGCTACTGCAACTCCAGTCTTTACTTTGTTTCCATCTTCCACGCAGTGCAGACTGACACCACCTGAAATGGCACCCGCAACCGAGATATTCTTAACGGTAGTATCTTTATTCGTGTTAGAAACCGTAACGTTGTCATTATCTTCGGCGACAGATTTAGCGGAGCTGTGATCATCTAGATCTTCGTTTGTGGCTTTCGTTCCGCTATCAACTGCCACTTTAGTCTCGTTGACATTAACATAGTTTTCGGTTGTGGTTTCTGCCGCGGATTGGTTTGTCGTAACCTCGTTTCCGTCCTCGGCGTTGGTTATACCAACTAGTCCGGAGATTGCCACGGCGGCGGTAACATTCTCTACATCGGTATTTTCATTCACGTTAGTTACCTTAACGGTATCATTATCGTAGGCTTCGGAAACCGCGTAGCTGTGGTCAAGAATATTTTTGTTCTTAGCTTCGGTCGGACCTCCGCCTCCACCTAACTCCGAGTAGTTATTGTTAACGACATTGGCGACATAAGCTCCAGAGATAGAGACGCCGGTGGTAACTTTATTTAGGTCCTCAACGTCATTTAAAAAGACCACGCCGGAAACAGCCACTGAAGCGGTTACGTTAAACACATCGGTATCCTTATTGGTATTGTCCACCGCGAAATTATCGTTGTCCTCGGCAATGGCCGTAACAGGACAAGCCGCTGGACAAGCACATGGGGTTGGACATTGACTAGGATCAAGACACGGCCCCCCACAGGTGCCACCACAGGAACAACCATCGCAGCAACTACAAGTTGAGCCGCAAGGATCACCACTATGATCGGAAACTGTGTCGTTTGAGGCTTTAGCACCAGTGCTTTCCGCAGACTTTGTTTCACCAACGTTTACAAAGTTTGCCGTTTCATACTCGGCGCCTGCACCAGCGGTTTCAACGGTATTTTCATCCTCGGCGTCGTTCTCGAAAACAAAACCCGAGACACCAAGGGCTACGTCCCAGTTCTCAAATTTTACTCCCTCGGTCTTATTTTCAACTTTAAGTGTGTCATTGTCGAAAGCCGAAGAAACAGCGTAGCTGTGGTCAAGGATATTCTTGTTGGATGTCTCAGTAACGGCAAAAACAGGCATGGCGGCGCCTAAGACTAATGCGGCCGTGGTTAATCCAACAGCTAATTTTTTTAGGCTATTCATATTTTTATTTCACCTCCTTTCTTTATAGAATTAAACTTAATTTAAGACAATAGTCAAAGATTTTAAAAAACCAAAAAGGCATCCTTCGATAAACTCAGGATGCCTCCGTTTGCGGTCAGCAACTTTTTAACCTTATTTTATTGTTTATGGGACAGTTTTATTACTTATATAAAGTATTTCCCAAAATTTGTCAAGTCCTATTTAATCTTTTGTCCTCAAATTGTGCGCTGTCTTTTTTATATTTCTCTCGGTTATTTGAACAACCCGCCAATCTTGGACATAAATCTCGACACTCCCCCAGCCTCTGATGTTTTTTAAGGCTTCTTTTATTTCTTCTAAAAGATTCTCGGAGATTTTCCTCGTTGAATAGTCAACCATTTTTTAGAAATTGATTTCGACTTTTTCCTTTTCTTCTTCTTCGAGCTCACCTACCATAAAAGTGAACTTTTTCTCATCCTGTCCTACGATAAAAGAAACGAGGTCCTTTCTAACGGACAGGGGGTCAATGATAATGGCCGCGTTATGAAAATCTGGAGAAAAATTTTTCCCTTCTTCGCTAACTAAACGGATATAATCGCTGGGAATCAAAGAAAGCCTATCGGGGGCTTTATTCTCAATCTCCAGGCGCAAAAGTAAAAACTGGTTACCCTTAGTGGCTTTCCTCGGGTTTCCCTTAACCGTGATTTCGTCTTTAAGTTCGGCATAAGCAATGGTAAAGGTTACGTCTTCTTCTCCCTTCTTCCCAATTTTCGGAGCGGGAAAGACAAAACTTTTTCCTATTTCAACCGTGGATTTAGCGGGAATAACTCTTGGCTCTGAAGCGGTCTTTTTAAGACTAGCCGGCCTTCTGACGGCTTGATAACCAGCAAAACCAAAAATTACCAATAACAAAAGAATAAATAATTTAAATACCTTTGAGGAATTAATTTTTCTATAATTTATTCTCATAAAAAAAATAAAACTGCCCCACTTTTGGGCAGATTAATCAAGGTTAGATTGATGGTAACATATAAACAACTTC
>Ga0315289_10009462_pt1 | contig 14022 bp, 13 predicted proteins | sample YL17G11_40_MG_FD_203452 | JGI IMG/M metagenome (GOLD analysis project Ga0315289, IMG submission 203452) | Sediment microbial communities from Yellowstone Lake, YNP, Wyoming, USA - YL17G11_40 | ecosystem: Environmental > Aquatic > Freshwater > Lake > Sediment | place: USA: Wyoming | collected...
TTTGTGCAACTGATAAAAACAATACCTAATACCAGCAACATAATTGAAGCAATGTTTAAAGTTTTATTCCGTAGCATTTGCCTTCCTGCTTTTTGAAATTTGGCTAATCAAGACAAATATTATTTTGTCTACGGAAATTATATTGGTTCCATAATCTTTAAACAATCTTAAAAAAATCTTTTTTTATCTGACGAAACATCTGGGAAGTCTGACGTAAATCTGACGAAAGTCTTCTATTCTTTAAGAACATAATGGGTTGCCCTCCCAGAACCCTTCTGCTCAATAAGCTCTAACTCCATGAGTCTCTTAAAGTCTCTATTTGCCGTATCCCTTGTAATATTGAAAGTCTTTGTGCATTCCTCACTGGCGATCCTTGCGTGATCAAGAAGATACTTGAGAATGTCTTTTTGTCTTGTTGTTAAGCTGCTCAGTTTGTCTGAGCCGATTTCAAAGATGACGTTCAGTTTGCTTGGATTAAGCTTAAGGATATCTTCAGGCCCGTAGAAAGTGACAGTGAAGTATCCTGAATCGTAATCGAAAACCGGAGGTTTAAGGCCGTAGCTCACCATCATGTCGTGCATCCTCTTGAATCCGCAGAATAGTTCACTTCAATCCGGAGGTTCGGATCAACCCAGGTTGCACCACAATGCCCACCCCTCCAATACAAACAAGCTTTAATTGAATGAAAGAACCTGTTATGATAGATTACAAAACCAAAAGGAGATTCGTTATTGGCTATAATTCACAGGATACGAGGAAGCATAATGAAGAAAAAAAGTGTTAAATATAACTATGGAGAATGTGAGATTTGCAATACCCCGATGAAAGAGAGGCTTATCAAACAAGATTTCTGGATTCAGGGGAAGCTTATCGTTGTGGAAGATGTTCCTGCAGGCGTCTGCCCTAAATGCGGAGAAAAAGTGGTTAAAGCAAATGTGGGGCGTTCGATTTTAAAGCTAACAGAAAATCCTGATCGAATCGCAAAAGCACCCAAGATTTCTGTTCCCAAAATTAAATTTGATATGGAGGATGCGAGAGCTTAAGTATCTCCCTTACCTTTTCTCGGCCACCATGGGTTTTCGCAGGCTACCCTTTCAGTGAAGCTGATTGAAGGAAATGGCCTTCCGTGGCAATGTCATATTGATGATCTACTTACTCTACAACATCTTTTTCACATTTTTCCTTATTTTCGCTGCGCCTTATTTCCTGTTCAGGGCTCTTATCGACGGACGGTTTCGAAGGGGCTTGATTCAGCGGATTGGATTTCTGCCAACTCTCTCCCTCAAAAAACCGATCTGGGTCCATGCCGCATCTGTGGGGGAGGTCTTCTGTTCCGTCCCTCTTCTGCAGCGAATAAAGAGAGAGTTTCCGCAGCGTCCCATCGTCCTCACCACGATGACCAGGACGGGAAATGAGCGGGCCAAGATGATCCCAGAAGCGAATCTCGTTTTCTTCCTCCCCATCGATCATCCCTTGGCCATCCGAAGGGCCTTTCGAAAGATTGACCCCAACCTCCTCCTCATTGCGGAGACAGAGCTCTGGCCTAACCTTCTTCGGTCCTGTGGAAAGAAGGGAATTCCCATCGTCCTCTTCAACGGAAGGATCTCAGAAAAGTCATTTCGTCGTTACCGCTTCTTTAGATTCTTTTTTGAAAACTATTTGAAATACATCTCCCTCTTCTTGATGCAGACGGAAGAAGATCGCAGCAGAATTATTGAGATTGGTGCCGCAACGGATAAGACGCGGGTGGTTGGGAACTTAAAATTCGATCAGCCTTTCCCCTCCTTTACCCCGTTAGAAACCCCCGCCATTAATGGCGGAGATGATATAAATAAAACTTCTCGTAGAGTCGAGTCTACGACAATTCCTCCCGTGGTCGGGTCTTTTCGACATAGAAAGGGCGGAGTCAAAACCCCATCCTTTCTAACGGGGTTTACCCAAGAAGCATCGGCTGAAATGGCCAAATCCCTCCATCTTCGAGGGAAGGAAACCCTTCTCATCGCAGGATCCACCCACTCTGGAGAGGAGGAGATCTTGCTCAGCCTTTTCAAAAACCTGAGAAAGACCGGTCCCCATCTCATCCTCATCTTAGCTCCGCGCCACCTCGAACGGTTGGAGGAGGTAGAGCGGATTTTAAAAAAAGAGTCCATTTCGTGGACAAGGAAGACATCGCTTTCCATGGATCAGGACCGATCCAGTGGAGAACGGAAAGAACTGCCCGAAGTGATCCTCCTCGATACCATGGGTGAATTGATGAATCTTTACAGCCTCGGGACGTTGGTCTTCATTGGTGGAAGTCTTGTCCCCGTAGGCGGCCAAAACCCTTTGGAGCCTTTGTTCTTCAAGAAGTGTGTCCTCTTCGGTCCTCATATGTTTCACTTCTTAGAAATCTCCCGTCATCTGATCGAAGCAGGAGGAGCGATCCAGGTGGGAGGAAAAGAAGATCTCGCCTTTCACTTGAAGCGCCTCCTTTCTGACGAAAGAGCACGGAAGGAAATAGGAGAAAAAGGATATCAATTTCTTCAGAAGCATCGAGGGGCAACTGAAAGGATGTTTGAGGAGATTAGACCTTATTTAAAATAATGATATCTTCAATTTGCGATTTTATTGAAATAAATTTTACATGATAAGCTTATCACCCACGAACGATGAAAATGAATAATCCCCCCTTACCCCCCTTTAGCAAAGGGGGGGGTGGGGGGATTTGGAAGTTATTTTCTAAGCAATTTTAATGTTAAGACTCAAGACTTTCAAAGCACTTCAGATTGAGGAATGTTAGGAAGTTCAAATCGGAAATCGTAAATCTAAAATCGAAAATTGGATTGTAAATGTTTTGGCGAATTGACAGATTAATATACCGGAAAGAAAAATCCTTCTGGACAAAGGCGCTTTTCTTTCCTCTATATCTTCTCTCCCTTTCCTATGGAGGAGTGGTTCGAGCAAGGGCCCTTTTCTATACCCTCGGTCTCAAGAAGCCCAAACGTCTTACCTGTCCAGTCATCAGTGTGGGCAATGTCACTGTAGGTGGAACCGGCAAAACTCCCTTAGTGATGGCGTTAGCAAGGGGGTTGATGGATAGGGGAATTCCAGTAGCCATTCTAAGCAGAGGATACAAGGGAAAGAAGACTTCTGGGCCATTGGTGAGTGATGGCCAGATGCTCTCTCTCTCACCGGAGGAGTCAGGTGATGAACCTTTCCTGATGGCCAAATCCCTCAAAGGCATTCCTGTGCTCGTCGGGAAAGATCGTTTCGTCACTGGTCGGATGGCTCTTCAACGATTCGGCGTTCGCGGGCTGCTCCTGGACGATGGTTATCAGCATCTTCAACTTTATCGAGATTTGAATATCCTGCTCATCGACTCACACATCGGTTTTGGAGACCATCATCTCCTGCCGAGAGGCATCCTGAGGGAACCCTTCTCTCATCTTCGCAGGGCTCATCTCTTCCTCCTCACCAAAGTAGAGCATCCTAAGGCATGCCAACCCTTGGAGACAAAACTCCATCAGATCCATCCCTCATCACCGGTATTTCATAGCCATTACGAACCCTCAGGTCTGATCGGCCCTGAGGAGGAGTGGGAGGAACTTCATTCCCTTAAAGGAAAGAAGGCGCTTGTCCTTTCCGGAATCGCTAACCCTAACTACTTTTCATTCCTATTGAAGAAATGCGAGATGGAGATCGTAAAAGAAGCAATCTTCCCGGATCACCATCTTTACACCGCCAAAGATTTAGCCTCTCTCGAAAAGCAAGGCAAAGGAGCGGATTGGTTTGTTACGACGGAGAAGGATATGGTAAAATTAATGAGATTAAATATTAGTCATCTTCCTATTCGAGCGCTTCGTATCGAAGTAAGGATATGGGAGGAAGAAGAATTTTATCAAAGGGTGATGGAAATATTTTGAGTGATAAGTTAGAATTTTTAAATTTATTTGTCAGTTGTAAAAAAATTGAATAAGAATCAGACAGGGATGCTGAAAAAGTAGGAACCTTTTAAAGGTTGAGGCTGAGGTTAAGGCTAAGGGAAGAAAAAATTCATCTTAAAACCTCAACCTGAACCTTAACCTCAATCTTAACTTTAAGGTTTATTGGAGGGGAAGCATAGAGAATGAGCGAACTCGTTAAAATCTTTGACACCACTCTACGGGATGGGGAGCAATCCCCTGGGGCGACGATGAATATGGCCGAAAAGGTGAGGGTCGCCGAGCAATTGGAGAAACTAAATGTAGACATCATCGAAGCAGGTTTCCCCATCTCTTCGGAAGGAGACTTTGAAGCGGTCAGGGCCATTTCCCGAACGATCAAGCGTTCTGAAGTGGCTGCCCTGGCAAGGACAAATCCTAAGGATATTGATCGGGCTTGGGAGGCAGTCAGGATTGCCAAATCTCCTCGGCTCCATACTTTTATCTCAACTTCTGACATTCATCTCCGACATCAACTGAAGAAATCAAAGGAGGAGGTAATCCGGATTGCTGCCCGGTCTGTGGCGAGGGCAAAGCGTTATACACCCAATGTTGAATTCTCGGCGATGGATGCCACACGAAGCGATGTCGAATTTCTCTCGGCCGTCATCGAAGCAGCCATCCGGGCGGGAGCGACCACCATCAACATCCCTGACACGGTAGGCTATTCCATCCCCTCTGAGTTTGGAAGCCTCATTCGTACCATCCGGCAAAGGGTCCAGGGGATAGAGAAAGTGACGTTAAGTGTCCACTGTCATAATGATTTAGGATTGGCCGTTGCAAACTCCCTTTCTGCCGTCCAAAATGGTGCCAGACAGGTAGAGTGCACGATCAATGGGATCGGTGAAAGGGCAGGAAACACTTCACTCGAAGAGGTGGTCATGGCCATTCGAACACGCAACGATCTGCTTCGTTTTCATACCCGTGTCATCCCAAAACATCTCTTCACCACCAGCCGCCTGGTTTCGAAGATCACCGGCATGGTCGTTCAGCCCAATAAGGCGATCGTGGGGGCCAATGCCTTTGCTCATGAATCTGGAATCCATCAGGATGGTGTCCTGAAAGAAAAATTGACCTATGAAATCATGACACCGGAATCGGTGGGAATTCCTAAGACTTCAATCGTCTTAGGTAAACTTTCAGGAAGACATGCATTCAAGGAGAGGGTGAGGGAATTGGGATATCGGATCTCTGAGAAAGATCTGGAACTTGCATTCAATCGATTCAAACAGCTCGCAGATAAAAAGCGCGAGATTTATGATGAGGATATCGAATCGATCGTAGTGGAGGAGATCCTCCGAATGCCTCGTCGATTCAAGCTGGTTTATCTCAATGTCATTGCAGGAAATGTAACAGTTCCTACGGCCACCGTTCAGATGGAGGTAGATGGAAAACTCCTTCAGGAGGCAGGTTTTGGCGATGGGCCAGTGGATGCCACTTTTAAGACGATCAAGAAGATCACTCGCACGAAATCAAAACTCTTGCAGTTTGCCATTAACGCCATCACCAGCGGCACAGAGGCGCAAGGGGAGGTAACGGTCAGACTGGAGGAGAAGGGAAACACGGTTATTGGTCAAGGCGCAGACACCGATGTGATCGTAGCCAGTGCCAAGGCTTATATCAATGCCCTCAATAAGATGGAATTCAAGAAACAGAAGTTGGTGGGGATGTAGCGCATTCGCAGGTTGAAGTTCAGGTTAAGAGGAAGATTTTGTCTTATTTCTTCCTTAACCTTAGCCTCAGCCTTAACCTTTTGTGCAATGTAGGCAATATATGAAGAAAAAGAATCCGATGACCATCACAGAAAAGATACTTGCCTCTCATGCCGGAAGGAAAGGGGTCTCTCCTGGCGACCTCATTGACGCTCGAGTTGATCTGGCCCTCGGCAATGATATTACCGCGCCGCTTGCCATTCAGGCCTTTGAGGAGATGGGGTCAAAGAAGGTATTCAACCGCAATCGCATCGCTTTGGTCCCTGATCACTTTACACCTGCTAAGGACATCCTTTCTGCAGAACAATGTAAAATTCTCAGGAATTTTGCGAAGACCCATCGCATCACCCATTTCTTTGAAATCGGAGAAGCAGGGATCGAACATACCCTTCTTCCAGAACAAGGATTGGTCCTTCCTGGAGATGTCGTGATCGGTGCTGACAGCCACACCTGTACCTATGGAGCCCTGGGCGCCTTTTCAACCGGTGTAGGCAGCACAGACCTCGGGGCAGTCATGGCCACTGGAAGGCTATGGCTTAAAGTCCCAGAGGGCCTTAAACTCATCTATTACGGAAAAATCAATCCCTGGGTTTCAGGAAAGGATTTGATCCTTTACACCATCGGTGACATCGGTGTAGATGGAGCCCTCTATCAGGCGATGGAGTTCTCAGGGGAAGCCATCCGCCATCTCCCCATGTCAAGCCGATTCACCATGGCCAATATGGCGGTAGAGGCTGGCGGAAAGAGCGGCATCATTGAACCAGACAAGATCACCCTAAATTATATAAAGTCTCGGGCAAAAAGACCCTATCGAATCTATCGAAGTGATAAGGAAGCTCGCTACGCAGGTGTGCGAGAATATGATGTCTCTAAGATTAACCCACAGGTTGCACTCCCACACATTCCATCTAACGTCAAGGATGTGAGAGAGGTTGGAAAGATAGAGATCGATCAGGTCGTCATCGGCTCCTGCACCAATGGTCATCTTGATGACCTTCGTGTGGCAGCCAGGATTTTGAAAGGGAAAAAGATCGCTTCTTCTCTACGGCTGATTGTCATCCCTGCGACTCCGGAGATTTATCGTCAGTCTCTGAAGGAAGGAATTATCGAAATTTTTCTCTCCTCAGGAGCAGTAGTCAGTCCACCCACCTGTGGCCCTTGTCTCGGAGGTTATATGGGTGTTTTAGCAGGAGGTGAAAGGGCACTCTCCACCACCAATCGGAATTTCCGGGGAAGGATGGGCCATGCTCAAAGCGAGGTCTATCTCTCAGGTCCTGCAGTGGCCGCAGCGAGTGCAGTTAAAGGATGGATCTGCCATCCAGAAGAAGTGATGAAATAATCCCCCCTGCCCCCCTTTAATAAAGGGGGGTGTGGGGGGATTTTACTTAGGTGAGATGCCGATGAAGATTGAAGGAAGAATCTGGAAATTTGGGTCCGATGTGGACACGGATGCCATCATCCCCGCTCGTTACCTCAACCAGTCTGATGCAAAGGAACTTGCAAAACATGCGATGGAGGATGAGAGGCCTGAGTTTAAGAAAGAGGTCAAAAAGGGCGATATTTTACTGGCTGAAAGGAATTTCGGCTGCGGCTCCTCCCGAGAACATGCTCCGCTTGCCTTGAAGGCAGCCGGAATCTCCTGTATTATCGCAAAAAGTTTTGCCCGAATCTTCTATCGAAATGGACTCAACCTCGGCCTTCCTTTCCTGGAATCTTCAGAAGCTTCTGAAGCAATTCGAGATGGGGATCGGGTTCGTGTGAATCTCACCACGGGTGAGATCTTCGACATCACACAGAAAAGAAAATTTTTTGCAAAACCCATCCCGGCTTTCATGCAGGATTTGATCAGGGATGGTGGATTGATCAAGCACCTGCGAAAAAGGGGGCTAAAAAGAAAAGGGTAAACCCCGCACCCCGTGTTAAAACACGGGGCTTTCTTTGAGGTAGATATTTTGATCCACCCTTATATCCCTGTTCTGAAAAATGGGGTTTTATGGGGTGCGGGGTAAATTAGGATTTCTAAAAAAGCGCTCTTCGCTCCTGCCTGCGGTAGGCAGGGCTCAAAATCTTTTTTCGACCATTCTAAAGCTCGCCCTGTTAAATATTAATTTTCGTGGCTTTCCTCATCTGTGTGTCTTATAGCATAAATAATACTCTAAAAGTAAAATTTTGGGGTTAGGCATCGGAAATATGGTATTTTTGTCTCCCCTGATTCAAACTTATTACCAGTGCTTATTTATAAGTGCTGAAACAAGGGTGACAAGATTTGAGGCCTTTACCGGTATGGATGAAAAATAATGGAAAGACTCTTTGCTGTCTGCGCCCCAGGGCTGGAGCCATTCGCCGCACTGGAACTTGACCAGCTAGGCCTGATTGGCAGCCATTCCCCTTCCCAGTCAGAAAATATTCTAACAGAGAGGGGGCCCCAATATGAATCTGGGGGCATCGAATTTCACGGGTCCCTTCATGACGTCTATCGGGCTAATCTCTATCTCCGCACTGCAAGCCGTGTGTTAGTCCGGCTTGGGGAGTTTTACGCCTTCGCATTTCCTGAACTCCGGCGGAAGGCGAGTCGTTTGCTTTGGGAAAAATATCTTACACCAGAGCAGCCGATTGCATTACGGGTGACCTGCCAAAAGTCACATTTGTATCACGAGGGCGCTGTAGCCGAAAGGGTGGCAGGGGCGATTGCCGACAGGCTGGGGAACCCTCCACCTGTTCAGAAATACCACGAAGAATTGGGCACAGACCTTCCTCAGTTGATCGTTGTCCGGTTAGTAGATAATCTCTGTACCATCAGCATTGACTCCTCCGGAGTGCTTCTTCACAAGCGAGGTTATCGGCTTGCCACAGCGAAAGCCCCGCTCAGGGAAACCCTTGCATCCGGAATAGTGATGGCTTCCGGATGGGATACCATCTCCCCTCTTCTTGACCCCTTTTGTGGGTCAGGAACCATTCCTATTGAAGCGGCGCTATTGGCCAGAAAGGTTCCACCGGGTTATGGCCGGCGCTTTGCCTTTATGGACTGGCCTAATTTCGATTCCAAGTTCTGGGATAAGTTACAGGCCAAGGCGGGTAAAGCTATTCTATCAGCCATCCCAAAAATTATATCCTCAGACAGGGATGCAGGGGCAATCCAGGCCGCACAGGCCAATGCAGAACGGGCAGGCGTTGCAGATTGCATCGAATTTTCATGCAAGGCTATCTCTGCAATAGACCCTCCCCCTGGTCCGGGCTGGGTGGTTACCAACCCGCCCTATGGGGTACGGTTGAGTAAAACGAACGACTTGCGAAATTTGTACGCGCAACTTGGCAAAGTCCTCCGTGCCAGATGCCCCGGCTGGCATGTGACCATGATCTGTGACAGTATCCAGCTTATTCGCAGTACTGGATTGGAGTTCGATAAGGGAATATCCATGATGAACGGCGGATTGAAGGTGAGATTGGTGAGGTGCTTGGTTAAATCTTCCTTAACTTCTCGATCATTGTCCTGAGATGTTTGGGCTATGACATTGTTTTATAACGATATCTTAAAAAAAAGAAACAAGAAGATTCTTCATTTCCTGAACTACCCCCTTTTAGCTTCGCAAGCCCTCTTGTGGGTGATCTCGTTGTCCCTCCTTAAGAGAGTATTATAAAGTGCAATCATCGGCTTGTGCTTTATATCCTCACGGATAAATCTATCGGTAAACTCTAACAACGCAAGGTTAAGGTTGAGGCTAAGGTTAAGGTTTTTTTAAGTAAAGCCCAACCAAATCTCAAGTGTTAGAAGGAAATTCTCAGAGTAAAACATGTAAGAATATACCATATTTATACTTGACATTTAGACGGCTAAATGTTAATTTTGATTCCTATGATTGAGCGCCCTTTCTGGATACAACGTATTCAACATGCATGGGAAAAGCAACCGATTGTATGGCTATCAGGGGTTCGCCGGGCAGGAAAAACAACCTTAGCCCAAATGTTTCCCAAAGCAGTCTATCAAAATTGCGATCTGCCGTCAGTGGTACGCCGATTATTCGATCCGGAATCTTTCTATGATAGCCTCGATAAAGGAGCCAATGTTATCTTTGACGAGATCCACCGCTTAGAGGACCCAAGTCGTTTGTTAAAAATTGCTGCAGATGCCTATCCTCACCTGAAAGTGCTCGCAACAGGCTCTTCCACTTTGGCGGGTACTAAAAAATTCCGCGATAGCCTGACTGGACGAAAACACATGATCTATTTGCCGCCAGTACTTTGGAGTGAATGCATAGATTACTTCAACATAAGAGAACTGGATCGTCGATTATTGCATGGAGGGTTACCGGAACCCTTGCTGTCAGAAACGAAGAATGCGGCTTTTTTTCCGGAATGGATGGATAGCTTTTATGCCCGGGACATTCAGGAGCTTTTCGGTATCCGCAACCGGACTGGTTTCATGAAATTATTGCATTTGCTGCTACGACAAAGTGGAAGTCTCATGGATTATACCAATCTGGCTCGGTTAAGTGATTTAAGCCGACATACTGTTAAAGCTCATGTGGAAGCCATGAGTATCGCCCATGCGGTTTTTTTACTCCCTCCATTTCATGGGGGAGGCCGGCGCGAAATGACACACAGACCTAAGTGCTATTCCTTTGATACAGGTTTTGTCACCTTTGCCAAAGGTTGGGACAGCATTCGGGAGGATGATCGAGGTCTTTTGTGGGAGCACCTGGTACTCGATACCCTGCGTACTGTCGTTGACGATCATAACTTGTTCTACTGGAGAGACAAATCTGGACGGGAAGTGGATTTTGTAATCAAAGGCGGTCGACAACAATCGGATGCTATTGAATGCAAAATCAATCCCGATCACTTTGACCCTGCTCATCTTACAATATTTCGCTCTTTATATCCTGAAGGGAAGAATTACGTGTTAAGTCCCAATATTAAAACCTCTTATCGGCGGCGTTATGGGAAACTAACGGTGGACTTCATTTCTATTAAAAAGACTTACGAGTTAAAATGGCCGTGATACCTGGCTCCAAAGAAAAAATAGGTAGCCATTAAGTGCTTGCTTATTGACATAGAACAAACTGAAATTGCAATTAAGATGTATTTAACAAACTTTGGTATAAGAAGAGAATATCAATAAACAAGTCTGGTCTCCAGTTTTCCCTCTCTGGTATTTTTGTCTCCCCGGATTCAAACCTATTACCAATGACCTCAAACTCCCACTCTTACTCAAGTTGTTTTAGAACCAACGTATGGTCATAAAATCTGTGTAATCAAATCAACATCGGTGTAATCAGAGAGCTCTAGAGATTTTTTCAGAGCTCTCAAAATTCCCTCTTGACAACATCCCCTCTTTTCCCATAATTATAGATTGATACAAAGAGGTATCAAAGGAACAGGGGTGTTCAAAAGGCACCCCCCTTTTTTTAAATTCCAAATTTCAAAATTCAAATGTCAAATGAATGTCAAAATACAACTTTAGTCATTAAGTTATTCAGTCATTGGGTCATTAAATGACTTAATGACTAATTCACTCAATTACTGTATTTTTATAAACAAAACAATTTGAGCTTTGACATTTGAAATTATTTATAAATGGAGGATCCGATGAAGAAGGATAAGTACAATGTGGCCGTGGTAGGGGCCACCGGTGCGGTAGGAAATGAGATGGTCTCTATTTTGGAGGAGAGGGACTTTCCAGTGGCTCAACTGAAACTCCTTGCCTCTAAGAGAGGTACGGGCACAAGAATGGAGTTCAAGGGGAAGTCTTATACCGTCGAGGTGCTGGACGAGAACTCTTTCTCTGGAATAGATATCGGCCTCTTCTCTGCAGGGGGTTCGGTAAGTGAAAAGTTCGCACCCATCGCTGGCAAGGCAGGCTGTGTGGTTATCGACAACACCAGTGCCTTTCGAATGGATCCTATGGTTCCTTTGGTCGTTCCAGAGGTGAACGCCCATGCCATTGCCCAGTATCCCAAGAAGAATATCATTGCCAATCCCAACTGCTCCACGATCCAGATGGTCGTTGCTCTGAAGCCTATCCACGATGTGGCCCGGATTAAACGAGTCGTTGTCTCAACTTACCAAGCCGTTTCAGGAACAGGAAAGAGGGCGATCAAGGAATTGGAGTCTCAGGTCTTCGCCATCTACAACCAACAGGAGATAAAGAAGGAGGTCTATCCTCATCAGATCGCTTTCAACTGCCTTCCTCACATCGACGTCTTCTTTGATAATGGTTACACCAAAGAGGAGATGAAGATGGTCAATGAAACGAAAAAGATCATGGAGGACAATTCCATCGGTGTGACTGCTACTGCGGTGAGGGTTCCGGTTTTCTGCGGTCATTCGGAATCGGTCAATATCGAGACGGAGAAGAAGATAACGCCAGATGAGGTAAGAAAGATCCTTTCGAAGGCTCCGGGTGTGGTGGTGGTGGATAATCCGAAGAAGTTCGAATATCCCCTCGCCATTCATGCGGCGGGCAAGGATGAGACCTTTGTCGGGAGGATTCGGGAGGATGAATCGATTCCGAATGGGATTAATATGTGGATCGTTTCGGACAATATCCGGAAGGGCGCCGCACTCAATGCCGTCCAGATCGCCGAAATCCTGATTCAGAAGTATCTATAAAAACCTTATTCCATTTCAAAAGTATCTGAAAAGGCCGATCTTTGGATCGGCCTTTTTTATTATTCTTACGTGAAAGGCAACTTTACTCCATGGTCTTGATCATTTTTTGACATTATATGCATTTGAGTATTAAAATGCCTCTACATCTAAAAAGGTTAGTAAAATAAAAATATTAAGATGTACGAAGAACGGACTTATCGAAATTTAATCAAGACCGATGATCTCGTCAAATTTGAGGTCATCGTTAAGGAGACAGACCTTCTTGTTCGGGCAGAGAGGGACCTTTCCAATGAAACCAGAGAATTTGTGTTGAAATACCGTCGGCAGATCGAGGCTTATATCGAGATGAACCCTGAATTCCAAAGGAGCCTCATTCCTCTGAAAGAAGATCCCTATGCCCCCGAGATCGTTCGAGAGATGATCCGAACCTCCCGTTTGGCACAGGTCGGCCCGATGGCCGCCGTAGCCGGAGCGATGGCCGAATCGGTTTCAAAAGACCTGCTCAAACTCTCAAAAGAGGTGATCGTTGAGAACGGTGGGGATATCTATCTTGCCACTTCCAGAGAGCGGACCATCGGGATCTTTGCAAGCGATTCTCCTCTCAGCCTCAAAATAGGAATTGTAATTGGCCCCGAAGATTCTCCTCTTGGCGTTTGCACCTCTTCAGGAACGGTTGGCCACTCTCTTAGTTTTGGAAAGGCAGATGCTGTCTCTGTCCTCTCCAAATCTGCAGCCCTTGCCGATGCTGCAGCGACTGCCATTGGAAATATCGTCAAGGAGAAGAAGGATATTGAATTGGGTTTGGAGAGAGGGAAAGAGATCGAAGGGGTCTTAGGGATGCTCATCATTGTTGGGGAAAAGATGGGCGTCTGGGGAAATATTACACTAGCACAGCTTTAAAATAGCGGGACATGAATAGACCCGCCAGTTGCATAAAAACATTTCAAAAGGCTGTTGGGTGTGTTGAAAAAGCTTTACAGCGGAACCTTTTAGCGTTCTGCTACTGGGTTTCCAAGCACATTGCAGAAGTCACGTTAGGTGATATCGCATGTTACCCATAAAACATCATAAAGAACCGCTTGGTAAAAATTTGGAAGCACACCCAACTGCCTTTTCAATGCAACATCTCGGTAGAGTAATGAAGACGGTTGCCATTGCCACTCTCGGTTGTAAGGTCAATCAATTTGAATCTGAGGCCCTCATGAGTGCCTTGGAGCAGAAGGGATATGGCATCGTCCCTTTTGATGAAGGGGCGGATATCACAATTATCAATACCTGCACGGTCACTCATCGGGCTGACTTTCAATCAAGACAGATGATCCGAAGGGCTTTCCGATCCAATCCAAAGTCCCTGATCATCGTCACCGGATGTTATTCACAGGTAGAGCCTGAGGCGATGACAAAGATCGAGGGAGTTCGATACCTTTTGGGAAATAAAGAGAAGGGTCAAATTCCTGAGCTTCTTTCTCTGATGCAAAAAGGCGAACTTCCACAAATTCAAGTTGCCGATATTCAGAAGGAGACGGTCTTTTGGGATATTCCCCTCCACTCTTTCCATCGTCACACACGGGCCTTCCTAAAAATTCAGGATGGATGCGATGCCCATTGTTCTTATTGCATCGTCCCTTATGCCAGAGGTCCATCAAGAAGCCTCACGCCGGAGAAACTCATCGAACATTTGAGGGTGTTGAAAGAGAAGGGATTTAAAGAAGTTGTGCTCACTGGAATCCACATCGGCTCCT
>Ga0315289_10009464_pt1 | contig 14021 bp, 14 predicted proteins | sample YL17G11_40_MG_FD_203452 | JGI IMG/M metagenome (GOLD analysis project Ga0315289, IMG submission 203452) | Sediment microbial communities from Yellowstone Lake, YNP, Wyoming, USA - YL17G11_40 | ecosystem: Environmental > Aquatic > Freshwater > Lake > Sediment | place: USA: Wyoming | collected...
TTTCAGGCAGTGTAATGCTTCTGGTTACAATTGCGCCGCCCTCTTGAAACGGCTCTTTTTTCGCTTTGCCAATTAGAACATCGCCTTTATTGGCAGGGGCAAACCCATTTTTTGAATCCAATCGCCCCTCCGGTGTGTTACCCTTGATCCCCGTCGGGTCTTTAGCCGCGAATTTGAGCGCGGCGATGGTAACGTTTTCTCCCGAATTGCTCCCTGACTCCCTGACCCGCAGGGTCATCGTACATTTCATGTTTCGGGGAAATTTTCCGAAGTTCCCCTGCTCGTCAACGGGCGCGAGCATCATCACCAGCCCATTGTCCCCTTTCCTCATCCAATGATTGACCGGCACGTCAAACTTAACGCGCGCCATTTCCGCAGCGTACAAAAGTTGGCCGTTTAGAAGAAAATATCCCATACACAAATCCGACTCAAGAGAAATCGAAAAATAAGGTTTTTCCGTAAGCATGTTATTCCTGCTTGAGTCGATCTGAGCCCCTTTGAAGTTTCTTTCAGCTCTTGCCTCACTTTGCGGCAGATATTGGGCAAATAAAAGGAAAACTAAAGCAATGATTATAACTACTGATGCAATGCCAATGACTATTTTCATTTTTATCTCCTCCTGACATGACGGACCGGAGCTCCGCCAAAAGACGTGGCGGACAAGTAAGCTGCGCCAGTGCGTTGTGGGCTATGATATCACGTTGAGACTGCTGTAAGCTGCTTCCTTCAATTCACTTTCCTACCGAACTCGGTTTCCACAATCCTTACGCGAAGCACCGGCGTCAGCTTGTTGAGCGTTGTTCGCGAAACCCCGTGTTTTTTACGGGGAGCGACCGGTTAGGCGGTTTTGATGAAGAGACAAGAAGGGATTACTCGGTAGTTAGAAGGCTTTCGACAGAAATATCTTCGTCGATGTCATCCCAATGAATGCCGACCCCCTTGCCGATTAGGCGCCAGTTCTTTCTTTGCGTCTCATTGGCGTTGCGTAAACGAGGAAACCATTCGAGCGGAACCGACACCTCTCTTCCATCCGCAAGAATCACTCGGATTGAATCGCCTGTGACAGAAACTTCAGTGGCTTTCGGCTCAACCTTTACTGCTAAAGTACTCATTCCATTTCTCCACGAAGAGGATTTGGTTGTTTTCGACTAGACTCCGAATTTCCGCTAGCTCGGAACTTCGAAAGCCTTCGGATTTCGCAAGCTGGACGGGCTGAAGCCAAAATTTTGCATACCGGTCTCCTTGCTCAACGTGAATATGAGCAGGCTCTCTACCTTCCCGACTGAAGAAGAAAAATCGATAACCTTTAACTCGGAGGATTTCTGGCACAAGAGAATATACAATATCTCGGAGAAGTAAGAAAGTCTCATTTCAAAACCGCCTAACGCCTTGCGCTTCAGCCGCGCCGCTGGAGCGAAGCGGAAGTGGCGTCGGCTGCAAGCGCATGTTAGCCCTCACCGGTGTAGCCGCACACGCCCATACGCGGTGAATTGACAACTGGTAGCAACATGTCGTTGCCGCAAGCGTGCTTCTTGGCGTGCAGAGCGCAGCAGAAGCCGCGGCCTTCGTACACACATTGAGCACACACCATTGTCGCGGGCTGGCCGCACAGGTCGCACGGCCAGACGGGTGGCTCGTTGCGCGCGACGACTCGGACGGGCTTCCCGAGGCCGGCTGCGACGACCCCAGAGAGGCCGATGACGAGTTCGGTCGTAGAACCAAAATCGTATTCGTAGCCGAGACGGTTCCGCTCGGAGTCGAGAGCGTCGCCCACTCTCATACTCATGCTGATCTTCCGCCGCCCGGCCCCGTAGAACTCACTCAGGTGGCCGCAGCATTCGAGCCAAGTACGTCGCAGCAGTCTATCGAGTTCTTTCAGCTTCGCCTCTGGCTTGAGGGCGCAATCCAGCCAGAACATCGGCGCCCCTGGGGCCTGGGCGCGAACGAGTAGCGCTTCCGACGGTACGCCTCCGGTCGTGGCAGGAAGACACTTGCGCAGATGAGCCAACATGGCGGCCTTGCCCGTACGTGCACCGCACGCCTCGCACACTCCAAACGAACTTCGTCTCGACATCCAAGTAGTCTCCAACTCGTGAGGGCTAACGGACCGGAGCTCCGCCAAAAGACGTGGCGCCCGCCAGACCGCGCCCGCCCGAGCGACTTGTCGTTCAGTCGGGCGGGTAGCGGGCTGGGACAACTAAGCTGCGGCGACGTACCGGTTGTTGTTTACACTGCACTGAACTTGATTTCGATATCGCCATGATTTTCGCCCCGACGCTCTCTGTCGGGGTCAGCTTGCCTGTTTACCCCGACGCATTCTGTCGGGGCCCCGCTGTTATTTAGCGGGGAGCGACTGGTTAGGCGGTTGCACATCACTTCTTTGAGCGCTCCTGCTTGATGGGTGGGGGCATGATCGCTGCCATCGCCTGCTCAGCATTAAGCCAAGACTCGTGACTTTGCACTATCTTCCAGGTCCCGCCGCGTCGATGTACGACGCCCGACCAGACGCACTGGACGTTGTACTGGGGACGCCCTTTCGTCTTGATGCTGAAATGGCTCGGCACAGTGAAGGAGACGGCATCAGGTCCCAAAACGATGATATCCCACGCGTCGACGTTGTTCTTGAGCGATTCGACGATCGGCCCGATGTCCGCGTAGGCTTTCTTCAAGGCATCGAGCGATGGGAATAGAACGCCGTTTTCTATGAAGCGAGCGTCTGCGTCACCTGAGTTAAACTGCAATGCCGCCGAAAAGTCCAACTTGTCAGCGTTGGTAAGCACTGCCCGCAACACCGATTTCGTCGAGTCAGCTATGGCGGATTTCTGGGCATCCGTGAGAGTGGCTGGCTGGCAAGAGAACGCAAAGATCGCTAGTACAAGAAAGAGAAGACTCAAAAGTGATGTCTTCATAAGGCCTCCAATGTGATTGAGAGACAGTGAATTAACTTGGTGCAACCGCCTAACGATTTGCGTTAGTGGCGTGTGGGCGGGTGTGGACAATGCTCATTATATAGAAAATGCTCGGGTACAGAATCAACTCCTTTTGGCCGAGCGAATCCCACCAGTCGGGTGCATGCTTTGTTAGCCGCCAACTGAATTGGCCCTGAACAGCATGAGCTGCTGACGCTGCTCCTCAGTCACCATCAGCTTGGTGCTACTCTGAATGGGATATATCTCAGCTTGCTCCCAGAACTGTTGCACAATGCTCGAAGCGATACCGATTTTTAACCCTCGCGCCTCCAATTGGACAACCAGATCCTGCGCCTCAAAAAGAAACACAGCTTCGATGATCCAAGGTCGAACTCGTCCGCGTGACGACATTGCGGCTGACTTCGGCCCCGTTAGAACAAGATAATAATCTGGCAGCGCATCAGGAGTAATGTCAAGCAAACCCTCGCGCCTGGCATACCATTTGATATTGACGCTGCGCCCCTTCAAAAGCCCATCGCTAAAGCGCCCATCAATGCTTTTATGAGAAGCCGATTCTTCTAGCGCAATGTGGAAGACCCTTGACGCGATGTGCTCACCGATGTGCCCAATCTCAGCCGGGCGACCGATTAGCGCGGTAATATCGCGTTCGAGCAAGTTTCTCTTCTTGATAAGCTCGGCAAGCTGTGGCAGATCGTGCATGTGTGACCTACTGTCACCTGATTGATCGCTTGGCTGGCGGCTAACGCCCAGGCTCAGCGGCGGCGCGCCGCGCCGACCGCTGAAGCCTGATGTTAGGCCGAATCCTCGGTCGCCAGGCCAGCCGGATCACTGATCGACCGCATGTTAAGTCCCAGGCGCACCATGAAATCCCGATAGAACCCGAGAGCCGTCGTGGTCGCCCAGGCCGCGCATCCGTGACCTAGGCAGCGGTGAGGGAAGAAGGCCTGCCGAGGGCTTGACAGTCGACTCTGCTTGAAGCGCTTGCCGAGCCGTTCCTCAAGCCTCCGATGCTCCTCAAGTTCTGTGTCCCACTCGGGCTTGTAGTGGACCAACGCATTCCGAAGCCGCAACAGGCCGTCGACCGCCTGATGCGGATTCTCCCCTTTCGGATACGGCTGCACCTCCGCAAGCGTGAGGGCGACTTGGTACTTGGCCAAGACGGTCATCTGCTCCACGTCCTCCCAGACATGGCTCATGAGCTCGGCCAAGCGCAACCGCTCCGGGGGAAAGGTGTTCCGGTTACGATCCACGGCCTCCAAGTAAAGTTCGTTGATGGCCGCTTCGAGGTAGCTGGCGGCGGCTATGACGGCACCGATCGCGTATGAGCGGTGCTCCATCCGAATCATCTCGCTCACTCCAGCAGGATCGAGGCCCTCGAGGACATGCGCCTTACGGGAGAAGAGGGCTGACGACGAGGCAAAGTAGCCCGACAGATTGGTCTTGACACTCGCTGAGGTCTCAAATCCCATGATGGTATAGTGCCCCGGCGACGCTTGGAGTTCGAAGCTACGGACGACTGAGCCACAGCGAGAGCACGGCTTGCGCTCCGCAGGATCCCCGCCAGGTAATTCATCAAGAATCTGATCACCGCAAGTCTTGCAGAACACGTTATTGGCCATTGAAGTTGTCAATCCTTTGCGGCCTAACGGCTGAGCTCACCTGCGAGCGGTGCGCCAGCACCGCGAGTCAGGTGGAGCGATTTGTTAGGCCCAGATTGCTTCATTCTTGTTTCTAACAACATCGAATGATCTAAATCCTGCTCTAGCTTTGAATACTTCCACGCCCTTGCTCAAACTCCCAAGCGCTTGAGAAATCTGGGCGCGCGAAATTTTCGATTGATCCCCGACTATGACGCGTTTTAGAGAAAGCTTTTCGGAAAACTCGGCGTAGTACAACCCATCAACCTCCTCGTCCAGTTGTACGTAGGCACGATACTCCTGCTCATATTGCCAATGTGAAAACTTTGTGAATAGAAGCCTTCTCACGAAGGGTTCATCCAGAATGTCTGGACGCGGGAATCGACAATCTACGTAGTCAATCTTTTCCAACACGGAACGAGGCACTTCGAATCCAAGGCAAATTCCCTTGTGTTTATCCGCGTAGTGGCCCCAAAGAATTGGATGCTTCCAAGTCTTGCAGAAGCAAAGGATGCCTTTGGTTTTAGAAAGCTCTGCCTTGGTCGCTTTAATAACTTTCCGAAATTCCCGATCAGAGAGATCAACACCAAGAAACTCAAACGGATCGTTCAACTCCATAATTCGCGCGATCTTAAGACGACGCTGTTTCAAAGCTTCGAGGCCAAAGTGGGCGTTTATGAAGTGATATACGAGCATCGATTCAAGGCCTAACGTCGGGCATCAGGCGCGGCTGGAAGCGGGAGCGCAGCGGACACTGTAAGCCGTCGCCTGCATGCCTTTGTTAGGCGTCACTCGAGTTCCGCCGGGATCTCATCGTCCGGGACGAGTCGCCACATCTCCTCAGCTCCTGGCGCTTCGACCCGCTCCATCGCGAACGTCCGAAGGCGTGGTGGCCAGAAGAGGAAGCCGGGCGCCAGCCTGTGAAGCTGTATGATTGGTACGGCGTTGCGAGCAGGGGCGTATTTCATCACGGCTGAACTTTCCCAGTGGAAATTAGCGGTTACGCTGGCCTTGCCTAGTTCTTTGATGGAGGGAGTCAATGTGCCTTCAAGGCTCAGCTCAAGCTTCGTGTCGCTGGCTTGGGAAATCAGTATGGTGGCGACTGGCATGCGAAGAACGCCCGTGACGATCCTAAAGCTTGAGTCCCATTTGCCCTGCTCTCTTAGCGTTCTGAGTTGTGCTTCCAATGCTCCCGGATTCACGATGCGATCCTCGTAGACTTCCTCTGCCGAGATAGCGAAGGAGCCCTCGGCCTTGAACTCGATGCCGAGACCTGCCGAAGCCTGTGGGATGTGGGGTAGGTCGGCGTTGGTTGCGCCTTTGACCTTCGTGGTAATAGCAACGCCTTTGCTCGCATTGAGTTCCAGCGCAGACGGGATCGTGTCCTGGTCGATGTCGTATTGAACGCCAAGGTCGCGAATGTTGCCGCGGGCGATGAAGACGTCATCCTCCATCCGGCCGTAGGCTCCAATGGCATGTGGTGTGTCCGGATACCACGCGGCGTGGTACCCGCTTCCGAAAGTCCGACGAACTTGCCGAGCGTATCTTGATCTGAGGCTCATTTGTGTTTTCTCCTTTCGTTGTTTGTTGGTTTTGCTGCTCCTATGAAAGAACACCTAACGGTTTGCATAAGCCGCGAGTGCGGGTCTTACACGACACCTTGAATTTGCCGACCAGTAGCACTCGTCAGCTTCATGCGGTGGTTAGCGCGCGCTGTCTCCGAAATGAGGGCAAGACGCACTATTGCTTCCCTTCGGCTCAATCCGCCAACTTTACCCAAGGTCGAAAGAGCGGGTTTCTCGTTTGCACATCGTACATCGGAAGTAGCCTCTGTGCTACGAGTTCTCGGTTCACCAGCAACACTATGAAGAAGATAGCCTGAATGACGTATCGGCTGATGCCTAGCCCTACGGCGATCCCATTGGCATCTCCTCCGTATAGGAACGGCCCAACAGAAAGGTTGAAAGCATCAGCGAGTAGCGATAGCACCGTCAGGTAATAGATCCCCACCTTTAGAAACACGGCGTGGGAGTGAGTGAACCGTTCGCCAAGTAACAGCAGCAAGTAGCCTGCAAATAGTGTTACCAGATTGCTTGCCCCAGAGATGAAAACCCATTGGACACCACTTCTGTCGTCAACCGGTGTCCTGAACGTGATCTCCAGGCCAATTGGTCTTACGTGGAACGCATCATATTCACCGTACATTGCAGCCACAAATGCATGTGTCCCTTCGTGTATGGCGGCAAAAACCAAGATTGCGACCGCTAGTGCCAACCCTTTTCTCATAGTCCGCTTCCTCCATAATCAGTGTGTTGGTTCGGCGCGCTAACGGATGGCCGCTAAGCTGCGGCAACGATAACGTAAACTGTACCACTGCCCGAACGGAGTTCCATGTAATTACTTTCCAATTTCACAAAACCACTACGCGCCATGCTTAACGTACCCATTTACCCGCCATGCTCTATCTTTTGGCGGGCGCTCATTCCGTCAACTTGAGTTGCTGGTTAGGTTGCGCTCTCTCACCATATAATTTCATTACAACGTGAACTATGAGCGATAGTATTCTTAAAGCCCATTTGCCGACATTTCGGACAACAATAATAAATTTCAAGTCGACCTTCATTTAACATGCACATTTGCCCTTTGTCATTCGAGTAATATACCGTATGGCTTAATTTATCTCTTCGGATTTCAAGACCTTGAAGAGAAAAACCTTCAGGCGAACCTTGAGATTTCAAAGCTTGTTCAAGCTTTTTTACCTCTTGTCGTTCGAATGAAGTAAAATTTTTCGGGTCTTGATCAGGTTCGATTATATAACGTAATGCCATATGAACAATCCTCCTGTAAGCGCAACCTAACGGCCCGGCCATCACAGGCGCAAAGCGGGCCTGAGGGACCACGTCTCAAGCAATAACGTCGTCCCGCTTTGCGTCCGTGTGCATGGCCTTGTTAGGTGGACCTTCTATCGCTTTCTTTGCTTGTCGACGTAGTCAACAAATTCTACGACCGATAATGTCCTTGAAGACGATGATTTTACGGAAATTGCCAATGGTACCTCCACGGGGCTTTGGAGATTGTCTGCATATATTCTGGCCGCCAAGTGAACGCTAACTGTATCCCTTGCTCCCACATAGATTTTGCCCGTCCATTCCCTAGCTTTCGGCTGTACGCTCCCGAAGCCGGCAGTAAGACTCCAATGATCTCCATATTCCTCAGCATGTAGCTGGTCGCGCACTGCAAAGTTCAAGTTGGTGAGAGAATTGTATGTCTCGTACGCTGGTGGGTGCGGCCGGAAGGTTGAAAAAACTAGACTGGTGTTTTTGTTACACTCGATTTCCAACCTTGCGTTTGCTGCCAGGGTGGAACCGATGTTCGACAGGACAAAGCCAAGAGGCTGTAGCAATGCATATTGTTCCAAGTAATCGGCGTATTCTCGATAGTACTCTGAATTGAAGAAAGACAAACCCCACTGGCTCGAAAGCTGTGGTAGTAACGATTTCTCAGGCAAAGACAAGATGAAGGATTCCACTTCAAGAGAGCCCCCAAGCAATTTCCGTTTGTCTGGATCACCAAACTGCAAATCAATTATAGGAGCAAGAACATCTGCAACGGCTGCGGCGCCCATTCGAGATACTTCGTCGGGATCTGCAATCGCAGTCGAACTGCCTCTGCGAACGTAGACGAAGTTGGCTCTGAGCTTACCGAAGTCCTTGTTGACAAAGATGGGCCTCTCTTGCACAGGAACGGAGATAACGCCGAGAGATCTGCCTTCGTGCACGATTGTCTTGTACGAAAACTCGATTGGCCTATTCGTCTTCGAGTTCACGAGTTGTTGCAGACTCGCTTCGTCCAAATGATCGCCTACACCGAGAACCTGGCTTTTGCCTCCTTTCACTTCGTCAACCCCAATGAGAATGTAGGCAGTTGTCCTACGCCATGCGTTCGCAAACGCCAGGATATCTTTTACGATTTCACTCTTCTGCTCATCGGTTGCGCCGACAAACGCGTATTGATCCCGCTTAAAATCGAGAGTGGCACTCTCGTCCTCATATAATAGCTCGTGAACAAAGTCGCTTGTCATTTTGATCCACCTAACGTCCTGGCGCTAACCTGCGGAGTGAAATGGTTGATGTTTGCACAATGTCGTTTTCGACCTACCGAGACCGGCTGATTGACAAATGCCTGCACCCGTCAGGTTGAGCGCCGTGTTAGGCAGCAGCAAATCAAGTAAGACGCGGTTTGCGGCAAGAAATGCTTGAGTGCCTGAAGCCAAAGTCGGACAGAGATCTTGCGACCGCTGGTCAATACGATGGCCGCGCCCCTTTGTTTGTTCAGCCGTCGCCTTCGACAATACGAATCTCTTCGTCGCTCAGTCCATAGAGTTCGTAGACCAAATGGTCAATATTCTCATCAGTGGCGTCAATCTGTCTGAGAATAGTCTCTCGCTGACTGGGCGAAGCCTTATCGAGATCGCGATGCAGGCTCAGCATTGAGACAACTAGTCGGACCATTTGATCGTGACGAGCCTTGTCCGTGGAGTTGGAAAAGTCGATTCGTTGAATGCACAATAGTTCAATGTACTGGCGATTGAATGCGAAATATCCACCGCTAAAAGGGCTGCTATATGATTTCAGGTATTTGTCGAGCAGTTTCGAGTTGAGGAGTCCAAGGACATAATCGTAGGAGATCTGCTCTTCTGACCTAAGTGTAATTCCGTAACCACCACCGCCACCGCCACCACTGCCCACAAAATAGTAGAGGTCGTTTGTGTCTAGGCTGAAGGAGGCTCTACTAGCGATGCTAGGAGTCAAGAGCTTTTTCTGTTCCATCTCGGCAAGATTCTGCGAACGTCCAAAAGCATACCATCGGTCGTGTTTCCATTTGCCGCGTTCTCGGGATTCCAGAAGAGTCCTGTTTCTTTTGAGGTATTCCCAAGCATGAGGATATTCGCTTGAAAGCTCCTTGGCGGTCAGTAGAACAGCCTTACCATCGACGAGTTTGTAGGGGAAAAGAATAGACTTGGTGAGATCAGTCACGTAGTAACGTTTTAGATTGACAGAGCCTTTGCACAAAGGATGCATCAACTCTCGTTCAATCTTATGCTCCTCCTCAGTCGCTTCTGAGTAGTATCTTCCTTTCGACCGATGCTGCAGTATGAAGACTGGATCAGCACCGGTAACTAAGCCTTGAAAGATCCTGTCAGCAACATCCCTGAGTTTAGTTGGCATAGAGGACAGCTTATCGAATAATCCGGCAGCCGGGCCAACCTCGAAATTCCATTGAGTCTGAGTGATTTGTTTGTCTTCAACAAATCGCTCAACCCCTGAAGCGTCCGTTTGCCATTTGGTCAAATTGGATACTTTGACAAATCGACAACCAGAGACAGGCGGCTTCGAAAGAAAAACAATGCAAGTATAGGTCGTTGCTCCTTCGAAAACTTGCTGGTCACCGAAATGAACAACATGGGTCAAGTGCTTGCCCGAGGAAATGAAGGCTCTTATGGATTCGCCGTATTGAGAGTTGAAGAACTTATGTGGACAAATAAAGCCGAGGTGTCCCTTGGGATTCAATAGACCTAAGCCCTGTTCGAGAAACACGACGTAGATATCGTAGTTGCCTATTGAGGCGGATCTGAAAGAATCTTTGAGAATTTCTACCTCGAGGGGAGCCCATTCCTTCATCGTCTGAATTCGGATGTACGGCGGATTGCCAATGATGCAGTCAAAGCCGCCAGCTTTCATGGCGTCAGGAAACTCTTTCTGCCAATCAAATGGATTGACTCGACCCATCTCTCTAGCATCAGGGAGCAAAGTTCGAGTAAAGTAACCCGGACCGATGAGAGAATTCCCGCACTTGATATTGTCAGCGAGATTCGGAAGGCCACGCTCGTGGAAAAGCTGCATTTGCTGAGAAAGTGAAGCGTCATTCTCGCCTTCTAGCGCCTTGAGCAAAAGGGAGAGCTTGGTTACTTCGACAGCCTGGCGATCGATGTCTACGCCAAACAAGTGAGTTGTCAGAATTCGCTTACGCTCAGCGATTGTAAGACGCCATTCGCCCTTGGCACCTTGATAGACAGCCTTCGAATGCTTTGCAGGCTCGTTCGCAACATACCATTTCAGGCAGTGGTCGAGGAGAAACTGATACGCGCCCAACAAAAACGATCCGCTACCGCAAGCCATGTCGAGGACGCGCAACGGTTGTTTGTTCTTTCCGCGAGCAAATTCCGCCGGGCTCTTTCCTTCAACCTGTTTGCCAACCGTGTTCTTGACGATGTAGTCGACGATGTAAGCCGGAGTATAATAAACACCGCCAGCCTTTCGGACTTCGGGCTTTTCCTCAACTTTCGCGTGGTGCGCAGTTGTAAGTCGAATTACTTTGCCAAGGAACCTTTCGTACACCGTGCCAAGAATCTCAACGGGAAGAACGCCGAAGTGGTAGGGACTGCCATGCTCGAAGTAGAGGCTTTGAAGGATCGGCTTCAGGATCTTGTCATCAACTTCCAGTTTGGGAGTTAGAGAATCGGGAACTTCAGAGACGCCAGATTCTTTCGTGAAATGGAATAAGCCGGAATTGTACTTTGCGTCAGCCTTCTGGCAGAGGCTGCTCATGAAACGGGAGTAAACGTCAGGTTTGTCGCAGAGCTTAAGAAGTTGGCTTTCTGGTTCAAGTCCCCGATCTTCGGCCATGCGAAGGAAAATGATGCGGTCAATTATTCTCTGAACAGCAGCGTTTAGGTCGTCGGCGGAAAGATCCCCGTTGCGGAGTGCGAGGTTGCGGGCGAGTTCGTCGCGCCAGCGTTCAATATCCTTCAAAAATTCTGTGTCGACCTCGGAAGTGCCACGTTTCTTCTTGTGGTCAGCGTATTGGTCGAAGGATCCGGACCAAACGGCTTCGCGGGAGAAAACGTCCCAGATTTCTCGCCAGCGGTCAGGGTACTCAGTAAACTGCAAATACTGGATACGAGCGTGACTGGCTTTTTCGTTCGGGCGCGGCCGTTGAGAGCAATCGTACACACCGAATTCTTCAAAGTCAGTCAGAATGGAAAGAGAAACCTTCGCACTCCAACCATAGCGTCGAAGTTGGTAGGCGGGCGCGGGATCGGCGCTAATATTTATCCCGCATTTCTTGGCTTCGGTGAAAAACTTGGGAAGTGTGCCAACTCGAAACGCGTAGTCGGGGGCTTTCTGCTGCCCTTCAATTTCCAAGCTGTCTTCGGGTATCACCTCTCGGTATTGGGGCGCGGCCATCCCAGCATTGCGAACATCCCACGCAAGAGCTTCGAAAAAGGGGTCAATGAGAGACTGGCGAACGTGGGCTTCCTTGACGCCAGGAATCAGGAACGACTGCTTGTTAGTGGCGAAGTACTGGCAAAGCTTAGCGATTTCGTCTTTACTTTGGTCGAATGTCTTGGGCATCTACAATTCTCGAGTAGTTCTGAGAATTTACGAAAGCACTTGGGAGAATCCTACGGCAGTCTGTTTACGCAGATTGCCGCAAACCGCATTTGCAGAAAATTGCTGCTGCCTAACGCTCCGCATCAGGCGCGGCGGGCGCACGCCCGGCGCGACCCCCCGCAACTCCCGACCCGCCCGCCGTCGCCTGCATGCGGTTGTTGGGCGGCACGCCCGCTTAGCGTGGTGTCTACTTACCGGGGACCGAAACGTAGAGCACAAGCCACTCACGCTTGCCCCGGGACGAGCGCCAGGAATCGCCGAGCCTCCGAAAAGCCAAGTGCTCAAGTGTCCTCTGCATCGCCATATTGTCCGCTCGTGTCGTAGCGAAGGTGGGGAGCCTTTCATTCTGGCTCAGGGCAGCCGCAGAGAGTACCCGTGAATACTGCTTACCCCTGTGGACCTTTGGCACGAACACCCATCCAAGCTCAAGATCGAAAGACTTGGCTGCGTTCGGAACCCCAGCCTTCTGAAACACACCGTCGCGGTACGTCCTGGCCGGTCGCTTGAGCGCAGCAACTCCTGCGAGTGTGCGGTCAACGAAGAGAAGCACGAGAGCTTTGGCTCTCTTGGCCCTGTCCTCGAGACCCCGGGGGTCGACTTCCTCGCCTTGCCGGACGAGATCGCAAAACGCCGCGATCTCGGCCCCCGTACACAGCGATGGCTGCCTGATGTCTGCTTCTACTCGCCGCATGTTTCTATGTCCGCCCAACTATTGATTATCTGGTTTCCGTGTAAGACCACGGTATGTTCCATCGCATCATAACATGCGACGGTTAGGGTTTCCAAAAGTGTTATGGGCAAACAAGCTATCGCCGATTAACTCACTGGCAAGAGTGTTATACGGTTTCGGCATAACATGCCATGCCTCTCGTTCCCTACAAAGTATCTATCGGACTCTTCACGCCCAGTCCGCCCCGATTCAGTACATGCGTATAGATTCACCCCGTGAGATAATTTTTCAAACGATTCTTGAGGTATCGCTTTCCCCACGCCGACTTCAAGTATTTTTCTCGGCTTGTCGCATCTTTTTGGCTCAAGCAACCCTCCCAATAAATGAGCAAGAAGGGCGTTCTATTTCGTGTTGAACCAACTTTTCCGCAATTGTGAAGCCTGATTCTGTTTTGAATATCCTGAGTGTACCCTGTGTAGAAATCTCTGTCCTTCAATGACATTAGTACATACACATAGTGATATTTGCTCATCTCTGGCTCCAATTTTAGATGGAATATCTCACGGGGTAAATCGTCGTCCTGACATCACTATGACCGAGTAGCTCCTGGACCGTGCGGATATCATAACCGCCTTCCAGCAAATGCGTGGCAAATGAGAGGCGGAACGGCGTGACACCAGCCCGCTTCGTCAGCCCTGCTTTGCGGACCGCTTCAGTGACAGCCTTCTGGATGATCGATTATTGTGTTCCGCTGTTTGAACGGCAGAAAATAGCCTGTTTCCGTTTGAATGTCAAGCCACTGAGTCACGAAACAAGTCTCGATGCTTTCAAAATGGCGATCTGCTTTAGCGAGAGGTGCGTAATCGTTCTGACAGTGGTCAACTCGGGGGCTTTTCCTTACCGCTGAATCCAATGCAAGTGTCCAGAACTAAGATAAATAATTGATGCTACGCAGACCTCCTTACGTAGGAACCAAAATCGGACAAACTCTCATTGAAAAGCACACACCCCTCCGCCAAAAAGCATGGCGGACAGGTACATCCCCTCTCCCCACCACACGACACCCTCGCTACACCAGCCCGACAGACTTGTCGGTCTGGCGGGGAGGGGACTGATTGTTCTCAGGTTTTGTGGGGCGTCGTGATCCACGCTTTACACATCCCCTCTCGAGCGTCGGGTTGCGGGTTGAGAGAGGGGAGCAGAGGGGTGTGTGTTTTTTCGGTGCGAACTCGACAATTTCCGGTTATGCGTAACAGCACTGAATAATTGAAGTCTGATGCTGCCAGCAGGTATGCATGATTGGATAGCGGACAAAAAAGAAACCCACTGG
>Ga0315289_10009466_pt1 | contig 14020 bp, 18 predicted proteins | sample YL17G11_40_MG_FD_203452 | JGI IMG/M metagenome (GOLD analysis project Ga0315289, IMG submission 203452) | Sediment microbial communities from Yellowstone Lake, YNP, Wyoming, USA - YL17G11_40 | ecosystem: Environmental > Aquatic > Freshwater > Lake > Sediment | place: USA: Wyoming | collected...
TGAAGGATGGCGTTTCAGAATAGGCGATTATCGAATCCTTTATCAAATTGATGATAAAGAAAACATTGTCCGCATCTATAGAATCAGGCATAGGCGGGAAGCCTATCGTTAGTCTTATCTGCAATATGTCAAGATACCTTTCGTTGCTGTATTAGCATCTTGTTTGCAGACATCTGAGAGTTACCCCTCCGCACATCCGGGCTTAGCGTGGCCGTCGTCTTGCAGGAGTCGATTGATAGGCCTGACCAAGAGGGCTGCCCATAGCTAACCTGAGAGAGCGGAGCATCTCTGTAGCGCGAGGCCTGAAACCTGGGAAACCATCAACCATCTAACCGTCCCCAGTCTCTATGAGCTCCATGAACTCAACAAACCCTATGAACTCAATAAACCCGACTTGTCTCCACCGTATCTCCAACTGTCTCCAGTTTCCACGAACTCTATAAACTCTATAAACTCTATAAACTCAACAAACCCACCTTGTCTCCAATCTCTAATCTCTGGTCACTGGCGACTGTTTTCAACACGAGCACCTGCTTGAAGCGGGAGGCCATCGCGCCTGCCTAAACCTCTTTGAATCCTAGGGACACGGTACCAAGTTAGGTGTATTACAGACTAGCTAAGATAGTGCCACTAATACGCAATGTCGGCGGCAGGATTCTCCTATGAGCAAAGCTTACTGCGCACCAGAACGGTTGGCATCCTTAACCACGACCTCGTACTGCAGTTTCGTGTGTCATGCGCTAGTTCTGTTGGACCTATCCATACTCTGGTAGCGTCACCGAGGCTTGCTTCCTCGCTCCCAATGGCCGGCGCAGAAAAGGGAGACTTGTTCGCCTTGGCCCCTTGGGTTCGACTGCTAACTATAGTATGTCGAATTATAGTTGGCATCTTCATATACTATGATTATCATTCATCTAGAATAAAGAAGTGCCAAAGGAAATTTTAGTCGAATTCGGTAAGAAGGTCAGAGAGGAAAGACGCAAACAACGTCTTTCACAAGAGCAGCTTGCTGAAATTGCCGGTTTGCATCGCACCTATATTGGAATGATAGAAAGAGCCGAGAAAAACATTACCTTGACGAATGTCAATAAGATTTGCAGGGCGCTAAGCATAGACATTAGTGCTATGTTTAAGGATTTACATGACTGCTGAATGGAGAGATAAAATTGTCGAGTACTGCCAGGAATATCAGATTCCTATAGAATATTTAGCTGACACGCTCTGCGAACCCAAAGTTGTGCCCATGATTCGGGGGAAAGCTTTTGAGTATTCCGTAATACAAAGATTGCAGGCCATTCTTCCGGCCAATGAATGGATTGTCAACAAGGTAACCGCAGGTGAAGAGGCCTTTTATCATGATACAGATGTCAGGGTTTTCCACAAAAGAACTGGTAGAACCCTCCGTCTTGAATGTAAGCTTGCAAAGAAGGAAGGATACCACCGCTTTCCTGACGGTCACTCCGAAATCAGGGTCAAATGCATGCGAAGCCGCACACTCGGCGATGCTAAAGTCAAGGAACTAGCTCCGAAGCTGGGAATACAACAAGAAGCTTTAGCGGCGCATCGCGACCAGTACGTCGCGGCTGATTTCGATGTCGTAGTGACCTCCATTGGAAATACTTTCTACCGAACAGACAGTATTAGTCATTTGTACGTTTGGAAACCAAGGAAAGCAGAACAAGAATTCTTGGGGAAGCTAGGTTGTACGTCCCCGGATTCTCAAAAGGACTTTGCTTTTAACAGTATGTTCGTCGCCAAGACTAACGATCTGATTGTCAGTCCTTCGACTAGAGTCGTTTGCACAAAGAAGGCGTGTTCTAACAAATCTGACTGCGGCTTCATTCCAAACTATCCAATAATCAAATTTGAACCAGCTTCTATTGATCCTGCGAGTCCTTGGGTATCCATCGACAAATCTCAGACTTTTTTCAAGTCGATGGTGCTTGCATAGTCAAGAAGGTCAAACTGGACACCATTCTTCTCTGAACGTTCGTAGTTCATTATGAATACTTCTTTACCTTTGTATCTAGTACCCTTTTCCTTCTTCCCGGTTTTTTGGTCGTCAGTCCTATTTATCGTATAATTCCACTCTTTTTCTAATATACTTTTACACCAAGAATATACCTCTCTTATCTCTATACTATCATCATATGTTAATAGGAAATTGAATCGAGCATAATTCGTCCTCAGGACTTTGCACAACCTCAGGTGGTCCTCCTTCCTGAAAGCACAAGGATAGAATTTATCCTGGTCAGCATTGAAATACGGCGGGTCAACAAAAAGAAAGGCATTCTCCGCCACTTCACTTAGTACCTCTTCGAAATCCATTGATGTAATTCTTACACCTTGCAGTTTCCGCGATGATTGAGCTATGTTTCTTGGCCAGTTTTCTGGTCTCATGCTATATTTATCGCCGTAGCCCCAATAGCAGTTCTGCACGTTCATAATTCCTGAATAGGATGTCCTATTCAAGTAGAACCATCTTATTGCCCTCTCCAGCTCATTTCTTGGCTTGAATTCATTCTTGTAATATTTGTGCCGCTCTTTTGTCGCTGCTTCCCCGCTTAACCCCCTTATAAGATCTTCTGGCCTATCTCGAATAATCGTGAGGCAATTTGTCAAATCAACGTCGATATCATTCAGCCAATTATTCTCTACCTTTGGTTTCGCGAAGAAAATTGAAGCCCCACCTGCAAAAGGCTCTGCATAGTTCGAATGATCTTGTGGTATATGTTCTAGGATCAGCTTTCGGGCGTAGAACTTACCACCTGCATACCTAAACGGCGAATTCATTCTTTCGGGTGAATGCTAACTCTAGTATACGTGAAGATATCAGTATGATCAAGTGCTTTAGCCAATTAAACCCGGTACCACCACCACTGTCAACGCATCATTCTAAGCATACCGCGATGATTTCAGCGCCCATTCTGACGGCCTCGGAGATCGAGTAGGTAGCCGACTTGCCCTCATTAACCGCTCCCTCTCGCGAATTCCAGGGACACCACACCAATCAGGCCTACTACAAATCAGTTATTACCTCCCCAGAGTACCACTCAGAATACCTCATCGAGAGTCTTGGCCCTCTGCAACCTATCAAAAGAGGTGTATCTGAGATTTTGTAGCGCCTTCACTCTACTTTTTGGAACAAGAGGTATAGGCTTCATTTCCTTAGCTGGTTTGGCAAAATTGACGACGAATTTTCCGGAGTCTTGCCATGGTTCGATATTCTTTACTAGAGCCCAGTGAGTGATGGCAGAAACCGGTGCCACCTGATAGGCAGCGATATACTTTATCCCCGGAATCACACTATGATGTATACGGATCTCATACCACCGATTTTCTCCCAGAAAAACCTCTCTGAAGCCATCCTCTCGCGCCGGGACCACGATGGTGTTAACCTCTGCAATATTCTCGCCGGACACCTTGTAGCCACGCGGCTTATCCTTCACCAGAACTGTCTCCGCAGCTCGGTGCGCCATGCTCGGCCGAGCGCTTCCGGTCGTCGCTGGAGCAGGTGGCCGCGCCCAAAGTTCACCGAGAGTTTTCTTAACCTCCGCTGGCTTAATCGTGTCATCTCCCACCTTCGAGCGCACGAGTCTGACAAAGGTGCTAGGCGGGTCGGCGAATATTCTGTCCAAGGCCTTGCGTATCTTCCCCATAGTGAACGCCTCTCTCGCAATCTGATCGAGAACACGCCCCGCCATTGAATCCGGCGACAAAAGCGAAAGGCGTTCCACGATCTGCTGAGCTGGCGTATCCCTGTCTTCCTCAAGGTCGATAGATACCTCAAACACAAGCTTTTCAGGAGCTTCCGCCTTCTCGTAGCTATCATAGACTTTGTATGTCACGCCGTTAGTAAGGATGCACCATCTAACATTCGCGTTGGCGGCGTAGTTGACTACTTGGGTAACTGACTTGACATCTCTAAGTGCGTCATTCAGCGGTTTCGCTTCCACTAATAAGACTGGCTTACTGTCTATTTTGAGTGCGTAGTCGACGGACTTCCCATCTATGGTCGGGCATTCCAACTCCACCTCGTCCGGGTCCGTAACATCCCAGCCGAGAGCTTGTAGAAGCGTCTCTACAAAGATTCTTCGAGTCGGCGCCTCTTTAAGGTCACCTCTCCTGTGCCGTTCCAGCCTGGCTTGAAGCTCTTCAATGCATAGAGTAAGATCCATCTTTTCTCTCCTTATCGGCGAGGTACCATAACAACCGGGCCTACCACAAAATCACTACTATCTCCTAGAATAGCACCGAGTTAACAATCACTCAAGACCCTCCCATACTCTAACACCACGAAGGAATACCGGTCAACGGAGTCCGCGCATCGCGAATTCCAGGGACACCATACCAATCAGGTGTTATGTCCCCAGAACACTCTAACTTTCCTCACGGTACCGAGGGCATGACGCTAACCAAGGCTTTTCTTCTCCAACAGTCGCTCAATGAGCTTGAAATCATGATCTCCGAACTCTCTCCGAACATCTGCACGACTGATGCGTGGAGAATGCCTTTTGTACTTGTGTGTAACCAAGCTATTTGCCCTTTGGCCAGGGAGAAAATACAATTCAGGTTTTTGCGTGGCGTCCTTGCCGAGGCGAACAAGTGCCGCAACAGAGTCCCTACGTGCGTCGAACCCAGCAGCCAACCAGTCATAACCAAGGTAGGTGGACTTCACTTGTACGTTGATTGTCCTTCCCGCGGTACCATGTGCCATAATATCGAAAACCTTTGCCCTGCCTACGGTGATGCCGATATTGTATCCCAAGCGAGAGAGGGTGAATGCTACGTAATACTCGCCTGCCAGGCCTCTCTGTTGACTATCTGGTTTCCTCATTCACACCTCATTCCTGAATTCTAGGGACACCATACCAATCAGGCCTGCCACAAATCAGGTATTATTTCCCCAGAATACGGAGAGAGGTTTCTCGATGATCACTAGGCGTGTATCGGGCACGAAGATGTAAATTCACAACTTTTGCACTTCCATGCCTTCGGCGGTTTTGCTAACTCACCCTTGTCTATTCTCTCAAAGTCGTTGAGGGTCTTTAGTGCCCTTTCTTCACTCACCGGTTCATCCCAGGCTTGAGTGTTATCTTCTTCCATGACGTAAATCTGGACCCTCTTGCGCCTTCTCCTGAAGAAATAGCCATAGAGGTCGGCTTGGGCTAGAGCTACTGGCTTGATGTAGTAATTACATAAAAACTTGCTTGCAGTACTTTTAAACTCGTATACGAAGCTATCCGTGATGCCATCAGGTACTCCGACCACAACATAGTCATGCCATACAAAGTTCCATCGAATAGTTGGATACATTTCCGCCTTACTCATTTGGTGGATTTTTCCACGCAACTTGGGTGGGAGTGATGTGCTATCCCAGCTAACTGCGTGGCTACCCTTAGCCCGTGCTTCCGCTGCAAAATGCTCCTTCTCCTCAGATGAGAGCATGGGGTTTAGCAGCGTTATTACGTTGCCGGCGTCATCAATAGTATCGAGACTGACAGCCTGGGTGTCTATCCTGTTTTCTCCTTTTGCCCTCTTCAGTAACTTGTTTGCTTTTTCTGCTCTCTCCCTTAACAATGTCTCGATTTCTTCAAATGTAATTTGGCTTCCAATATCGAGCCATTTTTCAGTTTTTCTTGGTAATGCCGTTATATGGCCAAGCTGGTGAGAGTAGAGAAGCCTATCCATTAGATAAGCACCAAAGAACCCTGACTCCATTTCCACGCTTTTGAGTACGGATTGTATTGCGCACCACCAATAGTGCGCAATATTAGCCATACCAACAAAGACTAGCTTGCTATGGTCTATTCCCCTCCTTTCTTTTTCCAGCAGCAAAAGTTTGCGCAATCTCTTGGCTGTCAACCTTGTCGCAAGTTCTTGTTCAAAGATCCCCATTAAGACCTCCAAGCGTCATAAAAAGCAATATTTCTTCGAAAAGTCCAGGGACACCATACCAATTAGGCCTACTACAAATCAGGCATTATGTCCCCAGAATACCTACAAGACTGAAATGAGAGAGGGGAGGCTCGACGCTTCCCCTTCATTTTAATGCTTCCAGTGACGCCCCTCTCGACAAAGTCCCACCCGTGTGGAGCTCTACGGTGCATCGCCTTCCTTGGGCTGAATATGATCCGCAAAGGTATACCTTGTTTGCAGATAGTCGACCCATGCTGGGCTTGCCAGTGAACGTGCCTTGCCAATCAACTGCAATAGATGTTCCACGGATATGGTTGTGAATCTGGTCTGATCCACAAGTTGCTTCCAGATACTCATCACGCCTTGACCAGGAAAACTGGCGGACAAGTATTCGGAGGTCACCCTCTCTGTGAACTCCTTGTTTGCCGCAGGGTGGACATGCAACACTGTAACCAGGTTGGCGCCCATCTCGTGTTTGGTTTCCATCTCCTGTGCGAGCAACTGTAGGCGCATCAGCTGGTAGAATGGCTCGAAGAAAAGGCTTCGGTAGAGTGCCGGGTCCTTGCGTGTAAAAACACCGGGTGATCGCCCAAAAGCCTCAGCGTAGTTGTCAAGCCGGACTTGGTTTGTTCCTTTATCCTCGTGACCATAATATTCTGTGTATTTCCACTCGCCTAGGACAATCTGAGTTTGGCCATCCGTTCGCCTGAACCGAAAAGCAAAATCGGCACTGGTATGGTTAGCCCCCCGCGTGCGTCTACCCGGTTTCCTTCTGGTTTCGGCTAGATAATCGATGAGCCCAATCCATTCAAAAGACAAATAAGGGTGTCCACCTGTTGCGCTAATATCGCCTTCAACCATTGGCAACGGCGTCCCGAGCTCTGGGTAAATAGCTTTGAAGACATTGGCAAGTAGTTTATGATTGCTTTGCATGGGGAATAGAAAATTCACACAGCACGATTGCGAGCAGCACAAGTGATTGCTCGGTAGCATCCTTGAGTCTTTTCCGTCGTGCCATTGGATATTCCTGGAGGAGAAATACTCAATGGCTTCATCTCGGAGACTCTGATGCAAGTTCTCCGCCGAATGAGCATCCGCTAAGCAGAAGTCGTATTCGTGACCCTTATATGTCCCTCTTGCGCAGGCGTCCTTGCTGAACAGGGCTTTCTTGAATTCGGGGTTAGTGTACTTCTCCTTTTCCCGATCCCGGAACGTGGACATGCTCGTTGCCCTCCTTCGTTTCTCTTCGCCTACTTGGATGGTGTGACGCTTCCGCTAACAGGCAGTGGGGCAAATGACACCATTGCTTATCCCTTTCATCGGCAGCGCTAGTCACCGGAGCAGGGGAGGTCGATACGGGCAAGTCAATGGTTGTGTCAGATGCCAGTTGCTGTCGTCGCATCTAGTCCGTCTCCCACAGAATATCCCAATTATCTAGGTAAGGATTAAGCTCTTTTCGATCCTCGCTGAAGGTTCGCTTTGGATTCGTCGGACTACGGGGTCGGCCATGCTTCCCAGGAGTCCTAACCCATCTATCAAAATCACTTATAAGCCATTCATTAACGATATGAGTTGGAATGACGTAGAACTTCAGGTCTTTATTATCCATTGCCAGTCCTACTAGAACCGTAAAATCCCCACTTTTCGTAAGATTACGGAAGATTGTACCATCTTTCTTAGCAGACCATTGCCAAATATCGTAATCATGAGATTTAGTCTTTACCCTTATTCTGATGGTTTGATCTTGTTTCGTGGCTAGAATGTCAAATGACGGGGCATTTCGTGGTGCTAGAGCAGCCATAACACCGCGCTTCAATAATTCCCCCATTACATAGTATTCGCCGGAATTACCTATAAGGGTCCCCTCTCCAGCTTTGATTCGCCCCTTCATGTCTCTCCGTGATCCTATATTAGCATATTAGCGACCCGAGAGAGGATATCGAAGCTTTCACTCCCGACTTTGACGCCACCCGCGGATGGTACCAGCTGCAATTTGGTGTGGTCAATCGTAGGGGGGCTGTTCGGGAACTACCCCCAACTATCTCGGACATTACGGGACAGGGTTTTAGGCTCGCCATCCGAAGATCGGTACTCCTAGCGTTGACCAATACTGACCCTCCAAAGGATTTTAGGGATACCATACCAATCAGGCCTGCTGCAAATCAGGTGTTATGTCCCCAGAATATCACTGGACTGCAATCACGTGGGTTTCTAATCTAATCCGCAGTCTTTCGGGATAGTTCTCGAATTTTCGTTTGAGAAGAATGGAGTGATTCCGGCGATATAGCGCCCACTTACATCTTAATTATCTCATCCCAACGAATATATTTATCAGGCATAAGGCTGTTAAGGGGAGGCAGCTCTCCAAATTTCCTAAAGTAGCCTTTGAGTAATCTCTCCTCTTTCGTCTCAGCTTCAGTCTTGTTGTTTAGTTTCATAACTGCGAACTGGATTTCGGAGTTATTCTGATAAGCAGTTTTGAAACGTGAGTATTGGCACATCAGAATGAGAAACAATCTGTCACCCTCACTATGCCTCATGAATCTATCTCCTATATACGCCCTATGAAATTCCTTAATTCTCCGTGCCAAATTTGCAGATTCGCCTATTGCCAGCACTCCTTTCTTATCGATATCCAATAATCGGCCGATCGGATGTGCTCTTCCTGCTGAATCTGACAGCCTGATCTTGTACACGCCAGGTACCTTGCTGAGTTGCCTAGCAAGATTATCTATTGACGAAATGTCTTTCCACTTACTCCAGTTTGACATATTTCACTCCAGCCAAGAGTATGATCTTTGACATTTTAGCACAGCGGTAGTTCTTATATCTAGAGAATTCTAGGGACACCATACCAATGAGGCCTGCTACGAATCAGGTATCATTTCCCCGGAATATCAAAGGGCTACTTTGCACGTGGTAAGAAAAGAGAAACGAGATACAAGCTAGCTCCTATAATGAAAATAGCGACACCTTCAGATATGAATTTTGAGCCGGCTACTAGCCCCATGCCTGCACACATACCACCGAAGCCTATATTGCCAACCTGCTGATATCTGCCAGTCTTCTCAATTCGCTTGAGTGAACGGCCAATGTCCGTAAGTTCGCTCCGAATTACTTCTAGTTGACTCTTCTCAGATTCATCCATAGTATCACCTCCAATGTAGCTCATAATAACATCCCTGCTCTTTTGATGAAAGTACCTCTTGCAAGTAATTCCAGGGACACCATACCAATCAGGCCTGCCACAAATCAGGCATTAACGATTCTAGGGGCCATTCTGCGCCCAGAATGCTCATATTCCGATTGCATTGCGCTCCGGGCCTGCTATAGTATTTATACAGAACGACGATATTGAATAAACAATAATGCCGCCATTGTTGTCAAAGTCTAAGTATCTGACCGGCCTTCAATGCCCGAAGTGTCTCTGGATGCAAATCCACCAACCTGAGAGAATCCCTGGGGCAGACGTTGTTACCCAATATATCTTCGACCAGGGGCATCTGGTGGGCGAATATGCTAAGAGACTATTCCCCAACGGCATCGATATTCCACATGACGATTTCATGGACAACATCGCCACGACAAAGAAGCTCATTGCGGAAAGAAAACCATTGTTCGAAGCGGGCATCCTCGCCGGGGCAATCTACTCCAGGTTAGATATATTGAACCCGCTTGGAGAGGACAAATGGGAGATAATCGAGATAAAGTCGGGTACGTCTGCCAAAGATGTCTACGTTGACGATGTGTCTTTTCAAAAGTACTGCTGTGACAAAGCAGGCTTGGAGATAGGCACCTGCAAGCTGGGCTTCATCAATAACCAGTATGTAAAGAACGGCGAGATAGATCCACACAAGCTGTTCATCCTTGAAGATATCTCCGCCAGGGTAGACGAGGTCAGCGAAGGCATAGAGGAACGGGTACTGGGCCTGCAGAAGGTCATCTCGGATAAGGCATGTCCCGAGGCCTCCATCGGCCCGCATTGCCTGGCGCCGTACGAGTGTCTGCTCCGTGCAGAATGCTGGGGGTTCTTGCCCGAGAACAGCATATTCGATTTACGGGGTGGAAAGACAAGGCAATTTTCTCTGTTCGAGCAGGGAATCCTATCCATCGAAGGTATCCCAGATGATATTCCTCTATTGAGGCAACAAAAGATCCAAAAGGAATGTGTAATGACAGGCAAGGTACATGTCGAGAAGGAGGAAATCCGGCGATTTCTCGATAAGCTCGAATACCCGCTGTACTATCTGGATTTTGAGACATTCGGTTCGGCGATACCGCTGTACGACGGCACGAGACCCTACCAGGACATACCGTTTCAGTTCTCGTTGCACGTTGTTGAAAACCACGCATCTGAACCGGTACACCACTCATTCCTGGCTGACGGGACAGAGGACCCCAGGCCCCAGATCCTTCGTGAATTACAAAGGCTACTCGGTTCCGAAGGCAGCATCATCGCGTATAACGCCGGCTTTGAGGAGGGTGTACTGAGGGAACTGGTTGACGCTTTCCCCAACTACACCGATTGGCTCGCAGGTATTCTCCCGAGAATGGTTGACCTGCTGTACCCGTTTACCAACTTCCACTACTACAGTGCCTCTCAGAAAGATACAGCTTCACTCAAGAAAGTGCTGCCGGCAGTCACCGGAAAGGGCTACGAAGAGCTGGGCATCGGCGCAGGGATGGACGCAAGTGTCGCCTATGGAAGAATATTGTGTGGCAATCCAACACAAGAGGAAATCGCCAAGGTGCGGGCTGATTTACTCAAATACTGCAAGCTGGACACCGAAGGAATGATCTGGATCGTTGACAAGCTAAAGGAGCTGTCAGCTTGAGTCTCGACCATTAGATTATTTCGCGAGCTCATTTTTGTGACACGGGTAACAATTCCAGGACACCGCACCAATCAGGCCTGCTACAAATCAGGCATCATGTTCCCCGTAACATCCATCCAAACTACTTACTGATATCTAGAATAGCAGTCGCTTTTTCAATGAACTTCTCTGCTGAAGCAATAACCGCTTTCGCTCCAGATTGAGAAGATTCAGCCTCATAATCGGCAGATTCCCGAAGATTCATGGCATTGAGGAAGTCACGAACTAACTGAGCATCCATTTTACCTTCATCCACAAATAACGCCCTCAAAGCTACAGCTAGGCAGTAGTGGCTCTTTTCACGATAGCCCTGGGAGTAGACAAGCGCCCGGCTAGCGTGGAACATCGCATAATAGCCCTGGATAGTTGACCACTTGTGACGCCCATTTTCATAGCCTGCTTTTGCGTCTGCCAAGTCGCTTCTGGCGACTGAGAGCTCCTTCTTAACCAGCTTCTTGCCCCTAGCAAAGGAAGCAAGCTTCTTGTTCTCAAGACACTGTTTAAACTCTTGATTCATCGGCAACCTTCTCCCATAGTACTATGCCACGCTCCACTTCTTCCATGAAGGTCCGCGCGGACTCTTCTCCCTTCAATAGTTCGACAGGCGTCTTAATCACTGGCCGAACATGAATATTCTCAAATCCTGTCGGGAATGTGAAACCACCAATAGCCTTTGCCACATCTTTCTTGCTGTTCGACATAATGAACAAGTCCATATCACTTTCAGAAGTATCCGTGCCAAGTGTACAACTGCCGTACAATATTATGCGGCTTGAAATCTTCTTCAGTTCCTCTGCTAACGGTTCAATCAGCATGAGGTTCACCAATTTCTTCAACTCAATGAGGAGGGCATTAGAAGAATCAATGGAATAAAAATACATCTTGCCTTTTTTCCTGCGTGTGACAGCCCCATCCGAATGCAGCTCATTCAATGCCCGGTTTGCTGAGCCAGGAGATATCCCAAGCTTACGAGCCACTTCTCGTTCATAGAATTCCTGGTCTGAGAATTTCACCAGCAGGCTCAGCACCTTCTGGTTGATTGTCTTGATTAAATGCGGCTGCAACATATATCACCTGCTCCAACTATTGAGCATATGCTCATTGTAGTGAGCAGAGACGAAGAAGTCAAGACCTGGCGCAGCTGACGAATTCCAGGCACACTATACCAATCAGGCCTGCCACAAATCAGGTATCATGTCCCCAGAATACCACCATAATGGAATCGAAAGCACTTTAGGGGCTTGATGCAGAGAAAAGGTGAAGGGATGGCCGAGGGATGGGGGAAGGATGGCGAGATTGAGGCTCGGTAGAGTGCCCCCCCACTTCTGGCGCTCTATGTCGCAGAAAGCCTAATCCTCGAAGAGGGCATTGCACTGATAAAACGAGATCGCGATAGACAATCTCGTACGGAGTGATGCAGTGGCTTGACATTGTTTATTGTATGTGCTATGTTTAGTGCGCAGGCAACAAGGCCTAAGAAGTAAACATAAACAAGGTAACATCTACGATGCTAAACGAATATGCACTGAGAGACAGGTTTAAGGAGGCTGGACTTAAAATATCCGATTTACAGTCACAGCCCAAAATATTCAATAGGGTACCTGACTTCGTGGCTCGGGCAGACATAGATGGAAGGGAAATCGAACTGATAATTGAAGTTAAGGAACGCCCGCACCTGGTAGGTTTACGTTTGGCAGCCAGTGCGATGAAGCAGTACGCTGGCCCAAATCAAATTCCAATGGTCGCAGCTCAGTTCATGGGACCGAATCGAAGAGCACTTCTCAGGGAGATGGGCATTGGTTACATAGATATGGCTGGAAACATATATTTGCGAGCCCCCGGTGTTTTTGTAGAGCGAGAAGGGAAACGAAATCCTGTTGGCTATGAGCGTGAGGGATTGAATCCCTATTCGGACAAAGCATCAATAATACTGCGCGTACTGATGAACGAGCCAGGCCGGAAATGGAAGATTCGAGAGATAGCCAGGGCCGGTGATATCAACCCCGGTTGGGTTTCTCGGGTTGTTGATAGTCTGGTGGAGCGAGGGTTGATCGAGTTCAGTCGCCAAAATGGAATAGCATTGCTGCGGGGTGAGGACATGCTTAAGGAGTGGGCAGATATTTATGACTGGCATCGAAACAAATTCTATCACTATTATTGTCATGCCTTGGACTTTCGAGAGGTCCTCGACAAGATCAGCAAGCTTGACCTCTGTAAAGATGGAATGGTTGCGCTGGGATTTCAAGCCGGGGCTTATTTTGTCTCTCCTTATTCTACATTCAATCAAGTACACCTCCTGGTTGATGGGCCTTCCTTTGATATGATTCGCCCCGATATTGAACGGCAACTGGAACTGGAGCCAAGGAAAGAAGGGGCAAATTTAATCCTGGTCCGTCCTTATTACAAATACTCGGCTCTCTTCGGTGCCCGAGAGATTGAAAGTTGGTGGGTAGTTTCAGACGTTCAGTTATATTTGGATTTAAACAAATATCCACTTCGAGGCCAAGAGCAGGCGGAACATTTGTTGGAGAAGGTTATACAACCTAGATTTAAAAGGGCGATTAGAGGTGCACGTGGAAGAAAGCAGGACTGATCTTCTGTCGCTGCTTAAGGCAATAGAGGTTTTGGCACCTTACCTGGACGAAATCGTAATAGTCGGGGGATGGGTTCCTTTCCTGTATAACAGATACGGCCAGATGTCGTCTCCGCATCCATTGCTACGCACGATGGATATAGATGTTGTCGTTCCTAGACGTGTGAAGGAGCGCGGGCGTCTGACTATTGATGAACTGTTATTGCGTGCAGGGTACGAGGCACGCATCTACGGCTCAGACGTCCCGGTAGTCAAGTATGAGCTTGCTTCTCCTGTTACCGAGATCGAGTTTATCACGCCAGAGATTGGGAAACCCGGCAAGGCAGTACTCACCGTACAACGTGGCCTTACTGCGCAAGCACTTAGATATGTGCAGATTCTCCTGGAAAATACTAAGAAAATAAAGATAAGCGATACTATGTACGGTTCGGATATCAGTCTAGTTGTAACAGTACCTTTGCCTGGTGCTTTTATTTACCAGAAAGGGCTTACGCTCTCTCCTGGCTCTCGTAGGCCTTCCCCCAAAGTATCCAAGGATCTTTACTACATCTTCAGCTTCGTGGATTCCTCCAGGGAATTGCGGGATTCAATCCCAGCAGAAATCAACTCTTTGCGGTCACGGTATGCTGCCAGT
>Ga0315289_10009467_pt1 | contig 14019 bp, 10 predicted proteins | sample YL17G11_40_MG_FD_203452 | JGI IMG/M metagenome (GOLD analysis project Ga0315289, IMG submission 203452) | Sediment microbial communities from Yellowstone Lake, YNP, Wyoming, USA - YL17G11_40 | ecosystem: Environmental > Aquatic > Freshwater > Lake > Sediment | place: USA: Wyoming | collected...
TTGCCCAGGATGCGCCCGAGCGGGGTGGCCTGGCCGATTTCCTCCTGCACCAGCCGGATGGCGCCCTTGGCATCGCCGAAGGGCAGGAGTCCGGCGTCCATGGCCACGGCGATGGTACCGCCGGTCTCGATGGTGTCTATGCCGAGGTCATTGCAGTGCCAGATCAGTTCGGCGACGTCGTCGAGGTTGGGGATGCCGCAGTTGGCTCCCAGGGCCCAGGTGGACTCGTACTCGACGCACGAGACGTGCTCGCTGCCGTCGGGCCTGTGCCATGTATTGGAGCACTGGATGATGCAGCCAGGGCTGCAGGCGTGGTTGTAGAGTTCCTTGCCCAGGCGCTGCTTGTTACCCTCAAAGATGGCCTCGCCGGAGGTCGTGGCCGCTCCCTCGAAACGGCCCTCGCGGAAGTTGCGGGTGGGGTAGCCGCCGGCCTCGTTGAGGATGTTGACCAGGACGGCCGTGCCGTAGGAGTTGAGGGCGCCCTTGGGCTTGGTGATGGCATGGGTGTTGAGCGCCTCGATCAGCTTCTTGCGGCCCTGGTCGAACAGTTCTTTGTTGACGACGGGCACGCCCGGCCCACCCTCACCGTCTACGACGATGAACTTGAGGTGCTTGGAGCCCATCACGGCCCCGAGGCCACCGCGGCCGGAGTAGCGGCTGGGCCGGCCCGAATTGTCGTTGTAGCAGATGCCGGCCATGGACATCCTGTGCTCGCCCGCTATGCCGATGGTGGCGATGGCGGCCTTTTTGCCGAAGCGCTCGAAGAGGCCAGGGAAGATGCTGTAGAGACTCTGGCCGACGTATTCACCGGCGGGGAAGAACTTGGTGCCATCCTTGGTGACGTGTAGCCCCCACCAGCCATCGTCTTTGGGGTAGCCCTCGACGATGATGGCCTTGAGGCCCAGGCGGGCGACGAGTTGTGGCCATTCGGTGCCGGCATTGGACTCCTTGATGCCGCCGGTGAGGGGGGATTTGGCGCCGGCCGAGACGCGGGCCGAGGTCGGTGCGGCGGTGCCGGTGAGGAGACCTGGGGCGAAGACGAGTTTGTTGTTGGGGCCGAGGGGGTGGCAGGCAGGGTCCACCTCGTCGTAGACGATGGTGGACGTCAGGCCGCGGCCGCCGAGGAGCTTGTACTTGTCGGGCACGTCCTCGTAGGTGGCGGTGCGGTCAGTCATGTTGACGCGCAAGATTTTGGCCATTTCTGTTTACCTCCTTAAGGTTTGGAAACTGCACAGCGGAAAAAGAAAAGGAGGCCACCGGTGGCCATGGCGTCGAACACCGGGCCACGCAGTGCCTCCTTTGCAAACACGGCGGGTGGGAGGATTGCTCCCCACACCTTGTCGCTCACCCGTCCCGGAGGGAGCGAGGTGAGTCGGAGGGAACGGAATACGCTGTTTGAGGTACCTGTTAATACTATAGCATAAGGCGGCCAATTGCACAAGTCCAGGGCGGGCGTGGGCAGGCAGTCGCCGGTGAGTACACCGGTAAAACCCCCCACTACGTGGGGGGCTTGTAGAGCCTCTGCCAGGCGGGCGTGGGCAGGCAGTCGCCAGTGAGTACACCGGTAGAACCCCCCACTACGTGGGGGGCTTGTAGAGCCTCTACCAGGGGGCTGCGCTTGGCGGGCACCACCCTCCCCCTGCCCCTCCCTGGGAGGGAGGGGAGGCTTACGCTCTACCTCGGCTCTTCCCTGGGAGGGAGGGGAGGCTTACGCTCTACCTCGGCTCTTCCCTGGGAGGGAGGGGTGGTTTGCTCCCTCGTAGATGGCACGGGCCTCGTCGGCCTCGAGTACCCTCGGCTCTTCCTTGGGGGGGAGGGGAGGTTTGCTCCCTCCCCCTCGCAGGGGGAGGGTTGGGGTGAGGGTGGGTGGTCCAATTACTCGGTGGGGGTCTCGTCTGGGGGCTTGCCGTAAGCGTGTTGGATACCCCCATCCTGGCGTTGTCGAAATTCGTCCTGGAGTTGGGAGGTCATATTGACGCCGAAGCGATACTGGAACGGCCACATGCTCTGGCGGTGGGAGATGCCCACCCGGTCGCCATCGTGCAGGACCAGGTCGCGGTCCGTATCCAGGCCGGGCAGGGCGGCCAGTTGGCCATTGACGAAGGTGATGCCCTTTTCCTCGGTGGGCAGCCCCAGGCGGTCGAGAAGGTCGCGCATGGTGCTGCCGGGGGGCAGTTCCAGGTGTAACTGGGCATGACTACCCTGGCTTTGTTCCCCGGCATAGCGGGCGAGCGGCCCGTACAGCCACACTTCAACGGTGATCATAGGTTTCGCACTCCGTAGGTTCTAATGGCGGCGTCGCTGTCTCGTGCGCTGGTGCCGCGGTTCGGCAGAGGCAGGACCGTGAGCGGACTTGTCTGGCGGGTGCGTCCAATGGCCGCCAGCATCCACGATGAGCGGCTGGCCGCAGTCCGAGCAAAGCGGTTCGCCCCACACGGTATACCTGGCCCGGTGGAGGGTCCTGGATTCGTCGTAGAGCAGGCGGGGGTTGGCCGGGGCAGGGACGTTCAGAACCGCTGGCGGGGCCTCCGGTGGCGGTGGTGCCTGGGTGCCCAGCCGTTGCAACGCCCACCGGACGTACTCCAGGTCCACTTGATCGGCAGACCGATCCTCCAGCGCGGCCTGGATGAGCGGCGCGGCGCGGCGGTCACCCAGGTCGCCCAAGGCCAGGGCCACCATGCGCCGGTTCCGTTTCCAGCCGGCGGCTTCCCACGCCTGGCGCAGAAAGTCGAACGTGTTGGTGTTCTTGCGGCCAAGGTAGGCCAAGACCTCTGCCAGAGAGGCCCGGGTCTCGACCTGGCTCCCGTAGCGGAAGTAGGCTTGCACGGCAGGGAGAGCCTGGGAGCCGATGGCCATCAGGCTGAACAGGGCGGCATCGTGGATGACGTCCTCGGGGCGGGAACTGGCGACGACGCGTACCAGGGCGTCGGCGGCCTGGGCGGCTCTGAGTTCGCCCAGCATACGCACGGCCAGGATGGGGCCCCATCCTCCTCCTGGGCTGTCTGCGGACCCATACTGATCCTCTTCCACGGTGCGGATCAGATAGGGGACAATGGCGGCACGCTGGTGGACGAAGCGGCGGCGCTGCTCGGGCGGGAGATAATCTTGATCCTGTTCCATGAGCAAGTCAAGCAGCGCTGTCACGGCGGGTGACGGTGCGGCAGACCTGAGGTCCTTTAGCGATTCAAGCAGCGCGGCGGACACTGCCGCAGGGTCCGCTGCGGATGAGGGACGTAGCGGGATGTGCCCGCTGCGTTCCAGAGGCTCGCGGAACCCGGCCAGGCCATGGAGCCAGCCGGAGAGGGGAGAATCGGTCTCGTCGAGCCAGAGGGGCCAGAAGGGACGGCCGTGGAGGATGAGAGCGCCGGCCTGTCCAAACAGGCGACGTTGTTCTGCTCCGTTGGGAGGAAGGGCGCGGGCGGCGGCCAGCAGTTGGTCCGGGTCATCGGCGATGTCGTAGTCTTCGCTGAGGTAGTGTTGGAGCGCTAGAAGCGGTCCGGCGAGGCGCGATCGAAGTTGTGGGCCCGCACATGCGGCCAGGTGGGCGTAGGTTTTACGAACCCGGGGGGTATGCCCGCGGGTGGAGGCGTCAAAGGGAAGCGCGTCCACGGCTTCGAGCAAGCCGGGTGCCAGGGATTTGAGCATCTCTGGCTGGGTGATGGCCGTTACAGCGACGAGGCTGTTCCATCTATCCTGTTGGATCGCGGTGTAAAAGTGAGCCAGGTTGTCTGGCTGTGCTTGCCAATCTGGCGGTACCATGTCGGCGAAGTGTTTCAGGTTTTGTGGATCGGCGATTTCTGCCAGGATGGACTCGGCCAGGTGCTTCATCTCGCCGAGACCCACGTCCACCTGGTGCAGGCCGTCTGGCGGGGGAGAGGCTGCGACCCCCAGCTCGGCCAGGGCCTCGGCGACTTCGTTATAGTCCAGCAGGTCCTCCAGGTCGGGGTCCTTGAGGGCGGCTGCGAGGAGTGGAATGGCCTGCTCGCCGCCGGTGCGCACCAGCGCGCAGGCCAGCAGGCACTTGCCCTCGTCCCAGGTGGCTTCCTGCCACACGGCGACTAGCGTCTGGTAGGCTTGCTCGTCCGGCTGGCCGACCTCCTCCACTACCTCGGCCAGGGCAGTCTTGGTATCCATGTCCCACGAATAGCGCATGAAGGTCAGCACGGGTTCCAAGGCAGGGGGGCCAATGTCCGTCAGGGCGGAGATGGCGGCGCCATATATGATGGCATCAGAGGTCGAATCGGCGACGACGTCAATCAGGTGCGGGACGGCCTCCGCTGCGCCCAGTTGCCCCAACAGTCTGACGGCGCTGATGGGAGCATACCCAGCGCCGGGTGAATCCTCCATCTGCAAGTATTCGTCGCTGGCCAGTTCGATGAGGGCCGGGACGGCCTCTTCGGGATGGTCCTGGCAGAACTTGAACTGGTCGGGCGTAAATCCTTGCTCACCCTGTTCGATCAACTTGTCCACCAGGGCGTCCATCGGCGATGGGGCAGGGGGTGAGGGTTCTGTTTCCTGTGCTTCCATCTGCTCTTCTATTTCGCCGACCCCGTTGCCCACTTCTTTTTCAGATTCTTCAGCGTACGTGCGAACCTGGTCCAGAGGTCCCAGGGGCACCTCGCCGCCATCGGTGTAACTGGCGACCAGGCCGGCCGTGGTGATCAGCCAGGCCCTGGCAGGGCCGGTGGCCTCGGCCGGCCAACGCCACCACAGGGGGTGGCTGTGGAGGGCGATGGCGCCGGCCTGGGCAATCATGTGGTGGGCGCGCTCCAGGTCCTCCTCGGCGACGTCGAGGGCACGCGCGATGAGGTCATTGGGGTTGGCGGTGGGGTCGTAGTCGCCGGCCACGTAACAGGTGAACAGCGCCTGCATACACTCGCCGAGGGCGGCCCACAGGGGGGCGGCCCGGGCGGCGAAGCGGTCGTAGTAGGGGCGCTCGCTGCGCCTGAGCCGTTTCCGTTCGGCATCAAGGTCCAGATGGGCCAGCGTGTGGGCGATCTCGGCCAGGGCGGCCGGCATCTCTGGGAGAGGCAGGTGGAGGGCGGCGAACAGGCCGGTGCTTTCGACGAACAAGTCGGTCAGGATGCCGGTGTAGGCCGCGCCCATGCGTTCGGGATCGTCGCCATATTCCTCCCGTAGCCAGTCCAGTTCAGCGCGGAAGTGTTCGGCGGAGATGGAATTGAGCACGGCCTCCATGGCGGCGCGCCAGATGGGAGGGGATTGGTTGGGTTGGGTAGTTCTCTTGGTCATGGTTGATGCTCGTCACTGGACGCTGGAGGTTGGAAGTTGGATTCTGGGAGTTCGGCATTCGGTGTCTAGCGTGTGGCTCTTATTATGCCTGTACCAGTTTGGCGATGGTGACGCCTTCGCCTCCTGCGTTGTCAGCGGCGGTTTCGTAGGCAGTGACGAAGGGGTGGTTGGCCAGGAAGTCACGCACGGCCCGTCGCAGTGCGCCGGTACCCTTGCCGTGGATGATACGCACCCAGGGCAGTTCCGCCCGCATGGCGGCATCGAGGTGGCGGTCCAGCCGCTCGAGCGATTCCTCGACGGTGCAGCCCCGCAGGTCGAGGCCGATACCCGGGGAGGGGGCGGCGCCCATGGAGATGTACTCCTCGCCAGATTCCTCCTGGGCCGGGGGCGGGTGGGCGGGGGAACGGAGTTCCAGCGCTGCCAGGCCCACGCGGGTGCGGGCTGGTCCCACCTGTACCTCGGCCTCCCTGGTACCGATTTCCAGGACCTGGCCCAGCGCGTTGAGCGGGCGCACCCACACGGTGTCGCCAGGGCGGATAGGGCGCTGGCGCACCTGGGGCGGGGCCAGTGCCTCCAACGGTTCTGGCTCGGGCAGGCTGGAGGCCAGGTCCGCGGCGGCCTGCTCGACGGCGGCCACCGCTTCCAGCGGCGCGGCGGCGGTTTGCAGCGAACGGCGCAACGTGCGTGCTGCGGCGCGTAACGCTTCCAGTTCCGCCAAGCCCTCTTCGCGGGCTTCTTGCAGAATCTGCTGGCGTTCCTGTTCGAGCGCGCCCAGGCGCTGGCGCAGGTCACGCGCCAACGAATCGGCTTCGGCGCGGGCGGCGCTGGCTTCGTCGCGGGCCTGGGCGGCCTGGACGCGCAGGCGGTGGATGTCCGCCAGCATATCCTCGGTGCGCAGGTCATCGGGCGAGACCATCAGGCGGGCCGCTTCGACGATGGCGGGCGGCAGCCCCAGCCGCTGGGCGATGGCCAGCGCGTTAGAGCGGCCGGGCAACCCGATGACCAGTTTGTAGGTAGGACTCAAGGTCTGAGGGTCGAACTCGACGCTGCCGTTGAGCACGCCGGGAGTGAGTTGGGCATAACTCTTGAGTTCAGGGTAGTGGGTGGCGACGAAGGTCGTCGCCCCACGCTGGCGAAAATGGTCCAGCAGGGCGCGGGCCAGCGCCGCTCCTTCAGCCGGATCGGTGCCTGCGCCCAGTTCGTCCAACAGCACCAGGCTACGTTCGTCGGCCTCGTCCAGAAACGCGAGAATGTTGGTCAGGTGGGAGGAGAAGGTGGAGAGATTCTGCTCGATGGACTGCTCGTCGCCGATGTCGGCGTATACGGCGGCGAAGGGAGAGAGGGCCGAGCCTGGCTCAACCGGGAGTTGCAACCCGGCCTGGGCCATGAGCGCCAGCAGGCCTACGGTCTTCAGGGTGACGGTCTTGCCGCCGGTGTTGGGGCCGGTGATGACCAGCACCTGGGTTGCATCGTCCAGCACGACGTCAATGGGCACGACGCGCCGCGGGTCGAGCAGCGGGTGGCGGGCGCCGACCAGGCGGATGGTCGAGCCAGAATGCTGCGGGCCGGGACGTTGGAAAGGGACGAGGTCGGGGGGAGTAGCGTGGATGGCTTCGGCGTAGTGGGCTTTGGCGAACGCCAGGTCCAGTTCGGCCAGCGCTGCCACGGTCTCCGTGAGTTCGGTAGCGCGTTCGGCCACGTGACCGGAAAGGTAGGCCAGGATACGGTTGACCTCTTGTTGCTCTGCGATCTGCAGTTCACGCCAGGCGTTGTTCAGTTCGACGACGGACAGGGGTTCGATGAAGACGGTCGCGCCGGAGGTGGATACGTCGTGGACGATGCCCCGGATGCGGCCCTTGAAGTCGGCTTTGAGAGGGATGACGTAGCGGCCCTCGCGCTGGGTGATCAGCGGTTCCTGCAAGAACGGGGTGTTGTGAGGGGAGTGGACGATGTGTTGCAGTTTATCCTGTATCCGTTCGTAGGCGACGCGGACGTCGTGGCGGATGCGGGCCAGTTCTGGAGAGGCGTCATCGCGCACGTTGGCACGCTCGTCCAGGCAGCGGTTGATCTCGGTGACCACGTCCGGGCAGGGATGGATGCGACCGGCCAGGCGTGCCAGGTGGGGGAATTGGTTTTCCAGGCGAGTCAGGATGCGGTACAGGGTATGCGCGGCCACGAGCGTGTCGCGCACGTCGAGCAGTTCCACCGGCGGCAACACTGCCCCGCGCAGAGCCGCCGATACCATGGGCCGCAGGTCGTGAGCGCCGCCGAGCGTGGCATCGGGTTTGACGTTCAGCAGCGCGCGAGCCTCGCTCGTCGTCTCCAGCCGCCAGCGCACCTTTTGCAGGTCGGTCGCCGGGGTGAGGGCGCGGGCCTGCTCTTCTCCGGCGGAGAAGGAGGCGTAGGTCGCCAGGCGGTCGAGCACTTTGGGAAATTCCAGGGTGGCCAGGGCTTTGGGGTTCATTGGGTGAGTCGCAGGTCGTAAATATAAATCGGTGGCGGCTTGTCAGGAAACCAGAACGATTGGGCCGTGTAGTGGATATAGAGCACCTGGTTGAACCTGGGGCGTAGCAGTGCCTGGTCGTGCCAGTACCGCAACCGGCCGTAGCCGATGGCGTTGAACAACAGGCTGGCGACCAGGAGGCCGGCCAGCAGGTAGACGAAGGTGCCGCCCAAATTGTCCAGGATACCCAGGGCAGGTAAGCGGGTGTCTCGGAAGGAAGCGCGGATGAGGGCTTCTACGACGATCCAGGCGATCACCGCCAGCAGGCAAAAGGAGAGGGCCAGGCTGTCGCCATCCACGTTCTCACCGCTGGGAGCACCGGTGCTCTGGCTGAGCAACCGGCCACTGGAGATGGATTCCAGGAGCCGCCACAAGATGCCAGCGTAGGGAGCGGCGGGGCGGTAGAGGGTGGCGGCGGCACCGGTGGCCAGGTATAGCACCAGGATGGTCATAATGCCGCGCACGATGCGCTGCTTGTAGCCCAGGGCGCCGAACCCCACGATGAGGAGTAGGAGTATCAGGTCCAGTGGCCGGAAGCCAGGCCTGGCGAGGTATAGTCCTATGACTCCGACCGTCCCCAGAACGGCGATGAGCAGCGGCGGGATCAATTCCTGAGACAGGCGTTGTCTTCGTCTGAGCGGCAGGTTCATGGTCCTCCCCCCTACAAGCGAGTGATCATACTATACCACACGGGAGGATACGTCGCAAGTCAGAGAGGTTCGGCGGTGGACGGTTGGATCTACTTTACCTGCAGAGTGCGCGCAACGTGGGCCAGGCAGGCGGGATCGCGCCAAATAGCCCCGTCTATCTGGACGGCGGCCGCTCCGGCGCGGAGGAATGCTTGGGCATCCTCGACGGTGTGAATGCCACCGCAGCCGATGAGCGGTATGGAGACGAGGGCGGCCACGCGGCGCAGGGCGCGCAGGGCCAGGGGCAGCACAAACGGCCCGTAGAGACGGCCGGTGATAAAGTGGTTGCCGGGCGCGTACCACGCGGTCCCGCGTGGTGGAGCGGCGACGGTAAGCGCGTCGGCGCCGGCCTCGACGGCTGCCTGGCAGAGGGCGTCGGCCCACACCAGCGGCAACCTGACGATGAGGGGCTGGCTGGCGGAGGCGTGGGCCGCCTGGATGATGGCGGTGGCCTCGTCTGGATCGGCGGTATCGGGCAGGCCGAGTTCGAGGCCGGCGATCGTTTCGAGGCCGGAAAGGCGCTGGCAGCAAGAGACCACCTCGTCGGGAGCGGTGCCGGCGACGTGGACGATGACCGGTACGGGAGAGCGGGCCCAGACCCGGGCGTAGCGGCGCAGGATGGCGGAGAGGCCGGGGTTGGCCAGCCCGGTGTGCAGCAGCACGCCGCCGGGCGTGGGTACCAGGCGCGGGGATTCTGCTCCCCGGCGTGGATGGGCGGTGAGTGGACCGACGACGAGTGCGCCCAACGCTTCCACCTCGACCAGCCGGGCATATTCGGCGCCGAAGCCGAAGCAACCGGCGGCGGGCATGACGGGGTTGGCCAGCACCAGTCCCGCTTTGTGGTTGGGGGCCAGGTCAATCGTCATCGCAACTCCAGCAGGTCGAATACAGGCCCGTCGGTGCAGGCCAGTTTGGTACCGCGCACGACGGAGACGGCGCAGCCCTGGCAGGCTCCTACGCCACAGGCCATGGGGGGCACGACGAGCGCCTGGACGAAACGGCGGCCGGATCCTGCGCGCACTTCCCGCACGATCTCCGCCAGCGCCGGGTAAGTAGCCGGGTCGTCGGCGATGCAGGCGCAGTCGGCCCAGCGCACCAGGTCGGGGAAGAGGTCGAGGGGGGAGCCGCGGTGGCCGGCGGAGCCATCGGTGGTGACGATGGTGACTTCCACGGCCGGAGGGAACAGCCGGATGGGGTAGAGGTCGGCGGCGGTGGGGGCGGAAAGGAGCAGGGCGATGGAGAAACCAGGTTTTTCCCTAAGCGAAGCGGCGGAACCGGGTTTCTGGTGAGTCAGCGGGAGCAGCACCGGCAGGTGGGCAGTAGAGGCAACGAGCAGGAGCCGGTCCGTTGCGGCGGGTATCTCAAAGCCCTGGCCCAGCGGCCCGATGAGGTCCACGGCGATCCCGGGCCGGAGCGCGGCAGCCGGGTGGTGGGGGGAGACGAGCACGTCGAACTCCTGGGCCTCGATGCGGGCGGGGAAGAGTAGGGCGCGGAGGTAGTCGCCGAGGTCGGCCAGGACGAAGCGGCCCGCCTCCAGCCCCGGGGCGATCGCGGGGGCGGCCAACGTGACCCGTACGAAAGGGCCGCTCGTCCCCACGTCTGTGATCAGTGCGTCCGACTGTATCACATACTTACCCCTGCTCGGGAGTGCGGGCCACGATCAAGGCGCCTGCCCGCTCACGCTGCTCCACATCCCAGGTGATCAGGGGCAAGCCCAGTGTATGGGCCACGGCCACGTACACAGCATCGGCACCCCTAAGATGCAGGTCGGCGGCCAGGCGCGCTGCCTCTTTTCCCAGCGGCGGGTCCATAGAGACCAGGCGCAGGCCGGGGACGCGCAGCAGGATCTCTACTGCGCGGTGAGCCTGTTCTGGCTCCCTGGTACGCCGAGAGATAGCGCCGGCAACCTCCGCAAGCAGCAGGATAGGAGCGACGAGCAGTTCGTCGCTGGCAACTTGCCGTTCCAGCCACTGGCGGCTGGCCAGATGATGAACGTCCTGGGGCACCAATCGGCTGACCCAGACGCTGGCATCCACCACTGTCATAGTTCGCGCCGTGCCTCGCTGACCGCTTCAGCAGCGGTGATGCCAGCCGGCCAGCGGGCGCCGATTTCAGCCGCCAAACGATCTACGTCAGACCAGAGAGCACGCAGGTCCGCTGGAACAGGCCGCGGCAATGGCGCCGGGAGCAGGCGAGCGATGACTCGCCCGTGATACGTGATCTGAATCTCCTCGTTGTGCTCACTCACGCGGCGCAGGATCTGGCCTGTGTGCTCTCGTAGTTCACGAACTCCGATCAGAGTCATCACTTGCCTCCAATATGGTCACAATTGTGTACACATTATACCAGAAGGCAGGTGGACAGGCAAGATGGTCCGCCTCACCGGCAAGGGCCGGGCTGCCTTCCGAGAGTACAAGCGCACCATGCAGCAGGTCCTGGACGACCTGCCCGGCTGACACACAAGTCCTATACCATCCACCTACCTCTCCGATCCGCGTTCATCCCTTCCATCCGCGTTCTCCGCGTTCCCTCTCTACTCACACTCCTTCGATAATCTCAATCGCGCGCCCGAGGCCGTCTTCGGCGCGCACGCGTTCCTCCAGCGCCGCCGCGCGCGCCCGTATTCCAGAGTCTGTGACCGCGCTGCGGATGGCGGCTGCCAGTCGCCCGGCCGTCAATTGGCGGCGCGGCACGGCCTGTGGGCCAACCCCCAGTTCCACGACCCGCCGGGCCCACAGCGGCTGGTCGCCCGCGTGCGGCACGAGCACCGACGGCACCCCGGCCCGCAGCCCGGCCCCCGTGGTCCCGGCTCCGCCGTGGTGCACCACTGCCGCCACGCGCGGAAACAGCCAGGCGTGGGGAATCGAGTCCAGGATGAACAGACCGGCGGAGGGGTGGGGCCGCCCGGCGCCCGACAATCCGCCCCAGCCGGTGGCGAGCACCCCGCGCTGCCCCGCTCGCTGGAGCGCCTCCTGCACCAGTTGGGTCGTCTGCTGGGGGTTGCGGTGCGGCAGGCTGCCGAAGCCAACGTACACCGGTGGCGGGCCGGAGTCGAGAAAGTTGACCAACGGCGCGGGCGGCTGCCAATCCGGCGCGGGATCGAGGAACCAGTAGCCGGTGACGTGGGTATGCTCACCCCAGTCGGGGGGCTTGGGGAAGACGATGGGGCTGAAACTGTACAGCATGGGTAGGGGCCGCCCATGCAATTGACCGTAAGGCCATTGGCCGAGTGGGATGGCGGGCAGGTGGAACCGTTCTCGCCGCCACCGGTTGAGGAACCGGCCGGTGAGTTGTTGCAGTAAGTGCTCGCCCAGGACGTGCGTGCACAGGTTATAGGTCCCGCCCAGGGGCAGGGCAGGAAAGGCCAGGCCGGGAAAGGCGCGCGTGCGGGCCAGGCCGGGAAATGGGATGGCCCAGTAGCAGGGCACTCCCAGTTTCTCCGCGACGTGATAAGCGCCGAACCCCATGGTGGAAAAGACGATCGTTTCCGCTCCCTGGCAGGCCAGCCAGGTATGCTCCATGAGCCGCTCGAAAGTGGACCGCAGCGTGCGCAGAATCTGCCCTACCCACAGGAGGGTGTTACGGCCGGATTCCAGGCCCGTTCCGATGCCCCCCATCCCGAGTAACTGGTGCGCGTCCATGTCGAGCGGAGCAAAGTCGAGCCCGTGCTCGGTGGCGAGCGCGCCAAAGTCATCGGGGGCGATCAAGCGCACCTGGTGGCGGCCCGTCCGTTGCAGCCCGACCGCCAAAGCGAGCAGGGGCTGTACGTCTCCGCGTGTGCCGATCGCCAGAACGGTGATGTGCATGGTGTATCTCTGGTTTCTAAATCCACTCGTTTGACATTCTACTACTTGCGGCTTAGCAGAAGGTATAGGGTTACGGCGGTGGAGAGCGCGGTCAGAAACGGTGTTATCTGGTGCAGCCTCAAGATGACCGCCGGCATCGGCTTGTCGGTGCTCAACAAACCGCCGGTAACCATGGTGCTGAGAAAAAACAAGCCGGTGACCGCGCCAGCGGTAAGATCAATCGTGCTTAGTTTGACCACCTGGTTTGCCTGGACCATGGTTATGACGAGGAAGACGACCGCCGCCAGCGAGATCAGTTTATGGATCGTCAAGATGATCACACTATACGGCTTTCCAGAACGGCTCAGCCGGATACCGGTAAGAAATATAACGAAGAAAAACAGCCCAGCGCCTACAACTCGTAATTGGTCAGTGCCCATTTCAACTCCTTTCTTTATGTCACTGCCCACTCTCTGCAAAGCACCTCGGCCTGCTCCAGGACGGTCTGCGTCGCCTTCTCCTGCTTGTCGGGCGGGTAGCCATAACGGCGCAGAATGCGTTTGATCATGACGCGCATCTTGGCCCGCACGTTCTCACGCAATGTCCAATCAATTGTCACGTTGTTCCGCACTGCTCTGACAAGCTCTTGCGCAATCGTTCGCAGAATCTCATCGCCGAGTATCTTCACGGCGCTGTCGTTGACTTCCAGGGCGTCGTAGAAGGCGATCTCGTCCTCGGTCAGCCCGAGCGCCTCCCCGCGCCGGTCGGCCTCGCGCATCTCTTGGGCCAGCGCGATCAGTTCCTCAATGACCGCAGCCGTCTCGATGGCGCGATTCTGGTAACGACGGATGGCGTTCTCCAGCATCTCGGCAAACGAGCGCGCCTGGACGATGTTCTTCTGGCGCCGGGTCTTGATCTCGCCTTCCAGTAACTTGCGGAGTGTCTCGACCGCCAGGTTGCGCTGTGGCAGTCCCCGCACTTCGGCCAGGAATTCGTCGGAGAGGATCGAGAGGTCCGGCTTCTTCAGGCCGGCGGCGGCAAAGATGTCAATCACCTCGTCCGAGGCCACCGCCCGCGAGACGATCTGCCGGATGGCATAGTCCAGCTCGTCCGGCCTGCGCCCGTCACCGGGCACGCTCTTGGTCAGGACCGATTTCACCGCCTGGAAGAAGGCGACGTCGTCCCGGATGGCCAGCGCCCGATCGTGCGGCACGGCCAGGGCGAAAGCCTGGGAGAGCGCCGTGACCGCCTCGGCCAGCCGGCTCTTTCCATCTTCCTGCTGGAGCACGTGCTCCTGGGCAGCCGGCAGCAGCGATAGGCGCGCCTGGACCTCGCCGGCCGTCCAGGCGGACCAGTCAAAGCCGTGGAAGATGCCCAGGCAGATCTCGTACTTTTCCAACATCGCGGCGACCGCCTCGGCCTGGTCAATGGCCGTCTGCCCTGTGCCGCCACTTTCGGTATAGGCGGCCAGCGCCTGGCGCAACTGGTCGCCCAGGCCGAGATAGTCCACGACTAGCCCGCCTGGTTTGTCCTTGAACACCCGATTGACCCGCGCGATGGCCTGCATCAGCCCGTGGCTGCGCATCGGCTTGTCCACGTACATGGTGTGCAGGCAAGGTGCGTCGAAGCCGGTCAGCCACATGTCGCGCACGATGACGACCTGGAACGGGTCTTGAGGGTCCTTGAAGCGCCGAGCCAGTTCTTCCCGGGCGGCCTTGGTGCGGATGTGCGGCTGCCATTCAAGCGGATCGGAGGCCGAGCCGGTCATCACGATCTTGATGATGCCGGCGTC
>Ga0315289_10009468_pt1 | contig 14019 bp, 15 predicted proteins | sample YL17G11_40_MG_FD_203452 | JGI IMG/M metagenome (GOLD analysis project Ga0315289, IMG submission 203452) | Sediment microbial communities from Yellowstone Lake, YNP, Wyoming, USA - YL17G11_40 | ecosystem: Environmental > Aquatic > Freshwater > Lake > Sediment | place: USA: Wyoming | collected...
TGGGTTAAGAAATTATGGATTAATAAAGATTTCAGGGATGAGAATTTTAATCCTGATGAATTTGCTTTTATACAGGCGAGATATACTGACAACAAGTTTATCGATAAAAGTTATGAAAAACAGCTTGATTCACTGCCTGTTACTTTAAGGCGGGCATATAAAGACGGGGACTGGGATATTTTCGCGGGACAATTTTTTACCGAGTTTTCCAGAGCAGTACACGTCTGCGAGCCTTTTGCACTGCCTGAGCATTTTCAGAGATTCGCGGGGTTGGATTATGGTTATACAGCTCCTTCTGCAGTAATGTGGTGCGCTTATGATAAAGCATTTGACACAGTTTATATTTATGATGAACTGTACAGGACGGGGCTGACTTACAAAGACCTTGCCTATCTTTTAAGGGATAAAAAAGTTTCTTATTATGCCGATCCTTCCATCTGGGCAAAAAAAGATAAACCTAAAACAGGCTCGACCGAAATGGAAGAGGAAGGTATAGATTTAAGACGGGGAAACAACGACAGGATAGCCGGATGGAATCTGATCCGTGAAAGATTAAAAGTATTTGACGGCAAGACAAGACTTAGAATATTCTCAAACTGCAAAGAACTCATACGGAGCCTGCCTGAACTTGTGCATGATAAAAATCATGTGGAAGATGCTGACAGTTCAGGCGATGACCATTGCGCGGATGCTTTAAGGTACGCTCTTGCAACTTATAATTTTACAGGTTCATCACAGAAGGAATATGATAAAGTTGCCTTAGATTATATACAGGAATTAGAAGGCCATCCTAAAGAGCAGACATGGAGCAATGACCACTTCGATAAATATTTTTTATAACAAATATTAAATATGGAAAATGCAACTAATACATATATCCAGCCAGGGTTTGAAGATGATGCAGTAAAGGCAGGCCTTATGCTAATAGGCAGGAACTCTACCATTCACAATCGCCACGAAGGGATTTGGCGGCAGATACAGGAGTTATTCGAGAACGGATTTTTTGCAATCAATAATCCTTCCGGCACAAAGCAGATAACCAGTAAATTACTGCTTCAGATACTATGGAAAGTCACTAATAAATTAAAAATACCGGATACTAAGCTGTATCGTTCCGGACCATTTGCTATATCAAAAGATAAGAATAAAAAGCAGGAAGCAATTACAAGGCAGCAGGTTGAGGAAATAGTAACTGCAGGCGTGGCTACGGTTATGAAGGAGGGCAAACTTCTTCAGTGTATGCGCGATAAGGGAGGGATATTTTATAAAACAGCATTATTCGGCGATTCGCATTTACTGCTCGGATTCGATAAAGATAACAGCTCATATCCTATCAGGTTTAAGGTCGGTTCACTCTCAGATACCTACATGAATAACTCATGTTCCGATATCAGGGATGCTGTAACAGGCCTGAGCGCTGACGGGATGGTTTTAATATTCCGTTATACTATGGCTCAGTTTGAAGAGGATTTCCCGGAATGGAAAGGCAAGGTAGCTACAGGCGAAATACCCAGAGCATACAGGTACAGAAAGCAATTAGAGAAAACCTGGCTCCAGACTATTTATGACCCTGAAGATTTAATCGAAGTCGGTTATTACATAGGGATTGACAAAAAGATGGTTATATTTGCAGGCGCGGCGTGTACGGTGCTTGAAAAAATGGAAGGCGACCCTAATCCGGATCAGCCTGTAGGTGAAACTGATAATTCTTTTCCGTACATAATGGACGAGAAACCCTACATTCCCGTTATTCACTTTAAATTCTTTCCGTCAAGTGAAGGGTACTACAATTACGGTATAGGGCATATGATTTATGATATCGCGGTTATAATGGCTCAGATGGACAATATGGCCTACAGCCATGCCGGCGATAATATCTGGCCGATTAACTTTGTAAACAGTTCACAGAAGAAGACAAGCCAGCTCTTTCAGGATATCTTGCAGGCCCAGAAAATGAGGCAGGCAGGAGGGAGGGGGTGGGTGGTGAGCGATAACCCTGCAGGGGGGTCTGGTGTAACTGTTGAATCATTTCAGACACAGCCGATAACTAATGAATGGGAGCGTGCGTTTACAAGGCTTGAAAGGCAGATAGAGCGTTTAGGTTTTCATCTTGATTCGCCTGATTTAGGTGCGAATCCTAATGAAATGAGCATTATGGCGGATCAGGAAGCCACCGATGCTCCGATAAAACAGATTATAGAATTCAATACAACTGCATTTGAGGAAATATGGCTGTTCACAATGGACGCTATAAGGAAGTTTATACCGGATGATGATATGACTCCTATCAACTCAATGGTTGATATTGAGGTAGGCGGAAGTCAGATGCCTATGAGGACTTTTCCTTTAGGCTGGGTAGCAGAGGAGCTGAGAAAGAATAAATACTTTGTTGTTGTAAATTCAAGAGATGGTACAGTACCGTCAGGGGTTATGCAGAAGGCTGAAGTAAATCAGGCCATGATGAATCTTCCGCCTGGCTCGCCGGCGTGGAATAAGCTGGCTGTTAAAAGGGCAAAGCTAAATAACCAGGATGTGAAACTTGAGGATCTGTCGATGATGCCAGCCGCCCCTGCTCCAGTTTCAGGCTCCGGCTCTCCGGTTCCGACTGAGACAACCCCTGTAACTGCTCAATCCCTTAAACATCCTGCAAAATGATTGCTAAAGCCATACATAACAGGCTCAGTGTTGCAGAGGCAAGAGAAAACGGAATCAGGGTTTATCCGTCTGAGGAGCTTTTAGGCTCTATGAAGTCTGTTAAAAACTTTGCGGCGTTCGGAATGAACCATAAAGAGGAGCTGGAAACTTTACGGGCAAACCTTTTACTGGATTATTGTGAAGGAGAGTTTACAAAAGAAGAGTTTAATGCTTACAGAATGGGGCTTGATTCAATGATGATATTCTTTGATAATGCGGAAGCGGATATGAAATCTTATTTAAAAGAAAATGAGGAAAAGAATAAAAAATCAGTCGGGTAAAAAATTCTATTTACTTTATAAAATAATTGTTGTATTTTTAAATTGTGCTTTAAAACCTAATTTGAATCCACATGCCTAACGGACAGGACACAGAGGGTGATGAACTTCAGCTAGAAGTCATCCCCGAAGCTGAATCTGACGGAGACCATCAAACCACCGATAAAGGTGAAGGAGATGCCGCAGATTCAAGCGTCAAACTCGAAGAGAGTGACGCCAAGGCTGATAAAAAGCTAACCCCAGCAGAAGAAAGTGCGAGAAAACAGGAAGAAACCTGGCTCGCCAAAGTAATCGCAGGGAAATCCAAAGTCGAGGAAGCTCCTAACTGGTTACAGGATAAGCTTAATGCAAGGCTTGAAACCATATCGGACGCTCCTAAGACTGAGGAAATTGTAAAACAGGCACTGGCAAAAGAGCGTAAAGCTCAGGAGTTCAGTGATTTACAAAAACAGATTCCGGCACTTACAAAGGCTCAGGCTAAGGAACTTACTGACCGCTACAACCAGCTCAAGGGAGCAGACAATGTAGCCGCGCTTAAAACCGTTTTAGACGCTATGGGCTTGTCCCAGAAGCTGAAAGAGGCGGAAGCAAGGGGGATAGCTAAAGGAAAAATGTCCTTGCCTAAAAGCGGTCAGCCCGCAGTCAGGAAATCTGATGTTTCAGTCGGTAATGTGCCTCTTGATGTCATACAGGATGATAAAAAATGGAATCAGATGATAAGAGAGGGCGCGGAATAAATCAGATAAATAGCATAGCTTTGAAAAGAGGATAATTGTAAGTTTTACTTTAATTATCTAATTTTTTCAAATATATGAGTAATAATATCGGACCGGACTTGCTTAGTCCCGCTCTGTGGTCTGCACGTGTACAGGTGTTACTAAAGAATACTTTGGTCGCCGGTGCAATCGCAAACACAGAGGAGAGAGCAGGTTTAACATACGGCTACCGTGTACACAGGCCTTATACCGGTGATGTGTATGCCGTAACGTATACAAAGGGGACAGCCCCTACTTTTCAGGATATGACAGCTACTGATGAATACTTAACTGTTGATCAGGCTAAGATTATCCCTATGTACTTAGACGACATCGACAAGATTAACCAAATTGTTAATTATGTTAAGAATTTTTTCTTTAACATAGGCAGACAACTGAGTCTTGTATAAATTCTCTCTGATTGACTCGGAAGCCCTGAAGAGGGTGACGAGGGCGAAGAACTGATCCTTTACAACATCGTATCAAAGTATTATACTTATTCTGGATTAATTAATTCAATATAAGTATGAAGAAAGGCGAAAAAATGTCATTAGAACAAAGAGCAAAAATTTCCGCTTCCAATATAGGAAAGAAATTTACAGAAGCTCATAAAAATAAATTGAAAGAATCCAGAATAAAATTCTTTCAGAATGGAGGTACTGTCTGGCATAAAGGAAAAAGCGGACTTTATCATCCTACAGAGAAAACTAAATTAAAAATGAGTTTGGCTCATAAAGGGAAAATAAATTCTGAATCGCATTGCAGGAATATAAGCCTTAGTAAAAGCGGTAAAATGATGGGAAGTCTTGCTTCTAACTGGAAAGGAGGTAAAAGTCCGCTAAATAAAAGATTGAGGACTTGCCCAAGATACCGTAAATGGAAAATCGAAGTATTTAAAAGGGATAATAAGAAATGCCAGCTTTGCGGAATCACTGAAAAAGAAATGGATGCACATCACAAAAATGAATTACAGAAAATGCTTGATGAATTCGGAATAATGACATTTGAAAAAGCTATAAATGATGACAGGCTCTGGATAGCGGAGAATGGATTAACTCTATGCAGAAAATGTCACCTGAAAGTACATTATGAACTTTGATACAATGTTTTGGAAAATTTCACGCTGAACGACTAAGCGAGAGAAAGCCGAAAGGCTATGCAATAGTCTGAACATCGGTATAACAAAAGAAGCCGATGAAGGCGACCCGAAGAGGAAGCCTCCCTAGAAATAGGAGTAACAAATTGTCAGAATAAATATCAGACATTAGATATCTATAGCCTTCGTATGGCTTACCAGATGCGTAACCAGATAGACCAGAAGGTACTCAGCGAAATATCTAATGCGTTATTGTATAATTCAACTGCCGTATCACTTGATACCTCCAATGTGTTCAAGTATTTCAGTGAGGCAAAAGCCGCACTGTTCAATAACGGCGTTGAAGATACAAAGCCTTGGTATGCAGTCGTTGACGGAGATACTGTCTCGGTAATCGAGCAGACTTTCGCGTTTAACGGCTTTAAAGTTTCCGATGACGCTTTAGTCAACGGATACGGCGTTAAGAATTATGTAGGCGACTGGCAGGGCTTACAGATGTTTAAATCACAGAATCTGCCTACAACGGTTGATATCGTGTTCTCAGATGATCCGACTACAACTCACACATTGATAATCAATGGGGTGACATTTACGTTTATCGCCACGCTTACATCAACAGCAGGGCAGGTTCTTATAGACGCAGGTTCTGATGTTGATGTGACTATAGGGACGAACCTTGTAGCCGCTATCAACGGAACAGCTGTAGGTACTATCTACGTACAATTAGCTGCCGCTGACCGTGCTAAATTAGCCGCTCAGGGTGTTACTGCTTCATATGTTGCAAGTACAAACGTTCTGACTTTGACTGCTTTCGGTAAAATGGTTATCGGAGGTACTCAGACAACCGGAACAGTAGGTACTCAGACAATGAGCCTGATTATAGGTCAGATGGGTGCTATCGATCTTGTACTTCAGAAAGAAGTAGAGACTGAGATATTACGCGTTACTGACGGAAGAAAAGGCCAGAACATAACGACCTTTGACTTATACGGGACTAAAATGTTCCGGGAAGGGGCGCAGCGCACATACAAGCTGACAATTAACAAATAAACACCAAAATTTCAGTTAAGGCATGGCGGTGAGTCCGCTGACTTTACAAATAGACGAACAACTTTAATCTATAATTATAAATAATATGGGAAGAAATCTTACAAGACCTAACTTCATAGGCGGTGCAACCTGCGGAGGAGTAGAGGTCATTACACCTGGCGGCATTGTCGCTTCGGGAGTAACACAGGGCAACCGTTATTATGTCAGACCTTACAATGGTGCTGATTCAAATGACGGCAAATCCCCTTCAACTGCATTTAAAACTCTTAAAAAAGCCCGCGATACCGCTACGGCAAACCAGAATGATATTGTTTATCTTATGGGAGAAAACAATACTGCGACTAAAACATTTGATTATCTCGCAACAGCACTTGACTGGAATAAGGATGCTGTTCACTTAATTGGTATAGGGTGCGGAGCATTTCTCGGCCAGCGTGCTGGTTTAAGAAATGCAATCACTGGCACAGGCGTTGCAATTGAGGATCTGTTTACAGTTTCCGCGAACAACTGCTTAATCGAGAACATTGAAGTATTTCAGGGTGATGCCACTTTTACGGCAACTACTCCGAGAGCATGCGTTGTTTCAGGAATGAGGAATCATTTTGTAAACTGCCAGCTTTCAGGAATAGGCGACACGGGAAATTCTATGGATGTTGCCCTTGCATCATCTCTTTCAGTTACAGGAGATGAAAATTACTTTGAGAACTGTTATATTGGTCTTGATACCTGCCTGCGAGCTACATGCCTTGGCGAAGTCCGTATTACAGGAAAACGCAATGTTTTCGAGGACTGTTTTATTGAAAGCTATACATCGCTTTCTACTTTCAAGGCTGTCATTATGACAAGCGTTGACAGGTTTACATTCTTTAAAAACACAATTTTCTCTGCGATTCAGAACATCACTTCAGCAGTTGCTCCTACAGGCGCAATCCTGAACACTACTCCTAATGGGAATGCTATTATTTTAGGAGGAGGTGCTTACGGATATGCTGATGTTTCAACGCTTGATGATACTAAGACTCTTATGCTTGCACATCATGGCTATACAGGCACAGCAGGAGCTGAACTTGTAGGTATAGGACAGGGTGTTGACGCTTAATTTTAAACAAAATAAAATAATTTTTTTCTGCCTCTCTTTATCAGGGGGGCAGTGTGAAGTTTATTTAACAACCACATTATGGAATCATTACTACCTTCCGCGCGTTTCAAGGCTGTAACCGCAAGCGATACGGCGGCACAGTTTTATACGTGCGCTTCTGTTGCAGGAGCGGAAAAATCCCCTCTTGTGATACGTTCATTCCGTTACCTGTATATAGGCGGGGCGGGTGATGTTACGCTTAAAAATGACGCGGGCGCGAGCATAGCCTTTCAGAATGTCCCTGCCGGTTCTATTTTAATCGCAAATGCCTCATATGTTATGGCTGCTACAACAGCGACTAACATTATGGCGTTCTATTAGTCTAAATTTATGAATCAGGGCATTTCTCCTACTATAGGGATTTCCAATACATTTGTATTTGAGCGCGATCTGGCAGCTCCTCCGGGACGCGCGCTTATACTTTTAGAAAGTTCAATTACCGACGCGATACTTATGGAATCATTAGATTATATTTTACAACAATAACTAAAATACTATGAGCGACACAGCTATTTCAGGTTTTACAAATGACGCTTCGCCCGCAGGAGCTGATCTGCTTGTAACAGCCAAATCCCCTTTCGGGGCTGGATCGAATCGTAAGGTTACGATTACTAATCTCTTTGAGGCAGGGACTGATTACCGTAAACTGGTATTTGTCTCAGGCCTTGCTGTAACAGCGGCTGAATACTCAGTCGGGCGTGACGCGGACGGGACTAACCAGCTTCATTTTAATGTACCGACAGGAGCTTCATTTGAATGGTCAGTGAATGATTCTTCAAAGATGACTCTGAATGCAACATCACTGACTACAGGACTTCCTATTTATGCTCCTGACGGCACTGTTGGTGCGCCGGCATATACCCTTTCCACTGATGTAGACACTGGTTTATACAGTATTGGTGCTAACAATCTTGGTGTGACACTCGGTGGCGTTAAATATCTTGACCTTGCATCGACTGCTTCATCTATTACACAGGCTGTCGCTACTACCGGTTCCCCAGTTCTACTCACGGTAACCGGAGCGGCACACACGACACTTACAGCTTCGACTGAAGCAACAGATCTCAACTTCAATCTCGCACGCACTGTCCAGTTCGCTACGGGTGCAATTACTACCCAGCGAGCGGTACGATTCCAAGCCCCAACTTATGGGTTTGTCGGTGCGAGTACGATTACAACTGCGGCAACGGTAAGTATTTCTGGTGCGCCAGCCGTAGGAACAAATGCGACGATTACTACTCCGTTAGCTCTATGGGTTGAGAGCGGAAGTGCTCGTTTTGATGGAAGGATATTGATGAAGGATGGGGCGGCAAATAATCTTTCATTGGCTTTTAATAGCCAACTGGATTTAGGATTCTTCTATGGTGATTCCACCCACCTGGGTATGGTTGTCGGCGGAACGGTGGCGGCTTATCTAACCACCGGTGGGTTTCAGGGATATGGAAATCTTGACCTTGCTGGAGGCAATACATCTACCGGTATAAGAATATATGATAATTATTTTTCTGGTCTGTGGTTGTCATTTCAGCCTACGGGATTAACTATCGCACCGCAGATTAGAACGTCTGGATCGCCGGTGGGTCTAACATACACAGCTCCGGCACATACTACCTTGACTACTGGTACAGAGGCATCGGATTGGAACTTCAATCTTGCGCGCACTGTCCAGTTTGCTACTACCACCCCAACAACTCAACGTGCAATTCAGATCAGTGCGCCAACATATTCTTGTGACACAGCGGCTCAAACAATCACCACCGCGGCCACGATGTATATCTCTGGCGCACCGACGGCTGGTACGAATACAACGATTACCAATGCGTATGCCCTTTGGGTGCAAGCGGGAGCTGTAAAGTTTGAAGGTAATTTTAATGCAACTGGCGGGATGCTCGCGTCAAACAGTTCTTATGTAACGCATGGCCGCGCATACAACACTACTGCCGGAACGGCCGCTTCCCCGGCGTATAACTTCTGGGATTATGAGTGTGGAATGTACTTGTCTGGAAACACCCTTGGTTTTTCGACTGGTGGTACAGCAAAATTGACGATAACATCACTCGGAAATTTCGCACTGACTCAAAGTGTATCAACGACTGGTTCGCCCGTGGCATTAACACTAACTGGCGGTGCTCATACAACACTCACAGCAAGCACCGAAGCATCGGATTGGAACATTAACCTTGCTCGTATCGTGCAATTTGCCGCCGGTGCACTTACAACACAGCGCGCGGTATTAATTCAGGCTCCGACCTACGCATTTGTTACCGCAAGTACACTCACTAATGCTGCCACGTTCGCTATCAGCGGAGCACCGATTACTGGCACGAACGCTACGATTACAAATGCTTATTCATTGTGGGTTCAGGCGGGTACGACCTGTCTGGCTGGTAACTTAATTTCCGGTGGTGCACAGACACGCAACGTGACGGCAGTGGCCGCCGCGACTTACGATTTGGTTACTACTGACGACATTCTCGATGTTACCTACACCGGTACCGGTGCAGTAACTTCTCTTACTCTCCCTACGGCACAAATGATCAAAGGAAGAACGATTGTCATTAAAGATGGTGGCGGTTTGGCTGGAACAAACAACATCACGATTGATACCGAGGGTGGTGAACAAATTGACGGAGCGGATACCTTCGTGATGAACGCTAACTGGGAGTCAGTAACGTTAACTGTTAATACGGCAGGTACAGGCTGGAGAGTAATTTAATTATTAATCTAAACTTATGGCTTATTATCCAAAACAGCTTATTAAAGTAAGCAAAACACTTACCTGTACGGGAAACGGTGCGACTTCATTAGCCGCATTTGCCGTAACGGGAACAGTGAGAGTAAGGGAAATTTACGGAGTGGTAACGGAAGCTACCAATGCAACCACACTTCAGAAAGTAGGATTGATCCTTTATGAGGCCACACCAACCACGGTGGAGATAACCGATATAGGAACGGGTACCGATGGTTCTGGGGCGGTGATCGGATCTCTATTTATTAGAGATGCTGTTGTCGGTGCCTCTAGCCCCCTGGCTTATAAAAAAGCTGATGTTTGTTCTTCTGTTGAGACGCAATATGACGGAAGCGGTTACGGATTAGTGCTTACTCAGCGGGCAGGAGTTACGACCAACATCAAGGTTAATTTTACGGGAGATGCCAACACGGACGTTGATATTCAGTGGTTCTGTAAGTATGAACAATTATCGGAAGGAAGTTCAATAACAGCGGCTTAATATGACATATAAAGCTAAAAATCAATTAGGAGGGTTCTATGCTTACAACAAGTCGATAGCTTTTAATATTGTGACGGCTGATGTTTATCACGCCTTCGGATTGCGGACTGCATCAGATTTTACAGCCGTAACATTAAGAGGATTTACTTTTGACGCAGGACGGATAGTGGATCCGAATATCACAAGTGAGGCGAATACCGGAGGTAAATTAAGAATCGTATGTAATGTTTCACACGGCTTGGTGAATGGCGATATTGTTACGTTGGGCAATATGAATAACGCAGGACACAATGGAGCAACAGTTGTTTTACTAGATGCCACGAATCCGACCACAGAGTTTATTGCTAATTCAATTGCCTATGTTGATAATGCTGGTGCTTCATCGGGTGTTGTTTATGCTCCCGCCTATCTTCAGGCTTCAACAGGGTCTGCAGGAATATATCAGGCTACATTTGTAATAGACGGAACAGCGTCAAATAACGCTAAGTCGTGGAAGTGGGAACTGAATATTGGTGTCACGCCTGCTGATAATATCGTTACACAGCGGACTACTACAAATACTATGGCTTCTATGTCATCTTCCGGCCATATCACGATTGCTGACGGGAACAGGATATGGTTATCAGGAAAGAACATCACAGATACAACTGATTATACTGTAACAAATATGAATTTACATTTAGAAAGAATAAGCTGACATTAAATTTTTTATTTATAACATATTTACACTATGGAAGAAATAGTAATCATAGATGGCGAACCTGCCATCAAAATAACCACAACACAGGAAGAAATAGAACTTTTAAGTTTTCTTAAATCCGAACTTAAAAAATATATAGATGAACAGGTATATTTTCAGGGTTTGGCGGATGACAGGAAAGACAGAATAAAGGTTATTGAGGAAAAAATTAAGAAAATAGAATCCTTAATTATCAAAGAAGAGTCTGATGGATCTGTATCTTATAACTTAAAATAAATGGAATCCCCATCAGCGATACAGAAATTTTTAAGATCTGAATTATCTTTTTATATCACTTTAATCGGTGCTGTATTCGCTATAGCGGGATTTTACTTCGGTATTTCAAATAAGATAGAGCTTATAACTGAAAGGCTGGAAACCCACATGGCCTCCACAGCTTATATGTCATCTCAGATGGCGTTAAATACCACCAAAATAGCAGTTTTAGAATCTAAGATTAAATAATATATGTCCTTAATATCTTTAACCACAGCAAGAACAGCACTGCTGAACAGAAAACGTGATATTTCAGATGTCTCAGTTGCTGTTTTTGTCCAATGGGCGGATTTCATTAATAAATATCTGTACCGCCAGCTTACCAACATTGATCCTGAAAGGTGGATTTCAGGCTCTCTTTATACCGTTACATCAGCCCCTCAGACTTCAGCCCTTCCGGCTGGCTTTTTAACAATGTCGGCTCTGGGTTGCGGGCTGTTCGAGCGGGATGCTAACGGCAATGATACAACTTTACAGTTACCGAGAACTGGTTTCGGCAGCAATTCAAAAGGGTTTTATGTTACAGGAACCAATATAGTGTTTACAGGGATTGTAAGCACTGCTTATTACCGCCTGAGATATATACCAACTCTGACAACTCTTACCTCAATGTCGGATAGCGTTATAATTGATGATTATTATCTGGAATATCTGGTTAATGCGATGGATGTCCAGTATGTGATGTGGAATGAGGATATAAATATGAATATGGTCGCGGATAACAGGTTTATAAACTCAATGAGCGATTTATTAAGCTGTTTCAGAAAGGAATTCGGCGTTTTAAGTACCTTTAACCCGTTCGGTGATTTAAATTCTAATGATATTTATTAATGTACAGACCTCTTGAGCTAAAATCATTGCCTCAGAATTCACAAGTTACTTCAGTAATGGGTAAGGGGGGGCTTGACCTTTCCACACTTCCCCAGATGATGGATTTAAACCATTGTCTTGATAATACCAATTATTTTATTAAATCCGATCCGGGGCTTGATAAAAGAGAAGGGCATACTGAGCTTTTTAATATAACGGGGACGGATGGGATAGTAATGTTTGAGAAGTATACAGATGACCTTTATATGATAGGGTACAAAAATACTGTCGCGGTTTACAGGATAAGCACAGATACGGTAACTGATATTAAGACTGATTTCGTATATGACGGGCAGTTCAGCGGACAGAAATACGGTGATTATTTTTTTGTCGCCTCGCCATCTGACGCTATAGGAAGGATAAGCCAGACACTTGATTATGACGGGCAGACGGGCAATTTTACTGTAGGGCAGATAGTTACAGGGACTACTTCAGGGGCAACAGCAGTTATTCTTGAAGATTCTGATTCGGGAGCAACGGGTACTCTTACATTAGGCTCTATAACAGGGACTTTCTTAAATAATGAGCCGATAACTGACCCTCTTGGCGGTGCGGCTGTTGTTGATGGTGTACTGGATTTCACATATACCGCCTTAACCGCGCCGATGGCACTAGTTATTAAGGCTGCAGGCGCGCGTATGTATGCGGGTCTGGCAGACGGCTCAGTTCACTATTCAGCGGTTGATACAGGGGCAAATCCTCCTTTTACTAACTGGGTTGCAGGTACCGGAGGCTCTGACCCAGGCACTATAGCTTACCGCAATGCAGGCAGGGTTAATTCAATCGAGCCGTTAGGGGCTTTAATGCTTGTTTTTGGCGATACCGGCAAGTGGGCATTCCATTCAGAAATACAGGATTCATCAGGTACTCTTAAAAAAGTAGATATCACCGATATGTTCCGCAATGATTTAGGGGGCGGAAGAGGTGCCAAGACCACTAAGGCAGGGCTTGCTTATGTTAATTCTCAGGGTTTATGGCTGCTTGTAGCTGTCGGACAGCAGAATATTAAGTACTCGGATCAGGAAAGTGTCGCAACTCTCCTGCTTGGCACTAAGTATTTTGATGATTTTGATTATTCAAACTGTGATATAGCCTATTTACCTAAAAAGCAGACTTTACTTTTAACAGGAGCTAAGGATTCTGATAAAAATAATATCATTCTTACTTATCATACAGGATTAAAGGCTAACGGAAGGTTCAGAGGTATGAATATTATGCGGTTTATGGATGATAACGGGACTTTATACGGAACCGCTACCAATTCAAATACTGTTTTCAAACTGTTTGACGGAAACAGCGATAACGGCAATGAGATATGGACGAGTTATAAACAGGAAATAAGGACTGGTTCATTGGAGCAGTTACAGACACTTTTAGGGCAATACGCTCACGGTTTTTTAAGCCCGTCATCTGAAATTACCATAAGTTTTGATATTTATACCAATGAGGGTGTTTTAGTGGAGGATAAACTGAAATTATTGTGGACTGTTGACGGATCGGCTATAGAATCAGACGGCTACAGTACAGCTTCATGGGGCACTTCATCTATAGGAGGGGATACTGAGGCGGCTAATCTGGTTGAGGACTTCTGCGGCGGAAGGGAAAGGATTAATAATTACCAGAGGCTGATTATAAAATTCTTCGAACACTCAAAGCTAAGGCACAGTATTTCGTGGTTTTCATTACAGACAAGACAAAAATCTCCGATAAGGAGAAGAACGCTGACAAATATAACTTAATTTTTTTAATATGGCCTATACTCCTGCCACACAATATCCGACTGCTATAAAAATTTTTCAATGGCAGCGCCCTGAAGCTCCGAATCCGCGTTTAGCGGCTCCGATTACCGCTACTGATACGACTTTGACATTTACATCGCCACCTCTTGATTAT
>Ga0315289_10009469_pt1 | contig 14018 bp, 9 predicted proteins | sample YL17G11_40_MG_FD_203452 | JGI IMG/M metagenome (GOLD analysis project Ga0315289, IMG submission 203452) | Sediment microbial communities from Yellowstone Lake, YNP, Wyoming, USA - YL17G11_40 | ecosystem: Environmental > Aquatic > Freshwater > Lake > Sediment | place: USA: Wyoming | collected...
TCACCCAGGACATGTAGGGCTCGAGCAGCAGCACCCGGCCGTCCGGCCTCAGGGCACGCGCCGCCTCCATGAAGAAGTCCAGTGGGCGCGGCAAGTGATGAAGCACATCGGTGCCGACGATGTTCGACAACGTGCCGCTGCGGAAGGGAAGGCGCATCGCGTCGGCCACGAGATCGGCCCACGGCAGCGCCACGATGTCGCTTTTCCAGTAATGGGGCAGAACGCCATCCAGGTTACCGCAGCCGCATCCGATCTCCAGGCTCGGCCCCGGCGCCGCGAACGCCGCCAGCTCCTGCCATGCATTGGCGTAGGCGCTGCGCAGCAGGCGCTTATCCCACCACTGCCTCCTGCGATTTTCGATCTCGCGCACCGCGTCACGGCTTTCGAGGGCGCGCGCGGTCGCGTATTGCGGCGTCGCTCTGATCAAACCCACGTCAGAAAGTCCTTGACGGCGCCGGCGAGCCGCCCGAACTGTTGCAGTGACTGCGTGCGCTTCAAAGTGCGGGCGATCAAGTTGGGCCGCAAGTAGAACCGCCGATAGGCGGCTCGCCGGAGCTCCATAACTTCCTGCGCCGTCAGCAGCGGAGTGGTGAGCACCGAGAAGTTCTGCTCGAAACGCGACCAATCGTTGCTAACGATCCAGCCCGCGCTTCGCGCCTCATCGTAGAGCTGGGAGCCGGGGAAGGGCACCGCGCAGTAGAACTGGGCGAAGTCGAGGTCGAGTTCGCGGGCGAAGCGGATGGTTTGCAGAATATCCGCCCTCGTCTCGCCCGGGAAGCCAAGCACGCAGTGACCGGTGACCTGCAAGCCGGCTGCATGGGAGGCGGCGACGGCCGCTCGCGCCTGCTCGACGGTGGCGCCCTTGCGCACGCTGTCGAGGATGCGCTGGACGCCGGACTCGACGCCATAGCCGATCATCCAGCAGCCCGCGCGGCGAAAGAGCTCCAGGAGCTCGCGGTCAACGTGGTCCACGCGGCTGTTGCAGACCCAGCGGATATCCATTTCGCGTCGGATGATCTCCTCGGCGACCGCGGCTGCGAAACGACGGCTCAGGGTGAACGACTCTGACCAGAAAAGGAAATCGCGGATGCCGAAGTCGCGGGCATTGCGCTCGATCTCGTCGGCGACGCTGGCGGGCGAGCGCAGGCGCAGGCGGTTGCCGTAGTAGGTCCGGTCGGCGCAAAAGGCGCATTGATAGGGGCATCCGCGGCCGGTGCCGAGCAGCAGAAACCGCTCGCCGGAGAAGGGCATGCGGTAGAGGTCGGTTTGAATGAGATCCCACGCCGGGAACGGCAGCTCGTCCAGGTCTTGCAGGAATGGCCGGTCGGGATTGTGCGTAAACGCGCCATCAGCGCGCCACGAGACGCCGGCGACGGCGGAGAGGTCGCCGCCTTCGGCCAGCTCGGCGACGGTCATTTCGGGCTCACCGCGGACCGCCACATCCAGGGCTGGCTCCAGCTCCAGCGTCTCCTGCGGGAGAGCGGTGCCGTGGATGCCGATGGCGGCGCACAGGATCGAGGGGTCCAGCGATTTCGCCAGCCGCGCCGTGCTCAGATCGGAGATGATAGCCGGAGTCACGGCGTTGAAGACCACCAGGTTGGGCCTGAAAGCGGCGATGATGTGAGCCAAGCGGTCGAAGTCAAGGTCCTCGACGATGCAATCGCGCAGGCGCACCTGGTGCCCGCGGCGGCGGAGCACCGCGGCGCAGGTGGCGAGCGAGATGGGGGTCCACACCGCGGTCCACGCCCCGGCGCGCTGCATGCAGCGCCCCTCGCGCACCTGCCGCACGCCGTCCGCCGCCGGCGGGTTGAGCAGCAGCACTCTCATCGGCCCATCATCTCCCGCGCGAAATGCCAGAGAAAGCGCCAGCCCTCGCGCGTTGGTAGTTTCGATCGCCCGGCGGCGCGCTCGTATTCGTGGCTCGGGACTTCCGCTACCCGGTAACCCGCCTTGAGGCACTTGAGCACCATCTCTTGCTCGATCATGAAGCCCCGCTCGCGCGTCGCCACCGCCAGCATCACCTCCTTGCGCACCGCGCGGAATCCGTTCTCGATATCGGTGAGCCGCGTGCGCCAGCGGCGGTTGACCAGCACCGCCAGCAGGCAACTGCCCGTGTTGCGCACGAAATTGTCGAAAGTGCCGTGGAGCTCGTCGCTGCCGCCCAGCATGCGCGAGCCGACCACCAGGTCCGCCTCGCCGCGCAGGATGGGTTCCGCCAGCCGCGGGATGTCCGCCTCATCGTGGGAACCGTCCGCGTCCATGAACACCAGCACCTGGCCCCGCGCGCGCTGGGCGCCAATGCGCAGCGCCTGCCCTTTGCCGAGGCCGTCGTCGCACACCACGTTTGCCAGGGCGAGCCGGGCGCGTTCGGCGGTGCGATCTTGCGACTGCCCGTCCACCACCACCACCTCGCCCGCATAGCGGCGAGCGCCCGCCACCGCCGCGGCGATGGTCGCCTGCTCCTCTTTGGCCGGTATGACAACCGTTATGCGGGGATCAGGAGCCGGCATCGGTTACCTCCCGCCCCATGACGAGCGCATAAGCCCACAGCAGCCCTACGATCAGCCCCGCCGCCAGCCCCGCGGCGGCGGACAACTTCCGGCGCGGCCACACCGGCTGCTCCGGCGGATATGCGCGATCAATCACCTGGTAGCGCGCTTGCTCCTCGACCTCGGAGATGCGGGCCATCTCGAGCTGTGATTCCAGCATCTCGGCCAGCGCTTGCTTGGCGGCCACACGACGCTGAAGCCGCGCCATGCCCAGCCCGACCTCCGGCAGCGCGGCGAGACGGCGCCCCAGCTCCCGCTCCAACTGACCCAACTCAGAGCTGCGCGCTTGGAGCCCGGCGCGCTGGCTGCGCAACGTTACCAGGTTGTCAATCGAACCACTGACCTCGATGACCCCGGCGTTCTCCCGCAGCGCCACCTGCGCCGCCTGCTTCTCGGCGCTCAAGCGGGCCCAGTTCTGGATGAGCTCCTTGGCCTCAACGTCCAGATCGTAGGATTGATGACGGGACTGATATGCCCGCAGCCCGCGCTCGAGCGATGCCAGCTCGACGCGCGCTTGATCGAGCTGGCGCTCGATGAAGCGGCGCTTGCTCCCAGCAGTGGTGGACATGAAGTCGTCGAGCGCGGCCAGGTAGGCGTTGGCAATGTCGAACACGAGCTGCGGATCGCGCGCCGTGGCGCGAATGGTGATGAGGCCTCCAAGATCGCCCTTGGCGGTGACACTTCGCCGCAGCACCTCCGCCAGCGCCCATTGGCTGATCGGTTGCGCCGCAGCGAAGCGCGGCTCCCGGGCGAGGTCGAGGCGCCCGCAAACCTTCGCCGCGACCGCGTGACTGCGCAGCACGCTGACGAGATAGGATGCCATCGCGGTGGTGGCGCTCTGGCCGGTGAAATCGCCGGCCGCGCCGCCCAGGTTGAGGTCGCGCAGCGCAGCGGTGACGCTGGTGCCGCGCCCGGGCAATGCGTATATCGTCGCCTCCGCGCGGTAGCTGGGCTGCGCCAGATAGGTCATCGCAAAAGCGAGGAGCGCGCCGATGACTGCGCACGCCGCGATCATCTTCCATCGAGCCGCGATCACGGCAAGGGCCGGCAATCCGATTGTACGCGTATGCGTCACGCCCGCGCTCCTTTCAGCGCTGCCAGCAGCGCCGGCCCCCGCAGCAGCGACAGCACGCGGCGCGCATGATGGTCGAAATCCGTTGTCGCCGATACCCGTTGAACGAAGGTCTGCCGCCGGACGCGGCGGAAAAGCTCGTCGAGGTCCTCGTCGCGCAGCAGCCCGGCAAGCCGGCGCGCAATCAGCCCCAGCCGCAATTCGCGCGCGATCTCGCGGCGCCACCGTTTCTGGTACACGCGTAGGAAGGCTTCGTCGAACACGTCCCGCTGACAGGCTGCGACCGCCACCTGGGCCGCGATCTCGGCGCAAACGAGCCCGAAGAGGACGCCGCCCCCGGTGGTCGTTTTCACCTGCCCGGCGGCGTCACCCACGGTGAGCGCGCGATCGGCGTAGGTCTTGGGCGAAGCTTCGGCCGGGATAGCGCCTCCGATGGCCGGGCCACGGCCTGGTTCGACGCGGCCGCGAAGCAAGGGATGCTTGAGGAAACGCTCCAGCCGACTGCGCACCTCCCCGAATGCTCGCAGCCCCACGCGGGCGCAGCCATCGCCCAGCGGAACCACCCAGCCAAAGGAGGCAGGCGCGATGCTGCGCCCGCAGTAGATCTCCACGCCCCGCGCCTCGCGTATCGCCGCCTCCACCTGCGCGCCATTGGCGTAGGACGCCGGGTAACGCAGCCCCAGTTCGCGCCCGATGCGGCAGCGGCTTCCTCCCGCGATGATGCACATGCGTCCTTGCAGGCGCTGCCGGCCTCCATCGGCGCTGACGTTCACCACCATGCCTGCCCGGCGCCGCTCGATGCTCTCGGCCTGCGCGCCCAGCAGGTAGCTGGCGCCGGCTTCCAGGGCGAGCCCGGCCAATCGCCGGTCGAAGGCGGGCCGATCTATGACATAAGCGCGCGGTTCATCAAGCTCGACGGTGAAGCTGTACCCGGATGGGGAATAGAAAGTCGCGCCGCACAATGGGCGGATGATGGCCTCGCGCGGCAGTCCGAAGCGCTCGAACACCTGGCGACCGACGACTCCGGTGCAGTGCGCCGGCTCGCCGACAGTGGTATGCTCCTCAACCACCAGGGCCCGCAGCCCGGCCTCGGCCAGGCGCCATGCGGTGAAGCTCCCGACCGGGCCGGCGCCGATGACAATGACATCCATGGCAGCCTTATCGCCTCCTTTCGCGGCTCGACCATTTGCCCTTAACGCTGATCCAGAAAGATGCGAGCACGAGCTTGATGTCGAGCGCCAGGCTCGCATTGCGGACATAGAGAACGTCGTAGCGCAGCTTCTGTCGCGGCGGGGTATGGTAGCGCCCGTGAACCTGCGCAAGCCCCGTCAGCCCGGGGCGCACCAGGTGGCGCAGCCCGTAGTTGGGAATCTCGCGCAGATACCCCTCAACCAGCACCGCCCGCTGCGGCCTGGGGCCGACGAAGCTCATGTCGCCGGCGAGGATGTTCAGGAGCTGCGGCAGCTCATCGAGCGCCGTGCGGCGCAGAACCGACCCTACTCGCGTTACTCGCGAGTCGCCGCGCCACGAAAGAACCGGGCCGGTGTCGCGCTCGGCATCGCGCACCATGGAGCGAAACTTGAGCTGCCGAAAGTTGCGGCCGCCCCGCCCCACGCACTCCTTGCCAAAGAACACCGGCCAGCCGTCCTCGATCATAATGGCGGCGCAAACCAGCAGCCACACCGGCGCCGAGACCACGAGCCCCGTTGCTGCGAGAAGCGCATCGGCGCATCGCTTCGCCGTTCCCCTGGCCCCCGCGACCCCCGCCTGGCAGCGGGCCGGGCTCACAGCATCTCTGATCATCTCACAACTCCGGCGGAAACCACCGCCTGTCGAGATCGCATCGCCCCGTGCGCGGGCGGCCGCGCCATGTACCTGTCGTGCCAGATCATGAACATGAGCAGCCCCCAGAGGTTGCGGCTCAGGTCGCGGCGGCCGCACAAGTGGTCATCCACCAATCGCCCCACTTCACGCTCATCGAAGATCCCGCTGCGGCGCAGCGCCTCGGGGGCGAGCGCGTCGGCGACCAGCGAGCGCAGGTCGCGCCGCAGCCAGGCGGCGAGCGGGATGCTGAACCCATGCTTGCGCCGCCGCAGCAGTGGTGCAGGGAGCAGGTCCGTCACCGCGCGCTTGAGGATGACCTTGCGCTGCAAGCCCCGCAGCTTCATGTGCGCGGGCAAGGAGGCGGCGTACTCGACGACATGGTGATCCAGCAGCGGCGGCCGCGTCTCCAGCGAGTGGGCCATGCTCATGCGATCGACCTTGGTCAGGATGTCATCGGGCAGGTAAGTCTTGGTATCCACGTACTGGAGCTTGGTGACGAAGTCTATCCCGTCGAGCGAATGGTAAAAGCCGGCGAGGATGGAAATGGGGTCATCAAAGCATACGGCCGCCGCCCAGTCCCGGGCATAGAGGCGGCGCTTGTCCTGCTCGCCGAAGATGACTTTCCACGAGTGATGGCGCTCTAGCGGCGGCAGGTGAGCGCCGGCGACAAAGCGCTTGGCCATGTAATCGAGGCTGACCTTTTCGTCGGAGATGGGGAGGCGCGCCACCAGTGGCTCGATGACGCGCCGACGCAGCAAACCAGGCAGGCGCTGATAGGTTTCGGCGAGCGCGTCGGCGGTGTAGGTCAAATACCCGGCGAAGGTTTCGTCGCCGCCGTCGCCGGAGAGCACGACCTTGACCTCGCGCGCCGCCATCTGGGAAACCAGGAAGGTGGGCAATGCGCTCGAATCGGCGAAAGGCTCGTCGAAATGATCAACGATGCGCTCGACCAGGGCCGCGGCATCGGGCTTGACGATGGCCTCGTGATGATCGGTGCCATACGTTTGGGCGACCAGGCGCGCCGCTCGCAGTTCGTTAAAGGATTTCTCCTCGAAGCCGATAGAGAAGGTCTTGACGCGCCCCCCGTAGTTCGTCGCGGCGAGAGCGGTGACGGCGCTGGAGTCAACCCCGCCGCTGAGCAGCACCCCAATGGGCACGTCGCTCAGCAGGTGCGCGCGCACCGAATCATCGAGGATCTCGCGCAGCTCGCGGGCGCACGTCTCCTCGTCCGCCGTTCGCTGTGGGGTGCAATCGAGGTCCCAGTATCTTGTCACCCGCACTTCCCCGCGCCCGCAGCGCAGCAGATGCCCGGGGGGCAGCTTGCGCACCCCCTTGAAGATGCTCATCGGCGCCGGGATGTAGTTGAAGGTGAGGTATGCGTGCAGGGCCTCGGGGTCGAGGGCGCGCGCTATGCAGGGGGCGCGGAGTATCGCCTTGATCTCGGAGCCGAACACCAGCCAGTCGCCCGCCAGCGCGTAGTAGAGCGGCTTGATGCCCAGGCGGTCTCGCGCCAGCAGCAGCGACCGTCGTCGCGCATCCCAGATCGCGAAGGCGAACATGCCGCGCAGCTTGCCCGGCATCTCCCCGCCCCACTCCTCATAGGCGTGGAGCAGAACCTCGGTGTCGGAGCGGGTGCGGAACTGGTGCCTGTGCTCCAGCAGCTCGCGCAGCTCGGGCGAGTTGTAGGTCTCGCCGTTGTAAACGATCCAGGCGGAGCGATCCTCATTGTGGATGGGTTGATGGCCGCCCGCGAGGTCAATGATGCTGAGGCGGGTCATGCCGATGGCGGCGGGCCCGCCGGCGAATACCCCGTAGTCGTCCGGCCCGCGGTGGCGCAGGGTAAGGCACATCTCTTCGACCACCTGGCCGTCGGCGCGTCCACGAGAATAGATATTGAGAATGCCGCAGATGCCGCACACGGGATGCCTCCGTTCGGTGCCCGGCCGCCGCTGCAACCATCGGCCCCGATGAAAACCTTGCCAGCCAGCGTCAAGTGGGAGGTGACGAATAGGGAGCGAGTCGCGACTTGCCCCCAGGCCTGCGGGCTATACCACGAAGCCCTGACAGAATCGGCCCGCGCTCGCGCCCAGCCAACTCCAGGTAGAGCTCCTCGGTCTGCTGTACCGTGCGCTCGATGGAGAACTCGCCCGACATCTTGCTCTGCCCAGCCGCGCCCAGCCGCGCGGCGGCTGCGCGGTCGGCGAGCAGATCGCCAATCGCCTGCGCCAGGGCCACAACGTCGCGCGGGGGAACCAGGATGCCGGTCACACCGTGCGCAACCACCTCGGAGGTGCCATTGACATCGGTCGCCACCACCGGCAAGCCGACATACATGGCTTCCTGGATGGCGCGGGGTATGCCCTCCCACAGGGAGGCCTGCGCGTAGAGGTCCATGATACGCAGCAGCACCGGCACGTCCTCGCGCCGCCCAAGGAAAAGGCAGCAATCGGCAAGCCCCAGTTCGCGCGCCCGCTGCTTGACCTGCTCCCATACCGGCCCGTCGCCGATGATGACGATGCGCAGGTCGGCAAACTGCCGCCGCACCAGCGAGGCCGCCTCCAGCAGGTAGGGATAGCCCTTGGCCTCCCGCATGTGCCCCACCGAGCCTACCACGGGCTCGCCCGGGCCAATGCCCAAGCGCCGTCGCGCCTCGATAGGATCAACTGAAATATCGAAGCGTGAGAAGTCAATGCCACTGCGGATGGTCACGATCTTTTCCCGCGGGCAGATGCGCGCCCGGGCGAAATCATCAGCCAGAGTATCGCCGATGGATATGAGCCGGTCGCACCAGCGCGCGGCCAGCCGCTCCGCCCACAGCGCGGCGACGCGGATCGCCGGTCGCTGGAAGTCGTCGAAAGGCACTGCGTGAATGGTGTGAATCACCACCGGGGTGTGACACAGCGCCGCGCCAAGGCGCCCCAGCACACCTGCTTTCGTGGAGTGCGTATGAATGACGTCGAAACGGCGCGCGCGGCACAGCCGCACCATGCCCGCGAGGGCGCGCGCATCGGCGATCGGATGCAGCGGATTGTCCAGGGTAGGCAAAACGGTGACCGGGATCCCGGCGCCGCGGGCGGCGTCAATCAGGGGCCCATGTGGGCCGCAAGCCAGGTGGCTCTCGAATCGCTCCCGGTCCATGCGGGTCACCAGTGAAAGCGTATTCTGCTGCGCGCCGCCGAAAGGCCGCGATTGGGTGATGATGTGCAGCACGCGCAGGGGAGGAGAAATCGCCATCTAGCGCGCCTCCCGGATCAGGTAGAACGTCATGGCGGCATTGGCCGCGGTGGACAGCGCCTTGCCGATATTGCCCCAGGTGTCCTTCTCGCGCAGGATCACCGGGCGCGAGGGGATAACGATGATGTCGCCGGGCTCGATCTCCTTGACCAGATCGCGGCGCACCACCGCGCCATCAGCTCGCAGGACCACCACCCGGACGCGGTTCGCGTCTTCGTCGTAACCGCCGGTGCGCTCGACGTAATGGTCTATCGGCTGCCCGGGCTCGAAGAGCACCGCGCCCGGGCTCACCGCGGCGCCCGTCACCAGCACTGTCGTCGGTCGGCGCGGCACGATGAGCATGTCGCCGTCCTCCAGGGGTACGTCGGTCGCCCCTCCGGGCGCGGCGATGATCGCCGCTAGGTCAATGGGGACGCGGCCGGAGTTGATGAGCTCGCCCAGCTTGCGCGCGGGGGCGACGGCGGTCGCGGCGCCCGCCGTCGTGGCGCCCGCCGTCGTGGCGCCCGCCGTCGCGGCAGCGGCCTGCGCCGCTTGCTGCGGGATCGTCGGGGACGCGGTGGAGGGCAGGAGAGGCGTCGTTCCCTTCGCCGCTTTCGCCAGTTCCAGTTGGTACTGGAGATCGGCTCTGGCCTCGGCTTTGGCCTGGACCTGGCGCGCGATCTGCTCCTGGTAGTCGGTCACCATGTTGCCGATGCGGCGAACGAAGATCGCAGCCTTGACGAACGCATCATCCGCGACCCCGCCGGCGCGGCACAGCAAGTGTCCCAGCGTCTCACCTCTGCCCTCCAGCGCGTAGGCGCCCGGAAAGCGAACCTCGCCCGCTATCCTCACTGTCCGCGGCACGCTTTGGTATTGGCCCACCTCCGGCACCAGCACCCGGTCCCCGTCGTGCAGCTCGGGGTTATCCGAGCTGCTGCCTGCGCTCAATCGCTTGAGGTCGGCGATCATGATGGTGGTGCCGGCTGCGCATGGCCGCGCCACCTCCGCCCAGGACGCCGCCTGCGGCAGCGTGCCGCCGGCCTCAAACAGCAAGTCGCTCAATCTCATGCCCTCGGTGCGCTCGTAGGCCCCAGGGCGCCGCACCTGGCCCGCCACGCTCGCCACGCGCGGATCGCTCACATGCTCCGGCGAATAGATGATGACGCGATCCCACCGCTGCAACAGGGGATTCTCGCCCCCGTCGAGGGCCTGCCGGAGGCTGAAGGCGATCAGGGTCACGGTCGAGTCGGCGTTGGTGCGCCGAATCTCGGCGCGCTCCATATAGGCCTCGCCGCGCAGCCCCTGCGCCGCCTCCACCAGGTCGGACACGCGCATGTCGGGCTTCAACTCATAGACCCCCGGCCGCGCCACCTGCCCCGCCAACTCGACCGTGTTTATGCGCTTGTCGAGCACGCGGTAGATGGTCACCACGTCACCGTCAAGCAGCTCGACCGGATTATCGCCTGGCTGCGGAGCGAGCACGCGGCCAAGGTCGAGGTCGAGCACGATGCGGCGCTCATTGTCCTGGATGCGCTCGATCTGGAGGCGGCGAATGTAGGTTGTTGGCTCGATACCGCCGGCCATCTCGATGAGCTGGGTCAAGGTTTCATGTGGCAGCGGTTCGTAGAGCGCCCGGCGCCGCACTTCGCCGCGAATGCCAACCATTTTCCCGGCCACTGGGATGAACAACGTGTCCCCGCTCACCAGCTTGAAGTCATGCGCTCGCCGACCGGTGAGCAGAAACTCATAAAGGTCAATCTCACCGACCAGGCGGTCGCCGCGCAGCAGCCGGATCGAGCGCATTGAGCCGCGTCCATTAGGGCCGCCCGCCTGGTAGAGCACATTGAATGCGGTCGAGAGCGAGCTGACCGTGTACGCCCCGGGGCGCGTCGCCTCCCCCGCCACCAGCACCCGTAGCGATCGCAGCGAGGCGAGGGTCACGTTCCCTTCAAGGTGGGCGAAGTGCCGCCGCAGACCGGCCAGCAGCTTGGCCTCGAAGCTCTCGATGGTAATGCCCCCGGCGGTCATCAGGCCCATCAAGGGCACGTGCACCTGCCCGCGCGCGTCAATCGCTGGCTCCAGGGTGGTCTCCTGGCCGATGACGCTCCAGAAGGAGATGCGCAGCTTGTCGCCAGGCCCGAGGACGTAATCACGCGGCACCGGGGTGTCTGGTATCGGGGCGAACGTCTGAGGCGCGTTGGCGAAAAATGCGTAGCCGAATGGGGTCAGCTCGCTTTCGGGGACGACGGCAGGGGTCTCGGGCGCAGGCATCTGCGAAGGCCGGATCGCGGGGGCCGGAGGGGCCGCGGGAGGCGGCTCTGCCTGCGGCGGAGAATTCGATGCTGCGGGTGCGAAGGGGGGCGGCGCCGCTGGAGATGGCTGCTCGGCATCGGCTGTTTTTTCTCCCGCTTCGTGCGGGCTCTGGGGTTCGGGCTGCGTGTTTTTCGCTTCTGCCGCTGCGGCGCCGCCCGCCTCCGACTCCGTCGCAGCGCGCCCGGCTGGGCTCGTCCACTGCCACAGCGCAAGCCAGGCCAGCAGCCAAACGCCAGCTTGCAGCAGTGCCAGTGACCGCTTCCGCCGGAGCCGGCTGCCGTCGCCTGACGAACTGGCTCGCGCGGTAGCAGCCAATCCGGTCGGGCGTGTTGTGACGGAGCACGAAGTCAAACCACCCCTCCGCAAAAACAAAAACGCCCCCTCGGCGACCGATGTCGCCGAAAAGGCGTTCTGAACCTACCCTGCCCGCACCGACTTGAGTACGGGCCCCCCGGGTATTGCGTTTACACCGCTATCGAGGTGGGAGATTAGCACGCTGCCCGGCGTGCGTCAATAAGGCGCGCAAACATCTTTGATGCCCTGTGTGTCAAAGATGCGACAACGCGAGGCGTCAGAACGTTGGGCGCGCGGGTACCCACATGCGGCGCCTGGGCTTACTCCTGTAACAGGATTGTCGCCGCCGCCCCCGAACGCCCAAGCAAATCGCGCCAGCGAGGAGCCAACGATGCCACGAGAATTGGAGACCATCGGTTTTATCGGCCTGGGCCACATGGGCAAGCCTATGGCGCGCAACCTGCTGAAGGCGGGCTATCCACTTGTCGCGCACAACCGCAGCCGCGCGCCGGTGGACGAGCTCGCCCGGGAAGGTGCGCAGCCCGCATACTCGCCCCGCGAGGTCGCCGAGCGTTCGACCGTGGTCATCACCATGCTGCCCGATGGGCCCGATGTCTCGCAGGTGGTGGAGGGGCGCGATGGCATTATCGAGGCGGCGCGGCGCGGCCTGGCGCTGGTGGATATGAGCACGATCCTGCCGCGCACCAGCCTCGAAATCGCAACCCACTTGCGCGAGCACGGTATCGCCATGCTCGATGCGCCGGTGAGCGGCGGGCCGCAGGGCGCGGAGGCGGGAACCCTCGCAATCATGGTCGGCGGGCCGCGCGAGACCTTCGACCAGTGCCGTCCGATCCTGGGCGCGATGGGCAAGGCCGTCGTTTACATGGGCGACAACGGCCAGGGGGTGATGGCGAAGCTGTGCAACCAGGTGGCATGTGTGCTCAACCTGCTGGGAGTGAGTGAGACACTGGCGCTCGCGCGGCGCGCGAATCTCGACCCCGGGCGGCTGCTGGAGGCGCTGCGCGCGGGGGCGGCGTCATCGTGGATGCTGGTGAACCAGGGGCCGAAGATGATCGCGCGCGATTTCGCGCCGGGGTTTCTCATCCGGCTCCAACAGAAGGACTTGCGGCTGGTGATGAGCGCGGCGGAGGAATTGGGGCTGCCGCTGCCGGGGACCGCGCTGGTGCAGCAGTTGTTCCGCGCTCTGGAGGCGAGCGGCGAAGGCGAGCTGGGCACCCAGGCGCTCATCAAAGCCATTGAACGGCTGGGGGCAATGCCGGAGGCGCCTGACTGACCCGCCGCCGCTCCTGCGGAGCTATGGCGGGCAAGCCGCAGAGAGCCCGCCGCCGCTAGGGCTGTGGCGGGCAGGCGCGGAGAACGCATAGATTTACCCGCCTCTGGCGGGGCGCAGAGGAAACGCGTAGGGGCCGGGCTCTGTCCCGGCCCGCTGCTAACGGAACCCGGGCGGGGTGTGCTCGTTTTTCGTTGGTGGGCAGGCTCTGTGCATTGATGTGGCCCAGGCGCCCCGCGTGCGGCGGGTAAACCTCGGCTGTGTCCCGTAGGGCAGAAGCTTAGCTTGCCCTGAGCGAAGCCGAAGGGTCTTCTGCCCTCTCTTCTGCTGGCCGGGGGTGTGACCGTTTTTAGTTGGGATTCGAACCGCACCGAGAACCCCTCTCCCTTTTAGGGAGAGGCCGGGTGAGGGTGGGTTGGTGAGGTAGGCGCATCGCCTGCCGATTATTTCGCAGCCGGGACCCTTCGGCGCTGCTCAGGACAGGCGGCTGCGCCACCATTTCACCCCCACCTTACATCCTCCCCCTGGAAGGGGGAGGAGTCAACCCGCCCGATCCCAACTTTTCGCGGTCACACCCCAGTCGTGGCCGCGGGTGACAGCGGGGGGGGGGCGGAGTGGTATAATTGCGCCCGGACTGGGGCCAGGCAGCCCAGTGCTAAAACCGGGAGGTTATGCTATGAGAGCAGTTGGGGCGTTGACAGCAGTTTTCCTCTGTGTGTTGTGCGTTGTTGCCGCATCCCCCGCCGCCGCCGCCGTTACTCTGTCCAATGGTTTGGTGACCCCCACCGTGGGCCCCACCGGCGGCCTGTTCGGCTTCAGAGTCACATTCACGGACACGACTGGAACGGCGCCGACGGTGAAGGAGGCATGGATAGATGGCGCAGGCCCCTACACGATGAGCCTGAGGAGCGGAAGCTACGCCACCGGCGCCGTGTTCGCCCTCCCTTGCTACCCGTCCGCTGGAACTCACAACTTCCGCTTCTACTTCTCCAACGCCAACGGGTCAGCGCGCTTCCCGGCCGTATTCACCCTGGAAGGCCCAGTGGTCTCTGCCAAGTATAACATCACCGATTACTTCCCGCTCACAGAGACAGGCTCCTGGACCTACCACGCAAACTGGGGGACAGCCACGGGAACCGCGACGAGGGCCGTAAATTATTGGGGACATTTCCAATGGACCTTTATCGACGCCACCGGAAGCATTGAGGATCACTGGCGAGACACCTGGAACTGGAACGGGAACTGGGAGGATTTGAGAGGCCTCTTGTTCATAGGGGAGGAGGATCTCTACCCGCATCAAGAAGAACACCCGCTCATGCTCATGGGCACGCTGAACGGCCCTGGCACTCCTTTTGAGATACCCAACGGACTCTACGTGGGCCAGACGGCCACCGTGAAGCGCACGGCGTACAACTGGGACGCGACGCCTTCCGGAGATGTGTGGTGCACTTACCGCGTTGAT